>Ga0265798_10006247_pt1 | contig 15693 bp, 11 predicted proteins | sample P3T30metagenome_FD_192430 | JGI IMG/M metagenome (GOLD analysis project Ga0265798, IMG submission 192430) | Plant litter microbial communities from East Loma Ridge, Irvine, California - P3 T30 | ecosystem: Environmental > Terrestrial > Plant litter > Unclassified | place: USA: California... | reverse complement strand
CAGGCAGCGTCAGCGTCGGGTTGAAACTGTCGCGGAAGCCGTAGCGGTCGTAGATCGCGGTTCCATAGGTCGCATACATCGCGCGCGCCGCGGGCAGCACGATCTCGGGCGCGAACGCCACCGAGCCGAGCGCGGCGGTCGGCGCGATCGTCCCGTCATCGCGGTCGCCGGGGCCGCGCGCCGAATAGGAGAAGAACTCGCGGTTGCGCCCGTCGATCTCGCGGACGAAATCGCCCGGCCCGTCGCACGCCGTCAACCCCCAGACATTCTCGCCATAGCCGCGCCAGCCGGCCGGGTTGCGGATCGCATAGCGGCGCTGCGCATAGGTGGCGCGGCGGCTGTTCTCGAAATAGTCGAACCCGCGCCGCTTCGAATAGGTGTCCATCAGGCCGCGGAAGTCGATCCACACTTGGCTGTACTGATGCCCGAACAGCGGCGGAAAGGCGGTGAACGGATTGGCGTAATTCTCGTCCCACGACGGGTCGAAATTGGCGGTCCATTGATCCCAGGTGGTCGGCGGCAGCGCGTGCGTCGGCGAGCCGAGCGCAAGCACGTAGAGGATCAGGCTCTCGTTGTAGATGTTCCAGTCGGAGCCGATGAACCCGCTCTCCGGGTGCCAACCCATTGACACGAAAGGCTTGCGCGGGGTGATCCAGTCCCATTCGACCGCGCAATAGATCTGGTCGGCCAGCGCGCGGATCTCGCGCTCGGCGGGATCGCTCTCGTCATCGAACCACGTCTGCGCGAACAGCACCCCGCCGAGCAGCAGCGCGGTGTCGATCGTCGACAGCTCGGTTTTGGCGAAACGGTGTCCCTTGGTGACGCCGAGGAAGTGATAATAGAAGCCCTTATAGCCGCTGGTGCCCTCTTTTGCCGGTCCCTGCGGTGCATTGGCGAAGAAGCGTAGCGTCGCGAGCGTGCGTTGCGCCGCAGCGGCCCGCGTGATCCAGCCGCGCGTCGCCGCGATCGGATAGGTGGTGAGCGCAAAGCCGACCGCGGCGATCGACGCGAAGCTGGGCGTCGGCCAGCGATCCGGCGCGAGCCCGGTGACCTGATCGGTGGTGTTCCAGAAATAGCTGACGGTGCGGCGCTGGATGTCGTCCATCAGCGGGTCGCTGGCGCTGGCGGGCGTCGTGCCGATCTCGGGGAGCACGCCGGGGAAGGCCAGCCGCGGCGCCTGTTTCGGCGCGAGCGGCCCGGCGGTGCACCCCGCCAGCCACCCCGCCCCGCCGAGCGCGCTGGCGCGCAGGATGTCGCGTCGGTCGAACGTCATGCGGTCCTTTCCGTCATCCTTGCCCCGATGATCGTCTCCCTAGCTCCTTGCCGTCACCCCGGACTTGATCCGGGGCGACGGTGAGGACGCATCAGAAGTTGAACCCCGCCGACAGCTTCACGGTGCGCGGCGGGTTGCCGCCGATGCTGTAGGTCGAGTTCTCGCGGTACACGCTCGGCGAGCCGGCGGTGCGCGTCGTGTCGCCGGGGTCGTTGTTATAGTCGACATAGTTGCGATCGTTCATCGCATTGATGATGTCGACGCGGATGCGGATCCGCGTCTCGTCGCCGATGAACTTGAGCGGCACGTACTTGGTGAACGCCAGGTCGAGCTGGCGCCGGCCCCAGCGATCGCCGAGCCCGAACACTTCCGAGCCGACCAAGGTCCGCTCATACGGCACCGCGCTGTTGAACAACGCGCGCTGGAACGTCGGGCTCTCGATCTGGAACTTCGCCGACAGCGTCACGCCCAGCGGCGTGTCGGCGCTGCCCGCCACGACGAAGCGATGCCGCGGCACCACCCCCGAGCGCAGCATCGGGTAATCCGAGGCCTTGGGGAAATCGAGCAAGAAGTAGGACGACTGGTCGTTGTTCGGCCGGTTATCGACCGCCGCGGTGAAGGTATAGGTGGCGTCGATGCTCCACGGCGAGGCCGCCGAATAGGCCTTGGTCAGCTTGGCATAGGCCGAGTCCGCCTTGGTCTCGAGCCCATTGTCGCCGAGGATGATCGCACCGTAACCGGCGGGTGCGAAGCTGGTGTTCGGGCTCTGCGGCGTGCCGTCGGTCGGCGACGGCGCGAAGAACGACCCGTCGGGGCGGCGCGTGCCGAGCAGATAGACGAACCCGTCCTTGCTGACGATCCGCGTATAGCCGACCTCCAGCTCGACCGGATTGAACCGCCCGCGCACGCCAAGGCTGAACTGGTCGGAATACGGGACCTTCAGATCGTTGTTGATGAAGCGGAACTCGCGCCCGCCCGGCGAGCCGTTCGCGATCAGCGACTGGCGGCCGGCCTCGGTCAGATAGGCCGCGTCCCACGGGATGCAGTTCGGTCCCGGGGTGCAGGGGTTCACCGTATCGGCGTTCTGGAACAGGAACTCGCGGCGCTGGAAGCGGCCGTTCGACAGCTCCTGCTGGAGGAAGTCGAACTGGTTGCGATCGTAGGAACGGCCATAGCCGCCGAACACCGCGAACCGGCCCTGCTCGTCGAGGCGATAGGTGAAGCCGACGCGCGGCTGCCACGCGCCCTTGAACGCCTTCCGCTGGCTGCCGTTGGTGATGTAGTCGTTGATGTCATAATCGGCGTTGACGAGGTTCTGGTAATTGGCCGGCGACACCGCGTTCACGTTCTCGGCCGGGGTCACGTAGTTGAGGAACGCCGGGGTCCGCTCGTAATCCCAGCGCAGCCCGAGGTTGAGCGTCAGCCGGTCGGTGACGTCCCAATCGTCCTGCGCGTACAGGCCGAGCTGGAAGTTCTTCGAGCGGATGCGCGGATCGCCGAGCCCGTTCGCGCCGAACTGCAGGCTGTAGGGCGTCTGGTCGTTGAACCCGCTCGCGACCGGCAGCGTGGTGTCGTACAGGTACAAGGGGTTGATGAGGTTCTGCTCGAGCGAGTTGAGCGTCACCCACTTCGCCTTCGCGCCGACCTTGAACGTGTGGTTCTCGACCCCGGTCCAGGTGAAATCGTCCTGGACGGTCCAGCCCTTCTGCCCCTTGTCCTGGAAGCCGAGCCCGGCGCCGATGCGGAACAGGTCGAAGGTCGTGGTGCTGGTGCCGTTGCGCGTCGTGGTGCGGAACTGCTGGCCGATGCCGTTCTCGGCCGGCTGCGGCGACCAGGCGACATCCTCATAGGAGACGCGGATGTCGTTGATCCACTTCTCCTCGGTGTGCTGCCAGCGCAGCATCCCGCGCTTCTCGTTGACCTTGCTCAGCGTGCGCGTCGAGAAGGCGGCATTGCCGTTGCCGATCTGCACGCCGGTCTCGTTGCGGTATTTGCCGGTCAGCTCCAACAGGTCCTTGTCGGTCGGCTCGAGGTCGATCTTGCCGAAATACAGGTCCTGGCTGAACGTCGAGTTCGCCGAGCCGAAGATGCCCTGATATTGCGCGGGCAGGCTCGACACCGCCACGCCGTTGGTGGGCAGGATGTCGATCGGCACCTGCCGGCGCTTGCCTTCGTAGCTGACGAAGAAATGCGCGACGTCCTTGACGATCGGGCCGCCCAGCGCGGCGCCGAACTGCTTGTCCTCCGAGGCGATCTTGGCGATCTTGTTCGGGAAGATCTCGGTCGGGCGGCGCTCGCGCAGGCTCTGGTTGGTGAAGTCGAAGAAGCCTTCGCCGTGGAATTCGTTGGTGCCCGACTTGGTGCCGGCGATGATCGCGACCGAGCTGACCTGGTCCAGCTCCGCCTTGTAGTTCGACGACAGCACCTGATACTCGCCGATCGCGAGCTGCGGGAACGGGTTGCCCGGCGAGCTGTCCTGCCCGGTCAGGCCGCCGCGCAGCACGTAATCCTTCTGGCTGACGCCGTCGATGAAGACGTTGACCGAGTTCGACCCCTGCGCACCGCCCTGGATGCGCGAGCTGCCGTCGGAGCTTTCGAGGAAGCGCACGCCCGGCGCGAGATCGGCGAAGGCGAGGAAGTTGCGGCTGTTCTGCGGGAGCTGTTCGATCAGACGCGGGGTGATGTTGACGCCGACCTGCCCGCCGGACAGCGAGCGGATGCGGCTGCCGGTGACGATGATGTCACCTTCCTGCGCCTCGGCGGGCGGCGGCGCGGTCTCGCCGGCGGTGTTGTCGGCGGGTGCGGGCTGCGCGGGCGCGGGCGCGGTGGTCAGGTCGAGGTCGAGCCCGGCGTTCTGCCCGACGCGCAAGGTGAACTGGTCGGAGTTGCGCGTGCCCTTCTGGAGCCGGATCTCGAGCCGGTAGGCGCCCGCGCGCAGCGACGGGAAATTGTAGCTGCCGTCCGCACCCGGCACGACGGTGCGGCGGAAGCCGGTGTCGACCTCGACCAGCGTCACGTCCTGCACCGGATTGTCGGGGGCGCTGCGGATCACGCCGCGCAGCGCCGCCTGCCCGGCCTGCGCCGCGGCGGGCGCGCTCCACGTCATCGCGGTGCCCAGCCCCGCCAGCATCGTCGCGCCGGCAAGCGCCAGCCGGAAAGCGTTGCTCTTCATATCCCTAGTCCCTGCCTGCTTGTTTCTATCGTTGTTTCGCGCACCACCAGATGCGGGACGATCGCCTCGTCCGCTCCGTCGGTTGCACCTTCCGGAAACCCGTCACGCGCCGCGGTGATCCGCGCCGCGAGTTGCGCGACCGCGCGCGCGCCCAGCGCGGCGATGTCGATCGCGACGCTGGTCAGCGCCGGCGACACCAGCCGCGCGAGCGGAATGTCGTCGAACCCGGCGACCGCCACCTGCGCCGGCACCGCGACGCCGTGGCGCTTGAGCGCCATCAGCGCGCCGATCGCCATCATGTCGTTGGCGGCGAAGATCGCATCGGCCTCGATCGTCCCCGCCGCGACGCATTCGCCGACCACCGCGCCGCTGCCCTCGCGAAAGTCGCCCTCGACCACGCTCAGCGTCACGCCCGCCGCTGCGGCGGCTGCCTCGGCCCCGGCGCGCCGCTCCTGCGCGTCGAGATTGCCCGCCGGGCCGGAGAGATGAACGATCCGCTTCGCCCCACCCGCCGCGAGATGCGCGACCGCCGCGGCCGCGCCGGCGCGATTGTCGATGCGGAGGCTCGCGCTGCCGTCCTGCGGCGCGCAGGCGAGGAACAGCGCCGCCACCCCGCGCGGCATATGTTGCGCGACGACCGCCGGGTCGAGCTGCGGCGCCATCACCACCAGCCCGTCGACCTGCCCGCGCAGCGCCGCCAGCGTGTCGAGCCCGCGCCCGTCGTGGAGCACCGTCAGCAACAGCCCCAGCCCGCGCGTGCTCGCCTCGCGGTCCATGCCGCGCAGCAATTCGGAGAAGAACTCGCCATGCAGGTCGGGGAGCACCACCCCGATCGCGCCGGTCCGCGCCATGCTGAGGCTGCGCGCGCCGGCGTGCGGCACGTAACCGAGCTGCGCCGCGGCTTCCTCGACGCGCGTGCGCATCGCCGCGCGGACATGGTCGCGCCCGTTGAACACCCGCGACACCGACGCGACCGACACCCCCGCGACGCGCGCGACGTCGTGGATCGTCGCATGCGTGCTGCGCGGTACGGGCGCGGCAACGGGGGCGGGTCGGGCAGGCGACATGGCCGGCAAAGCATCCTCTCGGTACAGGCTTGTAACCGCTTACAGAAACCGCTTACATGACGTCAGGATGATAATCAATCGCTCGTCATTGCGAGCGGAGCGCGGCAATCCAGGGCGTTCTGGTCCGACCCTGGATTGCTTCGCTAGGCTCGCAATGACGAAGGCGGTGGGATGGACGTTGTGTAACGCGACGATCCGCCCCCACCCGTCGCCCCGGCCTTGAGCCGGGGTCCCGCTTCTTTGTTCTTCCGGCGCGGGAAGAGAGCGGGGCCCCGGATCAAGGCTCTCCTGAGCCTGTCGAAGGGTCCGGGGCGACGGCGTAGATGGCACGCGCTGACTGCGTGAATGGCGCGCGGACGAAGCGGAAAGGGAGCAGGATGAGCGGACACGACCGGCGGATCACACGGCGCGCATGGCTGGCCGGTGCGGGTGCGGCGCTGGCATGGTCGGCGAGCCCGGCGCGCGCCTTGCTCGCGACCGTCGCCGCGCGCGCCCTCCCCGCCAATGTCGAGGCGCTGATCGCGCGCATGACGCTTGTCGAAAAGGCCGGGCAGCTCAACCTGCTCGCCGCCGCCTGGGCGGGCGGCGCGGCGATCTCGCTCAACCCGGCGGGCGCGGCGTCCAGCTTCGACGCGCAGTTGAAGATGGTCCGCCGCGGCGAGCTGACCGGCGTGTTCAACGGCAATGGCGCGGAGATGGCGCGGCGGATGCAGACCGAGGCGGTGCGCCGCTCGCGGCTGAAGATCCCGTTGCTGTTCGCCGCCGACGTCATCCACGGCTTGCGCACCGTCTTCCCGGTCCCGCTCGCCGAGGCGGCCAGCTTCGACCCCGAGCTGGCGCGCCGCACCGCGCGCGCCGCGGCGGTCGAGGCATCGGCGTCGGGGATCGACTGGACCTTCGCGCCGATGGTCGACATCGCGCGCGACGCGCGCTGGGGGCGCGGGGTCGAGGGCGCGGGCGAGGACGTGCTGCTCGGCCGGCTGATCGCGGCGGCGCGCGTCGAAGGCTTTCAGGGCAGCGGGATCGCGTCGCCGGACGCGGTCGCGGCCTGCGCCAAGCATTTCGTCGCGTACGGCGCGGGCGAGGCCGGGCTCGACTATAACAGTGTCGACATGTCGGAACGTACACTCCGCGACGTCTATTTCCCGCCGTTCCAGGCGGCGTTCGCGGCCGGCGCGCCGACCGTGATGGCGTCGTTCAACGATCTGTCCGGCGTGCCCGCGACCGCCAATCCGTGGCTGCTCGACACGATCCTGCGCAAGGAATGGGGGTTCGGCGGGCTGGTCGTCTCCGATTACACCGGCGACGAGGAATTGATCGCGCACGGGCTGGCTGAGGACGGCCGCGACGCCGCGCGGCTCGCCTTCCTCGCCGGGGTCGACATGTCGATGCAGAGCGGGCTGTATCTGAAATATCTCCCCGATCTGGTCGAGAAGGGCGAGGTGCCGCTGGCGCGGCTCGACGAGGCGGTGCGCCGCGTGCTCGCGCTCAAGGTCGCGCTCGGGCTGTTCGACGATCCGTTCCGCCGCATCGACCCGGCGCGCGAGAAGGCACGGCTGCGCACGCCGGAGACGCTGGCGCTCGCGCGCGAGGCGGGCAGCCGCAGCATCGTCATGCTGCGCAACGACGGCGGCGTGCTCCCCCTCCCCCGTTCGGGCCGGAAGATCGCGCTGATCGGTCCGTTCGCGGGCGGCGGCCACGACCTGATCGGCCCATGGAACGTCTATGGCAGTGATCGCGAGGCGGTCGACCTCGAGACCGCGGTGCGCGCGATCGCGCCGGACGCGACCGTCGACGACGGCAGCGACGTGGCGCGCGCGGTCGCCGCGGCGCGCGCCGCCGATGTGGTGGTGCTCGCGATCGGCGAGACGCAGAACATGTCGGGCGAGGCGCAGTCGCGCACCGACATCGTCGTGCCGCCCGCGGAACAGGCGCTCGCCGAGGCGATCGCCGCGACCGGCACGCCGTACGTCGTGCTGCTGCGCACCGGCCGCGCGCTCGCGCTGTCGGGCGCGGTCGCCAAGGCCCCGGCGCTGCTGGTGACATGGTTCCTCGGCTCGCAGGACGGTCCGGCGATCGCCGACGTGCTGTTCGGCGCGGTGTCGCCTTCGGCGCGGCTGCCGGTGTCCTTCCCGCGCGCCAGCGGGCAGGTCCCTTATTATTACGCGCATCGCAGCACCGGCCGCCCCAACCCGCCCGGCGCGCTCCAGCCCTATAAGGCGCATTTCCGTGAGGTGCCGAACAGCGCCTTGTTCCCGTTCGGCCACGGCCTGACGTACGGCGAGATCGGCTATGCCGACCTGCGGCTGAGCGCCAAGACGCTGACCGACGCCGCCCCGCTGACGGTCCGCGCGACGATCGCCAACACCGGCCGCAATGCCGCGACCGAGGTGGTGCAGCTCTACGTCCACGATGTCGTCGCGAGCGTGACGCAGCCGGTGCGCGTGCTGAAGGCGTTCACGCGCGTCACGCTCGCGCCGGGCGAGCGCCGGACGGTCGAGTTCACGCTCACCCGCGCCGATCTGCGCTTCACGGGGCGCGACCTGAAGCCGACCGTCGAACCCGGCGCCTTCCGCCTGTGGGTCGCCCCCTCGGCCGAGGCCGCGGGGCTGGCGGGGACGTTCACGCTGGCGTGAGGCGATCGCCCGGCGCGGCGTGGCGGCGTCGCTGCGCCACCGCCGGGCGGCGATGTCAGGCGGCGGTCATCCGGTCGCGGCAGCGGGCGACCCAGTCGCGGATCGCCGGATCGTCGGGCATCAGCGCGGCCAGCCAGAAGAACGGGGAGCTGCACAACATGTCGGCGGCGGAGAAACGCTCGCCGAGCAGCCACGGTCCGCGCCGCAGCGGCTCGGCCAGCCGCTCGACCATCGTGTCGACGTCGCGCAGGGTCGCGGTGATGGCGGGATGGCTGATGTTCGCCCATTTCAGGGTGAGAAGCGGTTCGATGACGCCCTGATAATAGAACAGCCATGACAGATAATCGCCGCGCCGCGCCGCGCCCGGCAGCGGCCCGAGACCGGCGGCGGGATAGGTGTCGGTGAGATAGAGGATGATCGCGCCGCGCTCGCGCACCGCATCGTCGCCATCGACCAGATAGGGCACCTTGCCCTCGGGATGCGGATTGGCGGGGTCGCGATGGCCCGATCCGTCCTGACGCGCGATGGTCACTTCGCGCAGCGCGATGTCGGCGGACAGCATCCTGACGAGGGTGACGACTGTGTCCGAGCGCGAGTTGGGAGAGAAATACAGGGTCGGCATCGGTTTGCTCCTTGTGCTTGATGACGCGCCCGATCTACGGGCAGCCTCCTGACAATTTCAGGCAGCAGGGATGGCACGTTCGGATCGTCTGATGCGCTTGCTCGACACGCTGCGGCGGCTCCCCAAGCCGGTAACGGCGGCGCGGCTCGCTGCGGAGACGGAAGTCTCCCCGCGCCAATTGTACCGTGACATCGCGACGTTGCGGGCGGGCGGCGTGCTGATCGACGGTACGGCGGGCTATGGCTATACGCTGACCGAAGATCCCGCTCTCCCGCCGCAGAGCTTCTCGCGGCTCGAGATCGAGGCATTGATGCTGGCGGTCGCGGGCCTCGGTGATCTGGGCGACGCGGCGCTGACGACGGCGGGGCGTGACGCGCTGGCGCGGATCGTCGCCACCTTGCCGGATCGTCAGGCGCGTCAGGCGGCGCATGCGACGATCCGGTCATGGCGACCGCCCGAGCCACGTGCGGCGGTCACGATCGATCTCGACCAGCTGCGCCAGGCGTGCTGGGACGAGGTCAGCGTCCGCATCAGCTATCGCGACGTCAGGGAACGGCGGACTGACCGCGAGATCCTGCCGCTCGGCATGTCGTACAGTCCGCGAACGCTGATGCTCGTCGCGTGGTGCCAGTTGCGCGACGGTTACCGGACCTTTGAGGTGCCGCGCATCGAGGCGCTGGAGCGAGGCGCGGTCAGCTTCCGCCCGCGCCGGGTCCAGCTGCTGCGCGACTATGTCACGCTGCGCACCGCGGAGTGGAAGATGCAGGAACAGCGGGCGCGGGCGGCATCCTGATCGCACCCGGCCAGCCGGACCATCGTTAATCCTTGGTCGACAAGCTCTTGCTAGGACGTGGCGGTTGTCGAAAGGTCACCGGCCCGATGTACACGATCCACTACGACGCCGCGGCACGCACGCTGCACATCGTCACTCGGGGCTTCTGGACGCCCGGCGTCACCGCCGGCTTCATCGCCGAGCTGCTCGCGCGCGGCACCACGATCCGGTTGCGGCACGGGTCGTTCACGGTGCTCGCCGACCTGCGCGCCGCTGCGATCCAGCTGCCGCAGGTCGTCGACGCGCTCGCCGCGATGATGCCGCGCGCGCTCAAGGTCACCTCGCTGCCGATCGCGGCGGTGGTCGCGAACAATCTCGCCAAGCTGCAGACCGAACGCTATCTGGTCGGCGCCAATTGCCGCACCTTCCTCGACCCTGCCGAGGCGCAGCGCTGGCTGGCGGCGGCGTAGTGCGCGCGTCATTGCGAGCGTAGCGCGGCAACAAGGCGTCATGGTCCGGCACTGGATTGCTTCGCTCCGCTCGCAATGACGGATTGGTGCGCTTTCCCCGCCGTCAAAGGTGTTTGGGTCCCCCGCCGCACCACGCTAAGCGGGCGCGCGATGCCCCTGCCCTCCCCTTCCCGCCGGCTGCTGCTCGCCGTGCCGCTGCTGCTCGGGCTCGGCGCGGCCGCGCCCTCCGCGATCCTGACTTCCGAAGTCATCGACCCCGCCCCGCCCTATCCGCAGGCGCATGCCTCGACGATCGTCGAGCTGCCCGACGCCACCATCGCCGCTTCGTGGTTCGGCGGGTCGGGCGAAGGCCGTCCCGATGTCGCGATCTGGTTCGCGCGCCGCGCGGCGAAAGGCTGGGAGACGCCGGTCGCGGTCGCGCGCGACGCGCGTTTTCCGACGTGGAACCCGGTGCTGTTCCAGCCGCCCGGCCAACCGCTCCACCTGTTCTACAAGGTCGGCCCCAACCCGCGCGACTGGTGGGGGATGGTCGTCACCTCCCCCGACGGCGGCCGGCACTGGAGCGCGCCGGTGCGGCTCCCCGACGGCGTGCTCGGCCCGATCAAGAACAAGCCGGTCATGCTCGCCGACGGAACGTGGCTGGCGCCGTCGAGCCGCGAGGTCGGCACGCCGGAAAAGAACCGCTGGTTCCTGCGCATGGAACGCTCCACCGACCGCGGGCGAACGTGGACCGCCGGCCCCGAGATCGCCTCGCCGGTCGGGCTGGAGGCGATCCAGCCGAGCGTGCTGACGCTCAGGGACGGCACGCTCGCGCTGGTCGCGCGGACGCGGCAGGGCGTCGTCGCGACCAGCCGCTCGCGCGACGGCGGGCGGACATGGTCGCCGCTCGCCGCGCTCGCCTTGCCCAACCCCAATGCCGGCACCGACGCGGTGACGCTCGCCGACGGGCGGCAGCTGATCGTCTACAACCATGCCGCGCACGATCCGGCGACCGCCGGCGACGGGCCGCGCTGGCCGCTCAACGTCGCGCTGTCCGACGACGGCGTCCACTGGCGCGCGGTGCTGACGCTCGAAAGCCGCCCGATCAAGGACGGTTACGCCTATCCGGCGGTGATCCAGTCGCGCGACGGACGCGTCCACATCAGCTATACGTGGAACCGCACGCGCATCCGCCACGTCGTGCTCGATCCCCGTCAGTTGAGGTAAGTCATGGCCGAACGCTTCGAACGCCACCGCCAGCCGTGGCGCCCCGACGAGATCCAGAAGCTTCACCAGCTCGCCAAAAAGGGCATGGCGCTAAAGGCGATCGCCAAGGCGCTGACCCGCAGCGAGGAATCGGTCAAGGACCGCGCCAAGGAGGACGGGCTGTCGATCGCCAAATTACGGTAGCGCCAGCGGATACCGGATGTTTCACGTCGGCGTTCTTATATTGCGCGCCGCTGGTACGATGTTACAAGCGCGCGAATTTGCAAGTTTCTTGTGCAAGTGTCAGTGTTGCTGACCATTTCTGACGCGCACCATCTGCTGCCAGCAACATCATTACGAAGGCACCGGTTAGGGCCGAATAATGGCTGATTCAGATCGTGCCATGAAAGACACTGTTTAGTAACAATCATTTCTTACAATCGTCACGATTGGCCGGAGCGCTTGTCATCGCTCCTCGTGACCGTTTTCATGAACCCCATCTGAAAAGAGGGGGTTTTCCCATGAGATTGTCGCGTTTCCTGTGCGCCACCGCGTTGATGGGGGCGGTCGTTTCGCTTCCCGGCGTGGCGAGCGCGCAAACCACCCCGGCCGATGCCGCCGGCCCCGTGCAGACCGATGCCAATGGCGCCGAGGAACCGACCGGCGACGTCGTCGTCACCGGCTCGCGCATCCGTCGCCCCGATCTGGAATCGGCCTCGCCGGTCGCGGTGATCGGGCAGCAGCAGATCCAGTCGCAGGGCATCGTCAACACGCAGGACCTGCTCCAGAAGCTGCCGCAGGTCGGCATCCCGGGGCTGAGCCGCGCGAACAGCAACTTCCTGACCAGCGGCAACGGCATCGCGACGATCAACCTGCGCAACCTGGGTGACTCGCGCACGCTGGTGCTGGTCAACGGCCGCCGCTTCGTGCCGGGCGTCGCGGGCACCTCGATCGTCGACATCAACAACATCCCCGCCGACTTCATCGAGCGGTTCGAGGTCGTCACCGGCGGCGCGTCGGCGGTCTACGGGTCGGACGCGATCGCGGGCGTCGTGAACTACATCCTGCGCACCGACATCGACGGCATCATTGCGCGCGGCCAATATGGCGTCACCGATCGCGGCGACAATGCGACGTACAACGCCAGCCTGAGCGGCGGGACCAAGTTCGGCGCCGACGGGCGCGGCTCGGTGATCGCCAACGTCACCTACTCCAAGGAAGAGGGGCTGTTCTCGCGCAATCGCGCGATCTCGGCGCAGGATTGCTCGAACCTCGGCTGCGGTCCGCAATCGTACAGCGCCTATGCCGCGCAGGGCCGCTTCCAGCTCCAGAACGGCGACGTGCCGTCGGGCACCGCCGGCGGGTTCGCGACCGACCTGTTCACCTTCAACCCCGACAACAGCCTGCAACTCGGCTTCCCGGCGGGCTATGGCTTCAACCGCAATGCGGTGCGCCGGATCACCACCCCCGTCGAGCGGATCATCGGGTCGCTCAACGCGCAATATGAAGTTGCCGACGCGGCGACGCTGTTCTTCGAAGGCACCTACGCCAAGACGCGGTCGAGCTCGCAGATCGAGGCGCTTGCGCTCAACTCCAATCTCGACGTCGGCGCGAACTACAATATCGACAATCCGTATCTGCCCGCGGCGATCCGCCAGCAGATCATCGCGCGCAACAGCGACGGGATCGCGGACAATGACGTCACCTCGGTGTCGTTCTTCCGTCGCCAGAACGAGGTGTTCAGCCGCAGCAACCGCAACGATCGCGACACCTTCCGCATCGCGGGCGGCGTCCGCGGCGACTTCGCGGACAAGTGGAACTACGAACTGAGCGCCGTCTATGGCGAGCTGCGCGACCGCACCAGCAGCCAGGACATCGACATCACCCGCTATGCGCAGGCGCTGAACGCGACCACCGACGCCAGCGGCAACATCGTCTGCAGCGACGCCACCGCGCGCGCGGCGGGCTGCGTGCCGATCAACCTGTTCGGCTACAACACCGCCTCGCCCGAGGCCTCGGCCTATGTGCTGGCGGCCGAGCCGCGCGCGGTGCGGATCCGCAACACGCAGTTCGTGGTCACCGGCAACGTCGGCGGCTCGCTGTTCACGCTGCCCTATGGCGACGTGCAGGTCTCGGTCGGCGGCGAATATCGCCGCGAGAAGAGCAGCGAGGACTGGGACGCGCTGACCAATGCCGGCCAGAATTCCGGCAACCAGACCCCGGACACGATCGGCAGCTTCAACGTCAAGGAAGCGTTCGGCGAGGTGCAGATCCCGCTGCTCAAGGGGCTGCCGTTCGCGGAATCGCTCTCGCTGCAGGGCGCGGCGCGCTATTCGGACTATTCGACGATCGGCCATGTGTTCAGCTGGAACGCGGGTGGTGAATATTCGCCGTTCCGCGGGCTGCGCTTCCGCGGCCTCTATGCGATCGCCAACCGCGCGCCGAACATCGGCGAGCTGTTCTCCTCGGCGTCGGAAACCTTCCCGTCGGTGCAGGATCCCTGCGACGGGACGACCGCGACCTCGACCGGCACCTTTGCGGCGGCATGCCGTGCGATCCCGCAGATCGCCGCGGCGGTGCAGAACGGCGGGACCTTCTCCTACTCGCTGGCCGACATCCAGAGCATCAACGGCTTCAACGGCGGCAACCGCGCGCTCACCGAGGAGAAGGGCAAGACCCTGACGCTCGGCGCGGTGATCCAGCCCGATCAGGTCCGCGGGCTCAGCCTGACCATCGACTATTTCGACATCCGGCTCGAGAATGCGATCGGGATCGTGCCGCGCACGACCTCGATCCAGCAGTGCCTGCTCAGCGGGCTGCCGCAATTCTGCGACAACGTGCTGCGCAACAGCACCGGCCGCATCCAGACGGTCAATGCGCAGAACATCAACATCGCAGCGACCAAGACGCGCGGGCTCGACGTCAACCTGACCTATGGCCGCGCGCTCGGGCTGGTGGAGGGCGATCGTCTCGACCTCAACGTGCTCTACACGCACACCTTCAGCTACGAGACGCAGTCCGATCCGTCGGCGCCGATCTACAGCGGGGTCAGCAACCTCGAATATGGCGGCGTCTTCCGCAACAAGGTCAACGCCACCGCGACCTACAGCACCGGGCCGTTCAGCCTCAACTGGACGACGACCTATCTCAGCCCGATGCTCGACACCGTCAGCGACGAATTCGCCGAATATGCGGATTCGATCAACCTGTCCGACGGGATCCGCGGCCACAACCGCATCAAGTCGTATTTCTACCACGACGTGCAGCTGCGCGCGCGGGCGGGTGAAGGCTCGTCGATGGACTTCTTCGTCGGCGTCAACAACCTGTTCGATCGCAAGCCGCCGGTGCTGGAAGATACCGTGTTCTACGGCACGATCACCGGCACCACGACCGCCGCGGACATCTATGATCCGATCGGCCGTCGCTTCTACGTGGGGGCGCAGCTGCGCTTCTAGTCGCGGCGTGAGCGCTACGGCAGGCGGCCGTCCGGGTGACCGGGCGGCCGTTTGTTGTGTTGATCGCCGACAAACCTTTACCGCGTGACACCGCTGGTCTTCCATGCCACAGCGCGGACATGATCGAGCTTTCCCGCGAACTGGTTGCCTATGCGATCATCGGCGTGCTGGTGATCGCCGCGGTGCCGACCGGCATCGTGATCATGCGCAGGCGTCGCCGCGAGAAGCTGCGCCGGCGCGGCATCAAGACCTACGGGCATTGAGCCCCCGCCCTTCCGTCCGCATCGTCCGCGCCACGTCATGGCGAAACGCCGCCAGTATCTGACCGCCCGCCTCCCCGACGGCTATGTCAAGACGATCGGGCCGACCGCCCGGCCGTTCACGCATTACTGGCGCGTCGTCGCGACGCTCGCCAACGGCCGGACCGAGGTGTTCTGGGGCCATACCGGCTCGCTCGCCGAGGCGAAGCGCAAGCGTGCCCCGCTCGCCGACGCCGCCCGCCAGCGCGGCTGGCGCGATCACGCCTTCGAGATCGTCGAACTGGAGCGCAGCGACACGCCGCCGGAACCGGCGTGACGGCGCGCGCGTGATCCCGATCCTCGTTGCGACGGGGGTCAGACCCTAGAGTTGATCGACATTCAGGCTTTTCGCGCCGGGCGTCATCGTTCTGATCCGTATACCTCCGCGTTCGTCGCCCCGGACCTGATCCGGGGCCCCGCTTCTTCTTGGCCGCCGAAATGAAAAGCGGGATCCCGGATCAAGTCCGGGATGACGAGGGGAAGCGGACGAGCATTGAATGTCGATCGGCCCTAGAACAGCTTGCGCACGCCCAGCCGGATCGACCGGCCGAGCGGGTCGAGATACGCCGGCTGGAAGCGGTTGGGCACCGCGCCGGTCGCATCGCGCACGTCGATACGATCGTTGAGGACATTCTCGACCGTCACGTTCATCGTCAGCTGCCGCGTCCACGGCCGCGCCACGATCCGCGCGAGATCGGCGCGCACGTCGAACACCAGCCAGGTCCGCCCCGAAAAGCGCAGG
>Ga0265798_10006245_pt1 | contig 15694 bp, 14 predicted proteins | sample P3T30metagenome_FD_192430 | JGI IMG/M metagenome (GOLD analysis project Ga0265798, IMG submission 192430) | Plant litter microbial communities from East Loma Ridge, Irvine, California - P3 T30 | ecosystem: Environmental > Terrestrial > Plant litter > Unclassified | place: USA: California... | reverse complement strand
AAATATGATTTACCAGGGCAGCAGTAAAGATGCTTTACTTAAAGGTGAAGTTAAAATTACAGGTGGATTAGGCTTTATTGATGATGTTATTGTAGATACACATTTTGTACAGCGCGGAAGAATCGGTCGCTTATTGTATGCCGCGGCCAGTAATCCTGGTATTTTAGGGATCGGTCTTGGTGAAGACACCGGGCTTTTTATCTCTGATGGCCATATAATGGAGGCTATTGGCTCTGGCATGGTAATTTTAGTAGATGGTCGAACTATGGCTGATACCAATTTAACTGATGTTGAAATGGGGCAACCTGTTTCCATTAAAAACATGGTGGTACACGTGATGTGCGATGGCGACGTTTATGACTTAACAGACCATAGTTTAGTAATTCATCACCCAAAGGTTATTCCGATAGCGTAATTCAGTTAGCAGTTTAACAGTGGGCGATTTTCAGCTAGGATTTACCCAATCTTGATATTTGCTACTTCCGTCTTGATACCTGATACTAACATCCAGATACTACAAAAATGAAATTAATCATACATGGCGGCTTCTTCAGCGAATCGTCAACCAACCAGGAAACGAAAAAGGCTAAACAAGATGCTTTGGCTTCGATTGTTACGCTCGGACATGAGTATCTAAAAACGCATACTGCTTTAGAAACCGTTGTTTATACTGTTGCGCTATTAGAAGATAATGAGCTTTTTAATGCTGGTATCGGTTCACAGATTCAAAGCGATGGAAAAGTGAGACTGAGCGCAGCGCTAATGGACGGTAAAACTGAAAAATTTAGTGGCGTAATTAATGTTGAAGATGTTAAAAATCCTATACAGATTGCGCAGAACCTACTAACCTATGATGACAGGGTACTTAGTGGTGATGGTGCCCGGCAATTTGCAAGAACAAACGGATTTGAATATTTCAATCCGATTACACCACAGCGCCAGTCAGAATACGAAGCCAAGTTAAATCAAAAGAATAATAAAGGAACGGTAGGCTGTGTAGCACTCGATGCAGATGGAAATTTAGCCGCAGCAACTTCTACAGGTGGAAAAGGATTCGAAATCCCTTGCCGGGTGAGCGATTCTGCAACAGTGGCAGGCAATTATGCCAATCAATATGCGGGTATTTCATGCACGGGAGTAGGCGAAAATATTGTTAGCGGAGCCCTGGCTGCAAAAATTGTAACCCGCGTTACAGATGGTTTTTCTTTAAAGCAAGCGTCTGATAAATCTTTTGCTGAACTTAAAGCTTTTGATGGCTTTGCGGGCATTGTAGGCATTTCTGCGGCAGGCGAAGTATACCATTGCGACTCTCATCCTTATATGGTTTGGGCATCTTTTGATGTTAATTTACAGGTATTTAGCTAAAATTAGATTTAAAGTATTATTTTTGTTGCATGACCAAAATTGTGTTGGCTTTAATTGGCCTTTTTGCATCATTACAACTACATGCTCAAAATATAGATAAATCTGAGATTCAGGAACCTAATGGTAGTGCGATAAATATAGCAGTATCTAAATTTGAACTGGAGGATGGGAATTCTTTTTTTGAGGAAGCAGAAGATTTGGAGCGAAAAGGCGATTACAACGAAGCCCTCACCTTATTTGGCAAAGCAGCTTTTGAATACAATGCCGTAAAAAACTTCAACAGGTACGGACAGGCGGTTATCAAGATGAGCAGTATGCATTATCAACTTGGCCGTTTTACTGATGCAGAGCAGATTCTCTTAAACGTAGCTTTAAAAAATTATTCTAAAACCGGAAACAGAGCAGGAGTAATGAACACCTACAGCCTGTTAGGCAAAGTTTATCTGGCCAATACCAAGTACACCCAATCAATGTGGTTCTACACCCAGCAAGGTATCCTGGCAAAACAATTAAAAAGCAACAATGCCTATATCGAATCTATTTTAGGCATTGCCCAGGTTAAAATTAAAAAGAAAGACTTTACACTTGCGCTGAGAGATCTGAAATCAGCAGAATGGCTGGCCAACTCCATCAAAACCACTCAGTATAAAACGCAGATTAAAGATGCCAGGGAAACAATTGCCAGCAAAACCACCAGTAAAAAAGTAAACCCGAGCTAGGCAAACGCTTTAATTCTGCTAAACATTCCTATCTAAAGTATATTATAGCCCCCTCAAAGGTCTGTAATTGGTCAAATTTTGTCTTTTCATTAAAACAAAAAATAACACTCAACGTTCTACGTAAGAAATTGTTAAATAAAAAGCTTTTAGTTAGATTTGATAAAGTTTTAACAAGAGACGGTAATAATGCTGTCTCTTTTTTGTTTTTTTGCTAAAATGGTATCATATTGGCTATATAGAATTGGAAATGGATTTTAAATCATTTAAAGAGATGTTAAAGAGAATATTTTTTGTAATTTTTACTGCAGCAGTACTTGCTTGTCATGCTGCACCTAAAACTCAGCCGATAGTTGAGGGGGTTACCAATGTGAAACCTGATGAGCAGCAACAACTTGTGATAAAAGAGGTTGTAAATTTAATTGAGAGTTACAATTATAAAAAAATTCAAATCAACGATTCCATATCTTCGATCATTTTAGATAAATACATCAAATCCCTTGATCAGGGCAAAAATTACTTCTTGGCATCAGATATCAAGGAATTTGAAAAATATAGGTATACTTTGGATGATGATTTCAAAAATGGCGACCTGAGTGGCCCGTTTTTCATTTATAACGTTTATGCCAAAAGGTTAAATGAATATTTTACTTATTCTCTGGCTCAGATCAAAACAAAATTTGATTTTAATCAAACCGACAGTTATCTATATGATAGAGAGAAGCAGCCCTGGGCAACTTCTTCAACAGCATTAAATGATACCTGGAAAAAACGTGTTAAATACGAATTAATCAACTTAAATTTAGCTGGAACAGCTGAAGCTAAGAATGTAGAAACATTAACTAAACGTTACCAAAACCTACAATCGCAAACTTCAAAAACCAATAATCAGGATGTTTTCCAGATTTTGATGGATGCTTTTACCGAATCTATTGATCCGCATACCAATTATTTTAACCCAAGCAACGCAGCAGCATTTAACGAAGATATGTCTCGTTCTTTCGAAGGTATTGGTGCCCGTTTACAATTAGAAAACGAGGTAGTTAAAATCACGGAAATTATTGCTGGTGGACCTGCATTTAAAGGCAAACAACTGAGTGCTGGCGATCGCATTATTGCTGTAGCCCAGGGTGATGGAGAATTTGTTGATGTGATAGGCTGGAGATTGGATAATACCGTATCGAAAATTAAAGGTCCGAAAGGAACTAAGGTGCGTTTAAAAGTTATCCCTGTTGGAAAAGAAATGTCATCTAAACCAGTAATTATCGAATTGGTTCGTGATAAAATTGTTTTGGAAGAAACATCTGCCAAGAAAAAAGTTAAAACCATTAACAGTAATGGCAAAGAATATAAAATCGGGATTATTACCCTACCAGCATTCTATGCTGATTTTAAAGCAGCAAATGCAGGTGATAAAAACTACAAAAGCACTACCAGAGATGTTAGGAAATTAATCGACTCGTTAAAAACATACGATAAGGTAAATGCAATAGTCATGGATTTACGTGGAAACGGCGGAGGATCATTAGTTGAAGCCATTTCATTAACTGGTTTATTTATCGATAGAGGTCCTGTAGTTCAGGTGAAAGATTTACGCGGTAAAATTGAAGTGGACGAGGATGAAAATAGCGGTGTAACCTGGGATGGTCCTTTTGGTGTAATTGTAGACCGCTTAAGTGCATCTGCATCAGAAATTTTCGCCGGTGCAATACAGGATTATGGCCGTGGTATTATTATGGGTAGCCAAACTTATGGTAAAGGTACCGTTCAATCTTCCATCGATTTAAATAAACTGGTAAACCCAAGTATGTTGCAAAAGATAGCAGGATTAATTTCTAAAGATAAAACTGTTGGCACTTCGCCAAGCGGAACAAGCCCGGCTGACATTAACTTAGGTCAGATTAACCTAACAATGGCTAAATTTTACCGTGTAGCAGGAAGTAGTACTCAACATAAAGGGGTAACCCCTGATGTGGTTTTCCCTTCACTTTATCCGATGGATAAAATTGGAGAAGATACTGAATCATCTGCCTTACCATGGGACGTAATTCCAAGCTCAAACTTTAAAGCAGTTGCCAATCTAACTCCGGTTAAAGCGCAATTGGTTAAAAACAGCGAGCAGCGCATCGCAAATTCATTAGATTTTAAATACCTTAAACAAGATATTGCAGACCTTAGAAAACGCGATAGTGAAGTTTCAATAACTTTAAACGAGGCAAAACTTAAAGCTGAGCGCGATGCGCAAGAAGCTAAAACGCTTGCCAGACAGAATGAATTAAGAGCATTAAGAGGATTGCCAGCCATTAAAAAAGGAGATAAAATTACCAAGCAAGACACTTTCGATTTTATTGAAGATGAATCGTTGAAAGTAATGGGCGATTTTATGCAACAATCTGGCAATTATGTGATGAATCTTGGTGTAGCTTCACCTAAACTTTAATAAAAGAAATCTACAATAGCGAGCTATCTTATTTAGGTAGCTCGCTTTTTTTTAAATCATTTTTCAGTTAAACGATTGTCTAAATGCTGAAGGGGTAAGCTTTGTTTTGGATTTGAACAACTTGGTAAAGGATTGTAAATGTTCGAAGCCAAGTGCATAAGCGATTTCACTAACAGAAAGATTTGTTGTAGAAAGTTTTTCTTTTGCTAAATCAATCAGTTTCTGATGTAAATATTGTTGAGTGTTTTGTCCGATAAGTGTTTTCAACAATCCGGATAAATATCCTGGTGAAACGTTAAGCCTCTCGGCGATGTAAGTTACTGTTGGTAAACCCCTGTTGCCAGGATCATCGTGTTCGAAATAGTCTTTAACAATATGCTCTAATCGATCAAGCAGCTGATGATTGATTGCTTTACGTGTGATAAATTGGCGTCCATAAAAACGTTGTGCATAGTTAAGCAGTAATTCTATTTGCGCAATCACCACATTTTGAGTAAAATGATCAATATTGCTATTGGTTTCATTTTTCACCAATGTGGCGATCGAATTAAGCATGGCTTCTTCAGTTTCAGAAACATGTAAAGCCTCAAACAGCGAGTAACTAAAAAAATCATAATCCTTAATTGTTTTGGCTAGATGTGCCTGCCAAAGTAAGTCGGAGTGGAAAAGTATCATCCAGCCAGTTGGCCGATGTGTTTTATCCTGATTAATCTCAACTGTGAAAACCTGCCCTGGAGCCATGAAAAACAACACGCCATCATCAAAATCACTCATTTGTTGCCCATATTTAATTTTCGCATCAGGTACACGCTTGAGCGCAATGGAGTAAAAATCAAAAATTATTGTTTTTGACCGGCCATTGACTGGCATATTAACCTCCTCCATATTAACAACACTCACTAAGGGATGAGCTGGTTTCGGCAATCCTGCAAGTTTATGATATTCTGATATGGTTTTAAAATGATAGCGGTTCGAAGTTTCCATAATACAATTTACTTAAAATAAATGCCTTGCTCCAAATCTTGAAGCAAACTGGAATATTCAGGCTCCCAATTTAAACGTTCCCTTGTTAAACGCCCGGAAGCCGGTCCATCTATACTTACGAAATGCTCAAACCAACCAAAGTGTGCGGCTGCTTCATTTTTAGATATAGAAACGACAGGTAAACCAAGTTGATCGCCAATGGCCTCTGCTATTGCTTTAAGGGTTATTGATTCTTCGGCCACCCCGTGAAAACGTGCTCCTGGCGTAGCTTGTTCCAAAGCCAACCTGTAAAGTTTCGCGGCATCCAGCCTATGAACACCTGTCCATCGGTTTTCTCCACCTCCAATATAAGCCGATGTACCCGTTTTGCGGGCGATATCAATCAGCATGGGTACAAAGCCATGATCATCACCTTCCCCGTGTACAGATGGCGATAAACGAACCACTGACACGCGAATATTTTGAGAAGCGAGTGCATCTACTGCCTTTTCCGAAGCAAGCCTGGGGTTCGAGCCATTATAATTGGGAAGCATATTTTCTGTGGCCAAGATGCCCGGATTAACGATAAGAGTCCCGGATGTTACAATAAAGGGTTTATCAGTCCCTGCAATTGAGTTTCCAATGGTTTCTATTGCAAGTCTATCGATTTCGCAAACCGCTGCAAATCGAGAAAAATCATGGATAAAGCCAGTATGGATAATGCCATCAGCTAATCTGGCGCCCTGCTGCAGACTCGCTAAGTCTTCCAGATCGCCTTTATGTACTTCAGCTCCGGCAAGTACAAGTGCTTTTTCAGCCGTTTCATTCCGCGCCAAACCCAAAACTTCGTGGCCCGCATTAATTAATTCTTTGACTACCGCAGAACCGACAAATCCGGTTGCGCCTGTTACAAAAACTTTCATATTAATTGATTTTAAGTTTTAAATAGTGTGCAATAATTACACATTTACTACGATATGAATCGCATCTAATGATCACTCAAAATTCAATCAATTTTATAGAAACAATTTAGGCTAATCAATTCATCATTTAGCCAAAACGACTAATTAAAGCAAAAAAAAGACTGCTGCTATCCGCAACAGTCTTTTCTGCATGAAAAATACTTTTAGTTCTTCTTAGGAGGATTCTGACTCAATTGCATGGCCATCATTTCTTTCATGGTTTTATTCATTCCTTCGGTACTACCATCTAAGAAAATGATATTACCTTCGCCGTATTCTGCAAATTGTTTAATGGCTTCTGTCCACATGGTGAAAAGAATTACCGATGTATCCAGGTTAGCTTGTTGCATTTCATGGGCAGCATTGGTCATACCTTTTGCAACCTCTTCCCTAAACAACGCAATACCTTGTCCGCGAAGTTGTGCAGCCTCACGTTCCGCCGTAGCAGCAATTTTAATCGCATTACCATCAGCTTCAGCAGCCTTGGTTTTAGTAATTAATAATGCCTGCCCTTCGTTTTCAGCCGCGGCTTTCAAATTGTTCGAAGCTACTACACGACTCATTGAACGCATAATTTCTTCATCAAAAGTAATATCATTCAATTGAAGATCCTGAAGATGGTAACCCCAGCCGTCTAAAACCTGATCGATCTGTTCCTTAACGTGAAGTACAATTTCATTACGTTGCGCCAATACATTTGCCTGCTTTTGCGTAGCCACATAAGCCCTGATTGAACCTTCAATGGTTCTGATTAATGCCTGCATTAAATTGGTCGCATCTACAAATTTAAAGGCTACGTTTTTTATTGTTTCCTCGTCCTGGTTCACAACAGAATATAAAAGCATGGCCTTGAAATACACATTGGCCTGATCTTGAGTTACTGCTTGAAACGATAGCTCCACGGAGCGGTTTTGAATGGAAATACGAGAATAGATTTGCTCTATTAATGGGATTTTAAAATTTAAACCTGGCCTTAATTGACGGCGGTACTTACCGAAAACCGTTACCACCGCAATGGTTCCCTGTTTAACAGTAACGAAAGAGCTGAGTAAGATAATAAATCCTACGACAGCTATAATGTAAATGGTGTATTGCATAAATAGATTTTTTTATGAAGTTATAAAAATTCATACAAACTACATCAGGCATTTTGTAGCTTTAAGCTTTCTAACTAACTTATGCATAATGAAAATTAAATTATTTCTTCCCGCAGCAAGTGTTTTGCTATTTGCGGCATGCCAGAATAAGAGCCATCAGGAAACTGATACCGTAAATGCGCGTACTGAATTTTTCGATAAGGCCGGCATGGATACCACTGTAAAACCTGGTGATAACTTTTTCCTGTATGCCAATGGAAAATGGATGAAAAACACCCAAATTCCTAAAACCGAAACTGGCTGGGGTTCTTTTTATACTTTATATAACGATAACCTAAAAAACCTGAACAGCATTCTTGAAAATGCGGCTAAAGCTAATGCGGCTAAAGGAAGTAGTGAACAGAAAGTTGGTGATTTCTATACCAGTGGAATGGATACCCTTACCATCGAAAAGCTGGGTATCGAACCTATAAAACCGCTCTTAAATAAAATAGACGGGATTAAAAACGAGAAGGATTTAATCAATTTTGCTGCTGAAGGCTATAAAAATGGTGAAGGAGATTTATTAGGATTTGGCGTAGAACCAGATGATAAATTAAGCAGTAAAAATGCTTTATCATTTTCTCAGGCCGGTCTTACCCTGCCAGATCGCAGTTACTATTTAGAACAAGATGATAAAGCAAAAAAAATCAGAGTAGAGTATATCAAATACATCACAAAGATTTTTAACCTTTCTGGCGATTCTGCGAATGCAGCTAAATATGCCGACAATATTTTAAAACTGGAAACAGCAATTGCACAGTCCCATTCAACGCCTGTTCAACTTCGTGATCCACAGAAAAATTATAACAAGATGACGGTGGCTGATTTTCAAAAACAGACCCCAAATATTGAGTGGAAATCTGTTCTGAACAAACTAGGTGCAAACACAGATACCCTTATTGTTAGGCAGCCAAAATACTATCAAACCTTATCAGCGCTGATAAAAAGTCAGCCAATCGAAATCTGGAAAGAAAAATTAAAGTTTGATGCTTTAAATAGATCTGCCAATGCTTTTACTAAAAAATTCAGGGACGCCAAATTCGACTTTTTCGCTAAAACACTTTATGGTCAACAGGCACCAACAGAAAGATGGAAAGCTATTGTAAATGCTACCGATGATCATTTAGGAGAACTTTTAGGTCAATTATATGCTGAAAAGTATTTTAAACCAGAGGCGAAAGAGCGCATGTTAACCCTGGTAAATAATTTGCAGAAAGTATATGCTGAAAGAATCCAGAAGGTAGATTGGATGACACCAGATACCAAAAAGAAAGCTTTAGAAAAACTTAATGCATTTATCAAAAAAATCGGTTATCCTGATAAGTGGAAAAAATATGATGATGTAGAGGTGTCTAAAAATACTTATTACGCCAATCTTCAATCTGCTAATAAACATGCCTACAAAGAAATGATGGATAAATTGGGCAAAAACGTCGATAAAACAGAATGGGGAATGACTCCGCCGACAGTTAATGCTTATTACAATCCGTCTTTCAACGAAATTGTTTTCCCAGCCGGAATTTTACAGTTTCCATTCTTTGATTTTGCTGCAGATGATGCCATTAACTATGGTGCAATAGGTGCCGTAATTGGTCACGAAATGACGCATGGTTTTGACGATCAGGGTCGCCAGTACGATGCAGTAGGTAACTTAAAAGAATGGTGGACAAAAGCCGATGCTGATAAATTTAAAGCTAAAGCTGGTAAAGTAGAGACATTTTATAATAACTTCTCGCTGTTGGACAATCAGCATGTAAATGGTTCTTTAACCTTAGGTGAAAACCTGGCCGATATTGGTGGATTAAACATTGCATACGATGCCTTTAAATTAACCGAACAAGGAAAAGGCGATAAAAAGATTGATGGTTTTACGCCCGATCAACGTTTCTTCTTAAGTTTTGCACAGGTTTGGAGAATCAAAACCCGTGATGAAAGTATGCGTGTAAGGTTAAAAACTGATCCGCATAGTCCGGAAATGTTCCGTGTAAATGGACCTGTGTACAATATGGAAGCATTTTATAAAGCATTTAACATTCCTACAACTGCGAAAATGTATGTTGCGCCCGCAAGCAGGTTAGGTGTTTGGTAAATCAGAATTATTCAAATTTTAATAAGAAGCCCATTTCAGTTGTGATATGGGCTTCTTTTTTGGTTTAAAACAAAAGCGGCAATATTTTGTATTAATCATATTAAAAGATAACCACATGAATGTAAAACGCACTTTTGGAACCATTTTAACCATACTCGGTATAATTGGCTTAATATACGCAGGCTATGGCTTTGTAAACCACAGTCAAAATACAAGGGGATTGATGGTTTATGGCATCATCGGACTAATATTTTTTGTATCAGGCATTGGCTTGGTAAAAAATACAAAAGATGAGAGTTAGTTTGTATAGGTGAACCGTCTTGAACTACCTTCAATTTCATAGACTTCATCTGCAATTTTAGCAGTACTTTCTTTATTGGTAATCAAAAGAATTCCCATGTCTGCCTTTAATATTATAAATAATTCCAAAAGGAAATTCTCTGTTTTTGGAGCTAATGCGGCAATGATGTTATGATTTCAATTGAGCCAGTTGATTGAAAAATATATGCTTCCTTTTTTAAATAATTTCAGTAACAGGATCAGTAAGTCTTTGTGCTATTTTTAAGTTTTATTGTCTTATAAACGCCGACTATAAATAATGCTACCATTAAGACATATGGTGTACTATACCCTGGGCCTAAATCAAACAATTGAAAATTGTTAATAGCAACTCCTAAAATTCCAAAAAAAACAGCTGGAAGAAAATTTATTAAATACTTCATATTGATATTTATGAATTCATACATTCAGTACGCACTGGGATCTGAGAAGAGCAGGTTAAGCCCAAACAGCAATAACTAAAAATACAGGCTAAAATTCAATTCTGCTAAACACTATATGTTTAAATTAGAGTTTATTATTTATATTCGTTAACAGAAAATAGGTTTCGTGTAAAAAATTGGCTGGTCTTGACCCTTTGAAAATGCCATTTGGCGTAAAATTCCTTTATTAATTATACTTTTTATGTAAAATTGGGGTTATTGTAAACGAAAGCTGATTAATATGTCGTCAACATTTACAGCTCTTTTATAATGCTCTCAGAAATGAACGAAATCAGATATAAGAAAGTTAGTGAAAAAATTAGGATAGTCCGTTTAACTCTTGGTTATAGTCAAGAATATATGGCACAAGAATTAGGCATATCTCAGAACGTTTATTCTAAAAATGAAAGAAATATGAAAGATGTATCTTTGGAAAGAGTGATCCAGATTTGTGAGATTTTGAATATACCTTTTGAAGGATTATTGAATAATTAGGTTAGCCCATTCCGCCCAAACTTCCTCAATAATAGAAAAAACACAACAACCACACTGATTGCCAGGTCAAGATAAACCCGACTTAAAATTTTCAGCCTTGGTAACTCCTAAAATAACAGCAATCATTTCTGCTTTTTTTTCTGTTTGATGATCTGGTACTGGCTAAAAGCAACCAGGCAGCCCGCCAGGATAATAATTCCAGCAGATAACAGGTTTTTAGGATTTTGGTTGATATAGTAGGCTGCTGCCAATACTAAAATTGCAGCAGCAATACCTATAATATAATGAAGTATTAATCCTTTTTTCATCCGTGAAATTGTTTTAAAGGGTTTGGGCCATTTATTCAGTCACTAAATGACTTAAAATATGATGGTTTCAGGTCACAAATATTCTGAAATAAATTGAGATTGATGTCGTAGAAAGTTAATCTTTTAAACTGATTCTGTTGTCAGCGACCTTCAACTGGTGACCAACGAAATCAATATCTGTCAACTCTTTAATCCTTTTAAAGGCACCATAGTTATCATCCAGGGTTAACCGGTTAATCTTGTCCTGTTTAACTGATACAATATTGGCATACAGAAAATCACCCTTTGCATTTATTTTTAGCTGAAGCAAGGGAGCAATACCATTATTGCCCTTTAAGCTGAACATTCCATAGGTACAAAAATTCCCCAAACTGTATGCAATGAATTTATTTTTATAAACTTCGACTGCTCTGGTTACATGCGGGCCATGCCCCAGCACCACGTCGGCACCGGCATCAATAACTGCATGTGCAAAGGCATAAACATTGCCCCTGTTCTCTTTATAAAAAATCTCGTTTTTACGCGGAACATGTTCAAATCTTGCACCCTCGCCACCGCCATGGAAAGAAACAATCACAATATCAGCCATTAATTTTAAACGGGCCACCAAAGCTTTCGCACTATCAATTTTATTAATTGATACCGTATTCTCATTCGGGGCAAAAGCACAGAATGCATACTTTACACTATCTTTCTCAAAAACTTCAAAAGGTTTATTTATCTGTCCGGCATAATGGATCTTCAGTGAATCTAAAATCCTTGCTGTATTTTTCCTTCCCTTTGCATCAAAGTCACCAATATGGTTATTGGCGATGCTTAAAACATTAAATCCTGCATCCTTATATGTCCCGGCGTAGCGCTCCGGCATTCTAAAAGCGTAACAGTTGTTCGGATTAATGCCATTACATTTGTTCGAATTGCCCGAGTTAAGGAAACAGCCTTCCAGGTTTCCAAATACAATATCACCCCTTAATAAACTATCAACCGCCTGGAAACTATTTACGGCATCATCAGGAGGGAGATTGGTTTTGGATGGAAATGCAGAGCCAAGCATAATATCGCCTACAGCGGTAATGGATATCGTATCCTTTATTTTCCTGATCACAGTATCTTGTTTGGCTACAGGTGTTGAAATTTGTGCATTATTGCTGGTGCAGCTGATTGTGATAATAAGAACAAAGGGAAGGAATATTGTGTTGATGAGTTTCATTAGTAATTTTAAATGTTGTTTGCTGTCTTAAATAAAATAGAGAGAGATCCTGAAATAAATTCAGGATGACGAATCTCCTAAAATAGAATGGCAATTAAACAAAAAATCCTCCAAAATTTCTTTAGGAGGATTCTATATCTTTTTATTAACTGTTAACTGAAAATCGTCAACTGTTAATTGAACTATTCTACTGTAAATTCTTTCTTAAACGATTCTAAAACACGGCCACCTTTGTAAAAATAACGGCTGTAATAAGGTTCGTTAAGGTTGCTGATAACCACACCACGAGAACTTGATGCATGTGCAAATCTGTTATCGCCCAGGTAAATACCAACGTGTGAAATGCTTCTACTTTTAATTTTAAAGAAAACCAGATCGCCTTCTTTTAAGTCTTCTTTTGATAACGGATCTACCATGCTGAAAATATCGCGCGAATTTCTTCTGATGGTGGTGTTGAAAACTTTATCGTAAATTGCTTTGGTAAAAGCAGAACAATCGATCCCTCTTTTTGTATTTCCACCATAACTATAAGGAGTTCCGATCCATTCGTATATAAACTTATACAGTTTTAAATTCGAGGTCGCATCTACCGCAACACCCATTACCTGCGAAAAATATTGTGATGCAAGGTTATCGGGATCATTTAAGTCTTTACCAGATTCTTTTGTTTTTGTTTGCGCAAATGCGTTGTAGAGCGTGCAGATAGCGATTAGGGTAGAAAACAAAATTTTTTTAATCATGTTATACAGTTATGTTTGGGTATTCACTTACACATTAACGTACACCACATGGGCTTATTGTTGGTTGTCAAAAGTATTGATTATACAAATGTTATCCAAATGTAATGTTATAAAAAATGAAAGTTATTAACATTTTTGTTTTTTATCCGCTGCTTTTGAGTAAAATTTCGGCTCAATACCTATCTTTTTAAAATGTTTTTTCTTTTCAGATATTCCTATTTTGGTTAAACTCGCTTTATTTTTAAATTACGGAAATATGCGCTTATACAGAATTAAATTTTAGAATAAATTGAATACTTATTATGATAAAGGGCATTGATTTACTTATATGAAATCAGCAGAAGTGTTTATGGTTTGTATTTAATTGTAAAACAAGTGTTAATTCTGATTTTAGCCCTATAACTACGATGTTTTTACACTTAAAAGTGCCAAAAATTACAATAAAAAAATTAGATTTGCTGTCGCAAAAAACAAATATCCTAAAATGAGTGCAGTAGAAATAAATAAAGATACCTGGTTAAAGTGGTTTGAGTCGATGTTGCTGATGCGCAAATTCGAAGAAAAAACCGGCCAGTTATACGGACAACAAAAAATACGTGGCTTTTGTCATTTATACATTGGACAAGAAGCTGTAGTTGCAGGTGCAATATCTGCAATGCAAAAAGGTGATTCAATGATTACAACCTACCGTGATCATGCTCATGCCTTAGCTTTAGGAGTTAGTGCTGATAGTATTATGGCAGAAATGTATGGTAAGGCTACAGGTTGCTCTAAAGGCAAAGGTGGATCAATGCACATGTTCAGTAAAGAGCATAACTTCTACGGTGGTCATGCAATTGTTGGCGGTCAGATCCCATTAGGTGCCGGCGTTGCTTTTGCAGAAAAATACAAAGGAACTGATAACGTAAATATTTGTTATATGGGCGATGGTGCTGTGCGCCAGGGTGCATTAAACGAAACTTTTAACATGGCCATGCTTTGGAAATTGCCTGTTATTTTTGTTTGCGAAAACAATGGTTATGCAATGGGTACTTCAGTACAACGTACTACCAACATGACCGATATTTATAAAATAGGTTTAGGTTTCGATATGCCATGTGCACCAGTTGACGGTATGGATCCGGTTGCTGTACACAATGCAATGGACGAAGCAATTCAACGTGCACGTAAAGGTGAAGGACCTACTTTCTTAGAAATGAGAACTTACCGTTACCGTGGTCACTCCATGTCAGATCCGGCAAAATACCGTACTAAAGAAGAATTAGAAGATTACAAAGCAAAAGATCCGGTTGAGCATGCAAGAGAAACGATTCTTAAAGAAAAGTATGCAGATCAGGCCTGGATTGAAGAAGTAGAAGCTAAAGTAAAAGCAATTGTAGATCAGGCAGTAAAATTTGCTGAAGAATCTCCTTGGCCTGATGCATCTGAATTATACAAAGATGTATATATGCAACAGGACTACCCTTACGTAATGGACTAATATTAATAAGATTTCAATTAATTAGATATAATGGCTGATGTAATTAAAATGCCCAAAATGAGCGACACCATGACCGAAGGGGTTTTGGCAAAGTGGCATAAAAAGGTGGGCGATAAAGTGAAAAGCGGCGATGTTTTGGCAGAAGTAGAAACTGACAAAGCAACAATGGATATGGAATCTTATTGGGATGGTGTCCTTTTATACGTAGGTATAGAAGAAGGAACAGCTGTTCCTGTTGATGCGATCATGGCCGTTATTGGTAAAGAAGGCGAAGATTATAAAGCAGCATTAGAAGCAGAACAATCTGGAAGTCAGGAGTCGGCAAGCCCGAAGTCTGAGAGCAAAGATGAAGCTCCTAAAGCTGAAGATAAAAAAGAAGAGGCGGCACCTGCTCAGGGTGGTGGCTTAAGTGAAGAAGAATTAGCAGCAAAAGGTGTTACGGTTATCCGCATGCCTTTGTTAAGCGATACCATGACTGAAGGCGTAATTGCTGAATGGCATAAAAAAGTTGGCGATAAAGTAAAAGATGATGATGTTCTTGCTGATGTAGAAACCGATAAGGCTACTATGGAAGTAATGGGCTATGCAACCGGAACTTTATTACACATTGGTGTAGAGAAAGGTGCTGCTGCAAAAGTAAACGGAATTATCGCTATCGTTGGTCCTGAGGGAACTGATGTAAGCGGAATTTTAGCAGGCGGCTCAGCTCCGGCTCCTAAAGCTGAAACTGCTGAAGCACCTAAAGAAGAAAAACAAGCTACAACTGCTGATGCAAGCGCGTCTGCTCCAGTTGCAGAAAGTTCTTCAGATAGCCGTGTTAAAGCATCTCCTTTAGCTAAGAAAATTGCTAAAGATAAAGGGATTGATTTAGCACAGGTTGCAGGTAGTGCAGAAGGTGGTCGTATCATTAAAAAAGATATCGAAAACTTCAAGCCATCAGCTGCTCCAGCTAAAACAGAATCTGCATCAGCTCCGGCTGCTGAGAAAGCTACAACTGCTGCACCAGTTATCCCTACATTTGTTGGT
>Ga0265798_10006243_pt1 | contig 15701 bp, 10 predicted proteins | sample P3T30metagenome_FD_192430 | JGI IMG/M metagenome (GOLD analysis project Ga0265798, IMG submission 192430) | Plant litter microbial communities from East Loma Ridge, Irvine, California - P3 T30 | ecosystem: Environmental > Terrestrial > Plant litter > Unclassified | place: USA: California... | reverse complement strand
CGTCAGCCTGTCACCCGGAGTCGGGTGTCATGAGTGTCGCTCAAGCCAATCGCGAAATCGCCGTGAGCAGTGTGCTCGGCGCCGACGTTCTGCTGTTCCGGCGCATGACCGCGACCGAAGGTTTGTCGACCCTCAGTGAGTACAACGTCGACCTGTACAGCGAACGCAGCGACCTGAACATCGACGACGTGCTGGCCACGCAGATGACCGTCTCGGTCGATCTTCCCAAGGGCGCGCAGCGGTATTTCAGCGGCATGGTTACGCGGTTCGTCTACACCGGCCGTCAGGGGCGCTTCGCTACGTATCACGCGGTGCTGCGTCCGTGGTTGTGGTTTCTGACGCGCAGCAGTGATTGCCGGATCTTCCAGCAACAAAGCGTGCCGGACATCGTCAAGGCCGTGTTTGCGCCGTACACCATCGCCGACGTCGACAGCTCCGGGCTCAGCGGCAGTTATCTCCCCGTGACCTACTGCGTGCAGTACCGCGAAAGCGACTTCGATTTCGTCAGCCGGTTGCTGGAACAAGAGGGCATCTACTACTTCTTCAAGAGCACGGCCGGGCGCCACACCCTGGTGCTGGCCGACTCTTATGGTGCCCACTCGCCCGCACCCGGTTATGCGCAGATTCGCTACCTGCCGGCCGAAGACAAGACCATGCGTGAAAGCGAAGTCATCTACGACTGGCGCATGGGCGGTGAAGTCGAACCCGGCGCCTGGGCGCTACAGGATTACGACTTCGAAAAGCCGTCGGCCAATCTGCTGGTCAAGTCCGCTCAGGTGCGCAATTACGCGCAGTCCCGCCACGAGCGCTACGACTATCCCGGCAAGTACAGCGAGCGCAAGCAGGGCGAGACCGACGCGCGCCATCGCATCGAGGCGCAGCACACCAGCTATCAGCGGATACACGGCGCGACCCGGGTTCGCGGACTGTTTCCCGGCGCCTTGTTCACCCTGACCGAACACCCGCGCGGCGACCAGAACATGCAGGTGCTGGTGCTCGCCGCGCGCTATGAACTGTCCTCCGACACCTACGAGCCGACGCGGCCCGAAGACCCGGCGCCGGTCCTCACGTGCAGCTTCACCGCGATCTCCCGGCAGCAGGATTTCCGGCCGCCGCGGGTAACGCCGAGACCGCTGGTGCATGGCCCGCAGACCGCCAGGGTAGTGGGCAAGCGCGGCGAGGAAATCTGGACCGATCAGTACGGCCGCATCAAGGTGCAATTCCACTGGGACCGCGAAGGCAAGGAGGACGAAAACAGCTCGTGCTGGATTCGCGTCGCCCAGGGCTGGGCCGGTAAACGCTGGGGCAGCCTGTTCCTGCCGCGCATCGGTCAGGAGGTGATCGTCAGCTTTCTGGAAGGCGATCCCGACCGCCCGCTGGTGACCGGCAGCGTCTACAACGCCGAGGTCATGCCGCCTTACACCTTGCCGGAGCAGGCCACGCGTTCGACCGTCAAGAGCAACTCGTCCAAGGGCGGCAGTGGTTACAACGAACTGCGCTTCGAAGACAAGAAAGGCTCGGAGCAGGTGTTCATCCACGCCGAAAAAAACATGGATCAGCGCATCAAGCAGGACTCGCTGGACTGGGTGGGCGGTGATCGCCACTCGCGGGTGAACAAGGACCTGCGCGAACACGTCGGAGGCGACCGCCATCAGAAAGTCATCGGCGACCGCACCGAGCGCGCCGGTGGCAGCGTGTCTCAGGTGGCCGGTCTCGATCTGCTGCTGGGCGGCGGCATGAAAGCCAGCCTCAGCGGCGGCACGGACGTGCACATCAAGGGCGGCATGAACGTGGTCATCGAAGCGGGGGCGAGCATCACGCTCAAGGCCGGCAGTTCATTCCTGACCATCGGCCCGGCCATCATCGCCTCGATGATCCCGCTGCCTTTGCCCCAGGCCGCAGCAGCCGCCAATGCGCTGGTGCTGGCCTCGCGCCCAGGGCCTGCCGGCGTGCCCCTCGAACCCCTGGAGGCTGACGATGGCAAGCAATAACCGTCACTTCCACATTGTCTGCAGGAGCCTGCCATGCCGGTGAAACTTCTGGTCAAAAGCTACCGTGAACAGCCGCCTGAAACGCCTTTGGCGTGCCTGATCGACAGCAGCGGGACGCTGGGCCGTGGTCCCGATAACGACCTGGTGCTGACTGATCCCGGCAAATACATCTCGCGCGCTCATTCTCGAATCGAGCGCCGCGAGAGCGGTTATTACCTCATCGACATCGGCAGCAACCCCAGCGTGGTCAACGAACGCCTGCTTGGCAACGGTCGCGAGACTGCGCTACAGGAAGGCGATCAACTGGTGATTGGCGACTACTGCATTGATGTCCTGATGCTGGAGGCGGTGACCATCGATGCCGACCAGACCGGTGTCGGCAACGCCCAGACCCTGGCGGTATTCATGCCGCCTGCGGTCAGCCGGCCAGCGCCTCTGCCGCCGCTGGAAGACACGCCGCCACCGCGCAGCGAGCCGGGTTTCAGCCGGCCCGAAGTACAGACCGACGCACTGGCCGCCGCGAGCATTCTGCACGGCGAATCGGCGTTCGATCCGGGCCCGGAACTGGCTGATCCCTTGGGCCTGAACCTGTTCACCGACAGTGCCTCGCGCTCGCGCAGACCGGTCTTCGAGGCGGCGGACACTGCGCCGTTGCTTCCGGTTTTCAGGGGGACGGAAAGCGATCACATAGCGCCGCACCTGCAAGCCCTGCCGGTCGCCGCCAGGCCTGTGGCGCCGGGTCCGAGCGCCTCGCTGATTCCGGTGGGGTATGACGCGCTGGCGGATCTGATGAGCCCGATTTTGCCTGCCAGCTCCCTGCCTGCGCCAAGCGAGTCGGTTGCGCTGCCTGCGCCAACGTTCAATGCGGCCCCACCTCCGGAAATGCTGCCTCAGGAACCGATGCCACAGGAGCCGATGCCACAGGAATCGATGCCTCAGAAACCGGTGCCTCAGGAGCCGGTGACAGCCAGGCCGGCGCGCCTCGAAACGGCCGTTCAGCCCAATGATGTCGATGCTGCACCCGCTGCCAATGACGCGGCAGTCCTCCGGGCGTTGCTCGAAGGTCTGGGCCTGCCGGACCTGCGCACCTCGCGCAGCCCCGAAGCGTTGGCGCGGCTGGTGGGCGAAATGCTTCGTGAAGCCACCGACGGCACCATGGGCGTGCTGATGGCCCGTGCCATGACCAAACGCGAGAGCCATATCGACATGACCATGATCGGCGCGCGCTCGAACAATCCGCTGAAATTCTTTCCCGATCCGGCCAGCGCCCTGAGCCAGATGCTCAGCACCGACGCGCCAGCCTATCTGCCCGGCGTACAAGCCCTGAATGGCGCGTTCGATGACCTCAAGGCCCATGAACTGGCAGTGATTGCCGGCATGCGCGAAGCGCTGAGTGAAGTGGTGCAGCGTTTCGAGCCAGCCCGGATCGAACGTCGCCTCGCTGCACCGGGCGCCCTGGACAAGATTCTGCCGTCGGCGCGCAAGGCGCGTCTCTGGGACCGCCTCACCGAGCTGTACAGCGAGCTGGTGCGCGACGGCGACGAGGATCTGCAGCGCATTTTCGGCCAGAAATTTTCCACGGCCTATCAGCAACAGGTTGCCAGGCTGCGCGACACGCCTTGACGCCGGCCCACTCATTCATTTGCTCACGCGAGATACCGTTTATGTCCTGGAACAGCAAAGTTGTCTGGTCGGAAGGCATGCTCCTGCAACCTCAGCATTTGCAGCAACACGACCGTTTTCTCAACGCTCAACTGCAAGCCAGGACCGGCCCGCTGCGGCCTTATGCCTGGGGGTTCTCGCGCCTTGAAATCGATGAGCAACATCTGGCGCTGGGCAAACTGGCGTTGAAGGCTTTCAGCGGTGTATTGCCTGACGGCACGCCGGTGGGTGTGCCGTTCGATGAAATGCCATTGCCGCTGGAGATACCGGCCGACGCGCGGGACATGACGGTGGTGCTGGCGCTGCCCACGGCGCGCCACGGTGTCGCCGAGGTGGATGATCGGGTCGGGGCGGAAAATTTCGCCCGCCATCGCAGCGTCGAGTACGAAGCCTGGGACAGCAATGGCCTGGACAACAGCGCCCTGATGAACGTCGGCAAACAGCGTCTGCGCCTGGCATTCGCCAGCGACGTCGCCGATGCCTATGCCACGGTCGGGGTGGCGCGGGTCCTGGAACGTCGTGCCGATCAACGCGTGGTGCTCGACCCGCAGTATTGCGCCCCGTGCCTGGATATCGGTGCGACGCCGCGCCTGGCCGAGTTTGTCGAAGAGTTGCTGGGCCTGCTGCATCAGCGTGGACAGTCCATGGCCGCGCGGCTGACGCAACCGGGCGACAGTGGTGTCGCGCAGATCGCCGACTTCCTGCTGCTGCAAGTGCTCAATCGCAGCGAGCCGCTGATACGGCATCTGGTCGGCATGAGCGGTTTGCACCCGGAAACCCTGTATCGGCATCTGGTGCAGCTGGCCGGGGAACTGGCGACGTTCACCCAGTCCGACAAACGTACCAGTCGCTACCCGGATTATCGCCATGACGCCCTGGCCGAAACCTTCGCCCCGGTGACCCTCGATTTGCGCCGGTCGCTGGCCACGGTGATCGACGCGCGAGCGATTCAGATCCCGTTGGAAGAACGGCAGTTCGGCATCCGCGTGGCGGTTCTGCCGGACCGCGAGCTGCTGCGTTCAGCCACCTTTGTGTTGGCGGTGCACGCGCAGATGCCCGCCGAAACCCTGCGCAGCGGCTTCCCGCCGCAAGTGAAGATGGGGTCGGTGGAGAAGATCCGCGACATGGTCAATCTGCAGCTTCCGGGCATCGGTTTGCGAGCATTGCCGGTCGCCCCGCGTCAGCTGCCATTCCATGCCGGTTTCACCTATTTCGAGCTGGACCGCAACAGCGAGTACTGGCAGCAGCTGACCCACTCGGCGGGCTTCGCCATGCACGTCGCCGGCAGTTTTCCCGGACTCGACATGCAGTTCTGGGCCATCCGCAATGCCTGATCGAATCGCCCGCAGCCAGACACAGCAGGTAAATAACCCGTGAACATGAACGACTCAATGGAGTCCGGGCAGGACCCGGACCACACCGCGTTGATGCCGACCCCCGGTGGACGTCGCCCGGCGTCTCCCGCCACTGGCGCGTTCCCCTCTGCTGCACGTCATGGGGCAGAGCAGATCGACCTCGGCGGCGATGGCCTCAATCCACTGGTGCGTGCCGCCAATCCGCTGCTCGATCTAGTGGTGCCGCTGCGTTCGATGACCCGCGCGCCAGACATGGAAGCCCTGCGTGAACGGCTGGTCGTGGCGATTCAGCAGTTCGAAGCGCTGGCGCGAAACAGCCGGGTGGAGACCCAAACCGTGGCGGCCGCCCGTTACGCCTTGTGCACGCTGATCGACGAAACCATTTCCAGTACGCCCTGGGGCGCCGGTGTCTGGAACAGCCGCAGCCTGTTGGTGAGCTTTCACAACGAAGCCTGGGGTGGCGAGAAGTTTTTCCTGATTCTGCAACGCTTGAGTCAGGACCCGCGCACCCACCTGGACGTGCTCGAGCTGATGTATCTGTGCCTGGCGCTGGGCCTTGAGGGTCGTTATCGGGTGCTGGAGCGCGGCTTCGATCAGTTGGCTGCGCTGCGCGAACGCTTGCTGCAATTGATCCAGCAACAGCGCGGCGCCGTCGAGCAGGACCTGTCGCCGCGCTGGCGGGGAGCGGCGGCGCCGCAACCTTCCATGCTGAGGGTGATTCCGCTGTGGGTCATGGCGGCAGTGGCGGCGGTGCTGCTGTTGGCGTTGCAATTGATCTACAACGGCTTGCTCAACCGCGACTCGGACCCGGTTTTCGCGCAGATGGGCGAGATTCGCCTGACGTCGCCGTTGAAGGTGGCGGTGCCTGCCGGGCCTGCACCGGTGCGGGTCTCGGGGTTTCTCGCGGCGGAAATCCAACAGGGGCTGGTCAGCGTCAGGGAGACGGCCGACCGCTCGATCATCACCTTGCGCGGCGACGGCGTTTTCGCCTCGGGCAGCGCCGAAGTGTCGAGCAATTTCGAGCCACTGCTGGCGCTGATTGGCGACGCCTTGAACACCGTGCCGGGTGAGGTGGTGGTGGTCGGTCATACCGACAACGTGCGGCCCTCACTGTCGTCGCGGCTGTCGTCCAATGTCGATCTGTCCAACGCCCGGGCGAAAACCGTCGCGCGTCTGCTGGCTGACAAAGCCGGACCGCTGACCCGTTACCGCAGTGAGGGTCGTGGCGAGACCGAACCCGTGGTGCCCAACGATTCCCCGGCCAATCGTGCGCGCAACCGGCGCGTCGATATCACCGTACTTGTCCCTGCGCAGCCGCAGTGAGGGCCACCTGATGTCTTATTTTTTCTATGTCTTGGACGTGCTGAAACGCTGGCTTGCCTGGCTGGCCAGATCCTCGCTGTTGTCACTGGCGGGCGTGGTGCTGCTGTCGCTGCTGATCTGGTACGAAGGCCCGCTGCTGTCCTTCGACGGGCGCGAGCCCCTGGCCTCGGAAACCTGGCGCGGGCGCGCGATTGCCTTGATGGTGCTGATCTGGGCCGGGTATTTCGGCTGGCGCCGTTACATGCACTGGCGTGCCAACCGGCTGTTGATGGAAGGCGTCGCTGAGGCCCAAAACCCGGACGAAACACCGGGGGCCAAGGCATCCGACGCTGAACTGACCGTGCTCGGCGAGCGCATGCGCACCGCCATGGCCGTGCTGCGCAAGGCCAGTCCCGGCTGGAAAATGGGTGGCCAGTATTTGTATCAGTTGCCGTGGTACATGTTCGTCGGCGCGCCGGGCAGCGGCAAGACCACAGCCCTGACGCACTCCGGCCTGCAATTTCCGCTGAGCGATTCGCTGGGCGCTGCCGCCATTGGCGGGATCGGCGGCACGCGCAACTGCGATTGGTGGTTCACCGATGAAGCCGTGCTGCTGGACACCGCAGGGCGGTACACCACGCAGGACAGCGACAGTGAAGTGGACAAGGCCGCCTGGAGCGGCTTCCTCGACCTGCTGAAAAAGCACCGCCGCCGCACGCCGGTCAATGGCGTAATCGTCGCGCTGAGCGTCAGCGATCTGCTGCAACAGAACGAGGCGGATCGGTTGTCCCAGGCCCGGGCCATTCGTGCCCGCATCAATGAGCTGTACGAGCGGCTTGGCGTGCGCTTCCCGGTGTACGTGGTCATCACCAAGTGCGATCTGCTGGCAGGGTTCGCCGAGTTCTTCGAGCATTTCGGACGTGAGGAGCGCTCGCAGGTCTGGGGCGTGACGTTCCCCTTGCCGCAAGCGGGGGAGGCGGCCGGTGCTGCCCTGGCCAGCTTCCCCGGCGAGTTCGATGCGCTGGAGCGTCAGTTGCAAGTGCGGGTGCTGGATCGCATGCAACAGGAACGCGACCTGGCACGCCGCGCGTTGCTCTACAGCTTCCCGCAGCAGTTCGCGAGCATTGGCGACGTGCTGACGGGCTTTCTGAACGCGGTGTTCGAGCCCAATCGTTATCAAAACCCGGCGCTGGTGCGTGGGGTGTATTTCACCAGCGGCACTCAGGAGGGCAGCCCGATCGATCGGGTGCTGGCCTCCCTGGCGGCGTCGTTCGGACTGGGCCGCAAGGTGCTGCCGGCAGGCTTTGCCACGGGTCGCAGCTACTTTCTGACCCGGCTGATGCGCGACGTGATTTTCAAGGAAGCAGGACTTGCCGGGGTCAATCCCAAGCAAGAGCAACGTCGCAAGCAGCGGCTGCGCGCCGGCATGGTGTCGATTGCCGTGGTCTCGCTGCTGGCGGTGGTCGGCATGAGCATCAGCTATCAGCGCAACAAGGCGTTCATCGACACGGCGGCGGCGCGTACCGCCGAGGTCGCGCAACTGGCCAGGGACCTGCCCAAGCAGGGCAACGTACTGGTGACGTTGCCGTTGCTCAATGCCGCGCGGGACCTGCCCGCAGGTTTTGCCCATCGAAACGACAGCGTGCCGATACTCAATCGCCTCGGGCTGTACCAGGGGGACAAGCTGGGTGTCGGTGCGGTCAACCTGTACCGGCGCCTGCTGCGCACGACGTTGTTGCCGCACATCGTCGCCAATATGGAAAACGCGCTGCGCCGGGGTGATGCCAGCAATCAGGACTTTCTCTACGAAACCTTGCGCGCCTACCTGATGCTGGGGCAGCGGCAGTTTTTCGATGCGGCCTCGGTGCAGGCCTGGGTCGATATCGACTGGCGACGGGAACTGCCACAAGCCGGCGAAGCGGAGCGTCAGCAGCTAGGGGCGCACGTTGCCGCCTTGCTCGACGGCGATGACGAGGACGCCGAGCCGGTGCACCTGGACGCCGACCTGATCGCCAAGACCCGTCTCACCCTGGCGAGCATGCCGTTGTCCCAGCGCATCTATAACCGCCTCAAGCGTCAGGTGGCGCAGGCCAATCTGCCGGAACTGAGCGTCAACGGCGCGGCGGGGCGTGACGCGTCATCGCTGCTGGTGCGCAGGACCGGCGCGCCGTTATCGCGAGGGGTGAGCGGCGTCTACAGCGTGGCCGGTTACCGGGAACTGCTGGGCCGCAGCGAACGTGCGGTGCTCGACATGGCCAGAGACAGTTGGGTGCTGGAACGCCAGGAGGCGGCAGTGAGCGCAGCCAACACGGCGAGCATGAACGCCGCCGTGCTGGAGCTGTACTACGCCGACTACATTCGCCAATGGGATGCGTACCTGGCCGATGTGCAGCTGGCACCCTTGACCAGCCTGGATCAGGCGGCGCTGGTGACCAACGCGCTGGCGGCCAATGATTCTCCGCTGCGGGCGTTTTTACAGGCGGCCGCCCGGGAAACCACACTCGACGGTGTGCTCAAGGAGAAGGACGGCAACGTGGTGGACAGGCTGGTGCGCGGCAAGATCGACGACGCCCGCAAGCGGCTGGAATCCGCGCTGGCCGACGATGCACCGGCGGCCACGGCCGACCCTGGGGCGAACCCGGTGGACCAGCACTTTGCCGCGCTGCACACGCTGATCGGACGTTCCGCTCCGGCGCCGCTGGACGAAGTCATGGGCCTGCTCAAGGACGCTGCGCAATACTTCGACAGCGCCGAAAGCGCCCGCCGCAGCGGCACGCCCGCGCCATCGGGTGAAGTGCTGAGCCGGATCAAGCGCGCCGCCAGCGAACAGCCGGCGCCGCTGTCATCGGTATTGCGCGACGTCGACGGCAGTGGCGGGGCGCTGACCCTGGGCAACGAACGCGAGCGCCTGAATGCCCTGTGGGTCGCGACCGGCGCGCCGTTCTGCCGGGATGCCATCGCCGGGCGTTACCCGCTGGTGCGCGACGCCGGCCGTGATGCCACGGCCGATGACTTCGGCAAGTTCTTCGGGCCGGGCGGCATCATGGATGACTTCTTCAGCAAGAATCTGGCGCCCTATGTCGACATGAGCACGGCGCAGTGGCGCTGGCGGGCGACGGGCAGTGCGCCGATGGGCATTCCCCAGGAAGTGCTCAGTCAGTTCCAGCGGGGTGCGCGTCTGCGTGACATGTTTTTTGTGGCCGGGGCACGCCAGCCGTCGCTGCGTTTCGATCTGAAACCGGTCAGCGCGGATCCGGCATTGTCGGGCGTCACACTGGATATCGCCGAGCAGCCGGTGGTCTTCCAGAGCGGCAGCACCGCCAGTTTCAGCCCCATCGTGCTGCCCAGCGGCAAGGGCAGCGATCTGGTGCAGTTGCAGACCACGCCGTCTTCAGGTTCCGGCCTGCGCAGCGAAGGTCCCTGGGCCTGGCTGCATTTACTCGATCAGGGTGTGGTCAGCGGCGCCCAGGGCGAACGCTATCAGCTGACGTTTAACGTCGACGGCCGCAAGGTCGCCTACGAGCTGCGAGCCAGCAGCGTCATCAACCCGTTCCGTCGCGACACCCTTGAGCAGTTCCGCTGCCCGACCCGACTCTAAGGTAATCCCAGGATGGATCAGCAAGACTCGCGCACCGGCTTCTTCGGCAAGCTGGCCTCCCACGGGGATTTCGTCAGCCGTCGCCTGTCGCCTGCGTTCGTCAGGGGCTGGGATGACTGGCTGCAAGAGGGAATTCAGCACAGCCGTCATTGCCTGGGGAGGCAATGGCAGAGCACCTACCTGCGCAGCCCGATCTGGCATTTCGCACTGGCCGCTGGAGTCTGTGCCGAACCGGGCTGGGCCGGTGTGCTGATGCCCAGCGTTGACCGGGTCGGGCGTTATTTTCCGTTGACGGTGGCCTATGGCGGGCAGGATGTCCCGGTCATCGAACGCCTGCGCCGCGACGTCGGCTGGTACGGCCGGATTGAGGCACTGGCGCTGTCGTCGCTGGAGGAGGGTTTTGCGCTGGAGCCGTTCGACCAGGCGTTGATCAGCCTGCCGCCGCCGTCGCGTCTGGCCCCCTTTCTCCGGCTGCCCGAACCCGGCGCATTGGCGGCGGGCACGGTGTGGCTGGCGTTGCAGGAACCGGTGCGCCTGCAGGATGCAATCGAGCAGTGGTCAGCGCAGCTGGCAGCCGTAACGGGTGATCGGTCGCTGGCCGGCCATTCGCTGTTCTGGACCGAAGGCTCCCCGCACCTGCCCCCGACCCTGCTGCTGTGCCAGGGATTGCCGACCGCGCAGATGTTTGTCGAGATGCTGGCGGGGAGGCGGTGCTGATCGTTCCGCTCTTTTTGATCGTGCCCGCGCTCTGCGTGGGCATGCAGTGACGGACGCTCCGCGTCAAAGGGACGCGCAGCGTCCAGATCGTCATTACCACGCGGAGCGTGGGAACGATCAGTGATGGGGCTTTTGATAATTGATCGTGCCCACGCTCCGCGTGGGCATGCAGTGACTGACGCTCCGCGTCAAAGGGGACGCGGAGCGTCCGGATCGGCGTTACCACGCGGAGCGTGGGAACGATCAGTTAAAGTCAACGACATATCTGGTTGATCGTGCCCACGCTCTGCGTGGGCATGCAGTGATTGACGCTCCGCGTCGACAATCATTGATTCTGCCCTCACTGGTACTTGATCAGCACCACTGTGGCGTTGTCGCGGCTGCCGTATTCGGCGGCGAGCTGGATCAGCCGTTCGCTGGTGGCTTCCAGGTTATGGCGGCCGACGGTTCGAAGCAGAAGGGCGATTTCATGGTGCGGAACGCTGCCGTGAATGCCGTCGCTGCAGAGCATCAACAGGTCATCAGGCTGTACCGATTGCGCGCGGATTTCCGGTTCGACTTGCTGGGAGGGGCCGATGGCCTGCAACAACACATTGCGCGCTGGCAAGCGATCAAAGTGTCCGGCGTCCAGCGCTTGCTGATACCAGCTCTGGTCGCGACTCAACTGCTGCAGTTCACCTGCGCGATACCGATACAGGCGGCTGTCCCCGACATGGAACGCCAGAAGCGGGCCGTCGGCATGCGGTCGCCAGACCCCGGTCAAGGTCGTCCCCATGCCGCTGCCTTCGCTCATCTGCCGCGCGGTGTTCAGCGCGTACAGCCTGGCGTTGACTGACGCCAGTGCGTCATGCAAAACGCCCACCGCTTGCATCGACGGCACCTGGCAGGTGGCGTCCGGATCGCTGGAGACCCACGCCACCTGCGCTTTCTCAGAGGCGATGCAGTCGCGAAGGGTTTCCAGGGCCAAGGCGCTGGCCAGGGCGCCGGCCTCGTGTCCTCCCATGCCGTCGGCCACTGCCAACAACTCAAGCCCGGCGTCGAGGAGGAAATGATCTTCATTCTCCTGGCGAACCGGGCCCGTATCGCTGAGACCGAACGCCAGTGCGCCCTGTAGCAGGCACGGGGCCGCCGATTTTTGGTTTTCAGGTTCGCTCATGCCCAACTCCCGCTACGCCCAGTTCACGCATGAAATCACTGCGTTGTTTCGTGTCGCTGATGTGCTCGGCCAGCGACTGCAGGAACGCCTGACGGGTGAAACCCTTTTTTACCGTACGACTCACCACGACACGCGCAATAGGGCCGATCAGGTAAGTGAGGCGTTTTTCAGCTGCCTGGCGAAACGGCTCCTCCATCATTTGGACGTCAATGGAAACGACCGGCGTTTCAAACTGGCTGGCGCTGACGCTTGCTGTCACCTGACTTTGCGCAGTCATCGTCGCTGTCGGCGTCAGGCGTTGGTACAGCGCGTCGGTGGCGGTGACGAATTGTTCGCGGCCCCGCTCAGAGGGAATATGCGGCAGCAGAGCGCTGCGCATCGTGGCGAAGTCGCTGGCTGTGGCCAGGCCTTTTTTCACCAGCAAGCGTGCCAACGGGCCGATCTGCCGGGACAGCAAGGATTCCAGCTCCGGGCGTACCTGATTTTTCCAGGGCGTTAACGTGTCCAGGGTTTCGGGGCTACCGTTGGTTGGCAGGGTGCAAAGACCGCTGCTGGTCGCCGCCGCCGGCATCAGCCGGGTTCGATCATCGTCCAGTTCCACGGTACTCAGCGACTGCTGGCCGGACAGCGCCTCCAGGGCGATCAGGAAGTTCAGCGCTGAATCGAAGCGGTCATCGGGTCGCTTGGCCAGTGCCTGACGAATCACCGCGTCGAACTGTGGGTCCAGCGTCGGGTTGAGGCTGGAGGGCGCCACCGGTGTCTGGTTGAGGATTTGCTGCATGACCATGCTGGCGGAGCCGGAGAACGGACGCTCGCCGGTGATCAACTGATACAGCACGATGCCAGCGGAAAACACGTCGGAGCGCCCGTCCACCAACTCACCGCAGAATTGCTCCGGCGACATGTAGCTGGGCGTGCCGATCATCGATCCAGTCTGGGTCAGCACAGACGTGTCGATCCGTGCAATGCCGAAATCAGTGACCTTGACCTGATTTTCGGTCGTGATGATCAAGTTCGCCGGCTTCACGTCGCGGTGAACCACACCTTTGGCATGCGCGTAGTGCAGCGCGTCGAGCAGTTGGCGCATCCAGTCGATCACCTGCGGCATCTGCCGCGGTTCCTGATTCTGCAGGCGCGTGTTGAGCGCGACGCCGTCGATGTACTCCATGGCGATGTAGGCCGCGCCGTTATCCTCCCCATAGTCATACACCGCGACGATGTTGGGGTGATTGAGGCGGCCAGCGGCTTGGGCTTCGTTCTGAAAGCGGCTGATCAGTTGCTGTTCATGGCCATCGTCTAGCAGTTCCTTGCGGATGGTCTTGAGCGCTACCACCCGCGCGATATGCGGGTCGTAGGCCTTGTAGACCGTGCCCATGGCGCCTTTGCCCAGCACGCTGTCAATACGGTATTTGCCCAGTTGTTCGAGCATGACGGGCTCCTGTCTACTCTTCGAGCATGTTCATGGCACTGACTAGGCTGGTGCGCATGCGGACGAACGACTGACCCATGCGCGCCAACTCGTCGTTGCCGCTGACATCCATTTCCGGTACGTCGCTTTCACCCAGGCTGACACGGTCGGCCAGGGCGGACATCTGCCGCAGACGCCCGGTGACGAACAGGTGGACCATGATGTTCAGGGCGCAGAACAGAAACGCAAAGATGCCCAGCATCGACAGCATGTAGGTGTGCAGCAGTTCACGCGCCCGTCGCAGGGGCACATCAAGCGGCACCGAGACCAAGCGCGCACCGATGATTTCGTTTAGCTTCCAGCCGAAGCCGTTCAGCGGGCCGTAGCGATCGACCACGGTTTTCGGCGTGGTCTCGGGGGAGGTGTGGCAGGCAAGGCACGCTGGGTCTGTGATCTGGATCGGTTGCGCCACGAACAGGGAAGCGCGACCGTCATCGGCCCGTTCGCCGATCAGCTCCTTGGTCTCGGGTTTGCTGCGCAGTTGATTGACCACGTTGGTCTCCCAGCCGGTGGCGCGATCGCGCGGGTTGGTGGGGTTCAAGGTCGCCTCTTTGTAGAGATAGTCCGGGTACGACTTGAGCAATTGGTGCAACTGCTCGGTGGCGGCGAAAGAAGGAATCGATTGCGGCAGGAACTCGAATTTCAGCCGGTTCTGCAGCAGCGGAACGATCTGTTCGGCGGTGTAGACGCTGGTCGCCGCCGCAGCGCCCATGAGCATCCGCGCCCTGTCGAGGGACTCATCACGGGCGCTTTGCTGCAACAGGTAGTTGGCGAACAGGCTGCTGGCAATGAAGCCGACCAAGCAGATGATCAGGAACACGACATTGAATTTTACGGCCAGGGACAATTTCATAAAGGCTTTCCTGCGAAGCGGAATCTGGGTCGACGGCGACTGTGTTCCGGGCGCCTACCGGTTGGTCTGGGTGCTGCCGAAGCCGCACCGATCAATGCACCCTGGTCTTGCGCTCGAAGCGGTACAGCTCGGTTTCCCACTCCAGCGTGCCGCCAAAACGCTGGGTGATCGCCTGGCGGAATGCCGGGTCCGAGAGGCGCGGGGCGAAGCGAGTCGCGAGGGTTCGAGTTGCGGGTTTCCGCTGGCCTAGCAACATCGGCGAGATGTCGTCGAAGGTGACATCGCGCACCTTGATCAGTGGCACGGCGGGCAGTGTTTTCGCGGCGATGGTCGGCAGTGGATCGAAGAACGCCGGCGGCATTGCGCTGATGAATTCACTGTCCGGACGCCCGGGCGCGCTCAAGGGTTCATGCCCCTTGCGCTGGACGTATTGCTCCTGCGTGAGGCTAGTCTTGCGGCCCTCACGGCCCTGATCGTCGCGTTCGATCAAGGTCTGCGTCCCGTCCTCGACAAACACCTCGACCCGCGTGCCCTCGGCGTGAATGACGCTGGCGCTGCGGCTCGCGTCGAGCACCAGCGTGGCGGCACGGATGCTCAGGTTTTCGGCTTTGACGCCCGTCACCGGTTGCAGCTTGAGCCAGCCGCTCATCAGCGCAATGTGGGTAGTATTGCCGGTGCGCTCCAAGTAGATGCGCGTGTGCGGACCCATGCCGACTCGAATGCCGGCCAACTCGTCGATCTGTGCGCTTGACTGGTCGGTTTCGATGAAATCCGTGGCCTGCAGACGCGTACCGGCCAGCGCCTGGTAAAGCGACGTCGCACGCATCAGCCGCACGGGGTTGTCCGCCACGGCGAGCACCCCGATACTGGCCGGTGCCGCGAACAGTTCTGGGGTCTGGAGCAAGCCACTGAGCAGTACGAACATCGACAGTCTGTTCATGATTCCGCCATCGTCAAGACAACGGGCCGGGCAAGCGAGTTCGCACCAGCCAAAGTTGAAAGTGTGGGCAGACTAACGATTCACGGCGCGAGAGGAACGACAATTTTCTATATGCTTATCAAGCAAATAGATTGAGAAACATCATGGAATAAAAGCCCTTGGCTAAGTGTTTTCCCCGTATGCGTTCGTCTGTCCGCGTAGGGTGTTGACGCCAATGCCAAATTGACCCACGTGCTGACGCACGACTACCCCACCTTTAAATAGGCACAATTCCAGTAAAGGCAGTGGTTCGCGAGGAGTCTGACTGGGTCAATGATATCTCGGCAACTGGGTCAATTCGGCGTCGGCGCCAACAGTAGGTGAGCAGGAAGCAGGAGCGCGGTGCAATTCTGAATGGCTAATCATGAGTTACTCCAGTCACATCGACTTCAGCCGCGGCGAGCAGATGCTCCGGCGCTGACAGGTATAGCTAAAGAAATTTAGGCAGTTTGGGGCGCACCTCTTACAAGCTGCTTGCAAACAGCTAGCCTGGCAGGCATTTTGCCGTCAATGGATGCGCGCCTTAAGTGGCCAAGGATGAATAGGATGCCGTTGACACTTACACCGGTAGAACATGGCATGTTGTGCCATGGTTCCCGTTGGGTTATCGATGATGAGGA
>Ga0265798_10006242_pt1 | contig 15706 bp, 12 predicted proteins | sample P3T30metagenome_FD_192430 | JGI IMG/M metagenome (GOLD analysis project Ga0265798, IMG submission 192430) | Plant litter microbial communities from East Loma Ridge, Irvine, California - P3 T30 | ecosystem: Environmental > Terrestrial > Plant litter > Unclassified | place: USA: California... | reverse complement strand
GAGCATGGCGTGCGAATAGTCGGTGCCCTCGGGCCAACTCACGCTGCCAATGGTGCCATCGCGCTTTATTTGGGCCGCCACTTGCAGCTTCGAGTGTAGCACCGAGGCCACGCGGGCGTAGTGCGCGCTCACGGCCTGCACCTTGCCCACCACGCCTGCCGCGCTGATAACGCCGCGGTCGGGCTGCACGCCATCGGCACTGCCCACATTCAGGGTCAAGTAGTTATCTACATCGCGCAGCGAGTTGTTAATTACGCGCGCCGGCACTAGCGGCAGGGTGGCCTGCCTGCTACCACCTAGGAGCAGCGTATCGGGCCGTAGCGAGGCTTGGGCTTTCGGCTTGGTATTTTGTGCGAGCAGGCCCTGGCCTTGCGCCGTCAACACCGAGGGGGTGGCGGGGCGCAGGTGGCGGTACACGATGCGGCCCAGCGTATCGCGGCCCACGGGCAGTGAGTCGGCTTCGCGGTGGCTGAAGTCGGGTGGAAAGAGCTGGCGGCGCAACTGGGCATTATCGGCTTGCAGCTGCTTGTTCAGCTCATCGAGCCGGAAGTAGTCAGTGACCTGGGTGCGGCGAGCCAGCAGCACGCCCATGTACGCATTGGCCGAGTTGAAAAACGCGGCCCGCTGATACGAGCTGTTGGTCAAGAAGAAGTACAAGCTCACCACCTCCAGCAGCACAAAGAGCATGACTCCTTGGTAGCGCAGCAAAAAAGCAATGAGGTTACGCATTGGGTAATTATGAATTATGAACTACGAATTATGAGTTGTCTTCCCTGCTAAGGGAGCCAACTCATAATTCATAATTCATAATTTCTAACTCATAATTCTAGGTAAGGAGCACGCCCCGGAAGGCCACGATATCCTTGATGGCCTTGCCGGTGCCGCGCACCACGGCCCGCAGTGGGTCTTCGGCAATGTGGATGGGCAGTTTGGTCTTAGCAGCCAGGCGCTTGTCGAGGCCGCGCAGCAGGGCCCCGCCACCCGTGAGGTGGATGCCATTCTCGTAGATGTCGGCCGACAGCTCGGGTGGGCTGATTTCCAAGGCTTTCAGCACGGCTTCCTCGATTTTGGCCACCGACTTATCGAGGGCAATCGCGATTTCAGAAGACGTTACTTTAATCACTTTCGGGATGCCCGTCATCAGGTCGCGGCCACGCACCTCGTAGTCGGGCGGCGTGTTTTCGAGCTCGGTGAGGGCCGCACCCACCTCGATTTTGATGCGCTCGGCCGAGCGCTCGCCGATGAGCAGGTTGTGCTGGCGGCGCATGTAGTCGAGGATGTCTTGGTTGAACACGTCGCCGGCCGTCTTGATAGACTGGTCGCAGACGATGCCCGACAGGGCGATAACGGCAATCTCAGTAGTACCACCTCCGATGTCGATTATCATCGAGCCTACGGGCTGTTCCACATCGATGCCGATGCCGATGGCGGCAGCCATCGGCTCCTGTATCATCCACACCTCCTTAGCCCCGGCGTGCTCGGCCGAGTCGCGCACGGCGCGCTTCTCTACCTCCGTAATACCGCTCGGAATGCAGATAACCATGCGGTGTGAGGGCTGAAACAGGCGCGTGCGGGTGTCGATGAGCTTGATAAGACCCTTTATCATCTCCTCCGCGGCGTGGAAGTCGGCAATAACGCCGTCTTTCAAAGGCCTGATGGTCTTGATGTTATCGTGGGTCTTTTCGTGCATCTGCTGGGCTTTGCTGCCCACGGCGATGACTTTATTAGTAGTGCGGTCTTTGGCAATGATGCTGGGCTCATCCACCACGATTTTGTCGTTGTGAATGATGAGCGTATTGGCCGTGCCCAGGTCAATGGCGATGTCGCTGGTCAGGAAGTTGAAGAAGCCCATTATAGAAAAGGCGGCGAGAAGCAGAGGAAATGAATAGACAAAGGTACGGCCGAAACGGCCGCCCTAACGTCCAACTTTTAGTGCTTAAAGTGCCGCACCCCGGTCAGCACCATTGCCAGACCTAGGCGGTCGCAGGCGTCGATGCTGTCCTGGTCCTTGATGGAGCCGCCGGGCTGCACCACGGCACGCACGCCAGCGGCCGCCGCAATCTCGACGCAGTCGGGGAAGGGGAAAAAGGCGTCGGAGGCCATTACGGCGCCCTTTAGGTCGAAGCCAAAGCTGCCGGCCTTCTCGATGGCCTGGCGCAAGGCATCCACCCGCGAGGTTTGGCCCACGCCCGAAGCCAGCAATTGGCCGGCGCGCGCCAGTACAATGGTATTGCTCTTAGTGTGTTTGCAGATTTTGAGGGCAAACTCCAGCGCTTCGGTCTCGTCGTCCGTCGGGGCCGACTTGGTTACGGTGCGGAAATCCTGGGCCGATTCGGTTTGCAGGTCCGCGTCTTGCTCGATGATGCCGTTGAGCAAGGTTTTAACCTGCTTCTTGGGGAAATCAACCGGCTTTTGGCGCAGCAAAATGCGGTTTTTCTTGCTTTGCAGCAGCGGCAGCGCATCGGCAGCAAAGCTAGGCGCAATAAGCACCTCAAAGAATAGCTTGTTCAGCTCTTCGGCGGTGGCTAGGTCTACTTCCTTGTTCACGATAATAACGCCTCCGAAAGCCGACACCGGGTCGCAGGCCAAGGCGTTAACGTAGGCCGTGTGCAGGGTTTCGGCCTGGGCCACACCACAAGCGTTGGTATGCTTGAGGATGGCTACGGCGGGCTGCCCTTCGGCGAACTCGCGCATGAGCTGCACGGCGGCATCTACGTCCACGAGGTTATTGTAGCTCAGCTGCTTACCGTGCAGCTGGTCAAACAGGGCCCCTAGGTCGCCGTGGAAGGCGCCGGTCTGATGCGGGTTTTCACCGTAGCGCAGGGTGGTGCTGGGAGCTTGGCTGCCGCCTTCCAGACTGGTGCCCTGGCTTACATACTTGAAAATCTCGGTGTCGTAGTGGCTGGTAGCAGCGAAGGCCGCAGCGGCGTACTGGCGGCGGTCTTCTAGGGTGGGCTGGCCGTTAGATCTTTCGAGTAGCTCGGTCACAGCCTCATATTGGTCGCGCGAGCTTACTACCAGCACATCGCGGTAGTTTTTGGCGGCGGCGCGCAGCAGTGCAATACCGCCAATGTCGATTTTCTCAATCACGTCGGCCTCGGGAGCGCCGCTGGCCACGGTTTCTTCAAATGGATACAAATCAACCACGACTAGGTCGATGGGCGGAATGCCGTGCTGCTGGGCCTGGGCGAGGTCGCCGGACTCGTGGCGGCGGTGCAAGATACCACCGAATACCTTGGGGTGCAGCGTCTTGACGCGGCCGCCAAATACTTCAGGAAAGCCGGTGAGGTCTTCTACGGCCGTGACTTCGGCGCCTTGCTCTTCTAAAAACTTTTGGGTACCGCCGGTGGAGTACAGCTGCACGCCGAGGCGGCGCAGGGTGGCTACCAGCGGGGCCAGCCGGTCTTTGTGATACACGGAAAGCAGGGCGGCGCGAATGGGTTGGTCGGACATATAAACAAGGAAGCAGTGAAGCGCAAAAAACAGAAAAACCGCGGGCGGTTGCCGAGCCAGCCCAATGGGGTGAGCAGCTTGGCGCCGCGAAGGTACGCCCGCTAGCAGGCGTCCCCAAGCTGCCCGCCTGCCTGCTGGCGCCCCGCATTTAGTGAGCCGGAGGTAACTCGCAGGGCCTTTTTACAGTTAAGATTAATTCATACAGCTCTCATCTTGACCGACTCGCGCTCTTCTTCTATGCTAAAGGACTTACCATCGGCTATTACCACCCAGTCGCTGTCGCCCTTACTCCCGCTTGGCGTGGCTTGCGCCAGCTGTCCGCCCAGCCCGGCGCTAGCCGTGACTACGGCCGCTCGCCTGGCTCCGCACTTGCTGGCCTGCGCCGCTGACACTGACCAGGTAGGCGGTTTTCCGACCCAGGAATTTGCTTGGCTGCGCGAGGCCGGGTTGCTTACGGCCGCACTGCCTACTGCCCTAGGTGGCATGGGCCTGGGCGAGCCCACCGCCGCGCTGGCGCTACTGCAAGTGCTCTACCACGTAGGCCGCGGCAACTTGGCCGTGGGGCGGCTTTTTGAGGGCCACGTCAATGCTTTGTTATTGATACAGCGCTTTGGTACACCGGCCCAGGTGGCTCGGTTTGCGGCCGATGCCCAGGCGGGCCACGTGTTTGGGGTCTGGAATACCGAAAACCCGGCTCGCGGCGTGCGGCTAGAGTTTCTGGCTGATGGACGCTATCGCTTGCATGGCGCCAAGACTTTTGCTTCGGGGTCGGGCCACATTACGCGGCCGCTACTCACGGGGGCGCTGCCCGGCAACCACGGCTGGCAAATGCTGGTGCTGCCTGCCGACGAGCAGCGCCCCGCGCTGGACCGCAGCTTTTGGCGGCCCCTAGGTATGCGGGCCACCGCTAGCTTTATCGCCGACTTCGAGCGCCTCGAAATAGACTGTGACTACCTACTGGGCAAGCCCAACGATTATTATAAGCAGCCCTGGTTTGGGGGTGGGGCGGTGCGCTTTGCGGCCGTGCAGCTGGGTGGCGCCGCGGCGGTGCTCGACGAAACCCGGCGCTTTTTGCGCAGCCTAGGCCGCACCGATGACCCCTACCAGCGCCAGCGCCTGGGCGAAATGCTAACCATGCACGAAGCTGGCCAAGCTTGGTTGCGCGGCGCCGCTACCCAAGTGCCGCTGCCGGTGCAGGCCAGCGATGTTCTCGCACCGGCCGCCACCAGTGCGGCCCTGGCCTACGCTAACCTTATGCGCACCGCCACCGAAGAAATCTGCCTGCGCACCTTGCAGCTGGCCGAGCGCTCGGTGGGCGCGCGGGGCCTGCTACAGCCCGAGCCCTTCGAGCGCTTGCACCGCGACCTCACGCACTACCTACGCCAGCCCGCCCCCGACGCCATCCTGGCCGAGGCCGGCCGCTTTGCCCTAGACTCGGACAAACCCAGCTTCGAGCTGTGGCAACCACTGTAGTCCGGACTTTGTAGCGCGAGCAGTCATATCTAACGCTGATTGCTTAGGCACGGTCTCGAACCATAGAAGTCCAGGCGACTTTCTTTCGCTTCTATTTATTCTCTCTTGTCTACCGACTCTCCTTTTCTCACCTACCCTAGGCGGCCGGCCGACTTTGCGGCGACCCTAGGTGCCACCGTCATCGTTATTCCGCATCCCGACGATGAGGCGCTGGGCTGCGGTGGCTTGCTGGCGCTTTTGCGCCAGGCTGGCCAGTCCGTGGCAGCCGTGCTCACCAGCGATGGCAGCCAGTCGCACCCCCACTCCCAGGATTTTTCGGCTGTGGCCCGGCGCGAGCTACGCTACGCCGAGCTGCGCCACGCCCTGAGCGTGCTGGGAGTGGACGAAAGCGATGACAACGTGCGCTACCTGCACCTGCTCGATGGGTCGCTGCCCACCGAAGGCCAGCCTGGCTTTGCGGAAGCAGCAACGCAACTGGCCGATTTCCTGCGCGAAAAGCAGCCAGATACTGTGCTGGTGCCCTGGCGCCGCGACCCCCACCCCGACCACCGCGCCACCAGCCAGCTCACAGCTGCGGCGCTGGCGCAATTGCCGCAGCCTCCGCGCCGCGTCGAATATGTGGTGTGGGCCTGGGAGCGCGCGGCGCCCGAAGACCTACCTAGGGCAGAGGAGGCCGTGGGCTTTCAACTCAACATTGCGCCCGTGCTGGCCCAGAAGCAGCGGGCCATCCGAGCGCACCGCTCGCAGCTGGCGCCGGGCATCATCGCCGACGACCCCAGCGGCTTTCTGCTTTCTGAATCTATGCTCGCACATTTTGCCCAGCCTACCGAAGTCTTTTTAGAAGCTCCCACCCCATGAACGAGAATCAGCCCAATACCCTGGCGCCCGACTACTTCGACGATGTGTACCGGGCCAATACCGACCCCTGGCAGTTTGCCAGCAGCCCCTACGAGCGCGAAAAATACGTGGCCACTTTATCTGCCCTACCCCGCCCCCACTACAACCGGGCCTTCGAAATAGGCGGTTCTATCGGCGTGCTCACGGCCCAACTGGCGCCGCTGTGCGGCTACTTGCTGAGCGTGGACGTAAGCGAGGCGGCCTTGGCCCAGGCTCGGCAGCGCTGCGCCGCTTTGCCGCAGGTGGAGGTTAAGAAAATGCAGGTACCTCACGAGTTTCCGGAAGGAGAGTTCGACCTGATTCTGGTTTCGGAGGTGGGCTACTACCTCTCGCCGGCCGACCTAGCCCGCGCCGCCGACCAAATGCTGGCGGCCCTGCCCACCGGAGGCCAGCTCCTGCTGGTGCACTGGACGCCCGTAGTCCCCGACTACCCCCAAACCGGCGACGAGGTGCACGAGTTTTTTCTGGCCAAAGCCCAGCCGGGCGGCCCGCTGCGCCACCTCACAGGCGAGCGCCATGACAAGTACCGCCTCGATTTGCTGGAGAAAAACTAACCTAGGTAGCTCACAATTGTCACATGCAAAACGGCTCGTAGATTGGGCGGCGCACAGTGCGTCGCCCAATCTACGAGCCGTTACTATTTATATTTATATAGATGGTGCCCGAGCTAGCAGTAGTTTTCTCCTTGGCGCACAGCTTGGCGCAGCCAGGCCAGGGCCTCGCTGAGCGGCACGCGGGTATCGTAGGGCTGCTCTAGTATGGCACTGGCGCGAGTGCCCAGCACCCATTCCCAAAACACCCCAAATGACTGGGCGGCATGCAGCTTTTCGTACATAGCGCCGGCTTGCACGCGCAGCATCAAGGCCCACTCGCGGAAGCCCGCGGGCGTGGGCTGGCTACGGTGCTGCCAATAAGCACGCAACTCGCGCCGGGCCTGCCACAAGGCAGCGAGTTGGCGTGGGCATTCCACCTCGGGCTCGCGTTGCTCCTGGGCGTTGGCGGCCCACTCGCGCAGCTGCCACGACAGCCCCACCTCTACGCGGCCCTGCTGCCGGGCTGAGGTGCTCACGCGCACCCTAGGGCTGTGGCGCACAGGCAGGTCGTGGCGACAGAGCGCGCGCCACAGAGCTTCGTCTTCGAGGTAGCGCACCACGGGCAAGCCGCCTACCTGGCGGTAAGCTGCCACTGTGAGCGCTAGGCTGGCACCAAAGTGCTGGTGGTGGCGGGGCCAGGGGTCATGCTGGCAGGGGTCGAGCAGGCACTCAAGCTGGTTGCGCAGCAGGTGGTAAGTAGCATCGCGGAGCTGAGTGCGGCGCACGGCCAGTGCATCGCTCACTAGAGGCTCGCTACAGGGGTCTACAGCCACCAATTCTTCGGGCTCGGGGTCGCCGGGGCGGGTAAGGATGCGCCCACCCACGGCCACGGCACCGGCCGCTACTTCGGCCTGGCACGCGGCGAGCCAGTCGGAGGCTACCAAGGTGTCAGCATCGGTGCTAAGGATAATGCCGCTGGGGCCAGCGGTTAGCTCTAGGCGATGAGCGGCGGTATCCATGAGCAGGCGGCGCGCCTGGCCCACGTGGGCTAGCTCGCCGGGCAGCTGCAGCTCGGCTACGTGCAGCGCCAGGCCGGGGTAGCAATAAGCCAGCTGGCGCACCACGGCGGCGGTATGGTCCTGGCAGTTGTTGGCCAACACGATTATTTCCAGGCACCCTAGGGGCAGGGGCGTGCCGTCGAGTGTAGTTTGGGCAGCCAGGGCGTCCAGGGTGGCAGGCAGTTGGTGCGCCTCATCCTTAGCTGGGATGATAACGCAGGCTTGCAACTCGGGGGAAGGCGGCGGCAGTTGGCGCCACAAGGCACGCGCAAGCTGCGCGGGGGTAGTGAGGGGCCGAGGTAGCCGAGCTTGCCGGGGCAGCAATGCTGGGGTGGCCATGGCCTCACGCGTGGCATGAAAGCGGGCGGGCGTAGCAAGATTGCTCATAGGGTAGCAGGTGTACGCCCCTTTGCGCGCCCGGGATAGGTCACTGCCTGGCTATGAGGCCCAAACATTTGCTTTTTTAAGCTCGCCAGCAACCAAACAGATAGGGTATTTTATTAGAAAGCAACTCCTTAGCAAAACATAATTTTTTACAAAAAAACTAGTATTATTAGTCGTAATAAAGCTTTAATTAACAGAACAGGCCAGCCAGGCACCTAGACCCAAAAAAGCCACGCAACCCAAGAAGGCTACGTGGCTTTTACGCATGGTAAGCGTCAAGCTTAAGTAAGCGAGTCTGCCGGCTGCTCCGATTCAGCTCTAAAAAGCTTCGCCAATGGCAAAGTAGAAGCCGGGGTCGGTACCAAAGGCGTAATCGAAGCGCAGGTTCACGCGGTCGCGCCGGATGAAGTTGAAGCGTGCTCCTACGCCACCCGCCGTATGGATGCCACCGAAGGTGTAGTCACTTATGTTATAGCCCACTTGCCCCACGCCTAAGAAAGCAGCTGCATCGAGGCGCCAGAACAAGTGCTGGCGTAGCTCAGCCTGGGCCGTCATCATCTGGCGGTCGCGGTAGCGCTGCTCGTAGATGCCGCGCATCAGGTTGGCGTTGTCGTAGAGCGTGCCGCCTAGGTTAGCACCCAGGCCAGCCAGCGCGTGCCACGGCACCGTGCCCGAATGAAACTGCCCGAGGTATTGCAGGGCCAGGATGGTCTTGTTGCCGAAGATGGGCTGAAAGTGCCGGGCATCAATCTGGTAGCGCACAAAGTTGTAGTCCGAGCCTATGTACTTGCCATTGAACATCACCTGCAAGTCGAGCAGGCTACCCCGCGAAGCCCCCAGGGCCACGTCGCGCGTGTCGAGGGTAAATACCGGACCTAGGCCTGACACGCCAAAGTTTTGGCGCTGGCGGGCGTCTAGGCGAGGGTCGCCATCCTGAAAATAGTTAGTGCCGCCAATCTCATCGCCATTGTCATTCACGCGGCCAGGCTGCGGCGAGATGTTGTACACGCGCGAAAAGCGGTACTGCAAGCCCACAAACCGGTTGGGAGCGATGCTCTTCTGGAAGCGCTGGTTGATAATGAACAGGTTGAAGTCCAGAAACGAGCGATTGCTGTTCGACACCTCGTTGCCGATGCCGAAGTAGTAAAGGCGGTTTTTGTAGGAGCTAATCTCGCCGTTGAGGTAATACTTCTCGCCCGGCGAATAGATAGTGTGTACAAACTGGAGCAGATTCTGGCTTTCTTGCGTAGTCCAATACTGTACGCGGGCGTTTGACGAGCGCGTGATAGTATCGGTGCCAAAGCGGCCGCTCAGCAGCCCGCCCAAGCCGTAGCCAAAGCCCGTTTCCTGCTGATAAAACAGCACAGGGATGGGCAGAATTGTGATTCTTTTGGCCGGCTTAGGAATATTAACAGGCGGAGGAGGGGGCGTACCAGGTGTGCGGGTTGTATCGGGCTGGCCGGCTGGCAGGCCCTGGCCTTGGCTCACGAGCGACCCACCTAGTAACCCTGCCAGCAGCAGCGGAAAAATGCGCATATAAAGATGAAGAAAAGAAGTAGTGAGGGCCTCAACGGAATTAGGGGCCTGCTGGTTGGCCCATACCCGCCTAGGTGCCCGGCCAAGCCGCAAGCCCAACCAGAAAATCATGTTAATTCCTTACGTTTCAAGGCGCCATTAGGCCAGTAGCATGCTTAGCACCCCGGCCAGCATGATGCCCTTGCACCACGCACTTAGCTCTCGAAAGTGCCGGCGGCGGTCGGCCCGCCACAGCAGGCGCGCCAGCCATACCAGGGGCAAGAGCACCAATAGCAGTAGCCAAGCACCTAGGGCCCAGCGGCCTATACTTAGCAACTCGTAGGCGGCGCCTAGCACCAGCACCCCCAGGCACGCCAAAAAGCCACCCGCTACCCACTTGCTGCGTACCACGCCCCACACCAGCGGCAGGGTGTGGCAGTCGTGCTGGGCATCGCCGCGCATGTCCTCGATATCTTTTACTATTTCGCGCACCACAGTGAGCAAAAAAGCCGCTAGCGCATATAGCCACACGGCTTTCTGACCCGTCAGTAGCTGCAGCTCGGGCAGTAGCACCAGCGCCGCCGTGAGGGTGGCAATGCTGACATTGCCCACCAGCGCCACGCGCTTGAAGCGGGCCGAGTAGCCCCACAGCAGCAGCGCCGCCCCAAAGGTCACGAGCCCCAGCCGCCACGACAACGCCGTGGCTAGCACCACCCCTACCCCGCTGAGTACCACGTGCGCCAGCATGGCCTTGCGCCGGCCCAGTAGCCGCCCCACCACCAGCCGGCTGGGCCGGTTGATGGCGTCGATTTTTACGTCGTAGTAGTCATTGATAATATAGCCCGCGGCGGCCACCAGCAGCGCCGCCACCACCAGCAGCCCAAAGCTGGGCGCCAGCAGCGTAGCCCCGAGCGGCTGGCCGGGCAGCAGCAGTGGCCCGCGCACCAGCACCAGGCTCAGCAGCATAATAGCCAAGTTGGGCCACCGCACCAGCCCTGGCAGTGCCCGCAGCAGCGGCCCAGGCGGGGCCATCGGGTCAGGAGTGGAGCGGGCAGAAAACATGATGCGCGAGAAAGGGGGCCTAAAGATACTAGCGCTGACCAGCCTCAGGTGCCCCCTCCCAAGCACCACCCACGCAAAAAGCCCGGCTCTCCTTGCGGAGGCCGGGCTTCTGCTTAGGTAGGCTTCCCTACCTAGGTTATTCTGCGCGGGTGAGCGGCGAGTCTACTACGTGCTCCGATACGAACCACACTTGCAGCTCATTGGTGCGCATTACCTGGCTTACTATCAAATCGTTCGTGCCATCATCGCCCGACTCATCGGCTTTCTTGGCGTACTCGTGGCAGTTTTTCAGGATAATCTGGTGGGCTTCCAGCAAGCGCGACACTTGCACAGGGGCTTCTTCGCGGTCGCGCGGGGGGCGCGGAATGCTCGTGATTTCGGCTACGTCGAAGGCCATGGCCACGGCCACGCCACCCAGAATCTGGATGCGCTCGGCAATGGTGTCTACTAGCTCCGACTGCTCTTCATAGTGCTTATCTAACAGCAGGTGCAATTGGTAGAACGTGGGGCCTACTACCTGCCAGTGGTGCTTCTTATACAAGTCGCGCAGGCTCATGGTATCGGCCAGTAGCTGGTTCAGCATTTGCACGCTTTCCAGACGCACGCTGTCATCGAGGCCAATGGGTAGGCGCTGGCTTACAGTGCCAAAGCGCTGCGTTGGGTTGGGCGCCTTTACCTGCTGGTTAAGAATCGGCTGGATATTAACGGCCGAATTGGTTTGGGGCTGGCCGGCTCCTTTCATCGGAGTCAGGCCGCTTTCGGTGTCCTTTTGGGTTTTGGCTTGGGCGTTGGAGGCCATACAAAAAAGATTTAGTAGATAAGTAAAAACAAGGCCAGCGATGAACTGCACACGCAGCAACCGGCACTAGCTGGCTAGGGCTTAGTTTACGTAAGGCTCCTACCTAAGTTGAGGCAGGCGCTTTCTTTATCACAGTTTCTTCGGGAGCCAACGGTTACGGCCAGTTCTTTGCCTAGTGCAGCTTTTGCACTCTATTATTCTATAAAATTCTTTCAGACAATGGCATTTCCTTTTTTTGGCGACTCTAAATCGACCATAGCCACGCTGCTGGCCACGCTGCCCCAAGAAGGCCGCTTGGAGTGGATAGGCTTGCGCCCCGCCCGCCGCGCCGAGCTACTGGCCGTGCCTGAGGCTGAAGTGCTCACCGACCAGCGCCTGGCCGGCGACCACGCCAGCCCCAAGCCCGGCGGCAAGCGCCAGCTCACCCTCATTCAGCACGAGCACCTAGAAGCGGTGGCGGGCTTTCTGGGGCTACCCGAGCCAGTGGCGCCAAGCCGCCTGCGCCGCAACTTAGTAGTGAGCGGCCTGAACCTATTGGCCCTCAAAGGCCGCCAAATTCAGATTGGTGAGGAGGTGTTGCTCGACATCACCGGCGAGTGCCACCCCTGCTCGCGCATGGAGGAAGAGCTGGGGCCCGGCGGCTATAACGCCATGCGCGGGCACGGTGGCCTCACGGCCCACATTGCGCAGGGCGGTATTATTCGGGTGGGCGATGCCGTGCGGGTAGTGCCCCCCGCCGCGCCCGCCTAGGTGCTACCGCGGCCCCTAGGTGCCCGGGCAAGCACAAAAAAGGCCTTCACCAAGGGCGAAGGCCTTTCACTTATGAAAACACGACTCCAAAGAGCCTACCCCATTTACGCGCTAGGTAACGCAGCCGGATTTCGAGACAGCCGGAAATAATCAGGCCCCGTCCATGCGCACAATTTTGGGCGTGAACGAACCTAGGACATCTACCAGCTCGCGCTGGCTGGCCATCACGGTGTGGATGTCTTTGTAAGCCATAGGGGCTTCGTCGAGGCCGCCGCCGATGAGCTCCACGCCGTAGTCGGCGAGGTGGCGGCGCACCTCGGCTTCGCCGAGTTCGGCCTTGGCGCGGGTGCGTGACAGCAGGCGCCCCGCCCCGTGCGAGGCCGAGGCCAGCGATGCGGCCGCACCTTTGCCGCGCACCAGGAAGCCGGGCGCCGTCATCGAGCCGGGGATGATGCCGAGCACGCCCGCGCCGGCCGGCGTAGCGCCCTTGCGGTGTGTGATGACCTCGCGGCCATCGGCTAGCGTTTCCTGCCAGGCAAAGTTGTGGTGGTTTTCGATTTTTGCTAGCGGCTTCTCACCCAGCGCCTTGGCTAGGCGACGGTGAATCTGCTCGTGGCAGGCCGCAGCATAGTCGCCCGCCAGGGTCATGGCGGCCCAGTACTCTTGGCCAGCCTCCGTGTCGAGGCCCAGCCAGGCCAGGTATTGGGCTTCGGCGGGCAGCTTGCACACATCGCGGGCCAGGCCGGTGTAGTGCTGCGCCACGCTCGCCCCCAGCCCGCGCGAGCCCGAGTGCGAAAGCACGCCCACGTACTGGCCCAGCGGCAGCCCTAGGTCGTTGGTCGGGTCGGTTATCTCCACCAGCCCAAACTCCACGAAGTGGTTGCCCGAGCCCGAGGTGCCGAGCTGCTCCACGGCCGTGGCGTGCTTGTTTTTTAGGAACGGCACGGCCTGAAACTCGTCGCGCTCCAGCACCTCGTGGGCCAGGCGCTGGCCGCGCTCCCAGCCGCGCCCGCCACCAAAGCGGGTGTTGGCGAGCAGCACGTTGCGCAGCTCCTGGGTACGCTGCCCTAGGTACTTGGCCGGCAGGTCGAACACCGAGAGCGCCATGCGGCAGCCAATGTCCACGCCTACGGCGTAGGGAATGACTGCGTTATCGGTAGCCAGCACGCCCCCGATGGGCAGGCCGTAGCCGTGATGGGCGTCGGGCATGAGGGCGCCGGCCACCGTCACAGGCAGCTTCATGGCCACCTCCATCTGGTGAATGGCGCCCTGCTCGATGTGCTCGGCCCCGAAGGTGGCGTACTCCTTGCGCGGCACCAGCGCTACGTGCCGCGACGGGGGCGGCAGCAGTGCGGCGGCCGTGTGGCTCCAGGCCAGGTCAGTGAGGTAGTCGGTAGGATTAGTCAAGATGGTTTTGAGCAGCGCCAGCTGCTCAGTTTGGGGCAGGCGCTTGTGTTCTTTGCGCTGCAATTGCGCCAGTGCCAGCCCGATAGCGCGACCCTCAGGAAACCCGAGCTGCCGCAAGTCATTGCCACGTAGTTGTGAGGCCATGAGTGTATTGGTGAAATTGTGAGGTGGTGTCAAAGTCAGCTGTTATTGCTTCGCTGCGCTCGCAACGACAGCTGACTTTGACGCAGAATAAAAAGCCAACCGGAGCGACAAGTGGCCCGCGTAACGGGCCTAGGCAGGCCCGACGTGACAGGTCGGAGTAGCGCGCGCCTACGGCATCCGGCTGGTTTTGAGCTTACTATAAAAAGACAGCGTTACGCCAACGCGTAGTACTGGTCCCACACGCGGTCGATGGCACTGATGCCTTCCTGCCGCAGCCAGCTTAGCACCCAACCGCTTTCTTCGGCGGTGGGGGAGCGGTTGTATTTGCCGCGCACCTGCACCAGCCGCCGCTCGGGCGACAGCTGCAGCGTGAGCTTACGGGCCCCGCCCAGCGTGAGCGAGTAGATGCCGGCCTGGCCGCGCACGCAGCGGTGCATGAACGAGGCCACGCAATGCTGCATTTGCTGGCCTTCTTCGAGCAGCTCGGGGTAGCTCAACAGTTGCCTGATACGCACCCAGTCGCCCTCGCCGCCCACAAAGCCCGGCACCGGCAAGCCCGGCCAGGTAGTATCGAGCAGCTGGCTGAAATGCGGATTGGCACGGGTGCGGCCGAGGCTGCGCTGCCAGCGGGCCGTGCCAGCCAGCAGCGACGCCAGCGTGCGGCCCCGCACCGAAAAGCCGGGCTGGGCCGGCTCGGTGGGCGTGCCCTGGTAGCGGCGCAGGCGCACGTAGTCGCACACCGGCCCAAACTGCCAAGCGTCTACCTCCGGCTCGGCCCGAAACAGGTCGAGCACAGCCAAGTACAGCTCATCGTCGGCGCCGATGGGGAGGCGACCTAGCGGCGAGGCTAGCACCACGCCTAGGTACTCGGGTGCCCCGCGCTCAGCCAGCTGGGCGTAGCGATAGGCCTCGTGGAAGGTGCAGCCGGCCGGCGCCTGCTGCATCAGGTGCGCTTGCCGCTTGCGGAGGCGCACCGGCAGCCCCGCGAAGCTGCGCAATGGCTGGCCGCTGCCTAGGTGCACTAGCAGCGCACTGAGACAGAGTTCGTTCCGCAAGTCGGGGGCTTGGCCCCAGCGGTGGCACACCCAGGCTGGCACATCGCCAAAGCCATCGAAGAGGTGGCGCACCAAGCTGTCGAGCTGCCGGAAGGCATTCTTCGAAAGTGGATGCCAATCGTCTAGCTCGCGGCGGCGGCGGTGGTAATGCAGGCCCAGCTGCACGAGGGCCGGCGCCAGCTCGGGGCGTGAGAATAGCGCGGTGCGGCGCTGGGCCAATTGGCGCAGCAAGTGCCCGATGCGCCACTGCTCGTCGGCCGGGTGGCCACCTAGGTGGCGATGTAGCGCGGCCAATAAGGAATGCGGCTGGGCCAGGCGGCTAACTTCAGCCTTGCCTTCGGCCGAAAACAGAAAGTTTAGTTGGCGCGGCAATGGCCATTTTTCCCAGGTGGGGCGCTGGGCCAGGGCCACATCGGCGGCCTGGGCCACACGCACGCGCCAGGGGATTGGTTTGTGTCGGTTTGCCATGAATGCAGGGCCGGCATGGCCCAGGGGCGGCCGGCTTAGGGGGGTGAGAGGAGCGAGAAAAGCATAGTCTGAGCGGCAAGTGCAATGTCGTTTTGCATGATAAAGAAGGCTTTTAACTAGCTACTAGCCAGCGTTATACAATAAGTTAAAAATAAAAAAATGAGGCAATAAGCGGGCAGCGACTTAGTGAGTCAATTCTGCTTTCAGCCACTCAGCCACCGCGCCGCCGGACGGCAGGCACGGGCAGGATTCGAACCTGCGGCAGCCTAGTAGGCAAGTAGCGCTGCCCTACGGCACCCTATTCAGCTACTAATAAGCTGGGCAACAAGCGCAAAGCCTGCCAGTACGTGCTTTGCCATTTTAAGCTACCGCTGGAAATTGCTGTTACACCAGTCCAGCGAGCGGGATTCGAACCCGCAATCCCGTCGTCCCAAACGAAGTAAGGCTCTGCTAAGGCACCAGCTTAGTTAGTAAAAAAATTCAAAAAAGCAACCCAGGCAACAAGCGGTCGGCGGCATTCCCAAGGCCGGAGCCTCGGAACGGGGAGTCGAACCCCAACTCTGATTAACAGTCAGATTTCACCAAGCGAAGTAGCGCCTTCCTACGGCAATGAGTTTTATGTTTTTCCCTAACCCGTCATGGCGAGCGCAGCGAAGCAATCGCACCCGAGCGGTGCGGCTGAACAGATGCGATTGCTTCGCTACGCTC
>Ga0265798_10006241_pt1 | contig 15706 bp, 21 predicted proteins | sample P3T30metagenome_FD_192430 | JGI IMG/M metagenome (GOLD analysis project Ga0265798, IMG submission 192430) | Plant litter microbial communities from East Loma Ridge, Irvine, California - P3 T30 | ecosystem: Environmental > Terrestrial > Plant litter > Unclassified | place: USA: California... | reverse complement strand
ATGCTAGCGCGCCTGGCCGCCGGCGTGACGCCGTCGCCGCTGATGGCGAACTGGCCCTCCCTCATGCCGCTGTAGATGTCGATGTCCTTGAGGCGGATGAACATGGGGCGGTCGGCGGGGCGCTTGAACCAGCTGTAGCCCTTCCAGCCGAGGAAGAGGAAGATGAGCAAGGGCCCGGCGAGGTAGAGCTGGAAGAAAGTCTGGGTGTCGAGGTAGGGGCCGCCGATCGGGTACAGGGCGACGTAGAACTGGGCGATGAGGGCGACGGCGTTGATGAGGACGCAGATGTAGGAGCCGTAGACGCCGAAGGAGGCCTGGTAGGGCAGCTCGTCCAGGCTGTGGCCGTTTGCTTTCCTGTGAGGGAGTCAGTGATCGATAGACTTGGGATGTGCGAGCTTGGGTACTCACCATGCTGAACGGAAACGGATGTGCGCAATGCCGATTCCTCCGTAGATGAAGATGATGGCGAGACCCGACAAGGCCAGGAGCCAGTTGAAGATGTCGCCGCCGTTGTCTGCCAGGTTGATGAATGCCAGGCAACCGAAGAGGAGCTGGATGATGACCACGGAGATCGGGCGGCCCTTCTTGTCGATCTTGGCCATGAACTTGGGTGCCATGCCTGTCCCAGCTGTTAGCATGATGATTTGGAAGGGATCGTTCTTGCCTAATACATACCGTTTGCAGCTAGCGCCTGAATTGTGCGAGTGGAGCCGAACGTGCAGGAGTTCGCAACGCTCATGACCGCAATCAGGATCACAGCGTTGAAGATCGATGGCAGCACCTTGATACCGGCAAGCTGAATCGCAATGACGAAAGGCGAGTAACGAGAGCTGGGGCCATCGCCGCTGTACAGGTCCTCGTCGGAAGGCACGATCAATCCGATGAGGAAAAGGTTGACAATGTAAAAGATGAAGATACGCAAGGCAACCTGCTTGGAAGCTCTCGGGATCTCTTTCTCAGGGTTCTTGGTCTCGGCGGCAGCCAAGCCAACCAGCTCAGTTCCAGTGTAGGCGAAGGCAGCGGTGACGAAAACTCCACAGAAGCCATGGAAGCCGTTGAGGAAGGCGGAGTGGGGGTCGCGCCTATACCAGAATGTCAGTCTTGTTCAGAACCTTCTCTTGTCTTTACATGGCTTACCAGTATTGCGTGCCAATGTAGCCTCTGTCATCCGTTGGAACGCCGCCAACGTCGATGATGATTCCAAGGATGATGAAGCCAGTGCAAGCGCAGATCTTGATGAGACTGATGACGAATTCGACCTGTTGCGATTAGTTGCTGTTCAGGCTTTACGACTCTTGGTGATCCGTACCTCGCCATAACCCTTCACTCCGAAGAACTGGATGACGACAAGGAGAAGAAGCAAGGGACAGATCCAGGCGGCGTTGTTGATGCCTTCTGATCCCGGCCAGTAGTGGATCTGCGACTCTGTCAGCACGGAGCATACCTCGAGCTTATATGCTTCCACTCACAATGTTGCAAGCAGCCGAGATCTCGAATGGCAGTACAGTCAGCCAACTGATGGCGTACTCCCAAGACATGGCGAATCCCAAAGAAGGATCAACGAAGCGACAGATGTACATGGTGAAGGCGCCGTTGACTGGGTACATGACAGACAATTCTGCAAGAGCCTGCATCATGAGGTAGCTGGAGTTTCAATGTCAGTCGAGAAAGTTGTCGTGGAACATTGCAAGGCTTACACCATGAAACCTAGCAAAATGTTAGCAGACGGGTCGCAGCATGTTGTTCACCGTGAAGACCGAACTTACCAACAACCATGAAACCAATGAGCACAGAACCAGGACCACCGGAGGCGAAAGCGCCACCGGATCCAATGAACAGACCGGCACCGATCGCACCGCCACTGTTGACAACGCCGGTCAGCATGTATACCGTCGCAGATTCTGATTGAGATCTTACATGGCGATCATCTGCATGTGCCTGCCCTTGAGCTCACGGTGGAGTTTGTTCTCGCCGACATTCAGGCTCTCGAGGTCAGCCTGCCTCCCGTTCGGCGACAAGTCGTCGCTGCCATACTTCTCGCCGACGACGCCGTGGGTTTTTTGCGATTCCATCGTTGCAAGAGGTGGGTGGAATGGATGCGTGGAAACGAACACAGCGGGACCGGAATCGCGACCACGCGACCCTTTTCATTGTCGCGGCGGCTCGCAGGGCCGCATAGATAGGCGTTATTAGCCGATCCTACTGGACCTAGACCACAAAGGATGGGTGCTGACGGCCGGCTGCAATTGGTTGTTGTAGCGCAAAGCAACAACGGAGATAGTGGCTCGGAAAGGCAGGTCGAATAAGCTGACGAAATGTGGCGCCGCACCAGATATCGTATCTCGCAAGAGGATCGCGGCATGTGACTGCTTTATCAAGTATACCTGCAACGCCGTGTCCCGCTAGCGAGGACGCATGCGCGGTCCGGGCGAATCAGTGCTATCGTCACTCCCTGTTGGCCACCAGGGACTTGGGCTGAGGCTTTCGTCTGTAGCTGTGGCGCTGGCAGTGAAGAAAAATGGTGTAAGATTGCCATGCCATGCATACTCAGGAATCGGACGTTGCATTCCTTCAATAAGAGGCCGCATGTTAATGGTGCTCGATTAACTGGGCGGGCTTGGCCAGTGGACGAGGCAAGGGGCCAACACGGAAGGTCGTGAGATTAGGGTGTCTCGACAGGCGTGAAGGAAGGCGGGGAAGAAGCGCCTGACAATCTGTATCAAGCCGGCCAAGAGATATACCCAAGCTTCATCTAAGCAAACGTAACAAGAACTCGCCCAGAGGGCCGAGAGGTGCTTGGACCGAGCGAAGGATTTCCCCCAGACTATGAGAGGACTCGGCGATTCGAGAAACCGGGGTCCGAGTGGGTATAGTCCATTTCATGTGCGTGTTGCACAACGAGGTTATATGTATACTGGTAGTTTTCGTAACGTTTCATAGATCTTCTGGATAGCCATCAAAGATAGATTGATCTTCAATAATCTCCAAGTGCACGCCTTTGCGATCAACTTGATAGGTCGAGAACTTCCTTCCGGGACGGAGCGGATGCAAGCCCTCGGCGAGGCTTGCATGTTGGACGGCACAGTCTTCGCTAAACGGTCATGGCCAAGATGCAGGGAGGTAGGTTCGCTACCGTTTGAGACTTGCGTGACATGTTGTCGATGATAGCTGCTGTGAATATGACAGTCAACCTCGGCGGAATCCAAAGGCTTTGTTGACCCTCAAAATAATAAAGCCAAGAGAGAGAGTCCGATATACTTTGGGGTGTAGCGGGGGCTGCATGGCATCCGCGTTGGCCGTTTCGCCACGTGCCTAACGTGTTACGATCTGGTCCCGTTCTCGCGCATGCTTTGTGTCCTCAGGTCATGCTATAGTTTGTCCATTCATGGTGGTACCAGCAACTCCCTAATGTCCAAGTCACCCTTATACCAGCGAGAGAGCGGTCACCAAATGTCAATGCTTCACTGGATCAGGCTTTCGCAGGCGGTAGTATCGAAAGGCCTAGTACGCCGTAAACATGCTGGTGCCAGTGAGATTGACCATTTCGACAAACTTTGGCATAGGCGGAGGGTCGCAGAATCAACACTCTAGGCGGAATACTGTACTGTGCGAACGACCGACTCGACAGCCCGCTGTTGGATCAACCGCCACAAGCCACGACCGAGTGAAACAACCATCTGCCTGCGGGTGATTGTCGATCATGCACGGCAGACCAGGGGAGCTACAAAACTCTACAGATTGCCTCGGCCTATTTTGGTGTGATGACAGCATTGCCAAAACACCAACTAACACCAACAAAAGAAGAGGATGCCAATATGGCGAACACGGTCCCGTATGGGTCCCAGCACAATTGTGCCCGTCGAGAAATGGCCATGTCATCACTAGCAGAGTGCCTCTTGATCGGTTTCCTTCCGTTGGCATAGGTCTCATCGTGCATGGTGTTGTAAAGATCACGGTGCAGAGACCCAATGCTCTTTCCAGACCGGAATTTCAGAGCTCTCCAGCACCAGATGGTGAGCGCGAAACGTACTGTATGCTGACATCCGTCCGAACATGCACATCAACTTGATGCGCAGAGTCGTGTGCTCGAACATTCGCAATCCAGGTCAACTATCAAGCCACGAGAGTTGTCGCCCGCACATCGCAGCAACTCGCAGCCATCTCACCTGAACCACCAGTTCACGCTCCCATTGATGCCCTCACCCACCCCCTTGACACTATGCCACCAACCTTTGGGTATGAACAGCGCGTCCCCACCCTCAAGCTCAGCCTCCCACCCGTCGGGGCCCTCACCTCTCTCATCCCCCCAAACAACCTCCTCCAAGACCCTCCTCTCTTCACCCTTCATCATTTCCTCCCCTCTCATACTCGCAGTCCCACTCCCACCGATCAACTCTTGCACCTCTGAGAAAATGCGATTCCCCGCCTTGGGAGCATAAAGCCTCACGCACTTCCTACCCGCCAACTGCACAAACAGATTCGGATTCGGGTCCTTGTGCAGCGGCGTGTAAGTCGGTGCCTGGCCGAGCCAGATACTGCTATCGTAAACGTCCCCCTTCCCAGCTCTCAACACAAGTTCCGGCGTGGGGAGATCGGCGCGCATGTTGTGTGGTAGGTCAGGCAGGCTTGCTTGCGCGATGTAGATGGTCGTGGTGGGGAGTTCGTGGGCGCTGTGAGCAGAATGATGGTCAGGATCTGGGTTGAGCATACAGGTGGAATCAGACGCGGAGACGAACTCGAGGAAGAAACTGAAGCTGTCCTCGATCCGGATGAAGTCGCCCTTGTTTGTGATTTCCAGCGGGACTACGGTGTTGCCGTACTTGGCGAGGTATCGGGAGTTCAGCTGTATGTTGCCTGTCGGGCTGCCACCGCTGGCTGGCAGAAACCACTTGGAGACGGCGGGTATGTGCGATTGGCATCCTCTGGGGAGTAGAGCCGGGAGGGCTGGCTCGAAGGCATGCTGGCGGAAGGTCTCGAGGGTGGTGTCTGGTAGAGTGGGCACTGGACGGATGACCTTGGAGGTTGCTATGTGTTGGGAGCTGTTTGAGAAGCTGCTGCTGCTAGATCGGCTAGTGTTGCGAGGTGTAAAGCTTCCAGACTGAGTCGCAACAGCCCGGCATGTTGTTCTCCGGAGCATCACGTCCGGCTGTTGGCGAAATGGGGACCGCGGTCAAGGCATTTGATGTAAGTCAGATCGTCGTGCACCTAGGTATATGGTGTATAAGTGAAGTATCACGTGGTGCACGACAACTACACTTAGGTTCGTCTTGAGTCTCGAACATGAAGCCTCATCTGTCTTGTGTCACTCGAGTCGAGTCGTCCACAACACTTGGCAGCCTCGGCTACAACACGTCGTCTTGCCAAATCGCGAAGCCCTTCAAAGGAATTCAACTCTCGTAATTGTATCGACAAACCATCTCAAGCTACACACAAAATCACTCGAGAATGTCCTGTATAACCAGGAAAGGCGTGTCGAAATCGCGTGCATCTCATACCCAGAGATCTAATAATACTGACGGCGACTTTGCTCCATTGGGCGTCCAGACGGAGAAAACAGAAGCTGTTGCTACGACTGCTGCTCATGGAAGAAGACGAAAAACTGAGAGCAAAGCACGAAAAGTCTTAAGAGGGCCACTATGGCAGATACAGCTGCGGTGAAGAACATACTAGCGAAAACAACGTCAGGCGATGGCGCGTCCTCCCCCTCCCCAAACAGCATACGGTAGGGATACAGCCGCCTAAACGATTGAATCATTCATCTCATCGGCCACACGATTATACACCCACTCTACGCCTGGCTGGAGCACCTCTACACAAGCTCCGAGTCGAACAGTATGCGCAGCCAGCATAGCGGCCTTTCCGGGTGACTAAGACGACGACGAGACGAACTACGGCCAACCCGTCTCCTGCGCAGCATGGTATTTTCGGACAGGCGAGAACGATGATTTACAGGATCTCATGTTACAGTCACTGGGACCTAAGCATTTGCTAGAGATGACCTTCTTCCGGGGCGGGCATGGGCTGACCCATCGTCAATTAGTAGGCGGAGAAGTCCATTTTGATGACCTCCCGGTGAGAGCTGACACGCCAAACGATCACGGCCTTCAAAAATTCCCCTTCACCCTCGCACCTTGATTAGTTTCGCATCTTCCTCACCTTCGAACCTTCAACATCAACTTTGAACTTCATCGACTACGAGCCGCACACGTCCATCCATTTCGAACGTCCATCAGCTCCGAAGCTACATCACCCTTTGAGGGTCTACAACTTCCGACACCCGTCTACGGCCGCCTACCACACGAAAGAGGAGCAGAAATGGCCTCGCTACAACACTTACCGACCGAGCTCCTCATCGAGCTCCTTATCGCACGCCCAACGGCCCAGACTTTACTGCAGCTCTCTAGCATCAATCGCCACATGCGTGCTGTCTGGTTGGAACATTCGAAGCACATCATCATCGCAAACTACAAGCAAAGAATCCCACATATCAGACAAGCCATTGCCCTGACCTTGAAAGAAGTCCAGTCCGGCGAAATTCCAAAGTCGCCCAACGACCACAGCAGCCCCGCCGCGCCCAAAGGCGCGCGGGACCAACCACCACCGCCGATCCGCCTCTATCTACCGCGAGTAGTGCACAACGCCCGCCTTGCCTCGGCGGCCTGCGACGATCTCGCCAAAATCACACGAGCCGGCGACAGATCATGGCAAGCAACCGAGGACCCATACACCGACAGCCTCCGAGCCTACTACCTCTCATGCCACATCGCACTCGCGTGGGACCACCCTCAACTCCGGCCTACTGTCATGACGACTCTCTCGGAAACGCCGTATGACATGCTACAGGAGCGCGAGCACCTGTTCTTCCCTCTCACGGCATCTCCAAGCAGTGAGATCCACAGCGCGCATGCAATATGGGAACGCATCCCGAGAGCCGAACAGAAGTGCTGGAAAGGTGTCGGACTGGGACATCACAAAGTATCTCGAGCCATAGGAGTAGGGCGCGCAGTTCCGTGCTCCGCGATGCGGTGCATTACCGCAGCAAAGGATCCGAAAAGGTGGCAGACTGGGACGTCACAAAGTATTTCGAGCCATGGGAGTAGGGCGCGCGACACAACAAGGAAGGATCGAAATCGTAGGGCGGGGACAGTCCTGCTACCATCCAAGTGTACTAGTAGTATCCCACACTGGCTACTAGCTACTAGCTAGTAGTGCTTTCTCCCAAAAGCCGGATGGCGTGAGCACCTCCGGCGAGAGAGAGAGAGCAACCACTGGCACTTGCGCGCTACACTCCCTCGACGCCAACACGGTCAATTTCCACGGCTCACAACTCATCCCGAACCTCACCACCGGCACCGGCTCCAGCCGCCACTCCGTCGCCCATACCCCTCTTGACCATACTCGTCAGCACCTCAAACGCAACCTGCGCAGCAGCCAAAGCCGTAACCTCCCCGCTCCCATCGAAAGCAGGCGAAACTTCCACCACATCCGCACCCACAACATTCAGGCCCTCGATCCTCCTCAAAATCCTAATCAACTCCCTCGTGCTCCATCCACCCGGCTCGGGGGTTCCAGTCCCGGGCGCCAGACCGGGATCGATGACATCAATGTCAATGCTGAGGTACACGGGCGTGTCGAGGCCAACATGCTCAAGGATCCGACGCGCGATGGCGTCCGCGCCCATGTCGTCGATGTCGTCGGTCGCGAAGCGGATCCAGCCCTGTGCGTCGTCGTCTTCGTCATCGCCCGGCCCTGAGAGGCGGGTGCGCAAGCCGGCGTGGACGGATTTGTTGTCTGCGATCAGACTTTCGTTGTGGGCGAGCCAGAACATGGTACCGTGCGTGAAGAAGGACTGCTGCGAGGGGTCTTCCGGGTCGATCCAGGCGCTGGGGTATTTGGCTGGGTGCCAGGTGTCGAGGTGGGCGTCGAAGTGGACTACTGCCACCGGGCCGTAGATCTTGTTGAGGGCGCGGAGGGTGGGCAGTGCGATGCTGTGGTCACCCCCGAGGGTCAGCAGTTTGGGCGTGTGACGGTAGGGGTTGGTGGAGGATTTGCTGGCGGCGGGTGCGGAGCTGTGGGCGAGGTTTGTGAAGGCTTCGCTCATTTGGCGCAGGGCGAGGGCGTTGTCGAAGGGTGTTATGGGGATGTCGCCGCAGTCGATGATCGAGGCCCATTCCTGGTAGGGATTGAGGCCGGCTCGTGGGTTGTAGCCGCGGAAACCTGTCTGGCGAGCGCTGGCTGCGCGGATTGCTCGTGGTCCAAATCGAGCTCCGGGGCGGTAAGAGACGGAGGTGTCGAAAGGGGCGCCGAGAATGGCGATGTCGTATTCCTTCTCGGGGTGCTGCAAGCAGCGGGTATGAGCGAGGTGGGCAAAGGTTGAGATGCCACTAAAGCCCCACTGCGTTGAGTGTCAGTATGTTGTTGTTGTTGTTTTTGCTAGAATTGAAGAGAATCCCCAAAAAGCGTCGTGCATTGAGAGTGGCAAACATACATCTGTACCCCATTTGGCGTCGAGGTCTTCTTGTGTCCAGCCAATGAAGGGCTCTTTCGTGTCAACTACATGGTCGTGTTCATGCTGGCCATGTGCTGCGGCGAGAGTTGTGAAACCACTGGCCAAGACGAGTGCGGTCAGTGTTGACCTCATTTTAGTCGTGTGCAAGGGACGCTCTGTAAGCAAGATGGATGGGTTTAATGCTGTTTAAGACATTGAGATGGCATCTCTCGACGTCAGAGTCATCCAATGATATAGCTATGGCTATCTGGTTGGACCTGCCTAATGTGGATCTTGATGTCCAGCGTTTGCCGAGGATAGCTACATGTACGTTTAGGGCGTAGATAAGGTGATAAGTACTTAGTGGGGCTAGTAACTGAACCTTGCGTCCGTCAATAGGTGACGGGAACACTCCTTCATCCACGAATTCGATCTTTGCACTGTTGTTGTAAGGTCTAGACTTTACTGCCTAAAACTGAAGACATATCGGCTTCTTTGCTATATAGTATCAGCCTGCTACTATACTGTACACGGCTAGACATATAGTGGATTTCCTTCTAGCATTGTGACAGGTTGTGACTGGTTGTTCATTTGTAGTTGCTGTGTTAGTCGAATAGTCTGATGGAGTCACGACATGAGAAACCATGCTCGTACCATCAGCTATCAGCCACCAGAAAAAACACATCGACCGCTGAGAGACTCACCACAGAATGACCACATCTCAGGGAATCGTTCGAAACACAAAGCTCATACCATCGCCTCTGTCCCACTAACAAAAGGGACTAACCGCTGAAAGGCTTGTCGCGAATTGGTACCATCTCAGGGAAATGTTCAAGAAAACCCGACTTGAACTGAAACTCACCACAACATAACACATCAACCGATTCAACCCCCTTTGACTCGATAAAACTCCCGCCCATACTCGACCAACCACCCCTTCTCAATCTTCGTAACGTCCCTCACAAAAGTCTTCTCCCCAGTCTCCACAACCTCGGTAAAAACGACCCAATCCGCCTTGCGGTTGAACATAAGACTGCTCGGATGCGGATGCAAAACCGTGCTGCCATCCACGGTCCTAAACGTCCCGTCGGGAGCCATGCGAGCGGCGTGGGAGAAATAGCCGCTGGTGAGACAGCGGCGGATGGATTCTTCTTTGGGTCTCTGATCTGCGCCGCCGACGCGCAGGATGGGATCCGTGACTGATGATACGGATAGACTCTCGCCTACGTCGATGCCAAAGCGTTCGAGACTTCGTTTCAGCTGATTGCGGATGCTGACGGCGCGGGTCATGGATTTGTAATTGAGGTAGTGCTGCTGGCACCATTTCGCGTCCTTCTTGCCGGTCGTGACGAAGGCCTGGTACACATTCAGCAGAGTGAGGTGATCGCCTTGCTCAACAGCGAATTTACGGCGGGCGGATTCCTCGGCTTTTTTGTTGTCGTGGGAAAACCAGACTGCGCCTTGCAGGCTTGTCATTGCGACGATGGAAAGCATTTCGCTCAGGCAGTTGAAGGCTGGGAGATGTGAGTTGAGGAGGCAGGCAGCGAGCATGGGCTCCAGGGCTATCTCAGCCATGCGGATGCCGAGAGGTTTGGTCAACTTGGCATAGTCGTCGAGAGCACCGAGGGAGTAGAGTAGCTCAAGGGCACGGACAATGAGCTCAGCAGGTGGTGGTGTGAGGAAGTCGAAGCGTGCTACGTTGTCGATACCGAGAGCCTTAAGCTGTAGAATCATGGGCGCGAGGTTGGAGCGTTGGATTTCGGGAACTGTGGATGGTGGGAGAGTGTCAAAAGCGGCTTCGGTGTATAGACGATAGCATTTGCCTGGCTTCGTGCGGCCAGCTCGGCCAGCTCGTTGTGTTGCAGAGGCTTGAGAGACGGGTGTCGGGGTCAAGGTCTCGATGCCGGTCGCTGGGTTGTAGGCGCGGAGTTTGACGAAGCCAGAGTCGATAACATACACGATGCCGTCGATGGTGACACTCGCTTCGGCAATGTTGGTAGAGAAGATGACTTTGCGGTGATTCTCCGATGCAGGCTCGAATACGTACATTTGTTGTTCCGTTGTAAGGCCGGCGTACAGAGGAAGAGGCAAGATGCGATCAGAACCCTGAGGTAATGAAGGTAGCCTGTCCGCAACCAACTCTATAGCCTTTTCAATCTCGTCACGTCCTGTCAAGAAGACCAAAATGTCACCCTCTGGCTCGGAAGAGTGGATCTCAAAGACAGTCTTGATCGCGCCTTCGAGATAATCCTCACAGGGCTCTGTGAGGTAGTGCGTGTCAACAGGGAAAGCTCGGCCTTCGATGCTGACGATCTGTCCGTTTTGACTGCGTCCGTTCTCAAGGTCTTGCTCTTCGTCAGGCGCATCGTCGTCCGCGAAGAATCTCAAAAAGTCCTCGGCTTGCAATGTTGCGGAGCTGACAAGAATCCGCAACTCAGAACGGCGCTTGCGGATTTTCTTCAGAACCCCAAGAAGGACGTCCGATGACAGCGATCTTTCATGAGCTTCGTCGACCATGATGACGCTGTAACGTGATAGCAAAGGGTCCACCAGTGCCTCCCTCAACAACAGTCCATCGGTCAAGAACTTGATCTTGGTCGCAGCAGAGGTGACATCTTCGAATCGGATGCTGTAGCCAACTTTCTGACCAATCTCACATCGCACCTCTTCGGCTACTCGCCGTGCCACTGTCGTTGCTGCTACTCGTCTGGGCTAACGTGGATACTGTGAGCGACCGTCAACTTGGTACGTCAAGGTGTATCATTGATGATCGTACGTGCCTGTGTGATTGCGATGATCTTGTTGTCGTTGCAGTAGCCTGCTCGCTCAAGGTACTGTGGGAGCTGAGTGGTCTTGCCACTACCCGTCTGACCCACTACAATGGTAACTGGGTTGTTTTCGATGGTGTACAGCAGGGCATCTTTGTGGCCGGCTATGGGTAATAGCGAGCTGGGTTTGTGCAGAGCCGGAATGAAGGAACTGGCGTCGGCCATGTTTCAATGCTGTTGTCGGTGTATAGTGGAAGCAGATCACGTTCTCAAACTGTGTGTTTGTTCGTAGATTCCGTTCTGTTCGCCAATCAGTAGACCGCCCAAGGGCCTGCTGAGGCGAAAATGAAACTCCTTAAAGGCTATGAGCGTGCATAAACTGGTATGCAGAAGTGTGGAAGGATCGTTTCACTAACACGCCCAATCGGGAAGCCAGAACAGGCAGGCAGGGTCCAGTGAGCCTGCTTGGCTGACGAACGGGCGCCCGCATTCACAAGGCATCAGCTTGGAAGTTGATTTACACCACAAACAAACGCTCCACTCCTCTCAATCACTCATACTCTCCCTCCCTCCTACACCACTCGAACAACTAACACCGACCGAGAACAACCCCCTTTCCAATTACAACCTGCTCCACCGGGCAACACCAACGACATGGCCGACCAAACACACCCCGTCTCTCCTCCCAGCAACAAGCGGGAGTCGATGACCACGCGCGAGGAAATGGACTTTGAAGACAACGACCACGAGCAAGAGACAGGCAGAGTGAGTCCGCTGGGCCATGATACACTCAACACAACCAACAAGCCAGTCAAGACCTCGCCCTCTCCCAAGCCCCGAGTGTCCTTCCAAGACCAGGACGACGAGATCCCCCCCACCAAGCCGCCGCGTCCCCAGAGCCCGCAGCAGCAGGCCGAGAACACTCTGATAGAAGCCTTCCCTTCGATCGACACAAAGGTCGTCAAAGCTGTCCTCATCGCCAGCGGCGGCAAGGTCGAGCCCGCCTTCAATGCCCTTCTAGCCATGACGGACCCCGACTTTAACCCCGAGGAAGCCGCTCCTCCTCAACCTCCTCGTCCTGCTCAGAGACAGCAGCAATCGCAGCAGCACCCTCGACAGCCGCGCAACCAGCTCGAAGCCGACGAGATGTACGCCCGTCAACTCGCCGAGCACTTCAACAGCCAAGGCCCAGATCAAGGCGCTGGCCAGCAGACGCGTTACAACCAGCGCGAGCGCCAGGGCCCGAACCAACAGCGCCCGCGCTACGACGAGGAAGACCGCGAGCACAGCTTCTTCGACGATGACCTGCCGGAAATTGGACGCAACATCCAGAGGGGCTTCGCCGAGACGCAGAAGCAGGTGAACAGCTGGATCACGACTTTCAAGAAGCGCATAGACGGCGACGATGACGACGAAGACCTATACTCCGGCAGCTCGAGCTCCAACGCCCGCCCCGCGAGGCAGAACTTTGGACCCAGCCAGAGCGAGCAAATGTACGGGATTAGGAAGTCCGCCGAGCACGCGCCTCGCAGGAGCGTCGAGCAGCAGCGCTACGACTCGGACCCACACGTTCTCGACGACGCAGAGTTCAGCCGTCTCGAGCTGCGCGACGACGAAGCTCGTGAGTCAAACTTGCCCAATCATCTAGACAACCAAAGCGAACAATCTCAACTAACACCCCTCCCAGCACCAGCCCAACCCCCACGCACCTCCTCCCGCCTGCCCACCAACCCCGACCTCTTCAAACCCCAGCCCAAACCGCCCCAAACCGGACCCGTGGACGAAGTCGACGCCTTCGACCGCGCCAACCCCTCATCCACCCCCAACAACGGCAACGCGAAGAAATGGCAACCCCTGACATCCGTAGCGCCCGCCCCAGAAGAAGACAACGACCCCTTCGCTCTGGGCGACGACGACGACGAGAAGGCCGAGGATTTGCGCAAAGAAGACACCGAGAGGTTGAAGAATGCCGCTCGGGCGAGTATCTCTGCTGGTTCAGGTGAGGGGGCCAAGTTGAAGCCTGTTGAGAGCGAGCAGAGCGGGACGAAGAACAAGGATGCCGAGGAGTTGCTTAGTGGGGCTGGGAAGAAGGAGTAAGGTAGAGGAGTGAGTGGAAGGGGCCGTTCAGCAAGAACAATCATTGAAGGCATAGTCGTATAAATCCAAAAAAAAAAAAACCGTGCCCATCTCACCGGCAGCCTCGAGCTGATCGTAAGCGGAAGCGTCATGTCCTTGTTGAGAATTGAGTGTCAGGAGAGGGTGTTATTTTCGAAGGAAAAGAAAAAGTACATCTCCACGGCCACACACTCCATGATCACACAAGGAATGTCAAGGTATATAAGAAGCAAGGCTTCCAGAGAAGAGGTATGCACTCAAAGAAGTTAGTTTTTTTTGAGTTTCTTTCACGGTGTCGTGAAGTCGTTGTTGAATGAAGTATTACCTCGCAGGAACCTGGTTACCTATGCCGGAGAGAGAGAGAGCTTCGCGGACCACTACCCACCCAGTCGTCAGAATGTTCAACAGAATCGGTCTGTGGTTGGTCTCCAAATTCTTTCGAGTTTGACAATCACTAAAACACACCGTCGAGAGCAACAGCACTCTCTCGAAACTCGATGTCCCGTCCCAGTTGGGTTTTCTATACGATTGTAATGGTGGTATCGGCGACGTTAGATGTACCGAAAAGCAAAAATCCCACGCCTTTTGAAACCCCGACACCAGACCCGCAGTAGTACCTGAGTAAATCATGCCTTTCGTTGAAAGCGTGGTAGCATCAGCGACTTTACGCGTTGGAATCTAACCCTACCTACCCTCACACGACCAACCGCCGAGATACTAATGGTGATATTGAACAACCGCCCAAACCCCAACACACAATCAAACCACCCGCGTAACCCTCCTCCTCCTGATACCCTTCCGTCCTTCCTCCTCGGGCTCCTCGACCTCATCCTTGCCCTTCTCCAAATGTCCTCCTTCGCCCAACTCCCATCCCTTCAACCCCCACTCGGTAGGATCGTACCAATCCTCGCCATCGCTCATCTCAGTAACCAAGTTCCCCTTGCCATCCTCGACCAAATGCTCGCTCGCTTTGGCACTCTCGTAAACAAACTTCCTCAGCCTATCCGCCTTCTGCAAACCAAAAGCCAGGTTCTCCAGAGAGCGGATGGTTTGCTCTTGTTTTTGACAGTAGAGGAGGAGGAGTTTGCGGGTTTCTTCTGCTTCGCCCGCTGGGAGGGAGAGGTCTGAAGAGGGGATGGAGGTGGTGGGCGCGGTGAACCAGGGGTGGATCGGAGGAATTGAGGCTGAGGAGCTCGGGGAGGGAGATGTTGGGGCGCTGTTGCCTTCCTGAGGTGAGCGGGCGCGCGCGCGAGTTGTCATTGCGTGGCCGGCTGTGGACGCGGAGTCACTGCCTGTCGGATCGGGGGATTGGCGAAGGTCGGCGAGGGTGGGATTTTCTAGAGGAGTGTTGGTGTCGTTTTGTTGTGGGTGTTCGCTGTTCTCCATTGTTGTGTCCGGGTCTTGGGGAGCTTGATCGAGTGGTTTGGCTGGGTCTTCTGCAGTGTTCGGTTGGTCGTTGGGCGGGAGAGAGTCGTGATTGTCGGCGGTAGAGTCGGGCAACATGTCTGCAGCATGCACGCCGTTTTCTGCTTGATGCTCCGGCTGAGAGACACCATCGCCCAGACCATTGGTCACGACTGGGTCGGCTAGTGCCTCCGGATGAAGAAAGGGAGCCTCGTCCAGTGACATGGTGATGCTCGGCACTGCGCTCGCGTTGCCATTGACATGGCCTCCGGTCGCGTGGTCATACAATAGCAGATCGTCACCATCTGTTTCGAAAGCCTCACATGGCGCCCAATCAGCCTCACCGCGGAAACGCCTCAGCAACCTTTTCGCTTTCCACAGCGTCTCTCGCTCGCGTCGCAACATGCCCAATGCCTCGTCTGCCATTTGTGTAAGAGCTTTGCTTTTGTAGGCCAGACTCAGGCTCGGATGATCGACCAATTCGTGTGCTGCCGTGAGCGGGCGGAGAAGCCTTTCCAGCTGAACTTCACCAAAAGCGTCGTCTTCGACGGGCTCGACGTGTCGATCTTGATCGTGGTCGGAGGAAGTGGGAGAGACGGGTTCACCGTCCGAGTCGAGGAGTAGGGGGTTCGTCGAGATGGTTGTGCGTATGTAGCCAGCGTGGTTGACCTGTTTGCGGTAGGCAACTCCGCCAGAGGTATCGAGACGGCCTTCTCTGGCAAAGTGGGAGCGGCGTTTGAGCTTGTTGCCGCGGTTGGTATGTGTGGGAGCAGCGTCGTCGTCTTCAGCGTCTAGAGTGTTCATGTTAGTGTCTCGATGCTCGTGTGGTGCATGGTTTGCGACATACCATCTGGTCGTCTCTTCAAGGCCAATTTCATGGCGCGGATCGTCTCTGCGATCTGGATCTGTTGTGCTGCCATGGCTGTGAGGA
>Ga0265798_10006240_pt1 | contig 15708 bp, 13 predicted proteins | sample P3T30metagenome_FD_192430 | JGI IMG/M metagenome (GOLD analysis project Ga0265798, IMG submission 192430) | Plant litter microbial communities from East Loma Ridge, Irvine, California - P3 T30 | ecosystem: Environmental > Terrestrial > Plant litter > Unclassified | place: USA: California... | reverse complement strand
CCTTCGAAACGATTTGCTCGATACAGTCAATGATCACTTGGGCGTTATAGGGCTTCGCCAGAAAACCCACAGCGCCCGCCGTCACCGCACGGGTGCGAACGGATTCTTTTGGGTAAGCCGTGATGAAGATAATCGGAATATGACGTTCGGTTTCAGCCAGTTTACGCTGTAGATCCAGTCCATCCATGCCTGGCATTTGCACATCAGATATCAAGCAATCGGTGTTATCGATGTCTGTGGAGGCGAGGAAATCTTCGGCAGAAGAAAACAGGCAAGGCCGGTAGCCCAATGAGCGCACCAGACTGCCAAGGGCCATTCGGCATGATTTATCGTCATCGACGATAGCGATACAGGGAGCGTTATTCACTTTGTTTTTCCTGGGCTCACGAAGACACGGATTAATGCAGCGTGCGCCCGCCATTGACGTCCACTGTAACGAATACAGTGTGCGGGGAATCAACCCCGCTATTATCCATCCGCTTGTTCGCTGGGATGAAGTGCAGACTGGATCGGAATTGGGTGGAGTGCTGACACGTGCCAGGCATTGAGCCTGTAGTCAGTTTTAACAGGACGCGGCGACATCCACTGAGTGAGCGCCCTCACCGGAGTTCTGTGATTGCCACCGCCGTGGGCTCACGCCTTTCAACTGCCTGAATACGCGCGTGAAGTAGGACTGGTCCGAAAATCCGCATTCCTGAGCCACTCGGCTGATGGGAACTCGCCCTGTTCTCAGCAGCGCTTCAGCACGGCGTATTTTTTCTTGCCGAAGCCAGTCGTGAGGGGCCAATCCGGTGGCGTTCTTGAATGCCCGCGAGAAGTGGCTTCTGGATATTGCGCACTCATTCGCCACGCGCTCAATCGAACAGCCTTGGTCCATAAGCTCTATCATCAACGCCTTGGCTCTTTTGACCCGCCAGGGTGCCAGGTTTTCCTGGGTGCGTTTTGGCGACTGTCCGTCACCGGCCTCAGACTCAGCATGCTCAGCCTCATCGTGAAAGTGTGCGCAAAAGCCGGGATTATTAGCCGCCACATTGCTCGATGAACCGTCGTCATAAACCCGGGTATCGAAAACCAGGCTGACAAGATCGCCAGAGATTGCAGTTCCGCTTTTGAGGAGTACGCCTCCAGAAAAAGACGCCATCGATCGCTCGAGTCGAGTCAGTTTGATGCCCGGTAACATGACCACACGAATATCCTCTGCATCGGATGAAATGGGCGATACGGCCCTTGAAGCTTCTTTGCCCGCCCTCACGATACGCCGAGGGACCAACACCCAGAATGGCCGCGTACTCATCAGGAGAGCTGTAGTTGATGACCCGCCATGACGACGTCGGCGATGGAGTTGGCGTGCATTTTTCGCATCATGTTGGCGCGATGAAGCTTTACCGTGATCTCACTGACCACAAGGTCGCTCGCGATCTGCTTGTTCAATAACCCGTTGACGACCCCGACCATGACTTGCCGTTCTCTGGGCGTCAGGCATTCGAACCGTTTGCGCAGAGAATCAAGGGTGCGTTGTTTTTCCAGATACGCTTGATAGGCCGAGACGGCTTCGGTCACGGCATCAATCAAATCCTGAGATCGAAAGGGTTTGGTCAAGAAGTTCGCGGCGCCTGCTTTCATGGCACGCACCGACATGGGGATATCCCCATGCCCCGTCATGAAAACGATGGGCAGATGATTGCCGGATTCAGAGAGTCGTTGCTGCAGGTCAAATCCACTGTAGCCCTGCAGCCTGACGTCCAGCACGAGGCAGCCGGCCAAACCGGCCAACGGGTCCGCGAGCATTTCGTTCGGGCCCGAGAACGCCCTGACGTCGTAACCCACCGATTTGAGCAAACTCGTGACCGCGCCGCTGACCACCTGGTCGTCATCTACCACGAAAACGATGGGCGCACCCGTTGGGGTGGGCGGCGAAGACGTGAAGGTATGCATTCAGCCTCCTTACGACTGTCGGCGGTGACGCGCCAGGCAAAACCGGACGCGTTCAGCGCTACCCACTCGCAGAGTTCATGACCGGTGCGGTTAACCCACAGGAATCGGGTTATCCACCAACGACTGGTTGAACCCATGAATCAACGCGTGCTCCTGCGAACCCGGGTTGTCGCGCAATGGGCGGATGGCCTCGACGATCACCTCGGGCACGTCGGTCGCCAGGCCCAGCATGGTCTCCTCGATAAACGCATCGAGCGGCATCGCACGAGGATCATCGCCCTTGTGAACGAGATCGGTATTGACCCAAGGCGGCGCGATCTCTTGCACCGTCACCGATGAATCACGCAGCGTAAAACGCTGAGAAAGGGAGTAAGAGTGCAGCGCCGCTTTGGTGGCCGAGTAAACCGCATTGCCGGCCAAGGGCACGAACGCCAGAACGGAGGTGTTATTGATGATCACGGCACGAGGTTGCGATTTCAGGTGTTCGATCAGCGCCGAAGTCAGGCGGATCGGCCCCATCAGATTGGTCGTGATCGTCCCGATCATCGTGGCCTCGTCGATGTGCCCGGCAGCATCGTCGAACGGCATGATCCCCGCGTTGTTGATCAACACGTTCAGCGACGGGTAGCGGCTGATCAGCGTCTTGGCGACTTTATCGATACTTTCGGGGTCATTGATGTCGAGCTCAAGCCCTTCCATCCCCGGATTTGCCGCGATGACCTCATCGAGCAACGCCTTGCGGCGGCCTGCGATAATGACTTTATTACCCAGTTTATGGAAAGCCTCTGCGAGCCCACGGCCAATGCCCGAGGCGCCACCGGTAATGAATAACGTGTTATTGGTCAGTTGCATGCGGATCAATCCTAACGTGGGAAGTTCATGACAACACTTCATGATGTGCCGGCGAAAAGACCGGTTAAGCCGTCAGTCACTTACAACTTACTTACCGTATAAGCGGGGTAAAGAAGCGGGTATTATTACGGCGAACTGAAAGCGTGTTGTCACAAACTCTGGACCTGCACGGCGTCAGGGTCAATTCATACGAAAGGTTAGGTCGCTTACCGGGAAGATCGTTTTGCCCAATAAAAACAGGCACCCGCTCGTCCCGATACTTCAATGGATTTATACAACCGCATCGTCTTCTCGGGCATCACGTCGCAGCGACTGTGGCGACACGCCCAGTTTGCGGATAAATACCTCACGCAGATGCCGTCTGTCTCGAAACCCTGTCTCCCTGGCGATGACTTCCAGCGGGTGGTGACCCCGCTGAATCATGTTCCTGGCGGTCTCGAGCCGGAGCTGCTCCACGGCTTTCGCAGGGGACATGCCGGTTTCCGCCAGGAAAATCCGCCTGAATTGCCGCTCACTGAGGTGAACGACCCTGGCCAGGGCGTCGGCACTCAAATCACCTCCAAGGTTGGCCCGGGCGTGGGCCAGCGCGGCCTGAATCCGGTCAGACTTGGGCGCTATCTTGAGCATTTCCGAATGCTGTGACTGCCCGCCCGACCTGCGGTGATACATGACCAGCACGCGAGCGACCTTATTCGCCACCTCGTGCCCCAGGTCATTCTCGACCATACCCAGCACCAGATCCATGGCCGAAGAGAGCCCGGCCGATGTCCAGATGGTCCCGTCGTTGATGAAGATCCGGTCAGCCTCGACATGGGTGTTCGGAAAACGCTCTTTAAGAACGCCCGCATACGCCCAATGGGTCGTGACGCGCCGCCCTTCAAGCAACCCGGCCTCGGCAAGCACGAATGCGCCCGTGCACATTCCACCGACGCGCTGAGCGCGCCCCGCGGCAGACTTGACGAACTCCAGCTCCTCGACCGTGCTGTCCCGGGCAAGGGGATCGACAATGCCGGACACCATCCATGTATCGGCCTGCGACTCGGAGGAGGCTCGCTCGGTGTTGACCGAAGCCCCGATCGATGAGGTGATGACCCCGCCGGTCAGTGAATAATTGGTGACCTGGTAGACCTGCTCCTTGGCGACAACGTTGGCAAACTCGAACACTGACTGGGTGCCCAGCGCCATGACCTGGAATCCTTCCGTCAAGAAGTAACCGATCTTGTGCATTTTCTCTCCGTCCGGCGTCATGTCCGAAAACACGACCGTAAATGTCGTTTCAATTCCAGTCAACGCGATGCACGATGACTCTACTGGTCGCACATCAAGAGAGGTCATGCAACGCAGGGGGCTTGCAGGTCATCGGGGGATGATCACGGTCGCATACTACGCCAAGCCAAACGCTTAAGCCACGCTGGACTCACTAACTTTAACGCCGCATCTGCACGACCTGTGCAGGCGTTAAAGTGTGCGCGACACTCACTAAAGACCGTCGACACCGAACATTTATATAACTTTCACAATAAGCACCAGAGTCCTAGTCAAGCCTTCAGTTTGATCGTTGTAATAACAGTCACACGATAACGCCAGCGAGGCCACTGCTCCTGCGCTTAATCAGTCGGTATTTGAAGCTTTCAATAACAAAGAGCAACCGTTATGACTGAACATTCCGTAAGTTTTCATGCACCCACTCAATACATAGACCTCAGTGGCAGGACGCTCGCTTACAGAACATTTGGACAAGGCACGCCTCTCGTACTGTGCGTCAGGTTTCGCGGAACAATGGAATCGTGGGACCCTGTGTTTCTCGACAGCCTGGCGCAGCAAGGTTTCCAGGTCACGCTATTCGACTACAGCGGCCTGGGCCGATCGACGGGTGAAAAAAGTTACAACCCGGGCGCGTTGGCGAAGGACATCATTGAACTGATTACCGCTCTGGGATTAGGGAAGGTCGCCCTCGGCGGCTGGTCGATCGGTGGTGTCGCGGCGCAAATTGTCCTCGCACAGGCGCCTCAACTCGTCAGCCACCTGGTGCTGATCGCAACAACGCCTCCAGGCGGGCTGACCAAAACGGGCGAGCCGCTTTTTTATGAACTCGCCAAGCGTGAAAACGACTTCGAGGATTTTGTCAGCCTGTTCTTCGAGCCCGACTCAGCCTCCAGCAGAGCTGCCGCCGAGCGCTCGTGGGCTCGGCTTGCGTCGAAAAGAGAGGACGCAAGCCCCGCCGTTCCTCACGAATGGGCTGGCGCGCAGCTGGGCGACGGCCCCAGGAATCCGGTGTTCCCGGTCGACGCCGTGCTGCATGTACTGAAAACGACAGACATCCCGGTCATGCACCTTGGGGCCGATCACGACATCGCGTTCCCGGTGGAGAACTGGTACGCCCTCAGCGATCAGCTACCCACCCTGCACCTCGTGACCTTCCCCAGTGCCGGGCATGGCCCACAACTGCAGTACCCACGCACCGCGGCCAAGCACATTGCAGCCTTCGTCAACGCTTCGAATGACTGATGCCTGAGCAATCGGGCCACCGTTCGAGCAACCGGACTGCTGGCCCCCTTTAACCTCCAGCAAGACGGCAACGGACTGCTTCTTCTCGCCCCTGCGAAGGAGATCCGACATGCACAACCGTAGCCGTTGCCGCTGGCGAACCACTGAACACAACCCTTGGCGCTCAGTTCGCGCGCGTTCAACTCCTCTGCTGCACGCGGTGACAGGCCACGCCTTTAGCCCGCGAGCGTGTGCGAATGCCCAACAACACTCCCTTGCATTCAGGTGACATATGACATCCCGTACGACTTACAAAGCTGTTGTGGCAACTGCACCCGGTCAACTTGAACTGGTGGAACGACCGGTTCCAACACCTGGGCCCGGCCAGGTCCGCATTGAGGTTGAAGCCTGTGGCGTGTGCCATTCGGACAGCGCCACGGTTGAGGGCTTCGCAGGTGTGCCCTACCCCCGCGTGCCTGGGCATGAAGTCATCGGGCGCATCGACGCGGTGGGTGATGGCGTTCATGAATGGCGCGTGGGCCAGCGTGTCGGCGTAGGTTTTCTGGCGGGCGAAGACGGCACTTGCCCGTCCTGCCGCCAGGGTGACCCGGTCACTTGCCAGAACCCGGTGATCACCGGCATGACCACCGATGGCGGCTACGCGGAAATTATGCTTGCCGAAGCACGCGGGCTGGTGAAGGTCCCGGAAGACCTCGACGCGGCGCAAGCCGCACCTCTCCTGTGTGCAGGCCTCACCACCTTCAATGCACTCCGCCACTCGGGTGCCCAAGCGGGGGACGTGGTTGCCATTCACGGCCTGGGCGGCCTGGGTCACTTGGGGGTGCAGTTTGCTCGCAAAATGGGTTTCCACACCGTGGCCATTGCGCGCGGTGCGAACAAGGCTGAGCTGGCGTTATCCCTGGGGGCCCATCGGTACATCGACGCCACGGTAGAAGACGTCGCCGCCGTATTGCGTTCCATGGGTGGCGCGCGCGTCGTACTGGGCACCGCCCCGACCGCACAGGGCATGGCTCAGACCATTCCGGGACTGTCGCCACGTGGCCAACTGGTCGTGGTCGCCGTACCGGGCGAGCCCATCAGCATCAACGCCACGGATCTGATCTTCGGCGCACGCTCGGTCGCCGGCGCACTCACCGGCACGGTGGCGGACAACGAGCAGACACTCGCTTTCGCCAACCTCCAAGACATCCGCGCGCACGTTGAAACCTTCCCGCTCGAACAGGCCCGCGAGGCCTACGACCGAATGATGCGTGCAGATGTACGGCTGCGCGCGGTTCTGGTCATGAAGCCGTCGTCACCTCAAAACGCTTGAAACAGCCGAAGTCGGCGTCTATGGGGGGCAAGTACCGGACGCCGTTTTCCCCGAATCATTCCGTGGCCACCCAGGCCGTCATTTGAAACCCGCTGACACTGATATCTGGAGATTCACCATGGCACGTTTCACCTCGGTTCCTGCAGACCAAGCCACCGGCGCAACGGCAGACATCTACGCTGGCATCAAAAAATCGTTGGGCAAGGTCCCTAACGCCTACGCCACCCTCGCGACCCTGGCACCTGCCGCGCTCCAGGCCATGCTGGCTGCCGATAAAGTGCTGTCCGGCGGCCCTTTGAGCAAACCCGATCAGGAAACCATCAAGCTGGTGATCAGTGAACTGGCGGGCTGTGACTACTGCGTGGCGGCCCACAGCATGGTCGGCAAAATGGTCGGGTTAACCGTCGAGGCCATGCACCGCATTCGTGAAGGCCAGGTGACCGGCGACGCCAAACGAGACGCCCTCGTGGCGTTCGTCCGCCATCTGGCGCTCAACCCCGGCACCCTTGCGCAGGATCAGGTGCAAGCGCTACAGGAAGCCGGCTACAGCGGGGAGGAAGTCGTTCACATTGGTCTGGCGATTTCCGTGATCACGTTTACCAACGTGTTCAATCGCATCAACGACACCACCGTCGACTTCCCCAAGCCCGAGTAACTGCCTGAGCGGCATCAGGCCTTAAGGACTCAGCCCATGAGTACGTTTCAGAACCTGCTATCGAACGATCCCGCCCTCGAAGCGGCATGCAGGGCATTCGCTGTCCCGGACCGAGTACCCGCCACGGCGCAGGAAGTGGCGTTTCTCGCCACAGCGACGTGTTCCCGGCTCAAAGTCGATGCTGAACACATCGTCTACTGGACCCTCGGAAAAGGGCCGAGCGTCCTGCTTGTGCATGGCTGGTGCAGTCGCGGTTCGCACCTCATGGGTTTTGTAGAACCCTTGCTCGCGGCAGGGTTCTCTGTGGTCTTGTTCGATGCGCCCGCTCACGGTGATTCCGAGGGCGTTGTTTCAAGCATGATTCATGCGGGCAGGACCGTCTTGGCGCTTGCCCAGGCGCTCGGTGACTTCCACTCCCTGATCAGTCATTCGGGTGGGTCGACGGCCGCACTGTGGGCATTGGCGAACGGCCTGTCGGTGGAAAAAAGCGTCCACCTTTGCGGCCCCTCTTCCATGAAGCAGGTCGTGATCGGCAGCGCTCATGCCCATGGGCTCGACAGAAACGAAACCCAGTCCTTTCAGCGTTGGGCGGAAGCGTTCACACGCGTCAGCCTGGATTCTGCAGATCTTCCGGCGCTGACCGCCGGGCTTTGCCATCAGGGCTTGATTGTTCACGACGCAGGTGACCGCGTCGTAAGCCTCGCACAGTCCCAGGCGCTGCAGAGTGCCTGGTCCCATTCAACGCTGGTCATCACAGAGGGGCTTGGGCATCGCAGGATACTCAGCGACCCTCAGGCCATCACCACCATTGTCGGGTTTCTTGAAATTGAGCGTTAACGTCGTACCCACTTTAAAAAAAGTGAACCCCCAGAACGCCGACAGGCTATTGAGGGAGGCCGAATGACACCACCCATCTCGCCCGCCGAGGCCGACGTATTCGAGCGCTTTCACGACGCCGTTTTCGTCCGCGACATGGAGGGAAACATCCATTTCTGGAATTCGGCTTCCGCCGCCCTGTATGGATGGCCCTCACACACGGCGTTAGGCGCCAACGCTCGGGCCTTGCTTCAATGCAGGCACGAGAAAGAAAACTACGACAGCGTCGACGCTCTGTTGCTGGAGCACGGCTATTGGGAAGGCGAACTTTCCAGGCTGACCGGTACGGGGTCCCGCCGTCTTGTGAACGCGCGCTGGTCACTGCGCAGGGACGCGGCGGGTGATCCCGTGGGTGTTCTGGAAACCGGCCATGACATCTCTTCGGCGAAAGAGACCGAGCTGCACCTGAAGGCCAGCGAATACCGTTACCGTAACCTGTTCCAGGCCATGGCTGCATCGTTCTGGGAACTCGACTTCACGGCGGTCGGACCCAAAATCCGCGCCCTGCTCGACGCCGGCGTGCGCGATCTCGAAGCGCATTTTCTGGCCCACCCTGAAGTCGTTCGCGACTTCATGCAGAACACTCAGGTGGTCGACTTGAACGATCACAGCGTCCGGCTGTTCGGCCGCGGCGATCGCACCGAGATGCTCGGCACGATCGATCGCTACTGGCCTGACGAGAGCATTCAGGTGTACGCCCGCTGCGTCGTCAAATCCCTGACCGGACTGCCCAACAACATTGAAGTCACGCGGCTCAGGACCCTTGAAGAGAAAGAGTTCGAGTGCCTGTTCACCGCCTGTTTTTCCAAAGAAAACATCGCGCGCGGCGTGATTTTGATCGGCATCATTGACCTGTCAGAGTTGGTGGAAGCTCGGCATGCGCTCGAAATCATGCAAACAGAACTGGCGCATGTCGCGCGCATTTCTATACTCGGCGAATTAAGCGCGTCCATCACCCACGAGATCAACCAGCCACTGACATCGATATCGACCTATGCGCAAGCCGGTCTGCGCTGGCTGCAAAGGCCGGAGCCTGATCTGCGAGAGGTCGAAAACGCGTTGTTGCAGATCGTTGACGAAGCTCAGCGCACCAACGATGTGATTTCGCGTATACGCAGCATGGCGCTGCGCCGGCCGGCTCAAGAGACAGATCTTGCATTGAATGAGGTGATCCAGGATTCACTTCAGTTCACCGACCATGAGCTGCGCAAGAACTCAGTGCGGCTCACGACGGATCTGGCGATATCATTACCGCCGGTTCGCGCCGACCGGGTACTGATGCAGCAAGTGATCGTCAATCTGGTCATGAACGCCGCGCAAGCCATGGCGTGCGCGAATTCAACGACCCGCGAATTGACCGTCAGGAGCGAGGTGGTTGGCGCTAACGAGGTCCGGCTCGAGGTTCTGGACAGTGGCCCCGGCATCCCGCCCGGGCTTGAAGGGAAACTGTTTGACAGCTTCTTTACCACCAAAGCCACAGGAATGGGCATGGGACTGCCTATCTGTCGGTCGATCGTCGAGGCCGCCGGGGGGCTGATTCAACTTGCAAACAGGGATGACGGCAAGGGGGGCGCCAAGGTAGCCTTCACATTGCCTGCATTACCGCACTCGAGCGCTCTCGGTCGCGGGATTCCACACGCATCACCCTAAAAAAGACCGCCCTGGTCGATGACACGGGGCGAAGTCGAATAAACCGAGCTTTGCGCCCATGCCTGAGTCAGCGTTCCGGCATGGGCGTTTACCGTGATGAACGCCAGAGGTTGCTATGCAAAAATTAATGGTTAATGGCGTAGAGCATCAGTTGGATGTCCCCGATGACATGCCCCTGCTCTGGGTCTTGCGGGATGTAATGGGACTGACCGGAACCAAATACGGCTGTGGCATCGCCCAGTGCGGCGTGTGCACGGTGCACCTGGACGGCCATGCAACGCGGTCCTGCGTATTGCCCGTCAGTGCGGTGGCGGGCCGACAGGTCACCACCATCGAAAGCGTCGGGGAACAGCCTGTCGGCCAGGCCGTACAGAAAGCCTGGCTGGAGCATGAGGTCGTGCAATGCGGTTACTGCCAGTCGGGACAGATCATGTCCGCGGTCGCCCTGTTGACCGAACACCCCAAGGCCAGCGATGAGCAAATCGTCGATGCCATGTCCGGCAACCTGTGCCGTTGCGCGACGTATACGCGCATCCGTGCGGCCATCAAAAGCGTCAGCCAGGCGTGAGGGAATGACCATGTCCGACAATCAATCGTCCCCTGCCCTGCTCTCTCGTCGTGGCCTGCTTAAAGGCGGTGCAGCCTTGAGCGGTCTTATCATCAGCGCCTACTTGCCGCCCATGGTGTCTCGAAGCTTTGCGGCGGACGTCGTCAAGGGCGCCAATCTGGGCGACGGCGCGGAAAAAGGCTACGGTGCATTCGTGCGCATCGACCACACCGGCGCGGTCACTGTCATCTCGCCCAAGATCGAAATGGGCCAAGGGGTTCAGACCGGCATTGCCATGATGGTGGCCGAGGAGCTTGAAGTGCCCTTGAGCCAGGTCACCATCGCTGAAGCACCGCCCAATGCGGCGTTGTATACCGACCCGCTGCTGACGTTCCAGGCCACCGGGGGTTCAACCTCGACCCGCTATACCTGGGAGCCGTTACGCAAGGCCGGAGCTGGCGCGCGTATGGTGCTGATTCAGGCAGCCGCGTTGCGCTGGAACGTTGCGCCGAGCCAATGCCACGCCGAAAACGGCCGGGTATTGGGCCCGAACAATCAAAGCGCCGGCTACGGCGAACTCGTCGATGCCGCCGCGTCCCTTCCACTGCCGACCGACATCCCGCTCAAGCCCATCAATACGTTCAAGCTGCTGGGCAAACCCGCGCAGCGTCTCGACACGCCGCACAAGGTCAACGGCACCGCCAAATTCACCATTGACCTGCAAGTGCCCGGCATGCTGATCGCATCCACGCGGACCTGCCCCGTTTCGGGCGGCACCCTGCGCAACCTCAAGAACGAAGCGGCTGCAAAAGCGATTGCCGGCGTTCGAGACGTCGTGCGGCTGGACAACGCCGTCGCCGTCACCGCCACGAACTTCTGGGCATGCCAGCAAGCGCTCAACGCGTTGGACATCGAATGGGACATGGGGCCGCACGCAGGTCTCGACTCAGCGAAACTCGATAAATCCCTGCTCGACGCCAGCGCCGGCGACGGTGTTTTTGCGCACAAGGCAGGCGACATCGCCAGCGCTCTGAAAAATGCGTCCAGCCGTTTCGAAGCGATCTACGAACAACCTTTCCTGTCGCACTCCCCGCTGGAGCCGATGACCTGCGTCGCCCATGTTCGAGCCGATGAATGCGAGTTGTGGGTCGGCTGTCAGGCACCGGGACTGGCCCAGATGGGCGCCGCGAAAGTCTGCGGACTGCCCGTTGAAAAGGTCGTGATCCACAACCAGTTGATCGGCGGCGGCTTTGGCCGACGTCTGGAATCCGACTTCATTTTTCAGGCCGTGGACATCGCTCGCAAGCTCAGCTATCCGATCAAACTGATCTGGAGCCGTGAGGAGGACATGACCCACGACCGCTATCGCCCGCACTACGTCGATCGTCTGAACGCGGCCCTGGACAAGGACCTGCGCCCCGTCGGCTGGGAGCATCGCATCGCGGGTGCATCGGTCGTGGCGGCTTACCTTGGAGGACTGCCCGCCGATGGCGTCGATTTTGACGCCGTCGAGGTCGCCAAAGACCCGATCTATACCCTGAAGGATTTGCAGGTTCGCTACATCCGGCACGACCCGGAGGTCATTCCGGTCTCCTGGTGGCGAGGCGTAGGCCCCCTTCGCAGCACGTATGCGGTGGAGTGCTTTATCGACGAATTGGCGCACAACGCCAAAGCCGACCCGGTGAACTACCGCCTTGGCCTGATGCAATCGCAACCTCGTGCCCAGGCCGTGTTGCGCAAAGCAGCGGAAATCAATGGCTGGGACAAACCTCTGCCTGCCGGATCCGGCCGTGGCGTGGCGGTGTCGGCCGTGTTTGGCAGCTTCGTTGCGACCATTGTCGAGCTGGAAAAACAAGGCGCCAAAGGCCTGCGCATCAAACGTCTGGTGACGGTGATCGACTGCGGGTTTGCGAACAACCCGACTTCCGTCGCTTCGCAAATGGAAGGCGGCACCCTGTTCGGTCTTTCGGCTGCGCTGTTCAACGAAATTCTCATTGAGAACGGACAGGTCCAGCAAACCAACTTCCACCAATACCGACAAATTCGCATGAGCGATGCCCCCCCTGTCGAAGTGCATATCGTCGACAGCGTCGAGAGCCCTGGTGGCGTGGGTGAAACGGGGGCAGTCCCTGCCGCCGCAGCGCTGGTCAACGCGCTGTATGCCGCGACAGGCGTACGCGAACGCCGTTTGCCATTGAGCCGCTCGGGCTATTTCACTGTTTAAGGAGTGCACCATGAAATTCTTCCATCATGCACTCGGGCTTGTCGCCAGTTGCCTGACCCTGAGCGTCTATGCGAATGAAACCGCCACCCTGAGCAAGGGTGAATACCTGACGCGGGCTGCCGACTGCGTGGCTTGCCATGTCGTGCCAGGCGGTAAACCCTTCGCCGGGGGACTTGAGTTCAAGCTGCCGTTCGGCAGTATCTACTCACCTAACATCACGCCAGACAAAGAAACCGGCATTGGCAACTGGACCGACGACGAGTTTGTCAGCGCTTTGCAAAAAGGGGTCGGCAAGGACGGCAAACACTACTACCCGGCGTTCCCGTACACGTCCTACACCCTGATGTCGCGCGAAGACATTCTGGCGATCAAGGGCTACCTGTTCAGCCTCGAGCCGGTGAAGCAAGCACCTCCAGAGAACGCGCTGTCGTTTCCATTCAACCAGCGCTGGGGAATGATGTTCTGGAACGCGATCTTTGCCTCCAACGAGCGGTTTACGCCCGACAGCAAACAAACCGCTGAATGGAACCGGGGCGCCTACCTGGTTCAGGGACCGGGCCACTGTGGCGAATGTCACACCCCGCGCAACCTCTTCCAGGCGATGAGCTCGGGTCGGCCGCTGGCAGGCGCCGAACTGGGGAACTGGCAGGCGTATAACATCAGTTCCGATGTTCAACATGGCATCGGTGCATGGCCGGAAGACGCCCTTGTCAGCTACCTCTCCAAAGGCTACGCGCCGGGCTTTGGTGGCGCTGGCGGGCCAATGGCCGATGCGGTGGAACACAGCCTGCGTTATCTGAGCCCCGAAGACCTCAAAGCCATCGCGGTGTACCTCAAGAGCACGCCAGCGCAAGCAGAAGGGATCACCCGACCACCGATGGCCATGAACGATGCGGCGCTGCAAAAAGGTGTCGGCCTGAAGCTGTTCAACGACAACTGCGTCGCCTGTCACCAACTCGATGGCAGCGGAAGGCAATCGCCCGCGGGCGGTCTCGCAGGCCTGAAGACCGTCAACGACCCATCGGGTAAAAACCTGATCGCGACCCTGCTCGAAGGCCACACGCCTAAGGCCATGCGAGTAGACCAGCGCATGCCCGACTTTGCCGGCAGCTACTCCAACGAGGAGTTGGCTGCAGTGAGCACGTTTGTGCTGCGGCGGTTCGGTCAGTCTCAAGGACAGGTCAAACCGGAAGACATCGAAAAAAGTCGGGCCAGCGCTCTGCACTGATCGACTGCTTCATCGGATTCCCCGGCAGGTGACTGCCGGGGATTTTTGTTTCATCGCGACGAAAAAGCACTTGGGCCAGAGGCGGATTCGTCGGACCCTAATGCGTTACCGGCAAGCCCGACGGGGTCGCGCGCGCAGGCGCGCTTATTCATTAATGCCTGTGATATGGGCAATACGTAACGCAATCTCCGCGCGCGTGTAGGGTTTCGAAAGCACCTCAAAAGGCTCGGCATCGGGAGTGATCTTGTCGCTGTATCCGGTGATGATTAAAACGGGAAGGTGAGCGATGAGCATGCGCAGCGCGTTGGCAAGCTGAATGCCGTTTTGCTCTGGCATCATGTAATCCGTTATCAAGACATCGGGATGCAAACCCGATTTCACCCATTGCGTGGCGGCCGCTGCAGAGGCAGCCTCGGTGACCACAAAGCCCATGTCGCGCAACTGGAGCGCGGTCGTATAGCGGATCGCCTCTTCATCATCAACCAACAAAACATGAAGATGCTGTCGAGCCTCAGCGTCTCGCCCCTGTGTCTTTTGCTCCGAACTCTGCGCAGGTAACTCTGCGACGGGGATCCAGAGACTGACATCGGTTCCTTCACCCACCTTGGAAGCAATGCTGAACCCGCCTCCGGACTGGAGGGCTAAGCCATGAACCATTGACAGTCCAAGCCCTGTTCCCTTTCCCACACCTTTGGTAGAAAAAAACGGTTCAATGCACTTCGCCAGCACTGCCTCATCCATTCCGCAGCCATTGTCGCCAATCGTGAGCTTGACGAAATCCCCCGCAGGAACGCTCGCATGTTCCCCTTCAACCAATGTCGAAGAAGATGCCGAAATAGTGAGGCGACCTTTCTGAGGCATGGCGTCACGGGCATTGATCGCCAGGTTCAAAATACTTAACTCAAGTTGCTGCGGATCGATGTATACCGCAGGAATAGTGTCCGGCACGTTTACGACGACCTGAACCATTGGCCCAAGCGACCGCTGAATCAGTTCCATCATATCGGTGAGTAAAACGCGCAGGTCTATAGCGTGTGGACTCAGCGTCTGCCGTCGAGCGAAAGACAGCAATCGACCTACCAGCGTCCGGGCTCGATCTGCGGCGTGCAGGGCGGCGTCAATCAGTCGCAGTGAACGCTCGTCCTCAAGCCGACGATGCAACAGCTCCATTGAGGTGATTATCGGGGTCAGAAGGTTGTTGAAATCATGCGCAATACCGCCACCCAACTGCCCCACCATTTCCATCTTGCGTGACTCGTGCAGCAAGGCAAGAGCCTCTTCCCGCTCGGCAACACTCGTCGCCACTCTGGCCTCAAGGGTCTCATTCAATTCAATCAGTCGTTGTTCGGCTTCCATGCGCGCCGTAATGTCGGCACAAACGAAAAGCCAACCATCCGGCACCCACCTCTCATTGAAAAGCGGCGTAACGTGATTTTGCATCCAGACAGAATTACCCTCTGGGTGGAGGTGCTGCTCAATCACTTCGAATGGCCTGTCAGGGTTCAAAAAATGGCGCTGAGCACTCTCCAGCGCCGCTTGACCGCTCGGCCTTAGTACTTCGAACATGAGGCGCCCGATGATCCGCTCTCGTGGCATTCCAACGAGTTGGCGGTACCTGTCGTTAACTCGCTGGAATGCCCCCGCTGCATCACATAAAGCGATTCCAACGCTTGCCTGCTCAAACATTGCCGTGAGCTGCGCCGTGCTTGACCGCAAGGCCGCGTCTGTCCGAGCGTGCTCGATCCTCGACCAGGCGTACCCTGTGGCCTCTTCGATCAACCGAGCCTCAAAGGCTGCAATGGATCTGCCAGGTTGATGTTCAGCCAACAGGACCGCCACCAGTTTTCCATCGGTGATCACAGGGAAACACGTCGAGCCGCGCTGATCTCCGGCATAAGCCGCCATGGACTGTTGATCGGCC
>Ga0265798_10006239_pt1 | contig 15712 bp, 12 predicted proteins | sample P3T30metagenome_FD_192430 | JGI IMG/M metagenome (GOLD analysis project Ga0265798, IMG submission 192430) | Plant litter microbial communities from East Loma Ridge, Irvine, California - P3 T30 | ecosystem: Environmental > Terrestrial > Plant litter > Unclassified | place: USA: California... | reverse complement strand
ATCCGGGTCGGCCGGATCGAGCTCCAGCAGGCGGGCATACGCGGCGGCGGCCTGGACGCCGCGGTTTTCCCGCTGGGCGACGGCGGCGCTGCCCAGCAGCGCGTCGCGATTGTTCGGGTCCTGGCGCAGCGCGTTGTCGTATTCCTGGCGCGCCGTGGCGTAATCGCCCCGGACGAACGCGGCATAGGCGGCGCCGACAGCTGGGGCGATGGCGGGGCTGCTGCCGCGGGCAATGTGCACCTGGCCTGCGGCCGGGGCCTGGGCGGGCGCCGACACCGACGCCGGCGGGGGTGTGTATTCCGGGTTGGCGCTGGGCGTGCCGGGTTCGACGCCGGCGGCCGCGCGCGCGCGTTCCTCGCGCAGCATGCGCTCGCCTTCGTCCGGCGCGGCACCGCGCTGCAGGCCAGGGTCGTCGGCCGTACGCCGCTGCTGCGGGGCGGCGGCGGGGTAGGCCGGCGGCGCGGAGACCGCCGCCACATTCGCCGCCGCGACGGGTGCCACCGCCGGCGCGGCACTGGCGGTCATGTCGCCGCCGGGCGGCAGACCGGCGACCTGGGTGTCGCCGGCGGCAGGCACGACGGCGGACGTGGGCCCGAACGGCGGCCCGGCGGGCGGCACGGCGATACCCGTCGCGCCCGTGGCGCTGGGCGGCGGCATCGGCACCATCGGCAGCGCCGCGCCGGGGCCGGGCGCGGTGGTGGCGCGCCAGTAGACATAACCGAACGTGGCAAGAATGACGAGGGCGATGCCGGACAGGCCAGCCACACGCATCCGGGCCATGTCCAGCCCCGGCTTCTCGGCGCTCGCCGCGGCGCGCGCGCGCGCGGCCGCGCCGGCACGGGCCGCTGCGGCGCCGGTCGCAGCCGCGGCGGGCGCACCCGCTTTCGTCCGGGTGTCCGGCTGGGCCGGGCGGGCGCCGATGGGCGCACGATTGCGCGCCGCCTCGTGGCGTGCCTGCGGCGGCACGGGATCGTGCAACGCCTCCGTGGCCGGCTCCAGCGGAATGGGGGGATCGATATGCGCACGCGCGGACCTTGTGGACGCCGGCGCCGGCGCGGCGGCGGGGTCCAGTGCCGGCTCCAGCCTGAGCTCCGGGCCTTCAGGCGCTACCGGATCTCGGCGCGGTTCGGCGGGCGGCGCCGCCGCATTCGATGGCTCCGGCGGCTCCAGCGGTTCCAGGCTCAGCTCCGCCAGTCCCGGCGCAGGGTCCGGCCGAGGCGGCGCCGTCGGCGCGGAGGCCGGCAGCGCAGTCTCGGGCAGGTCGGGCGCCGGCCCGTCGGTCCGGGGTTCCAGGCCCCAGTCGTCCGTGCCGGCGTGTTCTTCCGGCAGGCCGTTCTGGCGCGCCCGTTCCGCTTTCTTCAGTGCCTGCATCAGTAGGCTCATGGCTGTCCCTTCGCTTCCGGCTTGCCGCCCGACATGCCGGCCGGCGTGCCGTACGGCTGCTGGTTCAGCGGTTCCTTGCCCGGCAGCAGATAGCGCAGGTCGCGGTAATCGCCTTCCATGCTGGCGTCCTTGACGACCACGGCGCGCAGGAAGATCACCAGCTCCGTCTTGGCCGTGCCCTCGTTACGGTAGGCGAACAGGTTGCCGATCACGGGAATGCGCGACACGAGCGGAATGCCGTCCTTTGTGTTGTCGACGGAATCCTGCATCAGGCCGCCCATGACGGCCGTCTGGCCGCTGTACACCTTCATCACCGATTCCACCTCGCGCGCCTGGATCACCGGCACGCGGCTGATGACGTTCTGCCGCGCCAGTTCCGGGTTCGGGTCCTGCACGTAGCTGACGATGCGGGTGATCGTGGGTCGCACGTTGATCGTCACCTCGTCTTCCTCGGAAATCTGCGGCGTGACGCTCATGACGAAGCCGACGGGCACCGTCTCCACGCGCGATTCGTACGTGGCCTGGGCGGCGATGCCGCCGGACGAGTTCTGCACGGCCGGCGTCACCTTCAACGTGAAGAAGACGTTGTTGTCGACAACCTTCAGCAGCGCCGTCTGGTTGTTCAGCACGCTGATTTTCGGGCTGGACAGGACCTGCACCTTGCCGAACGACTCCAGCAGTTGCACGGCGGCCTTGATGTTGCCGAGGCGCGTCGTCGGATTGGCGTAATTGAACGTGAAGATGCCGGACGCCGCGTTGACGGCGCCCGCCAGCGGCAGCGCCGTCGCATTCAGCGGGCCCTGGGCAAGCGTCGATTCGCCGTTGCTGGAAATGCGCGACCAGTTGATGCCCTGCTGGTACTGGTCCGACAGTTTGACTTCCAGGATCGTGGCCTCGATCATCACCTGGCGTTTCGCCGCGGACTGGATGATGTCGAGGAACTCGCGCACCTTTTCGTGCTGCCGGCCCGTGGCGCGCACGGCCACCAGGCCGCTCTCCGCATTGACGATGACGGACGGCGCATTGCGCTGGGCCGCGCGGGCCGACTGCGCCGCGCTGGCCTGGGTGCCGGGGAAGCCGCTTTCGGGTGTCTGGCCAGTGGCGCCGGCGGGCGGCGTGAACGCGTTCTGGTAACCGCCCTGGCCACCCTGGACAGGCTGCCCGGGCTGGCCGGGCTGAGCCGGCATGCCCTGGGCCGCCTGCGTGACGGCATTGGCCTGCTCGCGCAACTGTGCCAGCGGGTCCGCCAGTGGATCGTTCAGGTTGGTCGGACGCAGCATGTCCCGGATGTTTTTCTCCAGGCTGTACCAGAAGTTGTTGTCGGCCCGGTTCGACACCGCCGTCGTCGAATTGTTGTTCGCGCCCGAGGACAGCGAGCTGCCCGCGCTGGGCAGCGAACCCTGGCCCGTGTTCGAACCGGTCGTGCTGGAACTGCTGCCGGCATTGGACCCGCCGGTCGTCGAGATCTGCGTGGCGATGTTGACGCTGCTGTTTGTCGTGCGGGCGATGTTGACGTAGTCGATGCGGTAGTTGCGCCAGTGCGGCTGGTCGGGCAATACCAGCAGCGTGCCACCCTGCAGTTCGTAGCGCATGTCCACCTGGCGCGAGATGCGGTCCAGCAGCTGCGGCAACGTCTGGTCCAGCGCATTCAGGGTAACGGTGCCTTCGATCGACGGGTGGATGTCCACGTTCAGGCCGGCATCGCGCGCCAGCGCGAACAGCACGGATTCGACGGGCACCTTGTGCACGGTCACGCTGTAGGTTTCCACCCGTGCGCCGGCACGTGGCGGCGGCAACGCCGGGCTGGCCTGGACGGGATCGGGGATGGCCCCGGGCGGCCGCGGCGCTTCGGTAACGTGCGCCGGCGAGATCGGCAGCTTCGGTGCGCTGCACGCGCCCAACAGGGAGCAGAGCAGGGTTGCCGCGACTTTATTCATGGGATGCCGACAGGAGTTGTTTTGCTGGGTTAGCAAGGATCATCGTATAAATCCGGTCAAACTTCAATTGTGTTCGAGGCGAGGACAGCGTTGGCGTCACCGCCTTCGGTCGTGCCTGTGGCTGTGCCAGCATGGCCGGCAGTTGCGTGGCGGCCCAGACCGACAGCGCCAGCAGGACCGCGGCACCGGCGGCCACGGCCAGCCAGGTGTGCCTGCGCGGCAGTGGCCGGAACGGCGTCTCGGCGATGGCCTGGCGCGCGTGGCGTGCGGCGACCGCGACGGCGTCCTCGGCATAGGCGGCCATCAGCGCCTTGTCGGCCAGGATGTTAATGCGGCGCACGATGCCGCCGGAGGCGCGCGCGATCAGCCGCACGGAGGCCGGGCTGAACAGCGGCCCGCCCGTATAGCCGGCCGCGCGCAGGCGGAACTGCAGGAATGCGGGAATCAGCTTCGGCGGCAGCGGCGGCACGAAGAAGCTGTGCGTGATGCGCTCGGTGAGCTGGCGCATGCGCGGCAGGGCCAGGTGCTCGTCCAGCTCGGGCTGGCCGAACAGCACGATCTGCAGCAGCTTGTACTGCGCCGTTTCCAGGTTCGTCAGCAGGCGCACGGCTTCCAGGGTTTCGAGCGGCATCGCCTGCGCTTCCTCGACCAGCAGCACGACCTGGCGGCCGCCCGCATGGCGCGCGATCAGTTCGCCGTTCAGCCGGCGCAGCACTTCATCGGGCCGCCAGTCGCGGGCGTCCAGGCCCAGTTCGGCAGCGATGGCGTACAGCACGTCGTCCGGGCCCAGGCTGGGGTTGACGAGGTAGATGGCGTCCACATGGTCGGGGAGCTGGCTTTCCAGCATGCGGCACAGCATCGTCTTGCCGCTGCCCACTTCCCCCGTCACCTTGACGATGCCTTCGCCATGCGTGACGGCATACAGCAGCGCGGCCAGCATGTCGCCGCGCTCGTGGCCGCCATAGAAGAACGCGGGGTTCGGCGTGATCGAGAACGGCGCCTGGCGCAGGCCGAAGTGTTGCAGGTACAGGTCGCTCATGCCGGCAGCCCCGTGGCGGTGGCGCCGATCGCGCCAAGGAAGGCCGCTTCCAGCGCGTCCGTGGCGTAGCGGGCGCGGCATGCGGCCGGGGTGCCGTCGAAACGGATGGCGCCGTCGTGCAGGATGGCGATGCGGTCGCAGGTTTCGTCGATGTCGGCCAGCGCGTGCGACGTCATCAGCACCGCCGCGCCCGCCTGACGACGGCGGCGCAGCGCCGCCTTGAACAGCGCGCGGGCATGCGGGTCGAGGCCGCTGGCGGGCTCGTCCAGGACGTACAGCCGCTTGTCCAGCAGCAGGCAGGCAGCCAGGCCCAGCTTCTGCGTCATGCCTTTTGAAAACTGCCGCACGCTGCGCTTCAGCGCCGCCGTTTCCAGCTGCAGGGTCTCGAACATGCCTGCGCACAATTCGTCGTCCCGCGGCTGGCCGTGCAGCGCCAGTGTATAACGGAGGAATTCGCCGCCCGTCATGTAGGCGGGCGGCTGGAAACGCTCCGGCAGGTAGGCCAGCGGACTGCGCGCGGCCGGCCGGCGGTGGTCGATCCCGTCGATGGCGATGCTGCCGCCATCCAGCGGCACGAAGTCGAGCAGGCACTTGAGCAGCGTTGTCTTGCCGGCACCATTGACGCCGGCCAGCCCGACGCATTCGCCCGCTGCCACGGCCAGCGATACGCCGTCCAGCACGGGCCGGCCGCGAGGGGCGGGGGCGTGCTTGACGACGGCGGTGAAGCGCAAAGCGGGCTCAGGCATGTCCACGTTCGAAATATTGGCAGTCCGCCACTGTAGCAAAGATCAGACGGAGTGCGCTAGGGCAGGGTGCGGATCGGGCACAATGAGCATACAATGCGGCGGAACTTGACTTGAGGGAATATTTGTTATGGCAAGGCCAGAGAAAGTAAGGCTGGGCGAGATCCTCGTGCAGCAGAAGCTGTTGTCGGAAGACCAGCTGGGCCTGGCGTTGGCCGAACAGAAGCGCAGCGGCCGCAAGCTGGGCCGCGTCTTTATCGACAGCGGCTATGTCACGGAAGAGCAGATTGCCGGCGCCCTGGCGCGCCAGCTGAACATCCCGTACATCAACCTCAAGTTCTACAACATCAACGCGGACCTGGTGCGGCTGCTGCCGGAAACGCAGGCACGCCGCTTCCGCGCGCTGGTGCTGGAAGACCGCCACGGCACCTTGCTGGTCGGCATGTCCGACCCGACCGACCTGTTCGCGTACGACGAGATCGCCCGGCTGGTAAAGCAGAACATCGAGCTGGCCGTGGTCAACGAGACGGAGGTGCTGGCCGCCATCGACCGGATTTACCGCCGCACGGAGGACATCACCGACCTGGCCCGCGAGCTGGAACAGGAGATGGGCGACACGTCCGTCGACTTCGGCGCGCTGGCCGTCAATCCCGGGCTGGAAGAGGCGCCGGTGGTGAAACTGCTGCAGTCCGTGTTCGACGACGCGGCGCAGGTGCGCGCCTCCGACATCCATATCGAGCCGCAGGAAAACCGCCTGCACATCCGCTTCCGCATCGACGGCGTGCTGCACCTGCAGACGCAGGCGGACATCAAGATCGCGCCGGCGCTGGCGCTGCGGCTGAAACTGATGTCCGACCTGGACATTTCCGAGAAGCGCCTGCCGCAGGACGGCCGCTTCGCCGTGCGCGTCAAGAACACGCGGATCGACGTGCGTATTTCGTCGATGCCCACGCAGTTCGGCGAATCGATCGTCATGCGACTGCTGAGCCAGGGCAGCGCCAACCTGCGGCTGGACGCGATCGGCATGCCGAAGCCGATGGTGGAGAAGTTCCGCGCCATCGTGCAGCGCCCCAACGGCCTGGTGCTGGTGACGGGGCCGACGGGTTCCGGCAAGACCACCACGCTGTACAGCGCGCTGGCCGAGCTGAACTCCGTGGAAAAAAAGCTGATCACCGTGGAAGATCCCGTCGAGTACCGGCTGCCCGGCATCAACCAGGTGCAGGTCAACGAAAAGATCGAGCTGGACTTCGCCCGCGTGCTGCGCTCTGCGCTGCGCCAGGATCCGGACATCGTGCTGGTCGGCGAGATGCGCGACCAGGAAACGGCGCAGATCGGCCTGCGCGCCGCCATGACGGGTCACCTGGTGCTGTCGACGCTGCACACGAACGACGCCGCCAGCACGCCGCTGCGGCTGATGGACATGGGCGTGCCGCGCTACATGGTGGGCAGTTCGCTGCAGGCCGTGCTGGCGCAGCGGCTCGTGCGCGTCATCTGCGAAAGCTGCACGACGCCGTACACGCCGACGCCGACGGAAATCGAATGGCTGCGGCTGGAGCTGAACGACAAGGTGGGCATGGCGCATTATTTCCACGGCAAGGGCTGCTCGCACTGCAACGGCATGGGCTACCGGGGCCGGACCGGCGTCTACGAGCTGCTGGAAATGACGGGCACGGTCGTGGATGCCGTCAACGATCGATCCGTCCCACTTCCTCAAGGCGGCGACCGAGCAGATGGCGGGCGAGACGTTGCGGCGCCACGCGGTGCAGCTGGTGGTTCAAGGGCGCACAACGGTGGCCGAGGCGATGCGCATCAGTAATCAACAGGACGAATAACAGGTCAAACACAGGTCAAACACAGGTCAAACACAGGTAAAACAAAAACGATGCCATTCTTCGCATACAAGGCCAGGAACGGACGCGGCGAGCTGCTGCAGGGCGTGCTCGAGGGCGCCGACCCGGGCGCCGTGGCGGACCAGCTGATGGGCACCGGTGTCACTCCCGTCGAGATCACGGCCACGCGCCAGCAGACGGGGCAGGGCGGCGAGGGCTGGTGGGCGCGCGTCACGGAAAAGAAGGTGACGCCGCTGGACGTACAGCTGTTCTCGCGCCAGATGTACACACTGATGAAGGCCGGCGTGCCCATCATGCGCGGGCTGGCGGGGCTGCAGGAGTCGGCGATCTCGAAATCGTTCGCCAAGGTCATCCGCGACCTGCGCGAATCGCTGGACGCGGGCCGCGAGCTGTCGGCCGCCATGCGCCGCCACCCCACCGTGTTCAATAATTTCTACCTGTCGATGGTGCGCGTGGGCGAGATGACGGGCCGGCTGGACGACGTCATGCTGCGCCTGTTCGATCACCTCGAATTCGACCGCGAGATGCGCTCGCGGGTGAAAAGCGCCGTGCGCTATCCGATCTTTGTCCTCATCGCGATGGTGGCGGCGATGCTCATCGTGAACATGTTTGTCATCCCCCAGTTCGTCAAGGTGTTCGAGAGCTTCCATGCCGAACTGCCCCTGATGACGCGCATCCTGATCGGCTTTTCCAACTTCACCGTGAATTACTGGTACCTGATGCTGGCAGGCGTGGTCGGGGCCGTGATGGCATTGATCAGCTGGATCGGCACGCCCGGTGGCCGCCTGAAGTGGGACCGCTGGAAGCTGCGCATGCCCGTGGCCGGGAAAATCGTCCACAAGGCCACCATGGCCCGCTTCGCGCGCAGCTTCGCGCTGTCGTCGAAAAGCGGCGTGCCCATCGTGCAGGCGCTGACGGTGGTGTCGCAAACGGTGGACAACGCCCACCTGTCGCAGCGCGTGGAAGCCATGCGCGACAGCGTGGAGCGGGGCGAAAGCATTCTGCGCACGGCCGTGGCCGCCGGCATCTTCACGCCCATCGTGCTGCAGATGATCGCCGTGGGCGAAGAGTCGGGCTCGCTGGACGACCTGATGGACGAGATCGCCCTGATGTACGAGCGGGAAGTGGACTACGAACTGAAAACGCTGGCGTCGCAGATCGAACCCATCCTGATCGCCTTCCTCGGCGCGATGGTGCTGGTGCTGGCGCTGGGCATCTTCCTGCCGATCTGGGACCTGGGCCGCGCGGCCCTGAAGTAAGGATGAACCGGCCTGTTGTAGCAGCACAACGGGGCGCGTCGCTGTTCGAATTCGCCATCTGCACGATCGTCTTTGCCGTGCTGACGGGGCTGCTGCTGGAGCGCGTGCTCCGCTACCGTGCGGAGGCGGAGCGCGAGGGTGTCGTGCGGCAGGTGGAAAACCTGCGCAGCGCGCTGCTCAGCCGGGTCCTGGAGGCGGAGATTTCAGGCAACAAGACACAATTGCGCGCCCTCGTCGGCAGTAATCCGGTAGCGTTATTACAGCGGGGCCCGATTTCCTACCTTGGAGAATTTGACAATCCTTCTGCCGAGAAAATCCCACCCGGCAGCTGGTATTTCGACAGAAAACAACGGAAACTTGTCTATGTGTTCACGCGAAATAAAAGTTTTCGTGCGGGAACACCGGAACGGTGGGAATACAGGATAGAATTCATTCGCTTGCCCACGAACAACGCCAAGCCGTCAGGAACACCGCCAAGCGCCGGTGTCGCCCTGCAAAAGGTAGACGGTTGACCAGAATGCAAATCCTTCTCGTGTAGCTGCCGTCACAAACTTCTTAATTTCGTTTTGTAACGCCGGAGATTTAAAATGCAATTCAAACAAGTGGGTTCGATGGGTTCCGCCAAGCAATCTGGTTTCACGCTGATCGAGCTGATCGTCGTGATCGTAATTCTGGGTATCCTGGCTGCGACCGCGCTGCCGCGCTTCACGGACCTGGGCGCAGATGCGCGTCTGGCCAAGCTGCAGGGCGCCCGCGGTTCCGTCTCCAGCGCCGCCGCCATGGCGCATGGCTCCTGGCTCGCGCAAGGCAGCACCGGTTCCGTGACCGCTGAAGGCACGACGATTGCGATGTCCTCGGCTGGCTACCCAACGGCAGGCAGTATCGCTGTCGCTGCCGGCCTGGCGACGGACTTCTCGGTGACCGCGGCGGGCACCAGCGCCACGATCGCTACCGATACGTCGCATAGCGGCTGCAGCTTCACCTACAATGAGGCCACCGGAGGCGTCTCCACTCCTCCGGCCAAAACGGCCTGCTGATCGACTGCGGGATCTGACGATGGCGATCTACCACGATTCGCCAGCCACCCGACTGCCTGGCCGCCGTGCCGGGCAGTTTGGGTTTACGCTGGTCGAACTGATCATGGTGATCGTCATCGTCGGCATCATCGGCGCCGTCATCGCGCCGCGTTTCTTCAGCCGCACCACGTTCGACGCGTCCGGCTATAACAACCAGGTGATCGCGCTGCTGCGCCACGGCCAGAAGCTGGCGATCGCGCAGAACCGCAACGTGTTTGTCCGGCTGAACGGGAGCAGCGTCGCGCTGTGCTACAACGCCACCTGTTCCGCCGGCGCCCGCGTGCTTGCCCCTGGCAGCGCCAACAGCGCCAGTGCCGCCACGCGGTTGCGCTGCGCCGATCCCGCCACGAATGTCTTCGACGGCGGCTGGGCCTGCGAAGGCGTACCGAACGGCGTGGCCATGACGGCGGCCGCCACCTTCTATTTCGATGCCGCGGGCACGCCGTTTGCCGTGGGCGACGGCCAGCCGACACTGGTCTCGACCTTCCCGGACCGGCTCAGCCTGTCCGTATCGGGCGCCGGCATCGCGCTGACGACCAACATCGAAGGCGGGACGGGCTATGTGCGCTGAGTCCCGCCGCCGCCAGCAGGGCCTGACGATGATCGAACTGATCATCTTCATCCTGATCGTCAGTATCGCCGTGCTCGGCGTGCTGCAGGTGATCACGCTGAACACGGCGCGCAGCGCCGATCCCATCCGCCAGAAGCAGGCGCTGGCCATTGCCGAGGGGCTGATGAACGAGATCCGCTCGGCCGGCATGGCGCAGTGCGACATCAGCGACGCCGTCAATTACGGCGTGCCGGGCGCCGCTTGCGCCGTGCCGGACAATGTCGGCCGCGAAGGCACCGGCGGGCGGCCATACGACAACGTCAACGACTATGTCACGGCCTGGAACACGCCGACGGTGTATGCGGCCGACCCGTCGAACAACGCGTTCCCGGCAGGCTACCAGGCCACCGTGACGATTCCCGATCCGGCGACGCAGGCCGCGCCGTTTCCCGGCGTGCCCGCCAGCGCGGCGCTGCAGGTGTTCGTCACCGTCAACTACGGCGGCAACAACAACGTCGTGTTGTCCACCTGGCGCACGAGGTATCAGCCATGAACGCTTCATGTTACCGCCGTGCCGACGGCTTCACGCTGGTCGAGGCGATCGTCGTCATCGTCATCACGGGCATTGTGGCGTCGTTCGTGGCCGTCTTCATCCGCCTGCCCGTGCAAAGCTATGTCGCGACGACGGCGCGCGTCGCGCTGGCCGACGCGGCCGACACGGCACTGAACCGCATCAACCGCGAGCTGCGCCTGGCGCTGCCGAACAGCGTGGTCGTCTACAACCCGGGCGCCATTCAGTTCGTCCTGACCAAGGCGGGCGGGCGCTATGTCGACACCAGCAACCTGCCGCCGGCGACGATCCAGCCGCTGCAGTTCAACGTGGCCAATCCGTCGTTCGACATGGTCGGTCCGGCACCGACGGGCCGCGCCGCCATCCTGGCCGGTGACCTGATCGTCATCAACAATACGGGCGCGGCACCGGCCAACGTCTACGCCGTCACGCGCAATAACGTGGCAACGGTAACGTCCGTCACGACCACGCCGGTGGGCGCCACCCGCATCGCACTGAACGGCACGCTGGGCACGTCCTCGCCGACGCCGTTCCGCTTCCGCGTGGCGATGGGCACGGTCACGTACCTGTGCCAGAACAACCAGCTGATACGCTATTTCACGCCGACGATTCCGACGACGGGCCTGACCGTGACCGGGCTGGGCAAGGCGTCCGTGCTGGCGGACCGCGCCGCGTGCGTGTTCAACAGCGTTGCCCTGCCCACGCAGGCGGGCACGTCGCTGGTGACCGCATCGCTGGCGCTGGCGTCGCCCACCGGCGAAACCGCGTCGCTCGTACGCCAGACCCAGGTGGAGAACCTGCCTTGAACCATCACATCGTCCGCCGCCTGCGCCGCAGCCGCGGTGTCAGCATCGTTACCGCCATCTTCCTGCTCGTCGTATTGTCCGGGATCGGCGCGGCCGTCGTCACGCTGTCCACGGCGCAGCACACCAGTGCGGCCTACGACGTGCTGGGCGCGCGCGCCTATGAGGCAGCCCGCTCCGGCGTCGATTTCGCCATGTACGAGCTGGCCATCAACAACCGCTGCACGGCCACCAACCTGCCGCTGCCGGGCGGGCTGTCGGCGTTCACGGTCACGGTGCAGTGCGTGAAATCGTCGATGGTCATGAGCGACGGTACCGACCTGAATCCGGTGCGCATTACGGCCACCGCCTGCAACCAGCCGGCGGCAGGCGCCTGCCCGAATCCCGCGCCGGGCCCCGATTACGTGCAGCGCGTCGTGCAGGCCACCTTATGACAATGCGCGGCCTTGTCACCTTCCTGCTTCTGCTGGCGCTGGCACCATGGGCGGCGGCGGACACTCCCATCACGCTGTTCAAGAGCTTCGCGGGCTACGTCAATTTCACGGGCACGCAGGAAACGCTGCGCGCCCAGGCGAACGACAAGAACGCGTGTACCATCGTCAGTTCCGTGTCGATGACGCTGTCCGGCATCCCGAACGGCGCCACGGTGCTGGCCGCCTACCTGTACTGGGCCGGCTCGGGCAGCACGCCGGACTACACCGTCACGTTTGACGGCACCTCCTACGCGGCGCCCACCAGCCGCCAATACAGTTCGGGCACCGTGGGGTACAACTATTTTGCCGGTGCCGCCGACGTGACGACCCGCGTCCGTTCCCGCGGCAATGCGACCTACACCGCCTCCGGCCTGGATATCAACAACGCTTCGCTGTTCTGCGGCGTACAGGGCGTGCTGGGCGGCTTCCAGCTGCTGGTGATCTATTCCACCAACAACAGCAACGATACGTTCCGCGTGCTGAACGTCTACGAAGGCTTCCAGTACATCCGCAACTCCCGCGTCGAGCTGACGCTGGCGAACTTTCTGACGCCGTCGCCGGTGGGCACGGGCCGCGTCGGCCACATCACGTGGGAGGGCGACGCCACGCTGGGCCAGGATGGCGAGAACCTGTCGTTCAACGGCGTGGCGATGCAGGACAGCCTGAACCCGGTCGGCAACCAGTTCAACTCCGTCAGCAACATCAACAACGACAAGACGTCGTACGGCATCGACTTCGACGCCTACACGATCGGTTATCCGACGATCTCCAGCGGCCAGAAATCGGCCAAGACGATCTACGAGTCGGGCAGCGACCTGGTGCTGATGAACGCCGAGATCATCGCCGCGCCGAACGTGCTGGCGACGGACCGGGCGATAGCGATGGTGGTGGACGGGCCGCTGATCGAATCGACGACGACCAGCTACCGCATCCTCGTCTCGAACAACGGCCCGCTGCCGGAATCGGGCCCGATCGTCGTGACCGACCTGCTGCCGTCGTCGCTGATCGTCGGCACGCCGAGCGGCAACAACTGGACGTGTACGAAGGACGGCCAGAAGGTCACGTGCACCTATAACCAGTCGCTGACAATGGCGGTGGGGGACAGGCTGCCGCCGATCGTCATTCCCGTCACGCCGGTGCGCGGCGCGTCCGGCCTGATCTCGAACAGCGCCACCGTCGGCGGTCCGCTGTTCGACTACTACGATGCCAACAACACGGCCACCGTCAGCGTGCGCACGGGCGCCGCCGACTTCACACCCGTGTTCATGTTCACGGACGCCGTCTGTGCGCACAACAAGCCGTTCGGCGACCCGGAGCAGCCGTGCAATCCGGTCAACTTCGATCCTTCGCTGGCGAACACGGACCTGCGCATGTACATCACGTATGTCGTCAAGAACGTGCCGACGGCGATGTCGAACGTGGACCTGACGTTGCCGATGAAGTTTGCGCTGACGTGTCATAACCCCACCACCAATGCCGGCGTGCACCCCACGTACTACATCCGCCCGACCACGGTGACATTGCCGCTGTGTGAACCCAACGGTGCCATTCCGGCGCAGACATCGGGTACCTGGAGCGCCCTGAACAACATCGTCTTCGGGGCCAACTCGCCCAGCACGATCGCGTTCAATTCCGCGACGAACAGGGGTGGCGAATTCCTGCTGCGCTACCAGGACGTGGGCCGGGTCGAACTGTTCGTCAGCGACAAGGACGGGCGCCTCGGTTCCACGGGCTCGTTCGTGTCGCGGCCGGAAAACCTGGTGCTGCTGCCGTCGTCGCTGAACGGCGCCAAGACGCCCGCCAGCGCCACGGATGCCGCATTCAAGGCGGCCGGCGCGGCGTTCCCGATGACGGTGCAGGCGCGCATGGTTGGCCTGTCCAATCCGGCCCCCAACTTCGGCCGCGAGACGGAAGACCAGCGCGTGACCGTGCAGGTGGTCGCGACGCCGGCGAAGATCGCCGGCGGCGGGCCCCTGCCGGCCATGGTGGCGGACCGCAAGCCGGACGAATATTTCAACCCGGTGGAATTACGCGGCGCGTTCGGGCCATTCTCCGGCGGCGCGGCGACGGGTACCGATTTCGCCTACGACGACGTGGGCATCCTGCAGCTCGATGCGGCGCTGGCGCCGCGCGGCGACGAGAAGGAAGGCAGCTATCTTGGCAGCGGCAACGTGTACGCGGCTTCCGTCAACGTGGGGCGCTTCTTCCCGGACCATTTCGATGTGGTCGCGACGGGGCCGATGGGCTGCGTCGACGGCGCCGGCTGCCCGGACAGCGGCGCGACGGTGCCGTCGGCAACGATCAAGACGATGGCGTATTCGCGGCAGCCGTTTCCCGTCAGGGTCAGCGCGATGGGCGTGGCAAATAACGTGCTGCGTAACTACCGGCTCGAGCTGGCGCACGATGTCACGCTGACACCTTACAAGGCGCCGAACGGCAGCGTGCTGCAGGACCTGCCGGCGACGTCCACGCTGGGTGGCACGAAAGTGCTTGCCGCGGCGACGTTCGAGGCGGGCGTCGGCAACACCAGCGTCCAGTACAATTTCCCGACCGTGTTCAGCGCCAGTTCCACCAACAGCAGCTGGCCGCTGCCCGTCTCGGTCTACCTGCGCGCCAGCGAATCGGTCGACGACGATGGCGTGACGTCGAAGCGCGCCGCGGCCGTGGAAGGGGGCGTACGGGTCGTCCTGGGCCGCGCCTATGTCCCCAGCATGCAGGCGGCGGCGGACCAGTCGCTGTCGGTGCCCGTCAAGGCGCAGTTCTACGGCACGTTCAACACGTTCAACGGCTGGTACGACAGCACGGCCGATTCGGCCAGCAAGTTCGCGCTGACTGACGTGGCGTTCTCGGCATGCGCCAACCTGGTCGGCGCGACTTCGTGCCGGCTGACGCCAAAGGTGGATGCATTGACCACGGGCGCTTACGGCGCCGGCCTTGCGACCGTCAAACTGGCGCCGCCAGGAGCGGGCAGCAGCGGCTCGACGAATATGACGATCAACACGCCGGCGTGGCTGCCGAGCACGAAAGGCGTGCTGACCTACGGCACGGTGCGCTCGCCGAATATTTACACATATATACGTGAAATGTACTGATGGGAACGCATTGACCCGCCATTGCTGCGGCGCACAAGCGAAAATGTCGCGCGCGCGGCACGGAGTACCCGGCCATTTCCGATTTCTTGAATATAATCAAGTCATTGCGGCGTGATCTGCAAGCGACTTTTCAACCGCGGCGCGGTTTACCAATACGAGCGACGGAGTGGCATGGCGTTCTGGCACAAGGCGAAAACGAAGGATGGCTGGCTGGCGATGGTGCCCGCGGGCGAGGGTGTGCATGCCGCTGTCGTGCGTCGTACCGCCGCGCCCGCCAAACCCGTCGTGCTGGCCTGCGCCTGGCATCCGGGCAGCATGGAACAGCTGGCCACGCTGTTGACACGCATCGGCCGCGAGCTGCACGCGGGCCAGCACCACTGTTCCAGCGTGCTGCCGTTCGGCGCCTACCAGCTGCTGTCGCTGGAGGCGCCCAATGTGCCGGCGGCGGAGATGAAGACGGCGGTCGGCTGGCGCCTGAAGGACATGATCGACTTTCCCGTCGCCGAGGCGACCGTGGACGTGGCCGATATTCCCGTCAACGCCAACGGCCCCGCGCACAACCACCATGTGTTTGCCGTGGCGGCCCGCAACCCCGTCATCGAGGCGCACCAGAACCTGTATGCGGAGGCCAAGGTGCCGCTGGCCGCCATCGATATCGGCGAAATGGCCCAGCGCAATATCTCCGCGCTGCTGGAACCGGAAGCACGCGGGCTGGCGATGCTGTCGTTCGACGCGGGCGGCGGGCTGCTGACGGTCACGTTCCAGGGTGAGCTGTACCTGGCCCGGCGCATGGACGTCACCCTGGCGCAGGTCGAAGGCGACCCGGAACAGCGCCAGCAGTATTTCGACCGTATCGCGCTGGAAGTGCAGCGCTCGCTGGACAATTTCGAACGCCAGTTCCAGTACGTGGCCGTGTCCAGGCTGGTGCTGGCGCCG
>Ga0265798_10006238_pt1 | contig 15714 bp, 10 predicted proteins | sample P3T30metagenome_FD_192430 | JGI IMG/M metagenome (GOLD analysis project Ga0265798, IMG submission 192430) | Plant litter microbial communities from East Loma Ridge, Irvine, California - P3 T30 | ecosystem: Environmental > Terrestrial > Plant litter > Unclassified | place: USA: California... | reverse complement strand
GATTCTTCAGTTCCCTAGCGGCATCGGAGCGCTTTTCGGTGGCTCACGCGCGGAGGAAATCGCCCTGAACGACACCTCCAGACTAGACTGCATGCGGATACCTACATACATACATGTACATATCTAAAATTCAACTGCACCACCATGTCGGCTTCCGTATACTGTACAACCCGCCTGACCAGCTCACTACGACGACTACGATCAATTGGGTCACAGGCCAACTCACCCCTCAGCAGTCGCCATGTAATCCTCCATCGCCACCTGCTCCAGCAACGGGGCCTGCAACAAATCAGAAATGCATCGACCAAGAATGCATCAAGCAAGAATACCTCAACTAGGAGAGCAACACCAGCATCCCAGCCCATACCACAACATGAACAACCTCAAACCCAACCCCCCATCCAACCAATGGCACCCCCAAACTCCCCAACAACCCAAACCCGCGGGAAACTGGCCCCAATCCTCCTCTCCTTCCTCGCCGTCAGCCTAGGCTTCTACATCACCCAACTCGCCATCATCGCCCGCCAACCCTGCCACAACCCCTCGATCCACAACCTGTCGGAGCAAAAAGACGTGGCAGCCCGCTACGACGAAACCGCAGACAGCTTCGACAGCGAAGTCGGCACCTCGGAGGCCCTGATGGGCATCAACCGGCTGCGCAAACGCCTCTCGCGCGCCTGCAAAGGCCATGTCCTGGAAGTCTCGTGCGGCACCGGCAGGAACCTGGGCTACTACGACCTGTCCCCCGCCAGCAGCGAAATCGACAGCATCACCTTCCTCGACCTCAGCCCGCAGATGATCGCGGCCTGCAAGCGCAAATGGACCTCCCTCTACCCCCCCTCCTCCACGGCCCCCTCAACCTTCAAACCAGGCCTCGCGGTCCGCTTCTCCACCACCTCAGCCGCAGGCCCCATGCCCCCAGCACCAACATCCTCACCCAACAACAACCCCAACGGAAAATACACCACCATCCTCCAAACAATGGGCCTCTGCTCCACCCCCGACCCGCACGCCCTCCTCCTCAACCTCTCCGCCCACCTCGACCACTCCAACCCCGACGCGCGCATCCTGCTGCTCGAGCACGGCCGCAGCTCGCACGCCTGGCTCAACAACATCCTCGACAACTCGGCCGCCAAGCACGCAGAAGTCCACGGCTGCTGGTACAACCGCGACATCGGCGGGCTGGTGGAGGCGGCGGCGCGGGAGAGCGGGCTCGAGGTCGTCGAGGTGGGGAGGAGGCATTTGGGGACGACGTGGGTTTTTGAATTGAGGCCTTCTGCGCGTGCGGAGGATGATGGGGAGAAGGTGGTTGGGGGTGGGAGTGAGGGGGTGGTGGATGGGGCGGTTTCGGCTTCGGGGGCGGCGGGGGCTGCAGGGTGGAGGGGGTGGTTTGGGCTGAAGTGAAGCTGTGAATTGAGAAGTAAAGTGTAAGTTGTAAGTGTTGGTGGAGTGGATATTTTTCGGGAGTGGGATTGACTTTGTGCCTCTCGAAGAGCTCGACCTGACAGCATGTGTACAGTAGAAGGGTTCATTTCATGTAGAATATGCGTTGTAAATCCACGATAAATCACTCAAGACAGGCAAGGGACGGGGACATTCGAGTCGAGTTGGCGCAACGGTTCTTTCGCTCGGGATAGACAATGCCAAACACGACCAGGTGTGAGAGAGAATAGGAAGAGGAGCAATATCTGTAGCGAACTACAAAAAGGTTCCGATCAGTTGGCCGTCAATGATAATACAGGTACAAGTTACATAGATAGATGGTCAAGCATCTCCGTCCCGTTGCGCCGAAGAGACAAAAAGCCAGAGGTAAAGCACAATCCCAAGCACCAGGCCGAGAAAGCGCAATGGATTCATCGCAAGTAGAAGACAAGCACTCATCAGGCCAAAGCCGATAGACAGAAAATTAAGAAAACACAAAAGTCGTCAAGGTGCTCTTGCCTCGCTTTTTTCTTTTGGGCTCGCGCCCCGGACAGTCTCGTGGTCTCAGACCAGACTCTCTCTCCGTCGGTCTAGCTCTTTCCAGATTCTATAGTAGTACAAATTCTTTTGAGATCTGTTGAAAAAGTGCGAATACAAATAAATGGGCAGATCGATCGTAAAGTGTCATTCTTGCTTGTGTTCAAGGAAATGCGTCAAACATGTCGTCAAGCTCGGAGAGTTCGATGTTTTCGGGGCTTTGCAAGCTTTCCCATGCGAAAGCGTCGGGCTGTTCGAAAGATGGCATAGGATAGTCGCTGGAGCGGTCCAGGTCAAGTGTCATCAGATCTCCCGTCAAGTCGTCCCGGTGTTGGTGTTTGAGCGGGCTGCCGTTGGCTGATGTTTCGGCCGCGCCGTCTAGTCGTCGCGGTTGCAAGACAGGACTGCTGAATTCCATGTTGACACGAGCGTAGGGTCGGAGATGTTCGGCTTGCTGGAAAAGCTCGGCGGCAGCTTCTGTGTCTTGTTCTTCCTCGTTGCTTCCATCTTCTACCGATTGCGCAACACTGCCAGACTCGTCTTCGGCTCCCGCTGTGGTGTCGGCCATCTTGACATCTTCCTCGCTGGCACGACGCAGACGCGCCTGTTCGTGAAGAAGATTTGCGGTCTGCTTGAAGTCGCGCTCCTCAAATTCTAGCTGAGGGCTAGCGGCGCGGCGGTTGTGGGCAAGGTTCGCAGTCGTGGGAGGATGTTCACGTGTGACCGAATTGCGGTTTGAGAATGTTCCATGCGAAGGTTGAGGGTTTTCGGTGTTTTCGTCGTCCAATTCGGGAGAGGAGAGGTCCACTTCGGGAGAAGGCGAAAGGGCGGCACGGGCTCGGCTGTATCGTTCGTCCTCTTCGTCCGCGGCCGATGCAGATGACAGAGAGGGTGAAATGATGCGACTGTGTTTAGATATAGGATCGGCGTTCTCCGGCATGGGTTGAGGAGGCATGGTGGTGAGATAAAAGAACAATCGGCGAGGGTGGACGGGTGAGAGGTCCTTGGCAAGAGGACAAGGGCTGATGGCGGGCCACGGTCGGTTGAGGTAGGCTGTGAGGCGGGATGAGATGAGTGCTGACGGGTTTGCGGATCTGTAGCGATTGTTAGCAGTGCCTTTGAGTGATTTTTCCTCGTTCATGTATGCGTACCTCTCAATGGCAGTGATATTTGTCGCGAGAACGGCTGCCAGTTCCTTGACCAGATGCGGCCTGTTGCCAGTCTTCTCTAGCTGCTGAATGGCACCCACGACAATCTCATCGCTTATACCCTCAATGTCGACCTTGCTATCTCCCTCTCTGACTGGCGATGGCGGAGGCGACAAAGCTGCCGCCCGCTTAGTCTTGTCCTCTTTTATGCGAATAGCGGTGGATCGTGGCGGGCTCATGTCGCCGACGGTCGGTGTCTGACGGGCATGCGATCGCTTGGGTTTCTTAACTGGCGGCTCCTCTCCATCGACGGCTGTATTGGGTGGTGAAGGTTGCGCGACAGGTCGCGAACGTTTTATCACCCCGAGTCCTTCCAGACAAATGCTTTTCCGGCGAGTGTTGTAGGGCATGGTCGCTGATGATTGTCTCGGTGTCGCGGCCATTTTGTGAGGCGACAGCAACGATATTGGTGATGATCACGTCGCGTGTGGGCAAAGTTGAGATGCCGGTGGAATGTTGCAGCTACGCGAGATGGATGGATGTGATTGGCCGATGGCGGGGAAGGTGCACATGCAAGGGCGTGGCAAGTCGGAGGCGGTCGCAAGAAATAATTGGTGAGAGCCCGATGAGTGCGTGGCAGGGTGTGAGTGGGTGATGGCGGTGTCGTGGTCGTGGCGGATTGTCTACTGTATGTTTTGACAGAGAGGTGGCGGTGGGAGGAGGAGGATGACGGCGTCGACGGACAGGAGATGGAAGTCGGAAACGGGCGCGTCGAACTTTGAGGCAGGGGCTACCGGGCGAGGCGAGGTGAGGCGGTTGTAGCGGCAGCTTGGCTGTGGTCGTGGTGTGTTGAGGGAGGAAAAAGAATTATAGTAAGAAACAAGGTGAAGTGAAGTGAGGTTGGAGAGAGCGAGGGAGATGGTCGCCAGTGTGTTGTTGTCGTGGTGAGAGATGTGGGCGATGATGGGCGGTGGATGGGATGGGATGAGAGATGGTGCGCCGCGCGAGCAAACCGCCAACGCCGCCATGCCTGTAACTCTAGGCAGCTACGTAACTACCTAGCCCGCCTTTTCCCTCCCCACCAACCTTACCTCTGTTGTCTTCCTATTATTTACATCAATTCAACACCAATCACATCCGATGTCGCACACTTTTATTCTTGCCCAATCTATACTTTTTTTGTTTGCACTCGCGGTTCGTCGTCGGTGACACAGCCCTTGGTTGGTGCTACATACCGTATTGACTTGTGTATCACAAACAACAACACGCTCCCACTATGATATAAGTCAACCGAGTTCTATTATCGCACACCATACCATGTTTGCAACCTCAAAGCACGCCCATCCCAGCAAGGTCAAGTGCGCGACCGGGGAGCAGTAGCAGAAAATGCCGGCACGAGGCCTAGCAGCCGACGACGCGGCCTGGCTTTCCTGTCCAATGGCATGCTCGCCTGCTGCTGTCTCATCATCGTGGCGTGCCGAAGTTCGAGAAGCGAGCTAATGCAATGCACGCCGAGTCACGACTCATGCCGCCTCGAACTTATCATCACTTGCATCGGTGTATGCAAGTGTCTTGTCTGACTGTATACCGCTCTATTGCTGCAGCATACAAGAGCATTCAACGGATTCCTCATGGTACCACCAGGACGAAGATACGGTATCAGCTCTTCACCAGCTCCGCTAACTCGATGCCATCTGAGGCCAGAACCTCCTGTTCTGTCGCCCCAGCCGATGACACCTGATCGGCGACGCCAACTCCACAACCTAACGCACACTGTTGATGCTTCCCCGAGAGCCTCAAAAATTAATACGGTCAGCCGCGCACTCGAAACCTTCAGGCCATTGGATCGAGATCGAAGAGTTGTTCACTTTCTGTTACGCCGTGCAATTCGAATACGTGCAGCCTCAATCGTACTGCCAAGTCGTCACGGGTCGGGCTGCATCTTTGTCTTTACAGACCAAACGAGTTGCTTTCGTCGAATGCTCGCCAAAACACTTGACATCACTGTGTATGCACGGATCAGGGGTCTCATGCAGGCAGACCGCTAGCCCGGCCTCTGCTTTCCGACCGCACGGATTTGCAACTCGAAACACATTCCATACCAGCGTCTTGGCACATCACGGTATGGATTTGACGTCCGCTAACAGCCTTGCGAGAAGATCGCATACAAAAGCCAACCAACGAACAGCACAACCGTTGATCAACCCATGAATGCGGTGATATTCTCACTGACACCTTTTTGACACGCGCGATCCAGACTGTCGACCCCCCATGAAGCTCTGCCTTTGGACAATGAGACCCCATCATAGCACAACTGCACGACCCACATCAATTGAAGAAATGGCTGCAATCCTGTAACAACGCATGGCTCCATCCATTACGGCGCCTCACCCGTTGAGATCGAGCAAACCCTTTGTTCTCTCAACCCAGCCGCTTACCGACACCCGTTCAAATGCTTTCAGCAATGTCAATTTCCATTGTCCGTTTTCGGAAACGCAAGCCCATACCGCAGCATTGAATGCCGCCTCTAAGTATGATGACAGTTAAGTGCCCAAACCATTGTTCCTTGTCTTCCCCGTCACTCCCACTTTACCACGTCTGTTTCGACACCACCTCCATTTCCTTCCACGTGCGACGATATTGTACACAGATCAATCCCCACAGACCCCAAGATGTTCTTCCGCAACCTTCTCTGCACGTTCACTTTGGCCACGCTCGCTTCTGCGGCTGTCGCAAAGCAGATCCCCAACTCTTACAACAGCGGCGAAAGCGAATCCACCACCGACGAGATCTTCGAGCGCGAAGCCGAACCCGAGCCAGCCAGGACAGCGGTCTGGGAGCAAGCTCACGGCGGTCCTGCCCCTTCGTACAAGTACGGCGAGGAGCACGATCCCAGCGCATGGCACATCGCTCGTGATGCCACTCCTATGGCTGAAGCCGAGTCTGGTTGGGCGAACGTTGGTGGTCACAGACAGAAAAAGCCTGGCAATCACTTCGCCCGTGAAGCCGAGCCTGAAGCCGAACCTGGCTGGGCGAACGTCGGGGCCAGCAGGCAGAAAAGACCCGGCAACTGGGCTTCTTCGTTGTCCGCGGCTGTCAAGAACGCCATTCCTACTGATAGGCCTTTTATCAAGGGCGGCCCATCGAAGTTCGCGGACAAGCTCAATCAGGCCCGTGAAGCCGATGGGCCCGACTCTGATGACGCCGATGATGAAGACGCTGACGATGAGGAATCGGAAGAGAGTCCCTTCGCTCGCAATGCCGACCCCAACAACCTCGAGATCCCTGACTTTGGCGATCAGGTAGTCGACACTTCGCTTGAAGGTCTTCTAGTAAGGCGCAATGCCGAGGGTGACGATGATGAAGATGATGAAGATGACTCTGACGAGCCATACGACGCTTCGAAGATAGACCTCTCGGGCTACGATGCCGGAATTCTGCAAAGCCGCAGCGACGGCACCGCCGACGAAATCGACTACTCGCTCGAAGGAATGGTCCCGGAGAAATTCAAAGACGAGGAAGAAGAGGAAGAAATCAAGCTCATCCAAGCCCGTGACCTCGCCGAGGATCAAGTCGCCCAAGACGACGAGTACCTTAACAGCGACGAGCACCGAAAGTTCCTCGCCAGCTACGGCGTCACCGAGCGCAGCTTCGAAGACGACATGCAAGACGCCGAGCACGATCGTATCGACGCGCGGGACGTGAAGGAGGAGAAGAGTGATGACGACGACGAGACTGGCTCCGAGTACTACGACCCAGACGCTGCCTACGCTAATGCCGAAGTCGTCGAAGAACTCACGGCTCCCGAGCCGGAGCTTGAGTGAGTGAGCATTTCCCCCTTGCGGTCCCTTCTTTTACCTGCGCTGTTACAGAAGTGCTGACTTGTCGGTGTTGCCTGTAGTAAACGCGACGAGACGGCGCTTTCGTGTCGCAATAAGTTTATCAAAGTTTTGAACACGATAGTAGAAAAGTTTCCGTTGTCTGGGTGGTGGACTCGGCCGCATTGATGAGTTTTTGATCGGGATCTGGTGTTTTGGTAGTCGGGTTCAATGTTTTGAGAAAGGTGGTAGATTTAGTAGCCTTTCGTAAGGTCTTTTTCAAATGCAATCAGCAAAGATGTTCATGTTGGAATTACCCCAAAGTTCAATGCATTTGTTAGCATCATGTCGGAAGTGAGAATGAAAGTCCGTGGCTTACGCTGCGACCTTGGACTCTACGTGTGTACGTGCAACGTTGTCGTCTTCAAAACGTCTCGGATGCAAGCACGGTGCAAACAACGGCCGGGTCGCTGGGACGGATGTGAAATAAACGGTCCCTGGTCCCTTGCAACCATTCTACACGTCAGAAGCCGCGTCGCGTTTGCTGGGGTCTCTGGCGCGCTGGGGAAGGGAAGGGAAGGGAAGGCAATTGGCCTCACTTAACCGCACTACCCTTCTTCGCAGCACTTCACTGTCTTCACAATGCCACCTTCCACTCCGAACATCTCCGCCAGAAGCACTCGCTTCGATGCCACTGTCATCTCTCCATAGCTATAGCCTTCGTCAATCCACACCTTGATTGGACTCCCTTCCATCCTGCCTGCCTTTCCACCCACCTCTCAACATACATCCATCCAGTCCTCCTCCACTACCATGTTCCCGACCGACGATGACTGCGGCGCCTGCGCGCCCTCATATCTCACACGCCGTCTGGAAAGCGCTTCACCCGGAACACTGCTCTGGTCTTCTCTGCCCTTCATCATAACATGGCTGGTCGCCGCGCTATTAGCATGGCACCGTCTGTTCCCTCTGCTATGCGGCGACGTGCATAGTAGGCCTACGAAGGACGCGCTGCCGCAATACAACAAAGATAGAGACAGAGATAGCCATGGCGGCGGCAAGGGAATGGCACACAGCGTCAAGAGGCTTGCACGGCCTTCGTCGCAGAAACTGGCCTCTCTGGTCTTTGCGACCAGCATGGGCCTTTCCGCCGTGCTGGTCGTATTGCTCATGTGCGAGATCTCAGACTCTCTGCACCCTGCCGCACGCGGGCTGGCGCTCAAAGTCACGCTGAGCTCGTTACTGGTCTTGAGCATCCTGGTCACGCCCGCGCTCGAGCTGCATGGACTTGCGAAGACTGCTCTGGGATCTCCTGCCGACACCCATTCCACCAAGCGTGCGATGAAACCTATCATGAGGATTGTACTGGAAGTGCTCCTCTTCGCAGCGTGGCTGGTCGTCTTCTGGTACATCCCACAAGCATCGGTCTTGTCTTCCCTTCACAGCGTTGAGGCCGGAGGGCATCTGGACGACGGCCACGCTTTCACCGAGGCTTGCCTCGAGCGGATAGGCATCATTGGTATCTCATTGATGGCTTCCCTGGCTGGATTTGCCGCTGTCTCTTCGCTATGGCAGACATTTGGGGTTCGACACAGAATCGTCAGAGAGACGGACATCTCGCGGAAAGAGGCTGGCCTAACCGCAACAGAAGAGATGCTCGCCGTCAAGCAAAGCCGCCTGCGAGCACTACAGCGTAAAATGGCAGAATCTGCTCCATCACAGCAAGATTCTGGCTTTGTCACTCGCATGATAGGCAACTTCCGCGGCAGCACAGAAGCACAAGAACAGCGCTCTCTAGAAATGGAAATCTCAGGCCTGGAGACAATGCGCTACACCCTCTCCGCCTCCCTCTCAACCATGCGCACCCGCTTCGCAGAACAACAGCGCTCCCGCACCACCTCTGGCAAACTGCTCGCTCTGGTCAACACCGTCTTCGCCCTCTACTGCGCCTACCGCATCTGCGCCACCTCCCTCTCCTCCCTCCGCCGCTGGTGGCAGCCGACCTCGACCTTCGCCACCAGCGACCCAATAAACAACGTACTCGCCCTCCTAACAACCCACTGGGACAGCAACCTCGACCGCGCCGCCTGGTCCCGCCAGATCTCCTTCCTGCTCTCCGGCATCATGCTGCTAGCCTCCTTCAACGCCGTCCTGCAAACTTTCCGCCTCTTCGCCCGCTTCGCCCCCGCTTTGCTCCTCCACGCCCAGACCTCTTTGCCTCTGGTCATCTCCCAGATCGCCGGTGCGTACGTCATCAGTTCTGCGCTGCTGCTACGAAGCAATCTGCCGGCCGAGGTCAGCAGTGTTATTTCAGAGGCGCTGGGGGCACCGCTGCAGCCCAAGTTTGTGGAGAGTTGGTTTGAGAGCTGGTTTTTGGTTGCGGTTGGGTTGACTGCTGTGGGCATTCTGGTGGGTAGGAAGGTTGGGGGCGGGTCGAGAGCGGCGGATGAGGAGTGGGATGATCTGGAGGGGGTGGAGGGGGGCAAGATGAGTTGATGATGATGATTGAAGTTTGTTGGATTGAAGGGGTTTTGATGTGGTGAGCATACATAATCGGGTTTTTTAATGTTAGTAATGATGATACAAGTTCTATGCCATGGTTTGTTCTCTTCGGGCTGTTTTTTTTTGGTTTCCTTTTTTGACCAAGGCGCTCAGAGTATCATCGCCGAAATTTACTTCTTGAAACAGAGTAACTCGCTTTCATATCTTTTTACCCGACCTTCTCATGAGTTCGTGTTGTTTCAAACTCGCAAAAGACTCGACACTGCAATAATATTCTAGATGTTCAACTACCTAGCCACCATTACCACGTAGTTACGGCCCTCCCAAATCAGCTTTCCCAAGATTACAGTATGTAGGCGAAAAGCGCTTACGAAATCTCAACGCCACGAACGAAAAATTGCCCAACATAGACTTTGCGCAATAACTATGCAGTCGAGATTATATTTCAGAAAACGTGGAATCGTGTGTCGGATCCGGGTTTCATAGGGGCGTCCAGGTGTTCGTTGGCAGGGGGTGTAGATGTGGGAGTTTGGGAGGAAGGCGGTTCCAATCGAGGCTGCCGGTGGAGAGAGTGCCTAGAAGGTAGATGTTTCCGTCTACTGACGCGACGCTGGGGTGGTTGGCTGGGAGTGGGAGAGGGGCGGCTATATGGCCACTTTTTGATTGTTGAATCGAGTAATTATTCGACTCGGTTGAGGGTTTCGACAGTCCCAGTTGTTGGCGTAGTGGAAGCCTCCGATCACGAAGATCTTGTCTTTCTAGATCAGCGACGCCATGTTCTTGTCACTCACCGATTGAGTCGTGGCTGGTCCAGTGCGGTTGATTGTTTTGTTCCAGTCGCGTGGAAAATTAGTGCTTCATAAGAGTGACTGACACTTACCTGAGAGTCTGTTGTAGAGTTGAGTATGGCAGAGGAGGGATCTATCAAGTTTGTTGATACACCTTAGCCGGAGCAAACAACAGCGTCCACAACTTTGGATATGCAACATAATTCATTATGTGCCTTGTAAACTCCAGGAAAAGGAGAGGAAGAGAGAACGGGGAAACAAAACTTAACGCCAGGCAATGTCCAGCACTTGCAAACCCTACAATATCGTCTCTCGTACTCGAATCCGTACCTCTTCGTTTCGTCCTCGCAAATCATACACACGATTCTGACGGAAATCCCTCCATCCAGACAAACCAGCCCAGCACTACTCCTCACTAAGTAAGAATCCGGCCCGTCGTCGAGCATACATCTTGCTTGTCTCTTGCTGTGTCCAACTCGAACAACCCCACCCACAAACAATCTAAACAATCATCTGCGCAACGCCCTGCCCGCCCAGCGTCTTACTCGCCGCAAACTCCTGCTTCTTGAACCCCGCCAGCGCATAGAACGCCGCGGCAAACAGCAACACCAGCGCAGCGGCGATCAAGCTCGTCGGGTAGCGGATCAGCGAGAGCCATTGCACGAGGCTCATGGTCGCGTAGATGCCGGCGCGCATGTAGTTTGTCTCGAAGCGGCGGATGAAGGCGTCAAAGTGCTGGGATGTCGGGCAGACGCGCAGCAGGAGGGGGATTTCGATGAAGATTAGGATGAAGGCGGAGATGCTGTTTGTTTTGGGTTAGAGGATTGGAACGGTTTGGGGGGAGGGAGGAAGTGGTTGGGACGAACAAGCAGAGCACGCTCCAGACGATGATGATGTCGAAGTGGAAGATGTTTGCGATTCCGAGGGCGAAGCAGAGGATGATGCAGAGGACGCCGGTCCTGTGATGGGTTCGTGTCGTTAGCTTTTGGGCAGAGGTTCCTGGAAGTGCCGGTAAGCTCACCATTGTCCGTATATACCTGTAGCAGATGAGTTAGCGGCTGTTGTGTTGTATTACGCGCCCAATGGCCGCTGGCGGATAGGTAGCTCTCTTACTGAAGTTCCGCGACCTGAACTCCTCGGCGAGCGTCATGTTGGGCGACGGGTTTTGGATGTGAGTGTTTGGGTGGGTGGGATGCGGTATGTAACAGACTACAATGGTCGTACAGAGGTTGCGCAGAGGTTTTGTAGGTGGTGTTGGCAGTACAGAGTGCGGTGTAAGGCTGACGATGGGGGTTGTTGGCCGTTGTCTTTGAGCTGCTGTAGCGCCGCGCTTTGGTTTCGCTTAGAGAGTCGCGACAAGACCCTTGGAAGTCGTTCGAGATGCGGAGATGAAGTTGTGGAGTTTCAATAAAGGTCCACTTTCAATGTCTGTATACTTCAACAACAGTCAGGTGACAGTGGCGAAGATGTTGGTGAGGTGCAGTGATATCAAGTGTTGACGTTGCTAAGGCGGCAAGAACATGTACCGCACTGCATCTTACGACGCATCCAAGTCCCAAGACCAAAACACTAAGGCTGAAAGCTACCGAGCTCCCTTTGTCGGCTGTTTCCGGACACGTGGTTGCCGTGCAAGTTACGCGAGAGACAGTGGACTTCACTTACCGAACTAGCAGTAGATATAATGAAAGTATTGAATGTGAATGTAGGTAGTGATATGCAAAGAGCAGATAACATCTCCGTAAAACTCTCATACATGAGAAAAAAAGAAAAGGGGTGTATCAAAAAGCAAAGCAACCCAAAATGCCTTCCCTCAATACCCCAAAACGCCGCGCCAGAATACAATTATATGCACGCAAACGGAAGATTCGGAAGATTCCAACTCTCCCAATTCACCCTCACCATTTCAAGCAACCAAAGTCTCACCCGCGACCCTAATCCTCTTTGCAGCAATGTCCACCATCCGCTGCGCCCCCTCCCAATCCCTCCTACCCAACATGTCCCTCACAGCCGGGAAATACGCCTCCTCATACCCACTCCAAGCCTTGGGCCCAAAGACCACATGCTTGAACTGCGTGCGGCCTGGGATCCCGTAGTCCCTCTTCTCCTGCTTCTCGTGCGAGCGCGGAATATCCAGCAGATCCGCCTCGAAGTTCGTGAGTCGGTCGTTGTAATCCAAACGGCGGAAAGTGTAAGCGTTGGTCTCCAAGCCGCCGCGGCCGAGCACCTGGCGCGTCCATGTATCTTCGAACTCGTGGAATTCTTGCGTCGCAGTTTTCAGGCCGGCGATGGCTTCTTCGAGGGGTTTGAGATTCAGACCTGTCGTGCCGGCGAGTTTGCTGCCGGGTTTGCCGGACTGCGCTGTGAAAGTTATCTTTGCGTCGGTGCGCAGGCTCTCGACATATGCGGATAGGGCGTCTGCGTAGTGGGTCAGGTCGAAGGGGAGGAGGGGCCGGTCTGCGACTTCGAGGATGAGCAGGGCCCAGACTTGGGCGAGGGCGTGGTGGTAGGCGAGGCCGTTTGGGTCGCCGAAAGTTTCCATCCATTGGTAGTTTTCGTAGCAGGAGTGTGCTGGGTAGGCGTTTGCGGCACCTTCGAAGCTGAAGTCGATGCTGGAGGTGCCGGCTATGTCCTGGAAGGCGACATAGTCGCTGCCAGATCCGAGGCCTTCGAATCGGCTGTTGTTATCTTGCCAGAGCTGCTTGATTGTAGTGTTGGTGTTTGGGTCTGTCACGCGATCCAGCACTCTCAGTAGTGAGCGTTCCCATAGAGGGCTTCCAGCAGCGCGGAAGTTAGGGCCAAAGACACCGGCTCCGACATTCAAGTAGGCGATGGCGTTGCCGCGCAGATATTCGACGTTTTCCTCCACATACTCTGTGCTGCCCATCATGTTGAACTCCTCAGCGTCCCAACTTGCAAACTCGATCGTTCGTAGTGGCCTCCAGCCGAGCCTCCGCAGGTCACCAAAGATTCGTACGAGCTCCATCATGACGGCCGACCCTGATCCAGCATCTACGGCGCCGAAACACCACGAGTCGCGGTGATTGCCAATGATGATCTTCTTCTGCGGCGCTTCAATACCCTGAATCATTCCGTGGAGGTTCCAGATCTTCTGCTGCTTCGACTCGTCGTTCAAGTTCTTCAGGTGCACGACCGGCGCATCGTTTGAAACATTGCCTGAGCTCCATTTCTGAGCAAAGTCGGGAGGCCCACCAACCCAACCATCCGGTACCTCAAGACCATGCCCTTGCAACGCTTTCAACAATGGCTCCGCATCCCTCCAGGATATAGGCAAACTCGGGATTCCGACCAGTCCAGGGTTGTCGTCGACGCTGTTTCGCTTTGCGTTTTCTGTACTCGCCCAACCAGGCGTAAGCGGGTCTCCAATTACCCAACTCATCAACCCTACAGACCCACGCTCCACCGAATCTGCAGGCCTCCAAGGTCCTTCCGGGAACGTCGCGCCCTTCGCCGCACCATCCACAGCCGGATCCGAGTACATCACCACTCCCACGCAGCCCGCATTCTCCGCCGCCTTGACCTTCAACGACCGATCCTCCTGCGACCCATGATACCGCACAAGCGCCACCGTCCCCTTCGTCTCAATCCCGTGATCTTTCAAGAACTTGAAATCCTCCCTGCTACCTCCATTCGCAAAAACCAAAGGCCCCTCCGCCTCCCCGCTCTTACTATGCCCATGCCACGCCAGCGTCTGCGTCCGGCCCGAATCCGCCGGATACGCCTCGCCCTCCTCCAACATAGCCTTCCACTTGTGCGCTTCTCCCGGTCCCCCGACAATCTCCAAACTCCTCCCATCTTTCGTCGGATAATTGAGGTAAACATAGTACGGCCACAGCTTGATGTCGTCAAACATGCCTTCTTTGATCCACTTCTCCTCCATCCAGCGCGCCAGGTACAAGTCGCCCTCCGTCCCCGCCACGTGATCAAACGACGTAATGTGGCGCAGCGCTTCCTCGATGTTCAGGACGTCCAGGTGGTCTTGCACATAGGTGCGGACTGATTCCGGGTCGAAGTGCATTCCCATGCGCGACATGCTCGACGGGAAAATGTCCATGGCAAAGAGCACCCAGATCAGCGCGAAGATAGTGAAGAGGCCGAAGAGGCGCGCAAAGTTCGCGGCGCCCATGTTGAACCCTCCATCGGGGACGGGGGCGCGAGCGCGGTCGCGGAGACGGGTGATCCAGGATGTGGTAGGTGTCGTTGTCGAAGGTTGTGATTCTGCCGCGTCTCCTCCGTCCGCTGCCGCGACAGGCGCATACAGGGATCTGAAAGAAGGCAGGCGGATGGCGGATAGCGTTGCGCTTAGATTCGCCAGCCCTTGCGTGACTTTGTTCCGTAATCGCGCGCGGTGGTATAGTCTTGCCTGTCTTCTTTCGCCTTCCTCGCTCTCGCCTGGCTCCAGGTAGTCGAACTGGTCCACGTTCCGCCGCGCATCTTCTCCGTCTCCTACCATTTCCGGGACGCTGAGGTCGGAGTCTAGGCTCGATCGCGCGGATTCCACTGTTGGCGCATGGTAGCCGCCTGCTGTGCTGCGTGTGTTGCTGGCCTGGCCGCTGCTGCTCTGACCGAGTAAGCCTTGTCGTTCGGCATCGTCGCTGATTTCTGAGGGGCCGCTTCTGTGGGAGGATGCTTCGATTGCTTCTTCGTAGGACGGGATGGGAGCGTTGGCGTAGCGGTTGTCTTCGATTACGACAGGGACGCCCATGCTTGGGGATTATTAAGTGTAGATCGTTAGATAGGTAAATTTAGGTAGTCGTCAAATGCCGCCTATCTGAGGGGTTGGCTGACGACGACGCTGATGTCGGATGGGATGTTTGGTGGCGCCGGCGGTTCGTTCAAGTCATGGCTGATGGTGTGTTTGATGGACTGTCCTTGCGAGTAGTCGCCCTTGTACGTGTGTGTTGATTTTGCTGCGAGGTCCCTGAGGGTGTGAAATAAAGGGTTGGTAAGGCAGTGTTAACGTTAGGTAGGTAGTGGATGGCCGCCGCCCTTCTCCCTGCCAATGTTGCAGCGTCACGCTGTTTTCCGTCGCCGAGGCGGGCCAAGTTGCCGTTTCGACTTGGCCGCTGATGGTTTTCATTCTTTCTCTCATACAGAATCATCTACAATTATTCATCTTGCATTGATCCGATGTTCGTCTGACTCTGTCTGATCTCCAGAGCCTGCAGTGCTCAACGTGGTCGATGGATGGACTTTCATTTCACATGGCTGACTATCAGCCCGCCCCAAATCACACGGATTGCTCTCCTTCAGGATCCGCTAAAATGACATGTACATGTAGGTGTTCCATCTCACTCTCTGGCATTTCCCGGACCATGAGATTCGTACTCAAGTCAAGTCAACCAACGCTATCCATCGTCAATCTCCGCCATCATCTCGCCAGCGCGCATCGCACATCCCCTCGCCTCAGCTCCTAATCCCTCCTCAACACTCAACTCCCCAAATCTCCGCCGCCAGAGCTCCCACCTGTCTTTGCAAAAC
>Ga0265798_10006236_pt1 | contig 15720 bp, 9 predicted proteins | sample P3T30metagenome_FD_192430 | JGI IMG/M metagenome (GOLD analysis project Ga0265798, IMG submission 192430) | Plant litter microbial communities from East Loma Ridge, Irvine, California - P3 T30 | ecosystem: Environmental > Terrestrial > Plant litter > Unclassified | place: USA: California... | reverse complement strand
GGGGTTAGCCAGGCTGGTCGGGGCCGAGCCCAGTACCTGGCTGTGGTTGAGGTAGTACGAGGCGCTGCCGTTCTGGAACAGCTGGGCCGTGAGGAAGTCGGCGATGCGGTTGTTGCCGGCCTGGCCCACGCTCAGGCGCAGCTTCAGGTCCGACACGGCCTTGAAGTCCTGCATAAAGTTCTCCTTCGAGATGCGCCACGCGGCCGAGCCAGCCGGGAATACGCGGTACTGGTTGTCGCCCAAGAACTTGGACGAGCCGTCGCGGCGCGCCGTCAGCGTGAGCAGGTACTTGTCGTCGTAGCCGTAGTTGGCGCGGCCAAACAGTGAGAACAGGCGGTAGTCTACCGGAATGCTGGAGCTGGGCAGCACCGGCTGCGAGGTTTGGCCGGCGGGCAGCACGCCCTGGTTGATGTTGGCCAGCGCCCGCTCGGCCGTGATGTCGAGGGGCAGGAAGTTGGTTTGCAAAAACAGCGCGGTGGTGCGCTGCTGGTAGGTTTCTTCGCCCAGCAATACGTTGAGGGAGTGCTTGTCCTTCTTAAAGGTGTAGTCCAGCACGTTCGAGTTGTTGATGGTCGTCTGCACGCTGGTGCTGATGGTGGCGAAGGGCAGGTTCTGGTAGCCGCCGCCCGCCTGGCGGATGGTGGGCGAGAAGCGCCCGTTGAAGGTGCTGGTGTTGAAATCGGTGATGTCGAAGCCCGCCGTGGAGCGGAACACGAGGTTCTTGGTGATGTTGAGCGAGGCGTTGGCGGCGATGTTGATGGTGCGGCGCTTGTCCGAGCGGTACTCGTTGTCGATGGCCACCACGGGGTTTACCAGGCTCGAATTATTGAAGAAGTCGTCGTCGAATGCGTTGGGGTCAAAGGCGCGGGTGCCGCTGCCGGGCACGGCCAGCGGCACGTACTGGATAGTGTTGCGCAGGCGCGAGGTGATGGTAGAGCCCGTGGCCACCGACTGCCCGGCGGCGGCCGTGCTGGCGCCCGCGCCAGTGCCAGCGCCCAGCGTTTCCTGGGTGTTGAAGCGCGTATTGACGCCGAAGCGGAAGCGGTCGCTCACCTTGTTGTCGAAGCGGAAATTGACCAGCATGCGCTCGTAGCCCGTGCCGCGCTGAATGCCGTCTTCCTTGTTGTCGGTCAGGCTCAGGGCGTACGTGGTGTTCTTGTTGCCGCCGGCCACCGAGATGTTGTGGGTCTGCTGCATTGCCCTGCGGCCAAACACGTCCTCCTGCCAATCCAGAAACGGCGCGTTGCGGGCGCTGTCGAGGCGGGGGCTGTTGAAGTTGGTGGTGCCGAAATAGCTTTGGAAGGTGGAGAGGCCACCCGAGGCGGAGCCAATGGAGGCGGCCCGCTCATACTGGTAGTTCACGTAGTCGGCGGGCTGGAGCACGTCGAGCTTCTTGGACATCTTGCGGAAGCCGCCGAAGCCGCTGTAGGTCACCGTGGTGCGGCCGTCGCGGCCGCCTTTGGTGGTGATGATGATAACGCCGTTGGCCCCCCGGGCGCCATAGATGGCGGTGGCCGAGGCGTCCTTCAGCACGTCAACCGAGGCAATGTCCTGCGGGGCAATCACGCCCAGCGCGTTTTCCACCTGGATGCCATCCACCACGTAGAGCGGCGTATTGTCCTGGGTGATGGAGTTGCCGCCGCGCACGCGCACCTGGAAGCCCTGGTTGCCGGGCTGCCCGTCCGAAGAGTTGAGCTGCACGCCAGCCAGGCGGCCTTGCAGCGCCTCAGCCGCCGAATTGACGGGAATGTCCTTGATTTGCTGGGCACTAACGGAAGAAACGGCACCCGTTACATCCTTGCGCTGCACCGACTGGTAGCCGATAACCACCACGTCGTCCAGCGACTGCGTGTCCGAAGTGAGCGTTACGCTGATGGTCGTCTTGGTGCCCACCGCCACTTCCTGGCTCACGTAGCCGATGAAGCTGAAGCGCAGCGTAGCTGACTTCGACTCGGCTGGTACGCTCAGGGAATAGGAGCCATCGGCCCCGGTCGAAGCGCCGGTGGAGGTGCCCTTCAGCACGACCGTTACGCCGGGGAGCGTCTCACCGTCCGAGCCTTTCACGACGCCCGTGATGGTCCGGCTTTGCGCCATTGCCAGGCCGATGCTGCCGCACAGCACTAGCAAAAGCAGGAGAAGATGTTTTTTCATAAGTACGAAAAGCGGGAGGGTGGGAAATTGAAAAGTAAGTCAGTAGCTTAGCGGAGGTCGGCGAGGGCGACGGCGTCCATGTCGGTGTATTCGAGGTTTTCGCCAGCCATGCCCCAGATGAAGGCGTAGGCGGCCGAGCCGCAGCCGGTGTGGATGGACCAGGGCGGCGAGAGGATGGCCTGCTCGTTGCTCACCCACAGCGGGCGCGTCTCGCTGGGCTCGCCCAGCAGGTGCAGCACGCGCTGGCCGGGGGGCAGGTTGAAGTAGAGGTAGGCCTCCATGCGACGGTCGTGCACGTGGCTGGGCATGGTATTCCAGACCGAGCCGGGCTGGAGCTGGGTGAGGCCCATCACGAGCTGGCAGCTGGCAATGCCCTCGCCAAAGATGTACTTGTAGATGGTGCGCTGGTTGGCCGTTTCGAGCGCGCCCATTGCCACGGGCGTGGCCTCGGCCTGGGTGCGGCGCGTGGTGGGGTATTCCTGGTGGGCGGGGGCCGAGAGCAGGTAAAACTTGGCCGGCTCGGCCGCCTGTAGGCTGCGGAACGCTACCTGCTGGCTGCCCTTACCGATGTAGAGGCAGTCTTGTGTACCCAGGTCGTAGGCCGTGCCATCGACCACAATTTGGCCCGCGCCGCCCACGTTCAGGGCGCCTAGCTCGCGGCGCTCCAGGAAGTAGTTGGCCTTCAGGTTATCGGGATTGGGCAGGGCTAGCGCCGTTTCAATCGGCATGGCGCCGCCCACTATCATGCGGTCGTAGTGCGTGTACGTGAGCTCGATAGCGCCCGGTGTGAAGATGTTTTCGATGAGAAAGTGCTCGCGCAGGCCGGCCGTGTTAAGGCTGGCCGTTTCGCGCGGGCTGATTGCAAAGCGAGTGTTCATAACCGCAGATTTAACTGATTTAACGGATGTCGCCGATACGCCCGCTGCGCGGGCTGGCTGACTGGGGAGTGAGGTGGTTAGCTGGGGGTTAGCGGCCCATCCAGCCGCCGTCTACGGTGAGGATGGTGCCGTGCACGTAGGCGCCGGCCGGGGAAGCCAGGAACACGACCGGGCCTTTAAAATCGGTGGGCTCGCCCCAGCGACCGGCGGGGATGCGGGCCAGAATACTGGCCGAGCGGTCGGCGTCTTGGCGCAGGGCTTCGGTATTGTCGGTGGCAATGTAGCCGGGGGCAATGCCATTGACGTTGATGCCCTGGCCGGCCCACTCATTCGCTAAGGCCTTGACTACGGAGCCAATAGCGCCCTTGCTGGCGGCGTAGCCCGGCACGTTGATGCCGCCCTGGAAGGTGAGCAGCGAGGCGGTAAAAATGATTTTGCCGCTGCCCTGGGTGAGCATGCGGCCGCCGAGGGCGCGGCCCAGCCGGAAGGGCGCGTCAAGGTTGATGGCCAGTACGTTGTCCCAGTCTTCGTCGGAATGAGCGGCGGCGGGAGCACGGCGGATGGTGCCGGCGTTGTTGACCAGGATGTCGATGCGCTCAAAGTCGGCCAGTACCTGCGTGGTAAAGGCGTCGGTGCTGGCGCGCTGGCTGAAATCAGCTTGGTAGGCGTAAAACTGCCGGCCCAGCGCCCGCACCTGGCGGCCGGTGTCGCCGCCATCGGCCGCCAGCGTGGCCGATACGCCGATGATGTCGGCCCCGGCTTCAGCCAGCCCGAGGGCCATGCCCTGGCCAATGCCCCGGTTGCAGCCCGTGACAAGCGCCACTTGGCCCGTTAAGTCAAATAATCCGGCCATGCTTGTTGCTAAAGAGTTTTAAGGTGAAAACGCAAAGGTGCGTCCGATTGCCTACTGCGGCAGTTGCGCCAATTCTTGCTTGGTGGTGTGCAGCACCGTGCCGTAGCGCATGCCCGGGGCCCAGCAGTTTTTGGCGGTAGCCTCCTGGGTCATTACCGAAATAGCCTGCTGCTTGCCCCAGTGAATGAGGTCTTTAGAGGCGGCGTAGCCAATGCCGCGCTGGTGCCAGCTGGTGGTCCAGACCAAGTGAAACCGGCCGTCGTGGCCCCGAATAAGGTAGGGGTAGCGCATGAGCTTGTCTTTTGAAACGGTGGGCATGAGGAAGGATTTATCCTGATAAAGGGCCGTCCACTGCAAGCCATCGGGGCTGGTAGCTAGGTGCAGGCCGTCCTGGCCGTTGCCTTTGCAATAGGCGAAGAGCAAGGCTTCGTGCTTTTTAAGCAGCTTTTGGGCTAGGCAAGCCAGCGAAGGGAGCAGCAAAGCCCCAATACCGGGCAAGCAAAAATTCAGCATAAATAGTGGAAGAAAATACCCCGCGTTACAGGGCATGGTCGAGGTGCACATCCTGGCCCGACCAGATACGCTTGGCAGTCCAATCCTGGGCGGGGCTAGCCCAGAAGGCATCGGTAGCCGGCAGGCCAAGCGGTAAAAAGGCAGTGGTGCACAGGTACAGGCTGCCCGTCGAAATGTAGCCTTCGCCAATGCCCGGCTGATGCCCGCACAGCCCAATCTGGAGCCAGCCCTGCGCGTCGAAGGTGCCCTTGGCCTCCAGCGTGCGCCGGATAACGGCCGTGAGGGCGCTGCGCGCCTGCCCGGCCGGTAGCTCGGGCGGCAGCAGGCCTTGCAGCGCGACCTGCGCCAGGTGCTGAAACGCGCCGCAGCGATAGGCCAGCGAGCGCCCGAAGGCGGCAAACGAGCCGTCGGGGCCAATCAGGCGCTCCTGCACGGCGGCGTAGCGGCGGGCGCGGGCGCGCAGGGTTTCGAGTAGTTCTTTGCGCTCCTTACCGGCGGCTACCAGCGTGCCCACCACGTCGAGCAGCATGGGCTGAATAACGTAGCTATTGTAGTAATCCCAGTGAAAATCAGGGCCGTCGCCATAGGTGCCGTCGCCCTTATACCAGGTTTGATGTTCCTTGATGGCGTAGTCCAGCCGCATGAGGTCGCCAGTGCCCGTAAACTTGAGCAGCGCCGCCTCAATGATGGCGCTGAACAAGAGCCAATTGCTATACACTGGCTTGATAACACGGGTGCTTTGCAGGGCCGCCACTAGCTGCGCCTGGGTGGCGGCGGGCAGCGGCTCCCACAGCTGAGTAGGGGCGCGCAGCAGCGCATGAGCCAGAAAAGCGGCATCGACCACGGGCTGGTCCCCTTGGTTGAAATTCAGAAAATCAGCGTCTTGCGGCCCAACGGCGTGGGCTAGCGCCTGGCGGGCTAGCCCGCCAGCGCGCTGCTGGCGGGCAGCTTCGGCGGCGGGTACGTCCTTGAGTTCCAGCCAGGGAGCCAGGCCGGCCAGGGTGCGGCCCAGCGCTTCGAGGTGCGTGACGTGGCGGCGGCCTTCCTGCTGGCCGGCGGCAGCTTCGACGGGCATGGCGGCCTTGAGGCGGCCGGCGGCGGCGGCCGTAAGCACGGGCTCGGCTACGCGCAGCAGGGTGGCTAGCCAGTAGGCGCGGTCGGTAGGCGGGGCGGGGCGGGCGGTGACCGGCTCAGCCGGGCGAGTGAGCGGGCTAGCCGGGGCAATGCTCAACGCTGGCAGGGCCAGCGCCGATGATAGCCCGGCCGTGGCCTGAGCCACGAAAAAGCGACGTTTCATAAGCCCTTAGCGCTGGAGCTTGATGACTTCGGAGCCGGCCAGTAGGTAGGCACCGGTGCCATATACCTCCCAGCTATCGGCCGAAAAGTCGCGGCGTGGGTCGGCGCCGATGGGCTGCACCCAGCCCACGCGGCCTTCGTCCGACACGCAGTTGGTGAGGGCTACCCAGGCTTTTTGGACGGGGGCTAGGTAGGCGGCTTTGTCCAGGATGCCCTGGTTGAGGCCCCAGGCCAGGGCGTAGCAGTCGAAGCCCGAGCCGGAGGCCTCGCCGCCGGGGTAGGCGCCGGGGTCGAGCAGGCTAGAGCGCCAGAGGCCATCGGGCTGCTGCAACTGCACGAGCCGGGCGCTCATTTCCTTGAATAAATTGACGTAGAACGGCCGCGTGGGGTGGTTGGCGGGCAGCTCTTGCAGGAGTTGGACGAGGCCGCCCATCACCCAGCCATTGCCCCGGCTCCAGAAAATGGGCTGGCCGTTGCTTTCCTTTTTGCCCTCGCCCTGGGCATTCCAGAGGTAAGAGGCATCGCGCGAGAAGAGGTGCTGCTGGTGGTTGAAGAGGCGCTTGTACGTCTGCTGATACAGCGTATCGTTGAGGGCCAGGTACTTGGGCTGGTTTTCAATCAGGCCCAGCTTGACGAGCACGGGCGGCCCCATAAACAGGGCATCGCACCACCACCAGGCAATGCCGTTGTGGCGCACCTCGGGGCCGGGCTCGGTGCGAAATTTCTCCACCACGGCCAGGGTGGGTTCAATCATGCGCCGGTCCTTTTTGAGGCGGTACAGGTTGAGGTAGGTTTGGCAGATGACGATGTCGTCGGCGTGGTCGTAGCGGCGGTCGGGCTGCCAGTGGGTGCGCTCGCCCATCGCCAGGAGTGAGTCCAGGATGAGCTTCGACTTGGTAGTTTGGTAGGCGGCAAACACGCCCGAGTAAAAGGCGCCGTTGGTCCAGTCCGTGACCTTGTGGCGGGGGTGCGCCAGCTGCCAGCGCGTGGCTTTCAGCAGCTGGCTTTTGATGAACTTGGGCTTGAAATAAGCGGCGCTGGCCGGGGCCGGCTGGGCCTGCGCGGTGGGGGCCAGGCCAGCGGCCAGCAGCAGGCCGCCGAGCAGCCACGTAGTCCGGAAAGAGCGGAGCATACCTAGAAAATGGGTGGGAAGAGTAGCCGCAGACCGGCCACGCGGACCAATTCGGCATCGACAATACTACCGCAATAGTAGCAGGCCCGCGCCTTTTGGGCAGGGGGTATTTCCGGACAAGAGGGGGGCTTTTTTCACGCGCCGGTGGGCTTGCCGCCCGGTGGCGGGCAGCAAGCCCCTGGCTGGCAAAGGCTAGCGCCTTGGGTTGCGCGCTGGCTAGGCGCCCAAGGTGCGGGCCGCGCCAGCGGCGGTTGGCGCGGAGCCAGCGCCAGGGCGGTGCTGCCGGGCGTAGTCGGAGGGCGTGAGGTTGTAGATTTTCTGAAAGGCCTTGCGGAAGTATTTAGCGTCTTCGATGCCCACCTCGAAGGCAATTTCGGAAACGCGCATGGTGGTTTGGGCCAGTAGCTGGGCGGCGCGCTTAAGGCGCACATCGCGGATAAACTCCACGGCCGTTTGGCCGCTGATACTCTTGATGCGGCGGTAAAAGACAGACTGGCTCATGGCCATTTCCTTCACCAGTACCTGCACGCTGAAATCGGAGTTGCCAAGGTGCTGTTCGACCACGCTCATGGCCTGCTCCAAGAACTCACGGTCGGCGTTGGCCACCACTATCTCGGTAGGCTGGAGCAGGATTTGGCGCTGGTAAAACTCGTGCAGCTTGCGGCGGTTGCGCAGCAGGCCATCGGCCTTGGCGTGGAGCAGGGCCGGGTTGAAGGGCTTGCTCATGTAGTCGTCGGCGCCCATGCCCACGCCCTCCAGCTCGTGGGTTTCGGCGGTGCGGGCCGTGAGCAGTAGCACCGGGATGTGGGCCGTTTTGGGGTGCTGCTTGATGCGCTGGCACAGCTCCAGGCCATCGCTGCGGGGCATCATCACGTCGGAGATGATGAGGTCGGGGAGTTGGGCCAGGGCTTTTTCCCAGCCCACCAGGCCGTCTTCGGCGGTGAAAACCTCGTAGTTGGCCTCGAAAATCTGGCGCAGGTACTGGCGCACCTCGTCGTTGTCTTCAACCACCAGCAGGCGCGGCGGGCCGGTGGGGGCCGGGCTAGCCGGGGCGTCGGCGGCTTCGAGCGGCGGCAAGTGGTCGTCGGCCAGGGGGTTAGCCAATGCCGGGTCCGTTTCTTCGGGCTGAATGTCCCCCGGCTGTAAATGCTGCTGGCCAAAGGGCAGCCGCAGCTCAAACGTGGTGCCCACGCCCGGCGCGCTCACCACCGTGAGCTGGCCGCCGTGGCGCTGGGCAAACTGCCGGGCCAGCGCCAAGCCGATGCCGGTGCCCGTCATGCGCAGCGTATTGGTATGCGAGGCCTGATAGTAAGGGTCGAAAATGCGCTCCAGCTCATTGGCCTGAATGCCTACGCCCGTGTCACTAACACTGATTTTCAAGTAATTGCCCATGAGCTGGCCGGCTTGGTACATGGCCTCGCCGCTGGCATTGCCGATGGGCGTGGCCGTGAGCACGACCCGGCCCTGGTCGCGGGTGTACTTAAAGGCGTTGGCCAGCAGGTTGGTGAGGATGATTTCCAGCTTGCTGCGGTCGAAATAGAGCTGTACCGGCTGGGCGGGCACGTCGAGTACGTAGTCCACGGCCCGCTCCTGGGCCTTGAGCTGAAACACGGCGTAGAGGTCGGTGAGAAAGCGCCCGACATCGCCGGAGCTAACCCGTAGTGGCACATGGCCCGACTCAACCTTTCGAAAATCAAGTAATTGGTTTACTAGCACCAGCAGCTTGCGGGCCTGCTGGTGCATGAGGGTTACCTTGCCGCGCAGGTCGGCTACGGGGCCGGGGCTGCGCATGATGTCCTCCATCGGCCCTAGTATCAGCGTGAGCGGCGTGCGCAGCTCGTGGCTGACATTGGTGAAAAAGCCGAGCTTGAGGCCGGTTAGCTCCTTCTCTTTTTCGGACTGAAACTGCTCCAGCACGAGCTTATTTTGCAGCTCTTGCTGGGCCATCTCGAAGCGCCGGTAAAGGGCGATGGCGCCGGCCAGCCCCAGGGCGTAGAGCAGGTAGGCCCAGCCGGTTTTGTACCACGGTGCCAGCACGTCGAAGGCCATGCTAGCCGGGTGCGCCGACCACGCGCCTTCGCCGTTGCTGGCCTTCACGCGCAGGGTGTAGTGGCCGGGCGGCAGGTTGGCGAAGCTAGCGGTGCGCTGGCCGGGGGCGGGGGATACCCAGCCGGCGTTGTAGCCGTCGAGCTGGTAGGCGTAGCGGTTTTTTTGCGGGTTGGCGTAATTCAAGCCCACAAACTCCACCGAAAAGTCGTTTTCCCCAGGCCTGATGGTTACCGTCTGCATCTGCGACAGCGGCCGGGCCAGCAGCACGCGGCCCCCAAAGGTTTGGCCCACGGCCACTGGCTGGTTGGCAATGCGCAGCCCCGTGAGCTGCACCACCGGCGGGTAGGGATTGGGCCTGATGGCCGAAGGCTGGAAGTAGCTGATGCCGTTGATGCCGCCGAAGTAGAGCGTGCCATCGGCCCCGCGCGCGGCAGCCCCGATTTTGAAGGCGTTGCTTTGCAGCCCATCGGCCACATCGTAGCGCAGGTACTGGTGGGTGCGGGGCGCAAAGCGGTAGAGGCCGGTGCCGCCAATCCAGAGGTTGCCGGCGTCGTCGGCTAGCAGGCTTTCGGCGTCGCTCTCAGGCAGGTATTTGTCAAAAGCCCGTATCGTTTCGCGGCCCTGGGCGTCGGTGCTGAGCTGATGCAGCCCGCCGCCGATGGTGCCAATCCAAAGATTGTGCTGGCGGTCGAGCAGCAGCGGCCACACGTAGTTGACGCGCAGGCCATTGGGCGCGCCCGGCTCGAAGCGAAACTGCCGCAGCAGGCGCAGCGAGTCGGGCGTGACGCGCAGCTTGAGCAGGCCCGCGTCGCGGGTGCTAGCCCAGAGCACGTCGCGCTGCGGGTCGAAGAGCAGGAAGGTAAACGTCTTGGTGGGTAGCCCGTTAGCCAAGTCATAGGCACCCAAGAAATTGCCCTCGGCGCTAAAGCGCAGCAGGCCTTGGTCGAAGGTGGCGACCCAGAGCGTGCCGTAGCGGTCCTCGGCCAGGCGCTCGATGCTGGCGCTGCTGAGGTGGCGGCCGTTGGGCAGCAGGTCGAAGGTGGTAAGCTGCTCGTGGCCGGCGCGGCGCACGAGGCGCACGAGGCCCCGGCCCCGGGTGCCAAACCACAGCGACCCGTCGCGCAGCTGGCAAATGGCCGACACATCAACGCCCCGCGCCACGCCCGCCCGGTCCTGGTTGAGGTAATTGCGGTAGGTTTTGCGGGTCAGGTCGTAGGCCGAAACGCCGTTGCGGGTACCCAGCCACAAGGTATTGGTGGCCTCCTCCTTATACACGGCGTTGATGTAGTTATTGGGCCGCGTGGCCTGGCCGGATAGCTGGCGGCGCAGCTGGCCGAAAGGCTTCTGGTGCAGGTCTACTTTATTGAGGCCGCCAGCCGAGGCGCACAGCCACATCACCTGGGTGCGGTCTTCAAAAATCTGGTGAATGCGCTCCGAATTAATACTAAACGGCTCGCCATCAGTAGGCAGCAGCAAGGTAGGGGCGGCGCCCAGCGGCGGGGCAGCCCCGGTCACGGCCCCCGCCTCCCACACGTAGAGGCCATAGATGGTGCCCACCCAGAGCCGGCCAAACGAGTCGAGCCGGATGGTTTGCAACTGCGGGTAAGCCTGTGGCTGGGGGTGGGTGGTGAGCTCGCGCACGGTGCGCCGGTTGGCGGCGCTCACCCACAGCACCTGGTAGTCGGTGCCCACCCACAGGTCGCCCCGCCGGTCGAGGTGCAGCACCCGCACGGCGTCGGTGAGGGCCGTGCGCTCGGCTTGGTGGGCGGCGGGGCGCACGATATTCAGGCCATAATTAAAGGTGCCGACCCACACGTTGCCTTCGGCGTCGGTGGCCAGGCTCGATACATAGTAGCCGCCGGCTGGCGCGCCCGCCAGGGGCACTGCGCGCAAGGCCGTCAGCTGGCCCTGCTGGTTGAGGGTGAGCACAAAAAGCCCTGCCTGCACGGTGCCCACCCACAGGCGGCCTTGTCCGTCGGTAGCTAGCGCCGTGATGCTCTGCGTATTGAGCAGGCGCAGTTGCCTGGTGTAGTTGGCCACACCAGGTGGCTCGGCCAGGCTAGCCAGCTGGTCGGTGCGGGGGTTGTAGAGGCTGAGGCCGCTGCGCTCGGTGCCCACCCACAGGCGGCCGGCGGGGTCGGTGTGCAGTACCTTGATGCGGTTGCCCGAGGTGCCGCTGCCGTTGATGGGCAGCCAGTATTGCTTCAGCTGGTAGCCATCGTAGCGGTTGAGGCCGTGGTTGGTACCCACCCAAATAAAGCCGGCGCGGTCCTGGGCGATGGCCATCGCGTCGCTGTGCGAGAGGCCCTGGTCCACGGTAAGGTGCTCGAAGCGGAAGTCGCCAGGGGCCGTGTCCTGTGCGTGGGCGGGGCGCCGCAGCGGCAGTAGCAGCAACAGGGCGAGTAACGTTCGGGCAAACAACATGGGCTAGTGGGTGGGAAGACTGGCCAGAGAAGAAGCAGGGGAGGCTAGCGCGCCGGCCGCCATTACCGAAGTAATGCGGCCGGGCCGGGTGCGCGGGGGTAGCGCTGGCTAGCCAGCGGCAGCGCAAGGTAGTGCGCGTACCCAGCTCCAGGCTAGGGAAAGGCCGATAAAATAAGCCGAGCCGACACGCAGGAAGGTATAGTAGGTTAACCAATGGTAATCAGCTCGTAGTTAACGCTAGCGCGCCAGCCAGTGCGCCCCGCTCTCCTGCCGTGGCACAGGGCTATCCGATGAATTTAGCCCCGCCTTTTTGGTGAAAAAGCCCCCTAAGCAGGGCGGGGGAGGCGGCTACTTTTGCCCAGCTTCAACCCCTGGCGCTCAGGAAGTGCCGCGGTTTTGAGCGGCCTGGTCAACTGGCTGCTCGGGCCGGCCGTCAGGCCGCCGTTGTCGCTCCCGACGAATTTTCCCACCCAGCGCTCACCCCTCATTCTATGCGTAAACCCCTACCCGCTAGGGCTCTTTGTCGGCTCCTATTCTTGGTGGCAGCGGGCGCGGCCAGCCGCCCCGCTCTGGCCCAAACCATCAGCCTGCCGCAGCCGGCGCAACGCGCCGTGGTGCCGGCCGATACGGCGGGCACCACGGCGCGTTGCGCCGGCACCCCGCCCGAACTGAACAAGCCGGTCATCCCCACAGTATTCACGCCCGCCGTGACCGACGAAAACGGCGAGCCGCTATGCGGCGTGCGCCTGGCCACGGCTAGCGGCACGCTCACGGCCCTCACCGACTCGGTGGGCCAGGTCCAGCTGCCGGGCGAAACGCTGGTACTTAGTATTGATAAGTCAGTAATTCAGCGCTTTGTGGTGGGGGAGGATAAGCCGCCCAGCATTATGCTCAGCACCCGCAACCCGGCGGGGGCGCGGCTCAAGCCGGTGCGGCGGCTGTTCAACAGCTCGCTGCGGCCTGGAAAGCCGAGGCACGCTTCATCCGCGCCCTCATGTATTTCGAGCTGCTGAAGCGCTACGGCGGCGTGCCCCTGCTGGGCGATAAGCTCTTTACGCTCAGCGACGACCTCTCGGTACCCCGCAACACCTACGCCGAGTGCCTGGCCTACACCGTGAGCGAGTGCGACGCCATCCGGGGCAGCCTGCGCACCGCCGCCGCCCCGGCCGACGCCGACTGGGGCCGCATCACGCAGGGCGCGGCGCTGGCCCTCAAGGGCCGGCTCCTGCTTTACGCCGCCAGCCCCTTGTTCAACGGCGAGCAGGTAAACGGGGGCGGCCCCTTGCAGGGCTACCCCTCGGCCGACCCCGGCCACTGGCAACTGGCCCTTCCCGCCGCGCAGGATATTATTGGCCACAAATACTTTACAATCAACGAACTAAGCGCCACAAACCCGGCCGCGCCCTACCTGGCCATCTTCACCACTAAGCGCAACAAGGAAGTCATCCTGGCTAAGCAGGAGCCGAACAGCATCAGCTCAAAAACAACAACGCGCCAATCGGCTACCGCGCGCCGGCTACCAGCCTGGGCTACACCAGCCCCAGCCAGGATTTTGTGGAGGCGTTTCCCACCAATACCGGCCTGCCCATTGCGGCCACGGGGGCCAACTGCTTGGCCACCAGCCCCTACGCCAACCACGATCCGCGCCTGCTGGCCACGGTATTTGCCAACGGCACGGGCACGGCGGCCCGTCCCATCGGCAGCCGCTGGCTGAGCCGCAACGTCGAAACCTTCACCGGCGGCCTCGACCGCCCGGGCTCCAGCGCCGTCCAAACCCGTACCGGCTACTACCTGCGCAAGTTCCTGGGTGATTTCACCACCTACTCCAACACCAGCCACAACTTCGCGATTTTTCCGCTACGCTGACACCTACAACGTGGGGCCCAGCATCCGGCGCTACAATTTCTGCCCCAAAATGTACCTGCTGCCCCTGCCCGACGCCGAAATCCGTAAGGTGCCCCTGCTGCGCCAAAACCCCGGCTGGTAGCCTGTTACCCGTCTGGCATGCTGACGAAGGAAGCATCTTATCGCGCCAGCACAACTTATTCCACGGTCATAAGATGCTTCCTTCGTCAGCATGACAAATGGAAAAAAGAAACCGTCCACCTACTTGCTAACAACCAATCGCCCGCCCCGCAATCCACCGTTCAGCTAGCCTATATCTTATGAAAAAACGCCTTCTGCTTGGGGCGCTGCTGGCGCTGGCCGGCACCGCCCAGGCGCAAAAACGCACGGCCTTCGAGCCCGGCAAACCGTGGCCCGACAATAAGGGCACCCACCTCAACGCCCACGGCGCGGGCCTGCTCTACGACAAGGGCCGCTACTATATGTACGGCGAGCACAAAGTGGCCGGCCCCGCCGGCAACAGTGCCCAGGTGGGCGTGCACTGCTACTCTTCCAAAGACCTCTACAACTGGCAGGACGAAGGCATCGCCTTTGCCGTGGCCCCCGCCGGCTCGGGCTCCGAGGTAGAGAAAGGCTGCGTGCTGGAACGCCCCAAGGTGGTGTATAATAAGCAGACCGGCCAGTACGTGATGTGGTTTCACCTAGAGCTGAAAGGCAAAGGGTACGAAGCCGCCCGCACCGCCGTGGCCGTGAGTAGCAAGCCCACCGGCCCCTACAAATACGTGCGCTCGTACCGCCCCGGCGCCGGCCAGTGGCCACTGGGCTTCAAGGAAGAATGGAAGCAGCCCGTGCCCGGCGAAAAAGACCTGAAATGGTGGACGCCCGCGTGGTACCAGGCCGTGGCCGAAGGCTCGTTTGTGCGCCGCGATTTTGTGCCCGGCCAGATGGCCCGTGACATGACCGTTTTTGTCGATGACGACGGCAAGGCCTACCACATCCACTCCTCCGAAGACAACCTGACGTTGCACGTGGCCGAGCTGACCAGCGACTACCAGGGCTTCACCGGCAAGTGGAATACCATTGCCCCGGCCGGCCACAACGAGGCCCCGGCCCTCTGCAAAAAGGACGGCAAGTACTACCTGCTCACCTCGGGCTGCACCGGCTGGGCCCCCAATGCGGCCCGCTCGTTTGTGGCTAGCTCCATCTGGGGGCCGTGGCAGCCGCTGGCCAACCCCGCCACCGGCCCGCAGGCCGATATCACCTACAACTCGCAGAGTACCTACATCCTGCCCGTGGCCGGTAGGAAGGATGCCTTCATTTTCCTGGCCGACCGCTGGACGCCCAAAAACCCCATCGACGGCGGTTACGTGTGGCTGCCGCTCCGCTTCGACGGCGACCAGCCCCGCCTCACCTGGGCCGACCGCTGGGACCTCCGCGCCTTCGACCAGCCCCGGGCCAAAGCTCCGGCAAACCAGTAGCTCGCGCTGCCTCTGCCTTACCTGCTTGCGGAGCCAGCCACTTCCCCACGGCAAGAAATGAAAGCCCGGCTCTCGGCCGTAAGTCGCTGTCTGGAAGGGCACTAGCTCAGCATGGTGCGGCCACCCGTGTGGGGATGACTGATTTTGTATCCCTTTCTACTGAAAATGCCCCCGCTACGCCCTGCCTGCGCCGGCTACTTTTGAGTATGCTTCGCGCTTGGTGCACCACTCGCCGCAGCGGGGCGTGTACCAACGGCCCTGCCGACCTTGAACGTCCTGCTGCCCGTTCCGCAGACGTGCGTTAACCTGAATACCAATAGTACCTTGACTCAGAACCCCGGCTCCTAGCCGCTTGGGGAGGTTGAGGCCCCGGCCGGGGCCTGCCGGTGGGACGGCAGGTTTCGGTCATTTTTGGTTTATTGCGCTCGCTCTTATTCCGCATGAAAATATCCGTTTTGCTGGCTTGCGCCCTGGGTACGCTGCCCGCTAGCCTGGCCTGCGGCCAGGCCGCGCCCGCGCCGTTCTTCGACACCCACGTAGCCCCGGCTGCCACCAAGCTGCCGCCCTTCGAGGTCAAGCAGCCCGATAAAAAGCGCAGCCCCTACACCGGCATGACGCGCCGGCACTGGCAGGATGCCGCCCGCTACCTGCTCAGCGGCGCCTTCAGCTACGTGCGCACCCTCGACGACCCCATGCAGTTTCCCAAGCAGCCCGGCAAAAGCTACCCGCGCAATGCCGGCCAGGTGCCCACCGAAAAGCTGGAGGGCCTGTGCCGTACGCTCTTCATGGCCGCCCCGCTCCTTAAGGAAGACCCCGGCCTGACGCTCAACGGCGTGAAGGTGGGCGACTATTACCGCCACCAGCTAGCCCGGCTCGTGGACCCGGCCAGCCCCGGCTACATCGCGCCCCGCGCCAAGGACGGCGGCCCCAGCCAAAACCTGGTGGAGTTCGGCGGGCTAGCGGTGGCGCTCTTCGCCGCCCCCGAAATCCTGTGGGACCCCCTGCCCGAGGCCACCAAAAAAGCCCTGGCCGCCACCATGCTCAGCTACGGCGACGGCCCCACCGTGCCCCAAAACTGGCGCTACTTCAACATCTTCATCC
>Ga0265798_10006235_pt1 | contig 15725 bp, 22 predicted proteins | sample P3T30metagenome_FD_192430 | JGI IMG/M metagenome (GOLD analysis project Ga0265798, IMG submission 192430) | Plant litter microbial communities from East Loma Ridge, Irvine, California - P3 T30 | ecosystem: Environmental > Terrestrial > Plant litter > Unclassified | place: USA: California... | reverse complement strand
GCCCGAGCTTCGCGACACTACGCACCAAAAGTAAGACTTGCACATTCCGCGTTTGCTCCTACACCTACTAACTTCCCTCCAAGGCTCGCGCTTCTTCCGCAGCAACACCCTCACCTCGTCCTCCCCTCCCCCACCACCCGTCCCCCAAATCCCCGTCGACCCCGAAGCAGCTCTACCCACATCCCGCCGCTCAGTATTCACCCCCCTGCACTCAGCCCGCACCTCCGCCCGCACCTCCCGCTCCTCATTCATCGGCCTCTCAGCAGGCAATCTCTCCGTCTCGCGCCCCGTTCTCATAGCGCAGTACTCCAACGTACCGATCCCAGAGAACCCCATCACAGTACCATTCACACGCCCACACGGCCCGCCTCCACCGCGCCCCGCCCGCCCCGATAGTCTTGACGAAGACATCATCGCCTTCATGCAGCAGTCTGGCACACGCATGGTGCTCGGCTCGAGTAATCGCGTGAGCGACAGTACCGCCTCGTCAGCTACGCCGCGCAGTCACACCAGCTCCATCGAGGCGCGGCTGGGTCTACCGTCCGGGTACGGCACGCCGCGCAATTACTCGCTCGACAGTCCGCTGGCTGCTCGCTTTCCGTTGGAAATTCGTGATAGTGTTGGGAGTGGGTATGCGAGGGGAGGTGGATATGCGGGCGATGGGGTCGACGAGGCGGATCGTGAGACGGGGCCTATGGAGATTTATGATGGGAGTAGGGAGGGGGATTGGAAGTTGGAGAAGAGGGTTAGTCTGGGGCCAAGTGGGAATCCGGGGATGTTGTTTCGGGATCGGTGGGGGGCGTTTCATTTTGTGGCGGATATCTAGGAGGTATGGCGGCCATGGATGGAGGGTTTGAGGATGGGAGTAGGTGCGGATGTGGGTTCGCATTTCGAAGTGAGTAGAATCAAGAGTCAAATTCTACACTCATCGTTGTATTGTACAGTCTATACAGTCAGCCGCGCCGGAGCCGCACAGAAGCATCATACATTTAAAACTGACTCTAACGATGGTTCTCGTCACGATAAACCACTCATGCCGCCATTGACTTAGTCGACGCACTGTTGTGATTAATATATAACTTCCTTTCTTTTTCCCATTCCCTACCCTTCTTTATACCGCCCACCTTCTGGCCCCAACTTCGAGAGACGTCAAGTGAAAAATTATCCATGCCCTTATTTTTTTTCCAAAGATCCAGACAGATGCACGAAGTGATTCTCCACGAGCACGGGCTGGACGTGCCAAATCAAGCCGTGTAAACTTACAGCAAATATTGGGGACGATATGTAAAAAGCGTGTGTGGGGTGTGGGAGGGTGAGGTCGGGGAAGTGGAGGTAGGCAGGGATAGGACGGGGGAGGAGTGGTGGATGGGATATGGGCGTGGTATTGAGTGGCACATGCATGTCGGAGTAACTAGTAAAATCTTTACATGTATCTTTTCTCTCCGCTAGAAAAGCTGATGCAGTTGCGTCTAGTAACATTACATGCCCCGATACTATGGGTGCCAAATGCGGGCATTTAGATGATGAAGACGATAAGAAAACTTTGGGACAATTACAGAGTGACCAATGCAATGCAAAACGCCGTCCTATGGGTATCTTGATTTGCACATAAATTAACCAAAGTACTCCGACAGACAAATCCAACATGCGTTGCGAAAACATGCACGCAAAGAAAGAAAGAACGCCAACCAAGCGTCCTTGAAATGAGGTTGTCCTACATTGACATGGGTTGTCGAGAATGCGACTGCCAGCTCTCCCGCCGCTGATCATTCCTCTTCTCCAACGGCGCAGAAGCTCTCCACCGCGACGCAGAAGCCGAGCTCGACGAGCGCGATGGCGTGAGGTGATCGGACGCAGGTGCCAACAGACCAGAATGTGAGACCGACTCGCCATTATCCATGCCGTCATTGAAACGGCGGAACAGGGCAACTAGTTCAGTGTACGAGCAAGTAATGTCCCGCTCCTCGGGGTCCTGCTGATCCATTTGGCCTTCGATGCTACCCTTGAACATCTTCTCCACAGTTGAGCGCCAGGAGCAATGGTCGACTATATCTCTGCGCGATTTGTCAGTCATCTCGTGGCTCTAAAAAACGGGATGGAAATGCGTACCGTAGATCGCGTCTCCTGCAGAGTTCGTTGTCTAACATCTCGAGCTTTTGTTTTCCAGATTCTCCGAAGCGGATGAATTGGATACCAAAGGGACGTTTCCCTACGCTTGAGTTATTCGAGGTGGTCGAGAGATTTTGGGCAACGTTTAGGATGATGTTGTCGACATTATTCGGTATTGTACTCTTCCAGATGCCGTCAGTGAGAATAAGCAGCGTCGTTGGCGGGCGGCCATCCTTTTTCCACGCAGCGATTATCTTTTCGAGCGTCGCGTACAAGTCGGTCTGATTGTCGAAATTGTCCAGGGTATCTGGCTCTGCCCTCTCCAAGGCTTGTCGGAATTCAAGTCGGCCTTGATCGCCTTTGAGGCGCGTTTGGTTGAATTCGCGCCCACCTACTGTGAAGATAAGATCGATGCCCGTCTTGTCCAGGCCAGCAGCCCGTTTGGCAAGTGTTTCCGCAACAAAGACCAGGATGGGCCAATGCTCGAACATCGTCGCACCATTGTCGACCACGAATATCTGTGCCTGTTAGTATGATTAATGATATGCCGGAACGCCTGACATACAATCTCGCGACCGCCGCCGTATGTTTTGGCCAAGCCTTTGTCAGCCGTTCTTTTCTCTTTGCCGAAGAATTCCTTCACGCTTGCGCGCACACCTTTGGGGTCTTCTGTGATTAACTCTCTTCGGACATTACAGACATCGTAGGGCAGCTCGTACACTGAGCTGGGAAGAGCGTCTACTTTTTCGGCACCTTGCGTTGATTGATGCACAAAAGCCTCTTTCTCGCCACCATATGAAGAAGCTCGCTTCAATGCGGCTGGACTACCGGAACCAATTTCTACTGGCTGCGTGATGGTGATATCAGGTCGTGGGCTGTGTGGACTGTCCTGGAAGGAGCCTGCGCCATTCAACTGATGTGCGTGATCGTTAACAAACGCAGCGTTCAAGGGTGAGGGGTTGTCGATCCATGGTACGTCTTGATCGCTCACTTGGGACGTTTGGTGTGGCGCGGTAGCTGGCTCAGCTCCCCGCGAAGGATGTTCAGAGAAGTAGCGTCCACTATGGCCGGACATGTTCTGGTGGCCGTTTGAGAATCTCGAGCTCGGCGGATGTGGACCATGGGCACGCTGGAGATGGGCGTTGTGGTCATCCCATCCTCGATGACGTGAAGACACTAGGCCTTGGGCGGGCGTTGTCACACCGAGTTTCGTGTTGAGGTCTTGTCTTATCGGACCGTGTTGTGTCTGGATGGGTGATGGGCTTGGCCCAGGTGCACGCTGTTCATACCCGCTAGAAGCGTTCGGAATGTACTGCTTTTGGTTCCGTTGCGTGAACTCCTGATGTTTTGCGGCATTGCGTTGTAATTGCGCACTATGGCTTTGACCTTCGGACGGATCGGGTGCCTCTCCGGAATGGTGTTGTGTTACATTGTAAGCGGCAACGGTGACGCTGTTGGACAGGTAAGCCGGGTGTTCGACGCGGCCTCTCGCGGCATGAGTTGGCTGGTGTAGGGTATTTGTCTGGCGGGGAATTTCTGGTGTGACGGTTGGGTATACGGACTGACGTGGCTCGCTAACTTGTACTTGAGGGTTTCTTGGCTTAGTTCCTCGACTGCTACTGGGAAAACGGTCTATCGGATGCTCGTCTACAGGGCTCTCGGTGGTAGCACCTTCGTGCGTTCCGCCAGTATTCCGTTCGTTATCCTTCGTTATGACAATGTTGCTCTGCAGCTCATTCAAGATAATTGGCTTACGGTAAGTAGTGTGCCCCAAGGGAATACTTTTGAGTCGATCGATCTTGGAAGTCGTTTGCAATGGCTTTAATGTGTCTTTCTGGTTCGAAGCCGATGGTGAAGGATGTGATGGGATCGACTTTGGTTTTGAGGATTGTTCTCTGTGCGCGTCTTCTTCTACTTCCAGGAGTGCGCGTAGCACCCTCTTGTCTGTATCTTTGGCATACTCGTCGAGGTTGTCGATTTCTGTCTTGGCCATCCTGACCAGTCGCTCCAATTCTTGACACAAGCCGGTCATTTGCGAACGATCGCGTACATCTGTCTGTAACATGTTGTTCTCCACAAGGCGAAGAACATGCGGCGTCATGGTATCGGAACGCCGTAGGTGACCTCTGAGATAGTCATGCCACCTTCGGATCTCTGGAAGAGCCTCTACGCCGTCGTGAAAGCGATCGTATGTTTTGCCGTCTTTGTTGTTCGTGGCGGATAGCTTCCTGAGTTTTTCGTACTGGCGAACTCCTTGAAAACCAAGGACAACCCAGGTCGCTGCCACCGAGAGCACACAGCCGAAGGACCACGTGTCAATTGACTGAGTAACCTCCGATACGGTGCCGTCGGGCCTTTTCGCGCGAGACACTTCAGGCGCGCCTAACTGATCGTTAGATAACCGAACGTCCGAGAATTCGATAACCCACCATACGAGTCCGTGAAGCCATCAATGTATTCGGTCGGGACTCTTTTGCTGTCAGTGACGGGAGCAAACTTCGAATACCCAAAGTCCGCGAGCTTGAATTGGCCATGCACGATCAAGATATTGTCGGGCTTTATGTCAGCATGCCACCTGAAGGCGTTAGTGCTGAGCTTTCAACATTCTTTCCTCCTGACTTACCCGTGAAATTTTCGAGGCGGCGCTTTCTCCCTTGGTATTTCGAGGTTGTGAACATGGCGAATAGCTTTCGCTATTTCAAACAATGATTCCCAGTAGCAGATGATCTCTTCAGCGCGTACAGGGGGAATGTTGGTTTCGTCTGCCCAATATTCGTAAAGATCTTGCTCTCCATATTCAAGGAGAAGATTGTAGGTTTTCCTCATGTTTGGGTCTGACGAAGTGGTAGAGCCTTCGCCAAGGTCGTGTGCATAGCACCCCAGATATCGGACTATAGGCACTTGGGAATTGAGGTTCAGTCCTGAGAATGCGTTTCTTTCCAAGTCGAAGACTGGCTCTTTATTGCCACGATATGACTTCAAGGCCATCTGATAGCACTGAAAAGGTGTCAGGACGCGCCATGTTATGGAAGGCAAGGACTTACTTCTCCAAATTCGTGGTCTACAATCAGTGACTCTTTAAGTGCAGATCTTAGGGCGTCATCCCGTATCAGATCCTTTTCAACAGCAACCCAATACACCGACGCAGTACCGCCTTCGCCTAGCCTGACCTTGCGACAGAACGGTAAGATCACCTTGGTACCTTGTAGGTTGTGGTCCATATGCAAATATAGCTCCAAAGGACAATATGCCCACCTTGCTTTATGAAATATTTGAAGGATGTGATCGGCCTCGCCCGGGGGCACGCTCTTTTGTAGATGCAACCTCAGGTCTCGGTAACCTTCGCCCCGTTGTAGGTACTTGTCGTGCATGTTGGAGTCGTAGAAACGCTTGATGAGATGCCCAAGATCGTGTTCGAGAAGCAGGCTAAGGACACGAATGCACGCAGTGGAGTATCTCTGCGGGTCCGAGTGAAGCTGTCCACGTTCGCCCAGTTGCATCTCGTCGAACAGACGATCAACCTTGCGTTGGTATGTGCTCTCGGAAGCCTTGCGTTTCCACCACGCCTCGAGCGCGGCTACGTGGACAAACTGGCAATCGGGGCAACGTCCTTTGACATCATGGCAATGATCCTGACATGCCACAGGACGGGTCCATTCATTTGCAAGCAGGTGCTTGAACTCTGCTAGGGTGCGAGACTGCTGAGCCGGCGACAGCGTGGCCATAGTGACGTGGTTCCAATTACGGATAAGGCTGCGCAAAGCGCCATAAGACGCAACGATAAGATAGCTACGCTGAGGGCGCAGTCGCAAGGTTGGTTTTGCTGTGTTCGTAGGCACGACACGCTGTCGATGGGCGAAGCCGGCTGAGGAGACGCAAAACTACGACTCGGTGTTGCAGAGCCTCATAGCTAGCGGAGCGGGGCAGTACCATAATGATCGCAAGCAAATTGGGGCACTGACCACTTGAAGTATGGCATGACTTCAGGCGGCGTCCAATAGATGCTGGGAGGACTCATGTGGCTGCAGCAAGCTGAGGCCCCGAAGCAACAAGGCTGAGTGTTCGATCCCGCGGGCGCACCTGCAACCAGGCTGAGCGACAGGCAGTAATTTCATAATGTGAATACGCTCGTCTCTTCATTCTGGGAAGGACATCAATTGATGATGGAACAATGCCTCTGATAGCCGTCATTCGTCATTGCTGCTCACGAAACAACCAGCTTCGTGGACGGATGAACAGCAGTTCGCTAGCCGCCCACCCCTCATTACCCTTGTAGATCCATGCGGGCTGAGCCGAAGGCGGAAAGCCAACCCTGTTCACTTACACGGTTCTGAAATCGGGTGGCATCGACTCGGGACGCTTGTTTCCTGCTGTCTACAGCCAGCCATCGCCGCAGCTCGGGAGTAACTTGAGTATTACCTCTGGTCGTCATTCGGGACCGCTGTGATAGAACTCTACCAGACCTCAACTTCAGCATCATTTAGCTTGCTGTCTGGGCCGCACGGGACCGTCAGCGAATACTGCTATTCAAGTTACTTTGCAGCTATCTGCGAGCCACCAATCTCGTGTACTGGTAAGGAAGGGTCATTCTTCTGTGCCCACCTATAGTGTGCGCGAGCAGGTCTAAGGACGGACGCGAGAAATTGACTAGAATGTCCTGTAGGCTCCTTGTTGGTTGTTCGACCAGTAGTTGGCGATTGAGCCGTGGCCTGCTCTTGCGTGGAACCAAGTAGATCCAACTTCAAGTTGGTCCAAATATCCATGATGCGCTCCCACTTTGTCATACCACGGCGTGATGAGTCGTACATCTTATACGTCGACCATGCAACGAGCAAAGTAAGTGCCGTTAGCGGAAGGGTTACTTGAAGCCATCTCTGCAAGGCCAGAGACGAGAACGACCCGCCCTTCGATGCCGTGTCGGCATCCCCTTGGTTTTGATACTTTACGACGTCGGTACTGAAGAATGTCTGGGTCAGGTTTAGCGAACGACGTAGATCCTATGGATGTCGGGGTCACTTACGGACGTGAAGGTGGCAGGAAGATAGACCAGAGTGACAATGGTCACTATGCGCATGACCACAGCTTCGCGTTCGAGGTTCTGATTTAGCCGTTCTGTTCGTTCTGCCGCTTGACCTTGGAGATGTTGGAGCACAAGCTCCTTTCTATCACTGATGATATTAACCAGTAGTTTCGCTCGAGCAGTCTGCATGTGGAAATCATTGATGATCTCATCCAATTGCGAAGTAAAGACTTCTGCGTGGTCTTCACATGCCGTCTTGAGTGTATCGGGAAAGTCTTTCTTCGAGACGAGCTCCACGTAAAAAGTCCTGATTGACTTCATTACCTCGGTGTTGGCTTCCAAGACCATGACGGCCTCATTCGCTCGATCTTGCCATTGTTGCAACTCTTGGATGTCGTTTGGCTTGTACTCCTTATGGGCGAAGCCTTCACCACGTGGGCCATGGATTGCCATGCTGCTCTGGAGCCGTCAGTACGATTATCGAGACGGAATACAACTGACAGACTTCGTGATCTAAAACTTCCTCCAACCATCGTATGTACCACCGCCAGTCCTCTGTGCTCCAATGGCAGAAGAGGAGATGCGTTGCGAGACATGAGTAGAAGGCCAACTCCGGTGTCTTGAATTGTCTGTCCTCGGCTCTCCCATTTGGACCTATCATCTCCTCGTAGCGATTGAGAAGTTCGTCACCCCCTTTGGTGACAAGCCATAGCGCAGTGCCTTGATCCACGTCGAAAGAATGGTACACCGCACTCTGTTGTATTGACCACTCATCAAACTTGATGCCTTTGACGCTTTTTGTCTTGAACTTCACACCTTTCAGATTGTAGCAAAGCTGATAGTGCTTTCCACTTCTGTTGAGCGCGGAGATGGATGTCCATGCTGTCGGTGTCTTTAATCTGATCTGCTCACGGAAGCCGCTGAAGCGGAGATCTTTGGCGTCACTCTGAGCACCAAATACAAGCATGAAGTCTACATAAGCAGGCATGACTTGATGGTAAGTCATTATCTCCGTCAGGCTGCCGCGTGTCGTCTTGAGCATGTCGCGCGAATTCTCGCCATACACATATCTGGTGGTTTTGAGTGCCTTGTTGTGATGTCTCTAGACTTGGGACGTACATGAAGCGACATTTTGGGTCTTTCTTCTTAGCGATCACTTGCTGAGAGCCTGGATTCTGCGGATCGTCTGCCAGCTCTACACCGAGCCATCTGGTCAATTTGGCTGGTGAATGAATGTATTGCTTTTGCACCGCTACGCACAGTCAGCCAAGTCCCTAAATGTTGTTCGTGGGCTGACCTTTGCCATCGCCGGTTTCCAGGTCGATGATGGGTACTTCGAATATTTTCTCAACGTTGTCTCTCCCTTCGATAAGACAAAGAGTCGACTCGGCATCATCCAAGCGTTGTCGGTAAGACTTTAGCTTTGAGCTATAAATTGCTGTGCTACTGGGAACGAGGCTTTCGGGATAACGAAGATGTTGGCGAAAGGATCTTTGAAATTCTGGCGGTAACGTCATCTCATCCGTCGCTGCTGCCGCTACACGCAAAGCAGTTGCTTGGCAGGAGCAGGAGAGGGCGGAGGAGATCCATCATTTTGAAGGAATGCTGATGGCGAGTCGCAAAGCGTCGAGGGCTGAGCTGCGGCTGTGATGTGTGTGCATGATGTGTGTGCCGCCTGCAACGAAAGCCCAAGCGGCCACGGGGTTCTGCCAGCCCCCGCTAGCGGAAAGCGCCTTCTCCATCTCACCGGCGACAGCAACATGGCACAAGCACGAAGAAACAGGTCATCTCGCATGTTATTATGTGGCTATCGTACATCAAGTTGCACTACGACCCTCAATTGGTTCCTCGTCCTCCGATACCGATGCGCGCCGCTTACGTTTTGGCGCGTCTCTCAACTCTTTCAGCGCGTTGATGTCACCCTTGAAACGTCTAAGCCACGATCACGAACAGCTTGGTAGGCACTCACCTCTGTCAGTTCTTCCGGGACCTCAAATTGCCAGTACGCATTAGACTATATTACAGTCAACAACTATCTTTCTTATATCTAGGTATTCTTGCCCTTGTTGGTTTGAAGTTCGTCCAGTCCGGCCACTTTAGCTTCAAGAAGGCTTCGATTTCCTCCCAGGCAAAATCGTCATATGCTGGGAACTTGTCCTGGACGCGGCCGGGTTTCGCCTCATATGGTAGGGTTGGTCTTTTCTTGAGAGTCCTTGCTCGTAGCAGGCCTGGATCAGCAGGATCGGTGGCGCGGCGATGAAACAGGCGCATCGCAAGACTTCGATTTGGTAACGTGAAAGCTGAGTCGCGCAGGTGACCTGAGTGAGGTTCTTTAGTCAGGCGTAGTAGGCTGACTTTCGGTGTCTGTGGGTGCTGAAGCCTTTGGCTTTGAGGGATGCCAGAGGCTTTATGACGCCCTTCTGTGCGGCCTCAGCTCCACGACTATTCTCCACAAAGTAGTCCTGCGAGCTGCAGCACCTTATAACCGGGAAACCCCGACATCACACTTGCAGTGCATATTCTGGAAGACTCAACAAATCGTAGGGCGGAGCGTGGCGAGTATCATGCAAGCTGCTAGGCAGCCATCTGAGACTTGTTGGCGAGGCTGAGGCTGAGGTCGAAGTTTGCCTTCTTTTGCCTGACAGCCACAATGTGTCATACGGCATTATAATTGGTAGAATTACCAAACCTTACAGCCCTTGGATCCTCTTTCATGATGTCCCATCCTCTTTCTCCTTCTCAATCTCTCCAACCCTTCCACCGCTTCTCTGCCTAGGCCTGTCGTCAATCCCCTTTGGCATTCCGCACGGCTCGATACCCTCAGCAGCCTCGCGTACATCCATATTGTGAGTGTCGCTGAGGTTTTGGCCAGCTTGTATGCGCCGTGCCTCCATGAGGTCACGAGCAAGAGCTAGATCTTGGGCGCGACGTCGGTCGCGGGATGTTGAGTGATGCATTTTTGTCGTTGAACTTGGATACATGTGCTGGTTTGGTGGTTGCTAAATGTAGTTGTTCGTTGCCAGTTATGCAAATAAGGGGTGGCGAGGTGGAATCGAGAGTAATGTGCCTACTTGAGTGGATGTCGATGAATGTATGTGTGGTGATTGAAACGTCTCTTGACTGAAGAGGGTCGTTGTGACATACAGAGCAGTCACGTAGGGCTTCGCGGCACATTGGGTTCGTAACAACGGTGGCGGTGAAGAGAAGTGTCCATGAAATATGGAAGAGTAGGCTCCGCGTACGTCACAGTGTTGTTCATGAACACTTGCGTATGGGAGTCGTGCGTCCCTGCTTCTCCCACCAGAAAGTAAATCATACCAAAATCCAACTTTGCGCCCTTTCAACTCGACAACATGCCAAACGAGAACGACGACCCACTCGCAGGACGGGGCAAAGCCAACCTCGCAGCACCACAGGGCCATCGAGGCCAAGCACAACGCGCACAAGCAACAGTCTACGACGACGATCGCTCGTGAGGCCGGCAAAGTACGAGAGGCAATCACCCGCCACCGAAGAATTACTCTCCGGATCCAAGTCCGAGCCCAGCGCCAACTGCAAGGGTACCAACACACCGCAATGAACGTCCGCCACCGAAAGTTTACTCGCCTATCCGCAGCGAATATTCTATACGAAGTGCAAGCCCTTTCATACCATCAAGCTAAAGAGGCAAAGTCTATCCTGAGAGCCTGTGCCGAAGCCCAACGCCACTTGCAGTTCCGAAGCATAACAACACAATCACCGAGAAGGAAATAGCCAAGTCTGGCGGCGACATACGCTGGCCACCTCCGTACGAAGTAAATCCGAAGCCACTGCACTGCTTGTACGAAGAAGACGGCAAAAGAAAGAGACTCTACTACCACCTTATCTACCAAAATGACGCCGAAAAAGTACCCAGCTGGCGCAAACGAGTATTGGATATCGCGAACGAGGCAGCAAGTCTGATTTCGAGCGACGAGGTTCCGCAGATGACCATTATGCATGCGCTGAATAGCAAGAAATTGAGGGTGCTGGGTAAGGGGAAGAGAGGAAAGGTGTGGCTGCTGGAGGAGGGAAGTGCAGGTATTTGGTTAAGAATGGAAAGCATGCAAAAGGAGAGAGGGGCTGTGAGGTTGATGACTGGGAATGAGAAGTTTGAGCTGTTTGGGGTGGGACTGAAGGGGAAAAATGGGGATGTTTTGCTGGTGACTTGGCCGATTGGGAAGGAGTAGCGGCGGCAACAAAGTTTACAACGTAATCTCATTGAAAAAAATCCTCCTTCATCAGCAATTTCGATATTGTCGATGCAGACAGCGGTGAGGTGTGTTGTGAAGTCGGTATTGGGTCGGAAGCGATGCCGAGGCAAAGCCGATCATCGAATCATCTCGAAGCATCGCTAGTCCCAATATTTTTCAGCAGAGGCATCCCAATTGCTGGAGGAGCACCTTGTCCGCAATTCACTCCATCCGCCATCTTCACCATCTCTTCCTTGTCATTCTGCATATAGTGGGAGTCTAGGAGCACGGTTTGAGACACGCACATACATTACATCCTCCACAATGCAGAGAGCATTCACATCGCGGGCGCGGACGTCGGTCCTCAACCAGAGCTCCAAGCTCCGGTCGACGACATTGAACCTCCAGCAGCAGAGATTCGCACACAAGGTACATAGGAAGCATGAGGATATTAATGGTCACGGGATTGACAATCTTGCAGGAACTCAAGTTCGGTGTTGAGGGACGAGCAGCGCTTCTCCAGGGTGTCGACACACTCGCAAGAGCAGTATCAACCACACTCGGTCCCAAGGGCCGCAATGTCCTCATCGAGTCCAGCTACGGCTCGCCCAAGATCACAAAGGGTGCGTACTATCATTCATTTCATCACCGAAGCCTCCGCTGACCAGACTTCAGATGGTGTAACGGTCGCAAAGGCCATCACTCTCCAAGACAAATTCGAGAACCTTGGTGCCCGCCTGCTCCAGGATGTTGCATCCAAGACGAATGAGGTAGCCGGTGACGGTACCACCACTGCCACCGTCCTCGCCCGCGCCATCTTCTCCGAGACCGTCAAGAACGTCGCCGCCGGCTGCAACCCAATGGACCTGAGGCGGGGCACCCAGGCCGCAGTCGAGGCCGTCGTTGAGTACCTGAGGGCGAACAAGAGGGACATCACAACTAGCGAGGAGATCTCACAGGTTGCCACCATCTCGGCCAACGGCGATACACACATCGGCAAGCTCCTATCAAATGCTATGGAGAAGGTCGGAAAGGAGGGTGTCATCACAGTCAAGGAGGGCAAGACCATCGAGGACGAGCTTGAGGTCACCGAGGGCATGAAGTTCGACCGCGGCTACATCTCGCCCTACTTCATCACCGACACCAAGACTGGCAAGGTCGAGTTCGAGAAGCCTCTCATCCTCCTTTCCGAGAAGAAGATCTCTGCCGTCCAGGACATTGTCCCTGCTCTCGAGGCCTCCCAGCAGCTCCGCCGCCCACTTGTCATTATCGCCGAGGATATTGACGGTGAGGCGCTCGCTGTCTGCATCCTCAACAAGCTCCGTGGCCAGCTCCAGGTTGCTGCCGTCAAGGCTCCCGGCTTTGGTGACAACCGCAAGTCCATCCTTGGCGATCTTGCCGTCCTGACCAACGGAACTGTCTTCAGCGATGACCTCGACATTAAGCTCGAGAAGGCCTCTGCTGACATGCTAGGCTCCACCGGCTCCATCACTATCACCAAGGAGGATACCGTCATCCTCAACGGTGAGGGCTCCAAGGACGCCGTCACCCAGCGTTGCGAGCAGATTCGTGGCGTCATTGCCGATGCCGCCACCTCCGAGTACGAGAAGGAGAAGCTCCAAGAGCGTCTCGCCAAGCTCTCTGGCGGTGTCGCCGTCATCAAGGTTGGCGGTTCCTCTGAGGTCGAGGTCGGCGAGAAGAAGGACCGCATCGTTGATGCTCTCAACGCCACCCGCGCTGCCGTCGAGGAGGGTATCCTGCCCGGTGGTGGTACTGGTCTGCTCAAGGCCGCTGCCAACGCTCTGGGCAATGTCAAGGCCGCCAACTTTGACCAGCAGCTCGGTATCACAATCGTCAAGAATGCCATTACCCACCCTGCACGCAAGATCGTCGAGAATGCCGGTGCAGAGGGCTCCGTGATTGTCGGCAAGCTCATGGACGAGTACAAGGGCGACTTCAACAAGGGCTTCGACAGCGCCAAGGGCGAGTACGTCGACATGATCGCATCTGGTATCTTGGACCCCTTCAAGGTCGTTCGCACTGCTCTCGTAGACGCCAGCGGTGTTGCATCGCTTCTCGGTACCACTGAGGTCGCTATCGTTGAGGCACCCGAGGAGAAGTCTGGCGGCCCACCACCAGGTATGGGCGGTGGCATGGGCGGTATGGGAGGAATGGGAGGCATGGGATTCTAAGCGACTGAATCACGCTGCCACTTTCCCGTTCGTTGTATACCCCTTTAGTGCTCGAATCTTTCCCAGCGGTGTTTGTACACGGTATTGGTCGATACTCCACTCATGTCTAATGATCTGTAAAAGCGTAGCATAGTCTTTGGTTTTTAGTGTACAGTATTTAGAACGGCTCTGGGAAGGACAAGATACAAAAGTGAACAAGACAAAGTAAACATCTCAATCACCAGTCTGTGAATGCATTGATGATATGCTGATGAATAAGGATGTGGCGCATCGGTTGCCCGGCCGCTCGCAGCTGTCACCCCACTGCTCAAAATCTGCCCCACCAAAAGCGCCAGTCTTCCGTAGCGACCTCACCGCACCTCTTCAGCACCTCGACCCATCCTCAATTGCACAACGCTGTGATATCCATATTCCACGTAAGCAGCTCTGCGCAAACAGGCACCCGTGCACTACCGCTGCATTCGCGCACGCGGCAATCGCAGGCGATGACGACGCTAACAGGCAGACATTAGACTGATAAAGCGCTCCGTGCTTTGCCAACTCTCCGACAACCTCTTCTCCACACACACACGACATCATGGTGAGTGCCACATACCAGACCCAGGCAACAAGGACATGCGCTAACATAGACTCGACAGGCTCAATCTGGGTACGTACTGCACCCCAAACACCGGGACACCTGACAGCTGTCAACCACCTGCACCCTCCCGCCATCCGCGCCCCTCCACTAATACCCACCCAGTGTCTCCGTCTCGCCCGAGTGCATCAGCACCTTCAACGAGCTCAAGCTCGGCAAGGACATCAAATGGATCATCTACAAGATCAGCGACGACTGGAAAGAAATCGTGGTCGAGGAGACATCCAAGGAAGCCAACTTCGACGCCTTCCGCGAGAAGCTGCTGAGCGCAAAGAGCAAGGACCGCAAGGGCAAGGAGGGCATTGGCGGGCGCTATGCTGTCTTCGACGTCGAGTACGAGCTTGATAGCGGCGAGGGCACGCGGAGCAAGATCACATTCATTAGCTGGACGCCGGATGATGCGCCGCAATACGTGAGTAATTGGAAGGGTGGGAAGATAGAGGGACGGTTTGCTGACGAGATGTAGCCTCGCATGATGTACAGCTCCTCCAAGGAGGCGATCAAGCGCGCGCTCAACGGTCTGGCGGCTGACATCCAGGCCAACGACGCCGACGACATCGAGTGGGACAACATCAAGAGCCGCGTGTCCAAGGGCCGCTAAGCGCCTCGCTGCATTTCTTCGCATACGTGTGAGCAAACGTGGAGGAGCAGAACAGGCACGGTTAATGGACTTGGATGGATCGATACGGCAATCCAGTGCGAAAGGGTCTGCGATTGGCGATGATGCTGGGCTCGTTGCATCAGCAGGTTGCGCATGGTTTCTTGTGAGCGATAGAGCAGGCTGAACTGTCGAGAGTGGAATCTCATATTCATGATCATCTTGACGTCCAGCAAAGCTGTTCTATAATGCATACTAACCGCAGGATATCGAACGAGCCGAAGCTATATCTCCATCCCGTCTTCACTTACTACTCTCCCACGCCCCCCTAAACACCCCCATCAACCTCTCCGCTTCACCCTCATCCCTCACCCTCTGCATAACAAAGTTCTTAAGATCCCCCCAAAACTCCTCCGTAGCAACAACTTCCTTCCCACTCGGCCCCTGTGCCGCCGGACCCCCTTCTGCATGCGCACTACCGCCAGCAAGTCCCTTCTCCGCCTCACTCGGCGCCACAGCAGGCGGACTCATCACCTGCGGACTCGCCGTCCCACCCGCCATAACCATAACCCCGAACTCGACCTCACCCGCCACATCCTGACCTATGACCTCGCCCACAGTCTTGCTATCCGGCACCGGGCGCTTCTTGTACAGGATTTTTATCTTTGACGCTGAGAGGCCTGATTGCGTCGCGTACTGTGCTTTTAGGTCGTAGATGCTCGTTTTCGCGGGGTCGATGGATGATAAGGGGATGGTAGGTGAGGTTGCTTTCATGGGCTTGAGGGTGATGGTGAGGGTGTTGGGGGAGGCATTGCTGAGGGATTTGGGGGAGGGGCGTTTTGGGTGGGGTGGGTGTGGGAGGCGGGGAAGTGTGTACTGATGGCATGTCAGTGTGGTGGGAGATATAAGAGCGGAAGGGGTAGGAGAATAGTTGATGGGGGAGGGAAGGAGGACGTAC
>Ga0265798_10006232_pt1 | contig 15729 bp, 13 predicted proteins | sample P3T30metagenome_FD_192430 | JGI IMG/M metagenome (GOLD analysis project Ga0265798, IMG submission 192430) | Plant litter microbial communities from East Loma Ridge, Irvine, California - P3 T30 | ecosystem: Environmental > Terrestrial > Plant litter > Unclassified | place: USA: California... | reverse complement strand
GTAGCCGACCGGGGTCATGTAGTTTTTCGCGCCCGCGGGAATGGCTTGCGCCAGCGCGACCGCGTCGTCATCGTCGTCGTTGTCCGTCTCTTTGGTGAATGCCTTGTTCATTCCCGCATTGTAGGGCAAGGCGCACTGTTGGGGCGCGCCAGCACGGTTTCCGTATGTGTTTACCGTATGATGCCCCATGGCCAGCCCTCCCCCTCCCCTCACCCAGCGCAGCCGCCTGCTCACGCCACTGGTCTACCTGGTTGGCGTCGTGGTGCTGCTCGAAGAAGCATTCTGGCGCGCCGGGATCTGGATCGGCGGCTGGATCGCCAGGCTGCCGCTGGCGCGGCTGTTCGAGCGGCTGATCCTGGCGCTGCCGCCATGGGCGGCGATGTGCGCGTTCATCCTGCCCGGGCTGCTGCTCATTCCTGTCAAAGTGCTGGCCCTGTTCGCCATTGCCAACGGCCACGCGGCCACTGGCGTCACGACGTTCATCGTGGCCAAGCTGGCCGGCGCCGCGCTGGTGGCGCGCATCTACACGCTGTCGCTGCCCAAACTGCTCACGGTTGCGTGGTTTGCCCGCATGCATGTGCCCGTCATCGCTTTCAAAAATGTTCACCTGGACCGGATGCGCGCCAGCCACCTGTGGCGCCGCACGATGCTGGCGCTGGACGATTTCCGCCGGATGGCGCGGCACATGGGGCGCCAGCTACGCCGCACGTGGCGGGACCGGCGCACCCGGCCGCACGCACGGCCAACACCCCACTTCCTGCGCGTGATGCGGCGCTTTGCCGCCATTCGCCGCGCCCGCCGTCAATAACGTTCCAGTTTCCTGCCTTCAGTTTACCCATGAGCCCCTACCAAGCCCGCTTTTACGCTGTTGTCAGCCATACGCCGGGCCTCGTCTATGAATGCGCGATGCAGGCTGACGGCAGCATGGCCTTCCCCTGGCTGAGCGACGGCTGCGCGGCGTTGCTGGGCGTGCTGCCCACCGAACTGCAGCGCAATCCGGCACTGTTCCTCGACCTTATCCTGGAAGAAGACCGCCCCGGCTACCTGGCGTCGATGGAAACGTCGCGCGCAACGATGTCGGCGTGGAACTGGGAAGGCCGCATCCATGTGGAAGCCTGGCACGACGTGAAATGGATCAGCCTGCGCGCCAGCCCGCGCATGGCCGGGGACGTGGTGCTGTGGGACGGCATCATGACCAACGTCACGGACACGAAAACCGCGCAGCTTGGCCTGGCGGAACTGAGCAGCCATAGCGAACTGGTCAAGGAACAGGAACGGGCGCGCATCGCCCGCGAGCTGCACGACGACCTTGGCGGCAACCTGACCGCCATCAAAATGACGTTGGCCATGCTGGCGCGGCATCTGCCGGAACAGCCAGCGATGCTGTCCGAAAAGGCTGCGTACCTGGACAGCCTGGTCGACCGCACCATCGACTGCGTGCACCGCATTTCACGCGACCTGCGTCCGTCGACGCTGGACCTCGGCATTGTCGCCGCGCTCGAATGGCAAGCCAGCGAATTCACGGAGCGCACGGGCATTGCCTGCCGCGCCAATGTCATCGAAGACATTGCACTCGACGACGACCAGGCCACCGCCCTGTTTCGCATCTCCCAGGAAGCGCTGACGAATATCGCCAAGCACGCCAGCGCCACCGAGGTGGTCGTCGACCTGCGCCGTACGGCTGAGCATTTGCAGCTGTCGATCTGCGATAACGGCCGGGGCATGGCGGCGGTCGACCGCCTGAAACCGGATTCCTTCGGCTTGCGCGGCATGGATGAGCGTGCGCGGGCGTTGAAAGGCAGCTTGCGCTTGTCGGTTCCGCCCGGAGGTGGCACGATGGTGAGTATTCTGATACCACTTTAAGCGCCCGCCCATTTCGCCCCATGACAGAAAAAGCCACTATCCGCGTCTTCATTGCCGACGACCACGCCATCGTACGCGAGGGACTCAAGCAAATCCTGGCTGACTCGCGCGATATTGTCGTGGCTGGCGAAGCAGAAAACGGCCTCGATGCGATCCGGCTGTTTCCCAAGTCGCGTTGCCACGTCATGTTGCTCGACATTTCCATGCCGGATAAGAACGGCATCGAAGTGCTCAAGCAAATCAAGAAAGAGCATCCCGACACCCAGGTGCTGATGCTGTCGATGCACCGCGAGGACCAGTACGCGATCCGCTCCCTGAAAGCCGGCGCGGCCGGCTACCTGACCAAGCAGGCCGCGCCAAAAGAGCTGGTGGTGGCCATCCGGCAGGTGGCGTCAGGCCAGAAATATGTCAGCGCGGCGCTGGTCCAGGCGCTCGCGCAGCAGGTTGGCGACGACCATGCCACGCCAGCGCACGACACCTTGTCCGACCGCGAATACCAAACTTTGATGCTGATCGCATCGGGCAAGACCGTCAGCGATATCGCCGCCGAATTGTCGCTGTCGGTGAAGACTGTCAGCGAATACCGTGCGCGCCTGCTGGTGAAGATGAAACTCAAGAACAGCGCCGAATTGACCCATTATGCCATCCGCAATCATCTGGTTGAATAGTCAACTCGGAGAATGACCGACTTTCCGCCCGTTCCTCAGAAGATTAACGTGTGGAAATTCACTTTACTATAGCGATAAATTTGAACTGATCAGCTAGCCAACATGTCCACCGCACCTGCCTCTCCTCCTGTTCCGTCGCCATCGTCTGCTGGCGCGGCTGCCAATCCCGCCGAGATCGCCCGCGAGGCATTCAAGCGCCTGGCGGTACGCCGGATCGCGCCGACGCCGGACGCGTATCGCGAGATCTACAACGAAATCGTCGGCATCGTCACGCCGCCAGCCCCGGCTCCGGTCACAGAGCCCGTGGTAGCGCACGATCCGGGTGCGGAGGTGGTGCTCAACGGGTTTGCCGTGACGCTGTCGGCCACGCCGGGTGAGCTGGCCGAGTTCGGGCGCCGCATGAACCGCGCGGTCAAGGTACGCGACTGGGATGGCTATGCGCGCAACCTGTCGCAGCTGGCGGAAAAATACCTGCGCCGCACCACCCCCATCGATGTGCTCGGCATTGAAAGCACCAACGAGCGCCTGCTGCGGGAAATGCTGAGCCGGACATTGGCGTTTGCCGTCGCGTCGCTGCTCGCCGGCAGCCCCACGTTGATCAGCGAGGCTGAATCGCTGGGCGCCGCCGTCAAGAGCGCGCACAACGAGGCGGCGCTGCAGGAAATTGCCGCGCGCCTGAAAGAGCTGTGCTACCGCATCGAGCTGAAAACTGGCGATGACGCCGAGCAGCAGGAGTTGCTGCTGCGCTTGTTCAAACTGCTGCTGGAGAACGTTGGCGAGTTGCTCGACGATGACAGCTGGATGCGCGGCCAGGTGGCCATCGTGCAGGAACTCATTTCCGGGCCGATCGACCATCGTTCGCTGGAAGACGCCACCCGCTCGCTGAAAGACGTGATTTACAAGCAGGGCCAGATCAAGCACGGCCTGTCCGACGTCAAGCTGACGGTCAAGAACATGATGATGACGTTCATCGAACGGCTGGGGCTCGTGGCCCAGTCCACCGGTGAATTCCACACCAAGATCGACAGCTTTTCCACGCGCATCCGCGGCGCCGAAGACATTGCCCAGCTCGACGTCGTGCTGGCCGAGGTGCTGGCCGAAACCAGCAAGGTGCAAGAGCAGGCGCTGCAGTCGCGCGACCGCATGCTGGCCGCGCACCAGGAAGTGCAGGACGCCGAGCAGCGTATCCGCGAGCTGGAGGAAAAGCTGCGCAACCTGTCCGACCTGGTGCGCGAAGACCAGCTGACCGGCAGCCTGAACCGGCGCGGACTGGACGAACTGTACGCACGCGAAAGCGCCCGCTCCGACCGCCGCGGCACCCAGCTGTGCGTGGCCTTGCTCGACCTCGACGATTTCAAGAAACTGAACGATACCTACGGCCATATCGCCGGTGACAACGCATTGAAACACCTGGTGAAAACCGTCAAGGATGCACTGCGCTCGATGGATGTGATCGCCCGTTTCGGCGGCGAGGAATTCCTCATCATGTTGCCGGAAACGTCGGTTGAATCGGCCGCCGCCACGATGACACGGCTGCAGCGCGAGCTCACGCGCCACTACTTCCTGCACGAAAACGAAAAGCTGCTGATCACCTTCTCCGCGGGCGTGGCGCTGCGCCTGCCCAACGAAGATCAAACGTCCCTCATCCGCCGCGCCGACCGTGCCATGTACGAAGCCAAGCAGGCCGGCAAGAACCGCGTGATCATCGCGACCTGACGCGTCCCGCGCCGCACGGAAAATGCAGGTGCCAATGCATGCAAACCGTGGGGGTCAGGTCCGGCAAACGTCATTTTTTGAACTTTTTCAGTCAGTTGGTGTCGTGTTTTTCGTCCTTGACGGACCCGGCATTGGCAGACCATGGGTGGCGATAAAAGTTCCCGAATAGACGTTTGCCGGACCTGACCCTGGTTGGTTCGATGTTGGTGTTGCCGGCAAGCTGATCAGCTGCCCGTGGATGGCGCCAGGCGGATCTCGGCGACCATTTCGTCACGCTCATCGATGCCGGTTTCGACGAATCCGAGCGACGCATAAAAGCGGCGGGCGGTCGCATTGCCGGGCTTGTAGCAGATCGTGATGCGGCGCGCATCGGGGCAGGCGCCAATTTCCGCCAGCAGCAGCGCCATTGCGCGGCGGCCGATGCCCCGGTTCTGGCGCGGATGGCCCACCATCAGGCGGTAGATGGCGTAGCAGCCAGGCTCGCCGTCGCCTTCGACGTCGTACAGCGCGAAGCCGGCCGGTGCGCCATCGGCATAAATGGCGCGCGGGCGCCAGTCGGGGTAGTAGTGGGACTGGGCGATCGAATACGCATTGCTGGCCAAATAAGCGGCCTGCTCGGGCGGCAATTCCATGTCCATCAGCGCTTCGAAGTTGTCGATCGTGACGGCTTCCAACGTAACGTTCACACGCGCCCCTTGCGGCTAGTCTTCCTTGGCCCCGCCAAACAATTTTTCCTTGGTGCGCAACAGCTTCTGTACCTTGGAACCCATCTTCATCAGCTGCGCCATCGATTCGGGCGACATGCGCTGCAAATCGTCGAACCAGTTGTTGGCGGTGTCGACCAGCTCATGCATCTCGCGCATGCGCTCCTGGGCAAAGGCGTCGTCGGGCGACTTGACCTTGACCATCAGCGACTCGCGCAGCACCGACAGCGTCGGCGCAATTTCACGGCGGCGGCGCTCGGCTGCCACGACGCGGAAAATTTCCTGCACATCGCCCAGCGACGTGAAATATTCGCGCCGGTCACCGGGAATGCGCGACAGGCGCACCAGCCCCCACGCCTGCAACTCCTTCATGCCGATGCTGACGTTCGAGCGCGACATGCCGAGCTTCTCGCCAATGTCGTCGGCGTGCAGCGGCTGTTCGGTGACATACAGCAGCGCGTAGATCTGGCCAACCGTGCGGTTGATGCCCCAGCGGCTGCCCATCTCGCCGAAGTGGGAGACAAAACTTTGGACCAATGGCGTCACGTTGAGAACTTTTCGAAATGTGAGGAACCTCAATTATCCATCATTTGTCCGCCATTTTCGCTATCCATCCAATCCCGAGCAATCTACTCCAGTTTCATCACAGAACGACTTTTTAGGCGCATACTTTCACTAACTTCTGAAAATTCAAAATACTGGAAAGGTTCGCGAACCGTATGCGATCCCTCAAAACCCCCACCGCCGCACTGACGCCAAGTCTTGCCGCCCTGCTGTGGATACCGCAAGCGGCGCTGGTCGCCCGTGCGGTCCAACGCCTCGCCGATGGCGCAGGATTCGCCGCCATGCTGCTGCCCGCCGCCAGCTTCCTGCTGCTTGGCGTGCTGCGCGCCAGCATCGACGCCTGGGGCGCGCGCCGCCTGTTCGATAGCGCGCGCCAGCATGTGTCGACGCTGCGTACGCATGCCGCTGCCGCACTGGCCAGGCGCTCGCCGCTCGACGGTGCGCGCCTGGCCAGCGGCCACGCTGGCAGCGTCGTGGCCGAACAGGCCGAAGCCGTGCTGCCGTGGCTGCTGCGCTACCAGCCGGCGCGCTGGCGCGTCATGCTGGTGCCACCGGTGATCGCGCTGGCCGTGGCCACCCAATCCTGGCTTGCCGCGCTGATTTTGGTCTGCGCCGCGCCCTTGATTCCCTTGTTCATGGTGGTCATCGGCTGGCGCGCCCAGGCTGCCAGCGCAACGCAGCTGAAAGTCGTTGGCGGCATGAACGGTTTCCTGCTCGACCGCCTGCGCGGTTTGTCGACGCTGCGCGCGCTCGATGCCGTCGACACCACGGCGAACCGGCTGCGCGCCACCGCGGAAAACGTCCGCGCCAGCACCATGGCCGTGCTGCGGATCGCATTCCTGTCATCCACCGCGCTGGAATTGTTTTCCGCGCTGGGCGTGGCGCTGGTGGCGGTCTACATCGGCTTTCACTTGCTGGGCGAAATCGACCATGGCAGCTGGGGCCATCGCCTCACGCTCGCGCAGGGCATGTTCATCCTGATGCTCGCACCGGCCTTTTTCGAGCCGCTGCGCGAACTGGCGTCAACCTGGCACGACAAGGCCGCCGGCCAGGCCGCCCTCGATGCGCTGGCCGCGCTTGAACAGGACATGGTCGCCCTGCCCGGCGCCGGCCAGGCGGTACCAGCGCGTAAGTCACTCGCCGCGCTGGCTGTCGATATCGACCAGCTGCATTTCCAGCATGGCGCCAGAGCTGCAGTATTCGCAGGCCTCGACCTGCACATCGGCGCCGGCGAACATGTCGCGCTGATGGGCGCCAGTGGTAGCGGCAAGACCACCTTGCTGGCGCTGATCGCGGGCCTGGCGCCTGCCGCGGCGGGCAGCCTGCGCATCGGCGGCATGGAACTCACTCATGGCAGCGCAGCCGAACTGCGCGCCGGCATGGCCTGGATCGGCCAGGCGCCGCACGTCTTCCCCGCCACCGTACGCGGCAACGTCGGCCTGCAGCGTCCCGGCGTCTCCAGCCGCGCCGTCAACCGCGCCGTCGCTTTCGCGGGCCTCGGCCAGGTCCAGCACGCCACCCCGACCGCACACCTCGGCGAAGGCGGCATCGGCCTGTCCGGCGGCGAACTGGTGCGCCTGGCGCTGGCCCGGGCCTGCGTCATACCCGGCGCCGGCCTGGTGCTGGCGGACGAGCCGACTGCGCGCCTGGACCGCGCCACCGCCAATCAGGTCATCGCCGCTTTGCTGGAACTGGCTGCCGGCCGCACGCTGATCGTCGCCACGCACGACCTGGCGCTCGCGCAACGTATCGGCCGCGTGATCCATCTCGACCACCTGGAACCAGCGAAGAAAGCCGCATGAAACGTTCAAATGACATGATGTCCGTGCTGGCCCTGTTCATCCGCGTGGCCGGCGCCCGCCTGGCGCTGGGCGCCCTGCTGTCGACGCTGGTGGTATTAGCCGGCATCGCGCTCCTCGGCATCTCGGGCTGGTTCATCAGCGCCACCGCGCTGGCGGGGCTCGCCGGTGCGGCCGTGTTCTTCAATGTGTTTGTGCCCAGCGCCAGCATCCGCCTGCTCGCGTTGGGCCGCACTTTCGGCCGGTACGCCGAGCGCATCGTCACGCATGACGCCACGTTTGCCGTGCTGGCCGCCCTGCGCGAGCAGCTGTTTCGCGGCTGGGCCGAACCCGGCGCGGCGCGCGCACTGCTGCAGCGCCCGGCGCGCCTGCTGTTCCGGCTGACGCACGACATCGACGCCCTCGAGTCGCTTTACCTGCGCCTGCTGGCCCCTGCCTGCGCGGCAGTGGGTGCGGCCGCGCTGGCAGGCCTGGTGTTCGCCACGCTGGACGTGCGCGCCGGCGTGGCGATGTGCGCTTGGCTGCTGCTGTGCGGCGGCGGCATCGCCATCGTCGTGGCGCGCCGCACGAAGCTGCTGGCCACGCGGCGCGTGCGGGCACTGGAACGCCTGCGCGCCGCCAGCATCGACCTGGTGGCTGGCCAGACCGACCTCGCCATGGCGGGTCGCCTGCCCGCCCAGTGCACGCACATTGCGCATTTCGACACAACCCTGGCCGGTGTCGACGCCGCGTTGCACCGGCTGGACGTGCACGCGGGGTTAGCCTGGGCCGTGTCGGGCCACGCCACGGTGGCTGCCGTGCTGCTGCTCGTTGGCGTGCTGGCCGAACGCCACGCCATCAATGCGCCGCTCGCCGCGCTGGCGCTGCTCACTGCCTTGACCGCGCTCGAACCATTTGCCGCCTTGCGGCGCGGCGCCATCGAAGCCGGGCGCAGCGCGTTGGCCGCCCGCCGTGTGGCGCCGCGCCTGCACGCCACGACCAGACCACCCGCCGCGGCATCACCCATCCCGCTGCAGCTGGCCAAAGCCACCGTGCGCCACGCCGGGCGCGCACACGCCGCGCTGGACGACATCACGCTGCAGATTGCCCTAGGTGAGCGCGTCGCCGTCATTGGCAGCAGCGGCGCCGGCAAATCGACGCTGCTGACGCTGGCCGCGGGCGAACTGGCGCCGCAATCGGGCGCCGTCCACGCGCAGCCGTGCACCTGGCTGACCCAGCACACCCAGCTGTTCCAGGACAGCGTGCGCGCCAACCTGCAACTGGCGGCGCCCGCCGCGCCAGATGCCGCCCTGTGGGACGCACTCGACGCTGCCGGCCTGGGCGACGACGTCCGGGCCATGGCGGGTGGGCTTGACACTCCGCTTGGCGAAGGGGGACTGGGCTTGTCCGGCGGGCAGGCGCGCCGGCTGGCCCTGGCGCGCCTGCTGCTCAAGCAGTCGCCGTTCTGGCTCCTGGACGAACCGACCGAAGCGCTCGACGGCCCTGTCGCCATCGATGTCCTGGCGCGCCTGCGGCAGCACGCCCAGGGCCGCACCGTGCTGCTGGCCACGCACCTGCGCCGTGAAGCCGCGCTGGCCGACCGCCTGCTGGTGCTGAGCGGCGGACGGTTGCTGGCCGACCTGCGCCGCGGCACCCCTGCCTTCGACGCGGCGCTGGCCACGCTGCGCCCTGATTGATCACTTATTGAACCACCACCAGAAAGGACGTACCCATGGACCTCGACGTTGTCGGGCTCTCCCGATTGCAGTTTGCCCTCACGGCGCTGTACCACTTCATTTTCATCCCGCTCACGCTGGGCCTGTCGATCCTGGTTGCCATCATGGAGACCGTCTACGTGATGAGCGGCCGCCCCATCTGGCGCCAGATGACCAAATTCTGGGGCACGCTATTCGGCATTAACTTTGCCATTGGCGTGTCCACCGGCCTCGTCATGGAATTCCAGTTCGGCATGAACTGGAGCTATTACAGCCATTACGTCGGCGACGTGTTCGGCGCCCCGCTGGCCCTTGAAGGCCTGATGGCCTTCTTCCTGGAGGCGACCTTTGTCGGCATGTTCTTCTTTGGCTGGGACCGCCTGTCGAAAGTCGCGCACCTGATCGTCACCTGGCTGGTCGCACTGGGCAGCAACCTGTCGGCGCTGTGGATCCTGATTGCCAATGGCTGGATGCAGAACCCGGTCGGTGCGGCGCTCAACCCGGAGACGATGCGCATGGAAGTCACCGACTTTTATGCGGTCATCACCAACCCGGTGGCGCAGGCCAAGTTCGTCCACACCGCCTCGGCGGGCTACGTGGTGGCGTCGATGTTCGTGCTGGGCGTTTCGGCGTTCTTCATCCTGCGCGGGCGCCACGTCGACCTGGCCAAACGCTCGCTGACCGTGGCCGCGGCGTTCGGCCTGGCGGCGTCCCTGTCGGTGGTGGTGCTGGGCGATGAAAGCGGCTACCTGTCCTCCGAACACCAGAAAATGAAACTGGCCGCCATCGAAGGCATGTGGCACACGGAACCTGCGCCAGCGAGCTTCACCGCGTTCGGCTTTCCCGACCGGGAAGCGCGCAAAACGCACTACGCGATCCACATCCCGTGGGTGATGGGCCTGATCGGCACGCGTTCGCTGGACGGCCAGGTGCAGGGCATCGACGCACTCGTCCAACTGGCCAGCGTGCGCATCCGCCAGGGCCTGCAATCGTATGATGCCCTCGAACAGATCCGCACACTGCCTGCCCATGCGCCCGTACCACCGGCGTTGACAGCACGCTTCGAGGAACACAGCGGCGAACTGGGCTACGCGCTGCTGCTGAAACGCTACGTCGACGATCCGCGCCGCGCCACCGACGCGCAGATCGCGCTGGCTGCCGGCGACACCGTCCCGCAAGTCGCGCCGCTGTTCTGGTCGTTCCGCATCATGGTCGGCCTTGGCATGTATTTCATCCTGCTGACCGCAGTGTTCTTCGTCCTGTCGGCCAAGCGCAAACTGGACGCCTACCCGTGGCTGCTGAAGGTGGCCGTGTGGTCGATCCCGCTGCCGTGGATCGCCGCCGAAGCCGGCTGGATCGTGGCCGAACTGGGTCGCCAGCCCTGGGCCATCGAAGGCGTGCTGCCCACCGCCGTGGCGGTGTCGAACCTCGGGATGCAGACCGTGCTGACGACGCTGCTCGGTTTCGTCGTGCTCTACACAATCCTGCTGGTCGTCGAAATGAAGCTGATGCTGAAAACCATCCGCAAAGGTCCGGAGCCTGAATCAACCGGCCATCCCGGCACCGCCAGCCCGCTGATTGGCACGACGCTGGCCCTGCGCACCGCCCCCATGATTACCACGGAGTGATACAGAAATGATTCTTCATACCCTGCTCGACTACGACGTCCTGCGCTTCACCTGGTGGATCCTGCTCGGCGTGCTGCTGGTGGGCTTTGCCGTCACCGACGGCTTCGACCTTGGCACCGGCATCCTGCTGCCCTTCATCGGCAAGACCGACCTGGAACGGCGCGTGGTGATCAACACCATCGGCCCGGTCTGGGAAGGCAACCAGGTCTGGCTGATCCTCGGCGGCGGCGCCATTTTCGCAGCCTGGCCGCAGCTGTACGCCGTGTCGTTTTCCGGCTTTTACCTGGCCATGGCAGCGGTGCTGCTGGCGCTGATCCTGCGCCCGGTCGGCTTCAAATACCGCAGCAAGCGTGACAGCGTGCAGTGGCGGTCGGCCTGGGACTGGGCGCTGTTTGTCGGTGGCTTCGTGCCGGCGCTGGTGTTCGGCGTCGCCATGGGCAATGTGCTGCAGGGCGTGCCGTTCCGGCTCGGCCCCGAGATGCAGATCTATTACGACGGCGGCTTTTTTGCACTATTGAACCCGTTCGGCGTGCTGGCCGGCCTGGTGTCGGTGGCGATGCTGGTCATGCACGGCAGCAGCTGGCTGGCCCTGAAAACCGATGGCGTGCTGGCCGCACGCGCCCGCCGCTTCGGCATCGTTGGCGCGCTCGCGACCATTGCGCTGTTCGCGGTGGCAGGTATTGCGCTCTGGGGTTTTGTGGACGGCTACCGCATCACCAGCGCCATCTTCACGAACGGCCCGTCCAATCCGCTGCTGAAAACCGTGCAGGCGCACGCCGGCGGCGCGTGGTTTGCCAATTACGCTGCGCACCCATGGACAATGGCCGCGCCGGCCGCCGGTTTTATTGGCGCACTGCTCGCTCTGCTGGGCCTGGTACGGCGCTGGGAAGGCAGCACGATGATTTTCAGCGGCGTGTCGATTGCCGGCATCGTGCTGAGCGTGGGCGCGTCGATGTTCCCGTTCATCCTGCCGTCATCGATCCAGCCGCAGGCCAGCCTGACCGTGTGGGATGCGTCATCGAGCCACATGACGCTTTTCATCATGCTGGTCGGGACGTGCATCTTCCTGCCGGTCATCCTGCTCTACACCAGCTGGGTCTACAAGGTTTTATGGGGCAAGGTCAATCCGGCCGACATCAGCGCCGGCAAAAGCCACGCATATTAACCAACCAAACGATATAAACGATTAAGGAAATAGTATGTGGTATTTCGCCTGGATCCTGGGATTGCCCCTGGCCGCCGCGTTTGCGGTGTTGAATGCGATGTGGTTTGAGTTGATGGATGATGCGGAGAAAGCAAAAGCCGCTAGCGCCACCCCCGCGAAGACAGGGATGACGATCTAGCGGTGTGAACTTACGCGAGCATCAGCCGCGACGACGACGACGCCGCGAACCCGTTGCCCGTGGCGCCACTCAAACGGAATGTGCTGACCAGGTTTTCCAGCTGCCCGGCCTGCTCGCGCATGGCCTCGGCCGCCGCGGCGGCTTCTTCCACCAGCGCGGCATTCTGCTGCGTGGTCGCATCCATCGTCGTGATCGCCTGGTTGATCTGGTCGATGCCGGCGCTCTGCTCTTCACCGGCCAGCATGATTTCCGACATGATCGCGGTGACCTTGCCGACGCTCTCGACAATGTCGCCCATCGTCATGCCGGCCTTGCCCACGAGTTGGGCGCCCTCTTCGACCTGGCTGACCGAGGTGGCAATCAATTCCTTGATTTCTTTCGCCGCCGCTGCCGAGCGGTGCGCCAGGTTGCGCACCTCGGAGGCCACGACCGCGAAACCGCGTCCCTGTTCCCCAGCACGCGCCGCTTCCACTGCCGCATTCAGCGCCAGGATATTGGTCTGGAACGCGATGCCGTCGATCACGCCGATGATGTCGACGATGCGCTTCGAACTGGCGCTGATGGTGTCCATCGTGACCACCACCTGCGTGACCAGTTCGCCACCCTTGCCGGCCACGCTGGACGCCGACAGCACCAGCTGGTTCGCTTCACGGGCGTTCTGCGCATTCTGGCGCACGGTGGCGGTGAGCTCTTCCAGCGACGACGCGGTCTCTTCCAGGCTGGCGGCCTGCTGCTCGGTACGGTGCGACAGGTCGGTGTTGCCGGACGAGATTTCAGCGCTGGCGTGGGCAATCGCGGTGCTGCCGGTGCGCACGCTCTGCACGGTGCCCGACAGCCCTTGCTGCATCTTCGACAGGCCCGTCAACAAGGCGCCCATTTCATCCTGGCGGCTGGTGTCGATGCGCTCGGACAGGTTGCCGGCGGAGATTTCGTCGAAGTGCGCCAGGGCCTGCTCGAGTGGATGCATGATGGCGCGCAGCAGGAACACGGTCGACGCGAGGATGAATGCCAGGCCCAGCACGATGGCCGCAGTGAAGCCTTTCAGCAGGCGATCGTAGAACTGCTGGCTGGCCTGGAATTCCTGCGCGGCAGACTTGAGCTGGAAGTCCTGGAGCTTGACCGACGCGTCATTGAAGCCCTTGTACAGCTGCGTTAATTTTTTCATGGCCAGCTCTTCGGTCTTCGCCGCGTCCTTCGCGCGCAGCGCACTGGCCAGGGCGCGCAGGCCGTTGTCGATGTAGTCGGCGCGCTTCGGCTTCAGCGCGTCTGCAAGCACCTTTTCCTCGCTGTCCTGTGGCAGCGCCAGGTAATCCTGCCATGACTTGTCGGCCTCCTTGATGAATTCCTCGCTGCGAGTCAACGTCTGCTCGAGGTCGGGGGCCTCCGGATGGAAAACCCCCTTGTCGACGTTGAAGCGCGCGCGGTTCAGCGAATTCATCGTGTCGGTGAGTTTGATGGCGGACGTCATCTGGTTGGTGTAGACGTTCTGCAGTGACGCGTTGGCGGTGCGCATGCCGTACACGCCGACGCCGCCAATGACGACGATCAGCGCCCCCAGCAGCAGCATGGAGGCAATCAAGCGCGTTCGGATGGTTAGTTTGGACATGGGAATTCCTGAAGTTAGAGCGGATGTTACGAAGGGGGATGTACGTACTTTACCACGTTGTTGCCACGTGGAAACCCATAATATGCACCATGGTTGCATCGATACAACTTCATTGCGCCGGCTACAGGCGAAAAAAAGCGCATCAGCGAGGTGGCCGGAGCCGCTCGGTGATGCGCGTCGATCAAACCCGTCTTGAACTTATGCTAATGCCAATTCAATTGTTTAATGACTAATTTTGCAATGTTCAATGTGCAGCCAGTGTCGGATTCGACGCCGTTTTGCGCGCCTGGTCCGTCTCCTGGTCCACCACCTTGCGCACCTTCGCCACCTCGCTGGCCGTGGCTGCCGGCGCTTGGTTGCCCCAGCTCTGGCGCACGAACGTCACCAGCTGCGCGGTTTCGTCATCCGACAAGCGCCAGCCAAACGCCGGCATGCCGAGGTTCGATGGCGCCAGCTTCGTCGACGGCAGCGCACTGCCCGCCAAAATCAGGCGGATCAGCGACGTCGGGTTATCCGACAGCACGGTCGGGTTGCCGGCCAGGGCCGGGAACACGATCGCATTCGACTTGGCGTCGCTGCGGTGGCAGGCGTTGCAGTTGTCGAGGTACAGCTGCGCGCCGCGGCTCTGGTCATGTCCGGCCTTCAGGGCCAGCGCGGTAATGTCGCTGGCGGCAAAGGTCGATTTTTCCGGCAAGCCCACTGGCAGCGACTTCAGGTACGCGGCAATCGCGTTCTGGTCGCCCGGCGTCATCTGCTGGGTGCTGTGCGTGACCACTTCGTTCATCGGGTCGCCGATGACCGCGGTGTGGTCGTTGCGCGCTTTGGACAGCGTGTCGACGATGTCTTTCTGCGACCAGCGGCCCAGGCCACCGGCAGGGTTGGCGCGCAGGTTCACCGCCAGCCAGCCATCGATGACCTCGCCGCCAGACAGGAAGCTTGGATGCGACTCGTCTTGCGACAACTCCTGCATTGTCGCCGCACGCGGCGTGTGGCAGGCGCCGCAGTGGCCCAGGCCCTGCACCAGGTAAGCGCCACGGGCGATCTGCTCGCTCTGGTACTTGTTCATCGCGATCGGCGCCACTTCGGGCGCGTACGTCTTGCGCCAGATTGCCAGCGGCCAGTTGATCGACAGCGGCCACATGATATCGCTGCCCTTGTTGGCCTGCGACACCGGCGCCACGCCATGCATGAAGTACGCATACAACGCGCGCACGTCGCCATCGCTGATCTTGGCGTACGACGGATACGGCATCGCCGGGTACAAGGTCGAGCCCGATGGCGTGATGCCGTGGCGGATCGCGCGGTCGAAATCGTTCAGCGTGTAGTTGCCGATGCCAGTCTGTTTGTCCGGCGTGATGTTCGAGCTGTACAGCGAGCCGATCGGCGTGGCCATCGTCAGGCCGCCGGCGAACGGCTTGCCGCCCTTGGCGCTGTGGCAGGCGATACAGTCGGCCGTCACGGCCAGGTAGCGGCCCGCTTCGATCAGCTCGGTGCTGGGCGCCGCCAGATTCACTGTGCCAGGACCGATGTCACGCGTGGCCGTGCCGGACAAGCCGTACGCCATCGCGCCGCCGCCCACCACCACGGCAATCGCCACCAGCGCCAGCAGCGTTTTTTTGATAGAACTTTTTTTCATGTCGCTTCCTTATGCCTGGACCAGCGGGCCGGGGTTTTTCAGGTACATCTCGCGAATTGCCTTGGCCATCCAGTACGTCAATGCACCCACCATGCCGGTCGGGTTGTAGGCATTGTTCTGCGGGAAAGCATTGGCGCCCGGCACAAACACGTTCGAGACATCCCACGATTGCAGGTAGCGGTTCAGGGCCGACGTTTTCGGGTTGTCGCCCATGATCGCGCCGCCGCAGGTGTGGGTCGACTGGTACTGGGTCACGTTGTAGTGTCCGTCTTCCTTCTTGGCGTCGCCCTTCATCGACAGCGGGGCCAGCACCTTGCACATGTCGGTGGCTTTTTCGACCAGGAACTGCGACGCCTTGATTTCGTTGTTGTGCCAGTCGAACGTCATGCGCAGCAGCGGCCGGCCAAACGCGTCTTTATATGTCGGGTCCAGGCTCAGGAACGCGTCTTCGTACGCCATGCAGGAGCCCTGCACTTCGTAATAGAACGAATGGCGGAACGATTCCTTG
>Ga0265798_10006230_pt1 | contig 15731 bp, 17 predicted proteins | sample P3T30metagenome_FD_192430 | JGI IMG/M metagenome (GOLD analysis project Ga0265798, IMG submission 192430) | Plant litter microbial communities from East Loma Ridge, Irvine, California - P3 T30 | ecosystem: Environmental > Terrestrial > Plant litter > Unclassified | place: USA: California... | reverse complement strand
TGTGGTTGCTGTCCCTGCATGGTTTGCGGGCGGAACTGCGGCTGTTGCTGTTGGGGAAGCCCATGCACAGGACCTGCGGACGGTGGACTACTCCCCATTTGCTGTTGTTGTCCTTGTGAACCTGGTCGTCCGGAGTTCATAGGCATCCGCGGTTGCAGGCCGACGGAGAAAGGGCTGGCGAGCATTGGGACCATGGTGGGTTGGAAGGGCGGTGACATGACTGGGAACGGGGCGATGGGGACATTGCTTGCGGCTACCATCATTGGCGCCGAGGGAGAGTATCGGCCTGTCATGGTGGTGGCAGTAGGGCTCGTATCGGATGATCCGGGGCTGGTGGTGGAAGCTGGGAGAGATAAAGACCATGGGGCGAAGTGTTGGGCGGCAGGGTTGTGGGATTGTAAGCCTGGGTCTTCGAGAAGAAACATTCCCGTCTGCCCCATGACGGTGTTGCCCATGATCGTGTCGCCAGACATGTCGTAGGCACTGGTGTCACTTGTGTCGATGCCGAGGATGGGTTGGTAGAGGTGGTAGACTTCGTCAGGTGGAGAGTATTGGTAGGGCTGCTGATTTGGATGGCCCTGCTGCTGTTGATACTGACTCTGACTTGTTCGGCGAGACACGGCGGCAGCTGCAGCGGCAGCGTTGAAGGCGTCTTGTCGTTCACGCTGGCGTGTCTTGAAGAGGACGATACCTTTGGTGATGCGGGCGACGGCTAGTTCGGCGAGTTTGTGGATGCCGTTACGCTGCAACTCTGTGAACACTAGTAGAGCCTCGTCCACAAGCCACATATTCTGCTCGCCTTCTGTCTCCCATGCGTCGAGCATGATGATCATGGCGGCGTTGAATGCCTGCTGTCCAATCGTCCAGCATATCAGGACGGCTGGATGGCGGTGGCTGAAGAAAAGGAAGGTCTGCAACAATTGGACAGAACTATTGATGACCAGTGGGCGACCGCGGATGGGAGCCTGGTGATGGATGCCGTCCGAACCGCCGGCTGATGACATGTATGTCGTGCTGTTCACGCCAGCCAAAGTGTTTGGGTAGGTCGGTGGCGAGGTAGAAGATGCAGCTCGCGTTGTTCGTTCGTCTCGTTGTCGGTTGAGGAGTATGAGGAAGGACTGTACTTTGGCAAACAATGCTGTAGTGGTATTAGCCTTTGTTTCAACGTTGAGAAGATTTTCGCAACACTCACTCGCAGACATGACATCCAACGGCCATTCAGGAAGAACTGTCTCCGGTCTGGTCCAGCTCTCGTTGAACTGCAGTTTCTCCGGCATGGTATCCCACAATCCCAACAACTTGTCCGTGAATTCATCGATCCTGCCAACACTCATCAGGCCATCGCTGCCGAGTATTTGTCTTGCAACAATGGTAAAGTGATTGACGAACTCTCCCAGTCGAAGCACAGTGGTGTTGGTCGTAAGCGGTTCAGGCGGTGGACAGTCACCGATGCCCGAAATGCCAAGTGGTCGGCCGAGAGTGACGGAGTATTGCTGGTCCATGTGTAGCATCCACCACCACAGCGTGCGCCGGATCATGCACTCACGGAGCGGCGGTACGGGATCGATGAACTTGGGATTGCGATGCAGACCCATTGAGTGGGCGAGTCGGATAGTCAGTCCGAATAATGTCCAAGCGTCTAGGAACCGACCACTGTTGGTGAGATACGGTCCCATCATGACCAGAGTCTGGATACCCAGAAGCGTCGGTGTATTCATGAAAGAAGCGTAGCGTAGGGCTTGCATACTTGCCCCGACTGTTGACATGTCAGCCACAGGTGCCACTCTCAACGCCATGTGTAAAACTTACGATAGACCTCGCCTTTGCTTTGTGCGTTAGCCACGGACGCCTCAAGCCGGCGGCCGCCATTACCATCGAAGACGCCAATCTGCATCCCGACCGCGAGCGTAGCGAATATCAGGCCGAGCATGTCAGGCGCTTTGCTCGCGTTCGTTTCTTTGTCTTGCAGAAATCGCTCGACTTCTTTCCTCGTCATCTCATCTGGGACATGCGGGAAGGAATTGTCGTGCGCCCGTCGTTCGAAGAGGTCGAGTTGTTGGAAGATTACCTCATTGGGAGGAAGCAGAGCGGTCAAGGCAGCTGCAGTGTTGTCGCCGACAGGAATCATCTTGAAGGGATAGCTTCCTTCTGCAGGGTACATGTCCTGACCTCTGGGAACTGTGTGGGTCAACGAATGACTGCCGACTTGCAGGTTTGCAAACTAAACCATTTCGTCAGTACGTTGCTGACCATGTGATGCAGAGTGATACCAACGTCAGACACAATGTTAGCAAGCCCTGGGGTCCCAAAATAGATGTTGTCGATTCGTTCGGTCGTTCGGAAGCGTCGTTGTCTTGCTGCAGTTGCGCGAGACGTCGGTTTTGTACTAGATTGATCCGGAGATTCAACATCGTCGTCATCGTCGGCGGAGCACTTTGCGCGAGCATCACGGAGTTGCTCTTTGAGTTTCTGGTTTTCTCGACGCAGCTCTCTGATTTCGTAAGATTGCTGGATAGGACTGTAGTCATTGCCTTCGCCAACGATGAATTGGCACTCCTTGGGGTGTCCACGAGCGCAACATGCAGAGCAAGGCTTCGTTCGATCGCACTGAGATGACCATCAGCGAATGCTCCACGAAGGGTAGTAGTCCATCTGCTGACAAAACGCTTACCTTCACTTTTCGCTCGCGGCACTTGGTGCATGACAATAATTGTCTAGGTTGGGGCTTCTTTTTCGATGAGCTTGACTCGGCGTTCTGCTGTGATGGTTGCAACTGTAAAGGATGGGGTGCTGAAGGCCCGTAGCCAGACCAAGACGATGCCATGCCGTGTAAGATACCAGACTTCCGGTATTGCAGAGTGGAAGGCTCGGAGAGAACGGCCTAGGTTCTGACGAGATCCGAATGTCAGGGAGCGACAGAGGATCTACATAAGCGGAGACACACAGCATGCTGTCCAAACCAGGTTGCCGGAATGTGTCAAGCAGCGATGCCGCAAGGCGCCATGGGTGTTGTCGATTGCAGCCTGCTATTCTCTCCAGAGACAGACCTGCATACGCCTGCCAGGACGTGCAAAATGATGTTCGCAATGAGGCGTCCAACGTGGCTGCAGGTGTAAGAAGACGTAAGGGAAGCCGTTGCTGCAAATAGTGAGACCCCGTTGGGCCCTACTCAAAAGAAGGGCATTGTGAGGGTGACGGAAAGGGACAAGCTTGATCATCATCATGGGTCCATGTTCCACAATCTGGGGCCCATCCAGATAGAGCGCGCAAACGTAAACCTTCCTACGATAGGTATACAAGGTCGGTCGATCTAGTGGCTGTAGGAGCGAACGATTCGCATGAGAGCTACCGCGTTAGTCCAAAGACCAAATGGGGTGGACCCGACGGGTACTGTCGCGCGAATATCAAACGGGCGCGGGATATTGGCGCCCTGGAATGTCGATGTCTCGTCTTTGAGCAACAGACGATTGTTATTCATCAGACAACGATGCCTGTCCGCAGGGATGGGCTTGAGAGGACTGGCGTGCAATCTACAGGCTTCATGCAGGCGACCGGGCAGCCCTGAATTGTCTATCGAGATTTTAGAACGATGAGGCAGGCTGGGCGCAGTATGCCAGATCCTTCCGATGGCAGAGAGTCGCCATGGCTGACCCAGATTCGTGGGTACCTAGGGACAGCCGGGTGGCTGGCCCTCTAAACAGATCCCGGCACATGAGGTAGAGTACAGTAGTAGAGTTACGACGGGCCGCACCATTTAGAGGAGGCGCGACAGCGACAGGTTGGACGTAGTGCCCTGTATACTAGCATGCTAGAGTTTCGGGGATAGATGACATTACATGCAGGCGTACGCTTGAAGCGAAGTTAGCCTTTCTGACGCTTGTGTAGCGAGAGAGGTGCTGAATATCGCATAGTCGCTGCTGCAACGGAAGCAATCTCGCTTTGCCACGCAGAGGCACCGCCAAACGGGGGCTCCTCAGTGTGGAGGTCTACAGTACCGGGTTGGCCTGTGGTGAAGAGGCAAGGGAGGTGGGCAGCGAACGTGTAGACTGGCTACTACTGCGATCTATTCGTCGACGGAGAAGTTGAAGGAAGCAAAGGTGACAAATAAAAAGGGCCAGATGGCTATTAGCAGGGTCGGGGAAGCATGGATGTCCGTCATAGGAGAGCGAATGGTGCAGTAGTGCGGTAGTAGGTGCTGTGGCACAAGGAAGGAGGTGGGAGAGGGCTGTCAAGGCTAAGGTACGCCGCAGGAGCCAGTTCGGGGGAAGTGTGAAGCGACATCCCCGGCGGCCGGGAGCCGTCATGTGATCCACAAAGCGACGGGAGCACATGCCATCTGTGCATGCACTACTAGTAGTCTTGCTTAGATTGATGTGCATCGCCCGAGCCGACGGCGCGGGTCGAGGTCCGGCTCTGACGAGGTGTGTGAATCTTTGGGACTACTTGGTCGATGGACGGACTTCGGGATGCCGACCATTTGATTGGCCTGATGCGCTGTCTGCATTCAGCAGAAGTACAGATCGTTCCTGTCGTCTCGTCTCGATGTGCAACGTTAACATGGCCTACTATGTCTGTACTGTATACAAGCTCGGGCTTGACAGTGGTGTGAGTCTTTGCCAAGGCATGCTAAGTCTTTTCCTCCATCGATCCATTATTGATTAGAGACTGGAAGGAGGAAGTCTATCGTTTGACAGGAAAGGTTACTGCTCCATGTCTGTGGGGTTTGGAGAAGATACGATTTATTTACGAGGCTTCCGCCAAGCGAATCGCCGCCGCCGTACCACAGATCTCGAGTCCATCCGTGTCTGCACCGTGACGTGCTTGCGGCTGCCCGTAGACTGGCTCGGCTGTGGTATACTGTGGACGACATGAAGTCTGAGGAGAGTTTTGTGGTGATCGAGTCTGATGGAAGGATTCAAGGAGGGCGGCCAATGATGAGAGTAGAGACTGTCACAGCCTCACGGTAAATACATGGAGACATTTTGGCAGTGATAGACAGTAGTGCAGGTGTATGAGAGCGCCGGTACTGTCAGTCGGCAGTAGACTACATTTGCTAGCAGTCAGGTTCGAAAATGATAGGACAATACACCATACGCTTTACACCACCAAACGCTTGCGCCATCGCTCTGCATAAAATTGCCATGAGGCGGCCAACCAGACCACACGGAACACACGACATCCGCCCCCAGGACCCAGCACGGCGGCGCTGGCATATGCCCTCCACCCAGACGCCCGGGTCTTGCTGATGTGGTCGGAGGATGGATGGGCACGATGGGGTGCTGTGCTGACGCGCCCCCTCCCTTCCCCTCTCAGGTGGTAGTGCAGTGCACAGGTCTCACCTCGCTGCACTGCGCTGCACATCCCCTTCCCAGCACGCCGTCTCATCACGGCCATGCCACGCCTCGCCTTGTGCTCCCATGCACAGGCGATCGCAAGCGCAGACCTGGTAAAGGCGCCTGCCAGCCACGCTGCTGCCGATCTCCATGTGCCCTCTTCCAAATCGTCTACAGGGAGATGGACAGGACTAGAAGGATACGAACGACATACGATAAACCGCCAGTAACATCAATCACAAGGCGACCAACGAGCGAAACCGTCAAGTCAGCCCAACGGCGCTTACAACAACCCCTTCGAGAAGCCTTCCCGGAACCACGGCTCTCCATGTGCTTCCACCATCACTCCTACTCACTGCGACTACGACTCCATACTACCATCACTGCGGTAAGCCATCCGCTGGGTGACTTGGCGTCGAGTACAGTAGTGAGCAGCTGAGTCGTGGGCCGCATGCTTTTCCTCGCTAATCTTGACGCCTTCGACGCCCGGGCCAGGGATTAGATAGATCGCGCAGCCCGCCCTGATGCAGGAAGCGCACTACTTGGAAACACCAGGGCGCTTTGCTTCTGGGCGGCGCACCCGGCACAAAACGACCTGTCGCTTTTCTTAGTCCAGTGTGCATGCGCTGGCTGCGGCTGGCTGCGCTGCGAGCGAAACGACGCGAAGGATCGCATCGTCCCAAGCCTGAGGGTGGTGCTTGCTTGCTTGCTTGCATACATGCATGCATGCACGCATCTATGGACCAAACACTTTGAGAGTGAACGTGGAATCCGCTCGATCGTCTGGTCTTCTCGACACGTCATGTTTGGTGGATACGTTTTTCTTCTGCCCTGGAACGGTGCAGTCACAACTTGCACTTGGTAACATCGTGCTTACGACGACCCATGACCCAACCAATGCGAAGTACTCGCTTGCTGACGCCTACACTTGTAGGGTAGCATTACTGAGTACTGCATGCAGTCTTCGATGAGACTCAGGCAAAACCGCGTGAATAATAATGTCATCGCTGTCGTTCTCGTTCTCGGCAGAGCCGGCACGCGAACATTGCTCATCGACTATGTCTGCATGCCTACCCGACTGCCTCCACACTTGGCCTCAACCTCAATCACACATTCCTTCAGCCCCAGCTCAATCAATAAATTTCGACCCAATACTCATGGCATTCTAAAAGAAGCACAACAACGCCGCGATCGTACATTGCCCGGCAGCAAGGGACAACCCAGCAAGACTAAAGAAAGGAGAAAGAAAGCACACTCCTCATGACTCTTGTGTAACCCAACAAACGAAGTAGTCATGCACTCCCAACGCGGCGATGGAGTTTCACTGCTGCCATTGGGCACGTCCAAGTTCTCTTACCCTTTGGTAGGAAGGTGTGTCTTGCCTCATTCAGAAGTTTGGGTGTGATGAACGCCGCTTTTCTGCTTGCAGCGTCCACGCGCTCGACTCATGGGCATGCCAATGTTGCAGAGGATCGAAACCCACGCGGCTGCCCAACGTCCTCTGCTATATCGCTGGTCTTGGTGATGTGCCGGAGGCCGCCTTGAACGAGCTGATCTCCCGCTCAGCAAGCATGTCCTAACCAGACAAAAATGCCTAATCGATACGTTTGAAATAGGCAATGCAGATTAGGCTAAGCAGCAGCAGGCCTGCCACAAAGCACAGCATCCGCACCGAACTGCTTCCACGAAGTTTCCAAAAGGCTCGCCGCATTCACTCGCTGGCCGTCCACCACCGCGCCAGCTGGTGAAGCCGCAAGACCTCCTTGCCCAAGCCATGTAGGTGCGATGGTGACAATGACCGAGTCGACGAGATGAGGCCTCGCAAGCAGCGCGTTGATGACAGTAGCACCGCCTTCAATCATAACGCTGTCGACGCCCTCCGCTTTCAGCGCTCGCAAAACCTCCTCCCAGTCCATGCCTCCCTCCACCCTCTCCCGCATACGCACCACCTTCGCAGCCCCGTTCCCATCCACTTTCTCAGCTCGATCAAGAGAAACAATCCAAGGTTCTTTTCCCCTTCCCTCAGCCGCAAGCCTCGCCACCGCCGACTCCTCCTTCCCCCACCTCCCCTTCGGATCAACAACCACAGGCCGTGGCTGCTCTTCCAAGCCTGCACCCGGATACCTGCAATTCAGACTCGGGACATCCGCCACGGCGGTGCCGGCTCCGACTAGGATTGCGTCGTGCTTGAGGCGGAGGTAATGCGTCATGCTTTTCGTTTCGGGGCCGGAGAGAGACGTGCGGACGCCTGGGGCCAGGGCTATCATGCCGTCGAGGGAGCAGGCGTAGGTTAATGTTACGAAGGGGAGGGAGGATAGTTTGCTTGGTTGGGTTTGTGTCTGGCAGGATTCCGGGAGGTAGGAGTTGAGGAAGGAGACTTCGGAGGCGGAGAGGGCGGTTATGTCTGTTGAGGGCATTTTTGCAGATCAACTTATTTTTCGTAGTGGCGATGGAGAACCGTGAGATGTTGTTTAGCTCTCCGTGTATGTTGCACCTTTTGTTAGAATTTCTTCCGCTAAGCAATGTCTTACTTCTTCCTTCTCTCGGCCGAGACTGTGAGCGAGATCTCTTGTGGTCTTCCTGGACCAAGACAAAGTGCCTACCTTAGATCGCAACACACAACGTCAGTTCGAATAGTTTGTTCTTCCTCGGTGTCTGCGGTCGCTTACACTGTTCGAGCACGTGTCGTATCTTGTCCGGTCGAGATATCCTGCAGTGACCTAATCCGAATATGAAGAGTTTATCGTACAGCGCCGAAAGTCAGTGTGTTTGTCCTCTGTGGTAGCTTTACTGTTGATGTAGTACCGGTGTCCTCCGATCAGGGAATTGCAACACCGGAACAGCCAGAGTCCGCGCCAAGAGGACTTCGGGATGTCTTCCACAGCCAAACTCAACTCCATCTCCCTTTTACCTTATGTACACCAACACAACATATTCGGGTACAAACGACCTGCTGGCTTCAGCCGCATAAACTCTCGTTCCAGTCCGGCTGATGTCATGATGAACGTCTTTGCGCCGACAACATTCCAGCGATGAGCCCGTGGAAATCCTCGCTAGCAAGATCTTCGATCTGCGAAGAATGCACTCCTCTCATCTCTGTCATGAGACAGGATGTTGTGACCTCCAGCAGACAGGTACATTACATACATGTATCGAGTAGCTGCACGTATACATTCTGCTGTGTGCACTGACAGAACGGCACGCGCCACAACCAGAAACCTTGACGGATGTCTCTAATTCCTCCGAACGGCCCGCCATGTCCGGAACATCTTCAGCCTCCTTTTGACTCGGAATACCAGATTCCCGCCTAACATTCATCGACATACAGCTTCAAGACTAAGCAGGAGTGGTATTATGTGGATCTATCCAGCCTTTGGCTTGCTGCTCTCGACGCCTCGTGTGGGCTTTTGCCGACAAAAATGCTTTGTTCACCGCTGTAACGCAGACGACTCAGTGGCTGCGCTCGTGACAGTTCAGTCGGTTCCGGAGGACTGGGTTGAAGCGACCCACAAGTCTCTATACTCCTGCGGTAGCGCTCGTGCTAACATTCTGATATTGACTGTATTGACATAGTATTGCCGATCTCGAAGAACCGCCTGACCACCTCGGGCATGTCGCGGGCTGGGTCAAAAGAGCTGCAAGTCCCCTTATGTCAAACAATTTCCGCATTCCAAACAGATCCCTTCGATCATCATTTCTCTTCTCGTCTCAGACATCGATTCCAGTCATGGCAACGCTCTGGTCCTTGTTACTGTGCACCACACTCATCGCGGCTGAGTCAACGTTTAGTCCGGCTCGTCCTCCAGCGATACCACTGGCAGTCAGGTCGCCTTACTTGAGCAGTGAGCTTAGTCAACAGTCATACCATGTCCCTATACGTGTACTGATAGATAAAAAGCCTGGCAGGCTGCAGGTGCAAGTGGGAGCACCAATGGAGGCTACCTCGCTGGACAGTGGCCATCTTTCTGGAAGTAAGTTTGGCTTTCAACAACAATGTCAACAGCCTCAGACTAACACTCTACAAGTGGCCAGACCACCGGCTGGACCGGGTTTATTCGCGTTGACAATATGACTTACACATGGATGGGCAACCCGAACCCCTTGCCGAAAGTTGCCGATCAGACTTCTTTTGCGTACACTTCGACACGCTCGATCTTCCAGTTCGATGTTGGCGGGCTGGTCACATTGACAGTCCGATTTCTCTCACCAATCTCTCCTGACGACTTGACGAGGCAAAGTGCACCAGTCTCTTACATGTCGACCAGCGTGAAGTCCAAGGATGGCAATGAGCATGACGTGCAGATTTATACCGATATGACGGCTGGTGAGTGCTTGGCTTTCTGCTGGATGTAGCTGCTTGTCGCTAATGCAATACAGAATGGGCTTCTGGAGATCGATCTAAGCCTGTGGAATGGTCATACGGAACCACTGGCAACACTGCATATCACAGATTCGCGTTGCAGACGCAAGCCGCGTACAGCGAAGTAGCCGACCAAGGCGAATGGGGAAACTGGTATTACGCTGCTTCCAGTGCCGACAGTCTCACTCACAGATCAGGCGCAGATGGCGATGTGAGAAGCCAATTCATCGACACCGGTGCTCTTGACAACTCCAACGATGAGAACCATCGCGCTATTAACGACAGATACCCAGTGTTTGGCTTCAGCAACAATCTTGGACGTGTTGGAGACTCGCAAGCCAACTCACTCTTTACCATATTCCATGCTCAGAGAGACGGTGCCCAACTGAACACTGGCTCCGGCCTTGAGGCTGTTCCGAGTTACTGGAGCGGACAGTACGGCACTGACGATGAAGCCCTGGCCTTCTTCCATGGCGACTACAACGATATTTACGAAAAGTCGGTCCAACTAGACGGCAAGATCACAAACGACGCCGTCGCAGTAGGCGGCCAAGACTACCTCACCATCGTATCACTCGGAGCCCGCGAATCACTGGGAGCCACCTCGGTCGCCGGCACCGAGCAGAGCCCCTACATCTTCATGAAGGAAATTTCCTCGAACGGCAACATGAACACGGCCGACGTGGTCTTCCCCGCCTCGCCAATCTTCCTCTACCTCAACCCAACCTGGCTGAAATACCTGCTAGACCCCCTCTACATCATCCAAGAAAACGGGCTCTACCCGCAAGACTTCGCACTTCACGACATCGGCGCCCACTACCCCAACGGCACCGGCCATGCCGACGGTATAGCCCAAGAACAGCCCGTGGAAGAAAGCGGCAACATGCTCATCATGACGCTCGCCTACGCCCAGAAAACAGGCGACAACTCCTACCTCAACGCCCACTACGCATCGCTGCGCCAATGGGCCGACTACCTCGTAGCCAACTGCCTGATTCCCGCCAATCAGCAGAGCACAGACGACTTCGCCGGCCTGCTCGCCAATCAGACCAACCTAGCCCTCAAAGGCATAATCGGAATCCAAGCCATGAGCGCCATCGCAACCCTCACGGGCCACGACGACACCGCCAGCAACTACTCCGCCACCGCCAAAGACTACATCTCCCGCTGGCAAGACCTGGGCATCGCCCGCAACGCCACCCCGCCGCACACGACCCTCTCGTACGGCGACACGGCCTCGCACGGCCTGCTCTACAACCTCTACGCCGACGCCCTGCTGGCAACCAAACTGGTCCCGCGCTCCGTCTACGAGATGCAATCCGCCTTTTACCCGACCGTCTCGGACAACTTCGGCACGCCGCTCGACACCCGCCACGACTGGGTCAAGAGCGATTGGGAGATGTTCGCGGCGGCGGTTGCGGGGGATGAGACGCGGACCGAGATGGTGAGTAGGTTGGCGAGGTGGGTGGGGGAGACGGAGACGAGCTCGCCGGCGACCGATTTGTATCAGGCGCAGACGGGCGGGTATGCGGAGGGCTTGCCGCACTTTGCTGCTAGACCGGTCGTGGGTGGCTGGTTTGCTTTGTTGGTGTTGGGGCAGGTGGGGATTCAGGGGTAGAGTGGTAGTATGCGGGTGTGAGGAGGCGAGGGTGAAGATGAGGACGGATATGGGTACAATTGGTTGGGTTTGGTGTCACAACTATGTTTGTTTGGAAGATTTTTCTGAGGGTCTCACTTGGTATGTTTGGTGTTGGATCTTTGGACGGTACAGGAAAATCACGATGACCGAGAACGCATGGAGGGGATGTTGCATGGGAGGTACAAGCGTTTGTTTGGTATTGCGCGGTTGTAAGCATTGTACTTGAGAACTTTTTTCATCAGACCGGATGTTCTTCGCAATGCCCCTTTCCCAATTCCGGTCTCAAGGCACATGCCGAACCAACACGCCACCGCAAACCAAGATCTCATCCCAAGTCAACCTCCATAGACAAAAAAAACAGTCCACACCCCGCGCGATGCAACAAATCCGTCCCGAACCAAAGCAGAAAGAACAAACAACTCCCAGCACCCAAGAAAACTCTCCACCATTCTCTCACAAAAGCAGCCCAAAGTCTCATCTCACTCTCACTCTCATCCACAACAGATTATCAATCCGAAGCCTCCTTCGAGCCCAAGCGTAACAGTCCTTCGTCAACATCCCAAGGAACCACCGCGCTCGGTCACCGATGAAAGTCGTAGATGCAAGTCGTTTCTAGTGAGGGTCGTCGAAGAAAAAGCCATCCAGAAAGAAAGTCGCCAGAAGGGAAAGTCGTCGTTATAGATCAAAGTCGTCACAGATTAAAGTCGTCACGGATGAAAGTCGTCGCAAGAAGAGAGTCGTCGCAAGAAGAGAGTCGTCGCAATAAGAAAATTGTCGCAAAAGGGAAGTCGTCGAGAAGAAAATTGTCGAACAAGAAAGTCGCACAGGAGAGTCGTAACAAGAAGGAAAAGTCGCCGGTCGTCAAAGGTGGAAGCCGTCGCAGAGGAAGGAAGCTATCGCAGAGGGAGCAAGTCGTCGTAGAGTGGGGTAGTCGTCACGGAAGAGAGGGTCGTCGCAGAGGAGGGGAGTCGTCGCAGAAGAAAAAGAAAGTCCAAAAACAAGGTTATTCTGCCAGAAGCTCGCGCCTGCAAAGCTCATTAGCAGTATCAGAAGTCAAAAAAAAGTTCGAACCCTGTAAGTCAGCAGAAACCAATTCCCCACAACCGACGGTAGTAAAAGCAAAGCGCAGTAAGTAAGTAGCCACATTCAAATGCGCAAAGTTCATATGGGACATGGTCAGATCTGCAAGGTTGAAAGCAAAAGCAAAGCAAAGCGCAGAAAGCAAAACAAGAAAAAGCAACGCGTCCACCCTTTGGGTCATTCTTTGCCTCCGATGATTTTTGTAGCCTCGCTCGGTTGGCGTCCTCATGCGTCCGTCACCGCACTAGCCAGAGCTTGCTTTTGGTTTTTTAATTTTTTTTGTAGTTTTTTGGTGCCTTTGAGGCGGGTTTGTGGTGACATAGAGAAGGTGAATACTTACCTGAATGGGTTGCTGAAGAGCTGTGGAGCGCCAGCGGCGGCAGACTTGCTGGTCGGGAGCAGAGGCTGCGGGGCCTGCGGCGGTCGATTTGGGTGCGGGATGCGCGGTGGGTGCGGTGGCTTGCTAGTTGGCTAAAGCAGAGGCCTCGGCGGTGTTGAAGGGTCGTGCGGCCGGCTTGTTGGTTGGGAACAGAGGCTTTGGCGGCAGAGTGGTGTCGGGGTTGGTCGCAGGTGTATCTCGGTGTATTGACCTTGGCTCAGGACGGGAAGTAGGCAGTTCCCAGCGGCCCTGCTGCTACTTGGGGGGTGGTTGAAGTCCGTTGTACTCGTGGTCGTCGTCGCGGGTGTCGGGTCGGATCGGATGGGTTGGTCGGAGGGGGTCGGTCGGGTGGTGGTAATGAGGTGGTTGTCGAGAATGCGACTGGCAAGAAGTAGGCAGTTCTTAAAGGCCCTGCTGCTACTCTGATGGTGTTGATGCTTTGGTCGCGATGATGTGGTGAGGAGTGGGGGGTGGTGGATATTGGGGTGAAGTTTGGTCGGGCGTTATGAGGTGTTGGCGGGAAATAATGTCTGGATGGAGAGAGTAGAGGTTGACTTGTTTGGCTGGCAGAGCTCTTTGAGTGATGTGATAATTCGTCCGTTCTGTCCCAACTCGCAAGCAGATCTCAGAGACCAACCGCCTCACGAGGAGTGCAGTGGCTCAGACGAGGCTGGTGCGTGGAGGTATTACTGCCGAAGCAGATACCAATCGTTGGGGTACAGAAAAGGTCAAACGTCCATTGTCGAGAACTCAAGAGCTTGAGCTTGAAGAGCTGCCGGAGAACCAGGTGTAGAGATCGCTGGCGGTGGCGGTGATCAGATCAGTGAATCCGGACATGACTGAGATGATCGTGTTCATTGTACTCTTCCTCTGCAACCTTGGGCTTCGGTGCGGGCTTGGACTTGGGCATCGGAGCTGGTGCAGGCGCCGGCATTTCCAGCTGGAGCATCTCAGACAATAAGTCTTCCTGCTCGCGCTTGGAGATGAAGTGGCTTCTGTCGCTGAGCCCAGATTGCTTGAACTCCTCTTCCTCCTTCTTGCGGATCGAGGAACGGTAAACCGCAGACCTCTTGCGCCATTCCCATGCCTTCTGTGCGATAGCAGGCAATGTGGAGTCTCCCCATGCCGTTCCAAACTTCTTGATGTATTTGACGATGATGCTGTCCTCGTCCTTTTTCAGGACCATCGTAGTCCGGCTCATGTCGTAAAGCAAAGTTTTGCCGATGCGAGGGAACTTGTCTTGAATGATTGTCAGCATGCATGTACTGAACATGATCAAAATATGCGCTGGTGACTTACCACCGGGAAGTGGGTCGAGCTCGATGGCCGGGTACTTCGATGGGCGCTCGATAGGAGCGGTGGCAGTACGTTGAGTGGTCTCAGACGCCTGGGGAGTATTGTTAGTTGGTCTGTTTCCGTGGCCGACGGTGAGGTATGGAGAAGGCTGGGATGGAGAGGGCTGCATGTAAGATGCTCAGTGACTTACCGAGTAGGAGCTGCGAGACTCCGAAGATGTGGTGGTAGTGACGGTGGTGTTTTCAGCAGGCTTGGGGACTTGCTGGAAACGGAAGGGGCGAGTGCTGCGGGTCGATAGGCCGACCGAGCTGGTGGTGAGAGAGTGAGTGGTCGATGGGCCGACCGTGCTGGTAGTGTTGTCGGCCGACTTGGTTGTAGCCGGCTGGAAACGGGTGTTGTGCGAAGGAATGGTCGATGAGCTGACCTTGCTGGTGGTGGCGGTGGTGTTGTCAGCCGACTTGGTGGAAGTCGCCGGCTGGAAGTGAGTGTAGTATGAAGGGATGGTCGACGAAGTGACCGTTGCCGTAGGTTCGGCAGGGATGGTGGTGTTGTCAGCGGGCTTAGCGAATGCCGGCTGGAAACGGGTGGCGCGAGAGCGGGTGGTCATCGAGGCGATCGTGCTCGTGGTGGCAGTCGGCTCGGCAGTGAGAGTGGGTTCCTCGGGGAACGTGGCGCGCTTGAGTTCGCTCAAGTCTGTTGCGCAGGCCTCGTCCATCCTCTTAGCGAGCGAAGATGGCTGTGTTGTGTCAGTGAGAGTGTGAGATGCGGTGGAGAAAGTGCGTACCATGGGCAGGGTCTTGCGTTGAAGGGTTGCCTGGATGCGGCGTTCCAAGGCATCCCGGCGGGTTGCAGCAATGTTTGCGGCGACGGCATGTGACGGCATGTCGGGCCAGTAAACAGGGCTGCGGGAGATAATACGACCTTGGTCGTGTCGGACAATTCTGTATCTTTGAATCATTGCGGCGGTAATTTGAATTGGTGATCTAAAGGTGCATGCATGTCAGCAATTTGTCCCTTTGGTGCGGCAGATAGCAGCTTGGGTAGATGTAGGCAAGTGGTGAGAGAAGCATGGCGAGGAAGTGAGGTGGAGTGAGGTGAGAATGATGAAGAGACGGCATGAGCAAAGTAGACGCGACGCGAGGCTGCATGCAGTGAGGGCGCCGACGGCATCAAATACCATCAAGGCGCCATCAGGAGGTGAAGTGTGCAAGTGAGATGGCAATGGGAAGGTGTGGTGATGGTGGGTAGGTCTTACCAAAGTGTGTGGTTGTGGAAGGCAGATGGGAGGAGGCAGAGTGGGATGTAGGAGGAGGGAAGAAGAGGAAGGAAGGAAGAGGGAGAAAAAAAACTTATACCTCGCTGGCAAGTGCAGAACTCGGACCACGAACAAAAAACAACAACAACAACAACAACAATGCTGTGACTCCCAGCAGGACTGTGCATAGGACCTTGATGGACTTTGGTTGGGGCCGCTACAGGTGGGATGATGGTGTTGTGTTGGGTCGGGGTCCAAGTGCGCTGGAGGGGCGGAAGAGGGGGCAGGCTGTAAGATGCGGCAGGAGGCTGCTATTAGGGAGTGGGCGATTGTAGCAAGAGATGCAGTATAGTTGGTTGATGTGAGTATTTCCGAATGCTGTACAGTAG
>Ga0265798_10006229_pt1 | contig 15731 bp, 11 predicted proteins | sample P3T30metagenome_FD_192430 | JGI IMG/M metagenome (GOLD analysis project Ga0265798, IMG submission 192430) | Plant litter microbial communities from East Loma Ridge, Irvine, California - P3 T30 | ecosystem: Environmental > Terrestrial > Plant litter > Unclassified | place: USA: California... | reverse complement strand
ATCGCGGATCCGCTCGAACTCGAGCACTGACTGGCGGTTGTAGGTCGCCGCCAGGCGCGGGTCGAAGCCCTGATCGGGAAACAGCGGCGCGAGCCGGTCGAGCCCCGACTGGATCAGCGAGATGCTCGTCGATTCGAGCGGTTCGAGGAAGCCCGAGGCGAGCCCCAGGCCGACGACGTTCTTCTCCCAGAAGCGCGCGCGATGCCCCGCGGTGAAGCGCAGCCGGTTGGCGGGGGCGAGCGCGTCGCCCTCCAGGCTGTCGCGCAGGACCGCCTCCGCCTCGTCGTCGCTCACGAAGTCGGAGCAATAGACATAGCCGTTGCCGGTGCGGTGGCGCAGCGGGATATGCCACTGCCACCCCGCCGGGCGCGCCGTCGCGGTGGTGAGCGGGCGGTGCGGTCCCGAGGCGCGACACGGGATCGCCACCGCGCGATCGCACGGCAGCCAGCGGCGCCAGTCGACGTAGGGCACCGCCATCGTCTCGCCGAGCAGCAGGCTCCGGAAGCCCGAGCAGTCGATCCACAGGTCGCCCTCGAGCCGAGTCCCGTCCTCCAGCCGAACCGCCTCCACGATGCCGCGCTCACCGTCGCGCAGCACCTCGGTGATCCGACCCTCGACGTGGCGGACGTGGTTGGCCAACGCGAGCCGCTTGAGCAGCGCGGCGAACTTGGAGGCGTCGAAGTGGAGCGCGAAGTTGAACACGCCCAGATCATTCGCGGGCCGCTCGGCGGGGGGCAGGAACAGGTCGCGCTCAGCCAGCTGGGTCGCGACGCAATAGGCACCGAGCGGCGTCGGGTCACCCGCCTGACGCAGCTTGAGCCAGTAATGGTGGAAGGCGACGCCGCGCGCCGCCACGCCGTAGAGGCCGAAGGGATGGAAGAAGTCGTGGCCGTCGCGCTGCCAGTCGCGAAAGCGGATGCCGTATTTGATCGTGCCCTCGGTCTCGCGCAGCACCTCGGCCTCGCCGAGCTCCACCGCGGCGAGGAAGTCGCGGATCGCAGGCACGGTCGCCTCGCCGACGCCGACGGTGCCGATCGCGGCGCTCTCGACGACGGTGATGGCGAGCCGGAGGTGGGCGAAGCGGCGCGCCAGCCAGGTCGCCGCCATCCAGCCGGCGGTGCCCCCGCCGACGATCGTGATCGAGCGGATCGGTGCGTGCGTCATGATGCGTCCCTCACCCGTCACCGCTCTCGCCCGAAGGCGCGAGCGGTGACCGGGGCGATCAGAAGCGGACGCGCGCGCCGGCGATGAAGCGCCGCTCGTAGATGTTCTCGTACAGCACCTGGTCGGGCCAGGTGAGGTAATAACGCTCGGTCTCAGCGGTCAGGTTGGAAGCCTGGCCGTAGAGGGTGAGGAACGGCGTCACGTCGTACGAGATCGAGGCATCGAGATAGTTGGTCGGCTGCTGATATTGCGCGAGGCCGTCGATGCCGCCGTAGTTGGACGACACCAGCCGCTTCGAGCGATAGTTGTAGGCCACGCGCGCCTGCAGCCCGTATTTCTCGAACCACAGCGCGGCGTTGATCTGGTGCTTCGAATTGTCCTGGAACGGCTGGTTGTTGCCGGCCAGGTCGACGAGGCCCGCGTCGCCCAGCGACAGCGTGTAGTTGGCGTCGACGCCGAAGCCGCCGAACAGCCCGTTGACGCCGTAGTCGGCGAGCGACTGGCGCGCCGAGAGCTCGATCCCCTTGAGCGTGCCGCCCTCACCCTGGCGGAAGGTGTTGGTGACGACCTGCCGGCGGATCACGCCGTCATTGTCAGGGATGTCGCTGCGCAGCTCGGTGGTGCGATCGATGAAGCTGTCGACCGCGATGTAGAAGGCGCCCGCCGCGATCAGGCTCGACCGGCCCGTGTAATATTCGAGACTGCCCTCGACGTTGGTGGCGCGCCACGGATTGAGGTTCGGATTGCCGAGCGAGTCGGCGGTGCGCGCCTCGAAGAGGTTGGTGGCGGTGTTGATCGCATAGTTGATGTTGAGGCCGCCGCCCCACTGCTGGAAGTCGAGCAGCGTCATCGTCTTCGAGAATGCGGCGCGGGCGCGCAGCTTGTCGGTCACGTCGAATGCGATGTTGATTGAGGGCAGGAAGTCGGTGAACTCGCGTTGGGTACGCACGTCGCCCGCGTCCACGCCCGCGACGCCATAGGGCTGCGGCACGCCGACGATGTTCTGCCGCACGTTAAGGCGCGTGTTGACGACCTGCAGGCCGCCGTTGGCGCGGAACGCCATGCCGAGCAGCTCGCCCTCGCCCGACACCTGGGCATAGCCCGAGATCTGGCGCGTGTTGACGTCGAACGACAGCGCCGGGTTGATGACGTTCACGCTGCCCGGGTAAAATTTGTTCTGCCAGGCTTCGCTGTCATCCATTGCCTTGGGATCGAGCGCCCACAGCGCCGGCGCGCCGGCGGCAGGCAGCTGGTATTGCTTGATCTGGCCGGCGAAGATGGGGTCGGTCGCCTGGCGCGTCAGCCCGGCGGTGTAGCCGCGGCCCTGCGCGTCGAGGACGGGGCAGTATTTGTCGTCGAGGTTGACGTCGAACGCCTTCCACTTGACCAGGCAGCCCGCCGCCGGGTTCGCCGGGTTGTCGGTGTTGCCGGCATAGACCGGCGAGGCGCGGTCGAACGTATATTGGTTGACGCTGCGCTCGCCGTAGCGCGCGCCGAAGGCGATCTTGAGCTCGTCGTTGGGCTGCCACTCGCCGTCGGCGCGCAGGGCCCAGATGTCACCCTTCTGGTAGACGTTGCCCTCCGAGGAGACGGTCTTCAGGCCGTAGCGCGAGGCGTCGCCCGCCTGCGCGAGGAAGCCCGGCGAGAAGCCGAAGACTGGCGTCCCGCTCGAATAGTCCACCGTCGCGGTGTCGCTATAGACCTGGTAGCCGGTTGGGTTGAAGGTGCGGTCGCCGCCGACCGAGGCGGGGTAGTTGCCGAGGCCGCCGTTGGCGACGCCGGTGCTCCGCGGCGTCCCGTCGGCCTGATAGCCCCACTGACGGCCGTTGGTCAGGCTGAACTGCGTGTACGACTGGTCGCGGTCGCGATTGGCCTTGCCGTAGATGCCGCGCACGGTCGCCTTGAACGTGTCGCTCGGCTTCCAGTCGAGCTGCACGTTATAGTTCTGCGACTCGCTCTTGGTGCGGAACGTCTCCGAGTAACTGTCGAAGCTCGGCAGCGCGTAGGTGTATTGCTGAACGGTGTTGACGTTGTAGCCGCCCGAGGTCGCACCGGTGTCGCGCGACTTGGTCGGCGAGAAGGGCGACGATAGCCAGTCGATATTCTGGAACTGGAAGCCGGCGGTGCGGTCATATTGCGTCTGGCGCGTGTAGAAGCCGTCCGCGGTCAGCCGCAGCGCGTCGTTGATCTCGAACTGGAACGACGCGTTCGCGCCGAAGCGCTGGCGATCGGTGATGCGGTTCCACGCGGTGTGGGACTGCGGCGTGATGAACGCGTCATTGGCGTCGCCGTCGCCGTTGACGTCATAGCCGGTGATGTTGCCGCTCGCGTCGCGCACCGGCGTGCCACGGCTGACGCCGTTGTTGCCGACCGCGAAATCACCCTGATTGGTGGCGCTGCCCGACTCGTTGCGCAGCGCGACGCCATAGTCCTGCACGCCGCGGAAGCTGTTCGCCAGCGTCAGGTCGCTGTACGACGCCGACACCAGCAGCCCGACGCGGTCGCCGTGAAAAGCGACCAGGCCGTTGAACGACGGGTTCCACTTCTCGGTCTTGTCGCCATACTGACCCTCGCCCGCGGCCGAGAAGGTCAGCCCCTGCTTGAGATCGAACGGGCGGCGCGTCAGCAGGTCGATCGTGCCGGTGAGGCCTGCCTGCTGGAGCGATGCGGTCGGCGACTTAAACACGGTCGCGCCCGAGAAGAGCTGCGACGGGATGTCGGTGAAGTTCGGCTGCACCGTCGTCACCGAGTTCGCGCCGAGGAACTGCTCGCCGTTGAGCAGGGTGGTCACCTGCGGCAGGCCGCGGATGTTGACCGCGGCGCCCTCGCCCGCGTCGCGGCGGATCTGCACGCCCGGAATGCGCTGGAGCGAGTCGGAGATGGTGACGTCGGGCAGCTTGCCGATATCCTGCGCGCTGATCGCCTCGACCACGCTGTCGGCGTTGCGCTTTACCTCGATCGCGCGCGCCTGCGAGGCGCGGATGCCGGTGACGACGATGTCGGCGGGTTCCTCGCTGGCCTGGTCCGGCGCCGCGACGCGGTCGGGATCGGTCGTCGCCGCGTCCCCGGTGGCGGTACCCGCGCCGGTCTGCGCCAGCGCGTCGAGCGGCAGGCCGAGCAGCCCCACCAGCGACACGGCAGCGAGCAGCTTCGTGCGGCTCGCGTTCAACCCATTGAGCCCCTTCATAAATCCCCTCCTGGCAGACGCGCTCTACGGCGATACGTCAATCAAATTGATTTAATCTGTGGAAGTCCTCGCACTGTCAAGCGACAAAGCGCCCGCTGGCGAGCTATGATGTGAACGTTCTCTCACATTATACTGATTAAGTATGATCAATGTCGTGCAAGTAGCGCGCGGTCGATGCGTGAGGGACCACTTAGCGGACCGCCGCGTCCCGCACCCCGAGTGATGTTTGCCCTTGACACAGGTAAGTTACCCCGCGTTCACGCTTTTCCCGTATACGAGCTGCTCCACCCAGGGATAACCATGCCGCGTCGCATCCGTTCGCTGTTAGGATCGCTCAGCACCGAGGTCCGCGCGCACGCCGATCGCTCTGAGGCGATCGCCGCGCAGACCAAGTTGCTCGCGCTCAACGCGGCGATCGAGGCGGCGCGCGCGGGTGAGGCGGGCCGTGGCTTCGGCGTCGTCGCGCAGGAGGTGAAGTCGCTCGCGGCGCAGGCGAGCAGCTCGTCGCACGCCTTCCGTGAGGAACTTCTCGGCCGGCTGCGTCAGGGTAGCGAGATCGCGGGGGAGCTGGTCAGCGAGCTCGAAGGCGGGCGGCTCGGCGAATTGGCCCAGTCGATCGCCGACGCGCTGGCGCGCATGTTACATGATCGCTCGGTCGACGTGCGTTTCCTCGCCTCTGACCATGCTATCCGCGAGAGCCTGCTGCTCGACAAAGATCCTCGCGCCGAGTCGCGGGCGCTCGAGCGGCTGCGCGCCTTGCTCGGCTACTCGCCGTATTTCCTCAACGCCTTCCTGGTGGATGCCGAGGGCAAGGTCCGCGTCTGCGCGCACGAAAATATGGCGGTCCGCGACGTCCATTTCGCCGATTTCGCGCAGTTCCGCCGGGTGCTGTCGGGCGGCGCGACTGCCGGCTGGGTCACCGACGAAGTCTGGGTCAATCCCTGGTCGAACGATCGCAAGGTGCTGATCTACGTCGCACCCGTCGTGTGCGAGGGCGTGATCGTCGGGATCTGCTACCTCGAGTTCGACTTCGAGGGGCAGGTAGCGGAGCTGATCGGCGTGATGAACCGCGCCGCGCGCGCGACCATCTCGATCGTTGACCCCGAGGGGCGCGTCCTCGCCACCACGGGCCGCTATGATCATCTCGAGCCGCACCCGCACGTCGTCACGAACGCCGAGCGGCTCACCCGCTCGCTCGACGGGCTCACCGTCGCCCAGGCGAGGGTGCCGAGTGACCATGGCATGCCCGGGCTGGGCTTCCGCTGCGTCATCGAGGATCACGTCGCCTCGGAGAGCGAGATCGTCGCCGCGCTGACCGGGCGCCCGCGCTAAGTTATTGAGGAACGGAGCCGATCGGGCGCCGGCTCGTTCCAGCGCACCGTGTCCGACCAATCCATCGCCGCTCTGTCCTTCCTCGTCGCCGAGAGCGAGCCGCCCGCGGCGCGCGCGCATCGGCGCGACAGCGTGGGACGCAGCTCGGGCGAAACCTATACCGCGCTGCTCGAGACCATCGCGCCGGGCGCGACGATCACCCGGATCACCCCCGCCGACGACGGCGCGACCCCGCCGAGCACCGCCGAGATCGCCGCCTATGACGCGGTCTTCCTCACCGGCTCGCCGCTCCACCTCTATGACGACAGTCCGGAGTGCCGTCGCATCATTGGTTTCATGCGCGACGTGTTCGGCGCGGGCGTGCCCTCCTTCGGCTCGTGCGCGGGGTTGCAGGTCGCGGTCGTCGCGGCGGGTGGCCGCGTGCGCGCGATGGGTGAGCGCCGCGAGGCCGGGTTCGCGCGCCGCATCGCGCCGACCGCGGCGGGGCGCGACCATCCGCTGCTGCATGGTCGACCGCCCGCCTATGACGCGCCCGCCATCCACACCGACGAGGTCGCTGAACTACCAGAGAGCGCGACGCTGCTCGCCGGCAACGCGGTGACCGCGGTCCAGGCCGCCGAGATCCGCCACGGCGACGGCGTGTTCTGGGGGGTGCAATATCACCCGGAAATCGACCTCGGCGAAGTCGCCGCCGCGCTGCGCCGTCAGGCCGATGATCTGGTCGAGCACCGGCTCGCGCGCGACGCGGCCGACGTGGCTGCGCAGGCCGAGCTGGTCGAGGCACTGCACGTGGCGCCAGACCGGCGCGACCTCGCTTGGCGACTCGGCCTCGACTCGCAGGTCACCGACGCGGCGACGCGCTCGACGGAGATCCGCAACTTTATCGAGCGGCTGGTGCTGCCGACACGCGCGCGCCGCCGCGGCCGAGCCGCGGGGAACGCTCTGCGGGCTGGAACGTCCGGCTTCACGAGGCATCAAGGAAGGACGATCCCGTGACGATCTTCAACAAGGACATGGTCGAGCTCGCGTCGAAGAACGAGCTTTGGCAGAAGGAAGTCTACCGCGACGCCAAGGTGCAGATCGTCCTGATGAGCATCCCGGCGGGCGAGGAGATCGGGATGGAGACCCACCCCGCCGACCAGACCACCTTCATCGTCGCCGGTGACGCGCAGGTGGTGATCGACGGTCACTCGACCAAGGCAGGGCCGAACCACCTCGTTGTCGTGCCGAAGGGCGCGCAGCACAACATCGTGAATAAAGGTAGCGGCGAGCTTAAGCTGTTCTCTGTCTATGCGCCGCCCGCCGAGCCCGAGGGCGCCGCCTTCCGCACCAAGGAAGAAGCGGAGGAGGCCGAGAAGGGCCTGCTCGCCAAGGCCGCCGACAAGGTCCGCGAGGCGGTCGGCCGCTGAGCGCGGCGGCGGGGGCCGGCGCCCCCGCCCGCTGCGCCGGCGCCGCGCTCAGCCGCGCTGGAGCCACTGCTCCAGGTCGTCGCTACCGCCAATCCGCTCGCCGTCGATGAACACCTGCGGCGTGGTCTCGACGCGCTGCTCGCGCTCGAACGTGTCGACCGCGTCACGCGTCGTTAGCACGCGGTCGTCGACGTCGAAGCCCGCCTGCTCCAGCATCGCCTTGGCGCGCACGCCGAAGGGGCAGACATGGTCGGGCAGCACCATGCGGTAGAGGGTGGCCTGCTGGGTCATCGTCCTATCCTCGTTGTTCAGGGAATAACCCTCCCAAGCCGCGCCAACGGCGCAGGTTCCGCCGCGTCCTAGAACAGACCGTCCTCGTCCTCCTCCGGCGCCACGACGTCGCTCGTCCGCATCGTCATGCCGGTCAGCAAGAATTGCGCGTGGACCTCGCGCTCGCGTGCCATCGTGTAGAGTCGCGCGATCCACGGCATCAGCTCACGCAGGCTGGCGGTATCGGCTTCGCTCAGCGTCTCACACCCCTGGGTGCAATCGTGGAGAGAGCCCGACGCGGCCTCGAGCGCGCTGATGAACATCTGTTGCTCGTGCAGCCCCTCGACGCTGTGCTCCAGCGCCGCGACGATCCGGCGCGCCTCGTCGCCGCTCCCCGCCACCGCTGCATCCGAGCGCTCGCACGCGGCGCGCACCACCGCCAACGCGTCGCGCAGCGTCGCGCGCGCGTCGCTGCCGACGCCCGCGCCGTCGCCGCCCAGCGCGATGCCGCCGAGCCCCGCGATCTGCTCGACCACCGTGCCGCGCAGCCGCTCGAGCTTGCGCGCGCACGGATCGACCTCGGTCGCGATCACCGCCACCGCGCGTCCGGTGTCGCCGTGACGGCGGCAGAGCAGCCGCGTGTTGGTCGCAATATCCTGCACGTCGAGCGTCACCGCGCGGATCGCCTGCAGGCCGCGGCCGAGGTCGACGACGGTCTCCTCGACGAAGGCGGCCAGCATCGCCAGCTGCTCGTCGGTGTCGAACAAGCGCGCGGTGATGTCGCCCAGCGCGGCGATGCCCTGTTCCAGCCGCAGCAGCGCGCCGCCGTCGCCGCCCGCCTCGCTCGAGCTCTCCGCGACGCGTGCTGCCTGCGCCTCCACCAGCGAGAGCAGCTCGGCCGCGAGCGGACCGAGCCGCGCGAGCGAATTGAGCAGCGCGATGCTCTCGTGGCGGAAGTCATCCGCAATCGCGCGCATTTGCGCCGCGATCAGCCGCGCGACATGCGCCACGGCACCGCGCGGGGGCGGCGCCGGGCGTTCGCCGTTTATCCCCGCCGACGGGTCGATCACGCGCAGCACCGTCACGCAATGTTCGACCCGCTGGCGCACGCTGTCGCCGATCTGGATCGCGCCGAGCACGCGCGCCACCTCGGCCTGCACCGTGCGCGTGATCACGCTGACCTCGTGCGCCATGCGCGCCATCGCGGCGAGCTGCGCCTCGAGCGCGTCGGCGCTGGCGGCCAGTTCGACCGGCGCCTGCGCCCCCACCTTGGCGCACTCACCGGCGAGCCGCGCGTCGGTCGCCTGCACATCGGCGACGATCCGCCCGAAGCGCTCGAGCTCCTGTGCGAAGCGGCGCAGCTGCTGCTCGCTGCCATCCAGCTTGGCTTGCATCACCGCCACGAACTGGAAGAACGCCGGCTCGCCCGCTGACGCGATCTTGATGCTCATGCCGTAGCAGCCGAGCAACCGCATCACTTCGCCCATCTCGGCGAGCAGAGCGCGCAGCGACCGCGTCCGCTGAGTTAGCTGTGCGACATCCTCGGCGCGCCGGCGCTGTGTGTCGGGCAAGACGGTGAGCCTCGTTGCCGCGGCCCGTAGCTCGGCGACCGCAGCACCGGCGCGCTCGGGGGCGAGCGCACGCTGCACCTCGTCGAGCGCACCGGCCATCCGGTCGATCGTCTCGATCGCGGCGGCGAGCGTCTCCCCGACCCCGCGGAAGCGCTCCTCCAGCCCGCCCGCGAGCGCGTTGAGTCCGTCGACGAGCTGCTCGATCGGGGTGAGATCGCGGTCGGGGGTGATCGGGGACACCAGCATCCTTTCTGTCCTCGCTCAGCGCGCCGTGGCTTGGAGCAGCTCGCGCGCGATCCGCCCCAGCGGCACCACGCGATCGGCGGCGCCGCGCGCGATCGCTTCCTTGGGCATGCCGAATACCACCGAGGTCGCCTCATCCTGTGCGATCGTGCGCGCGCCGGCCTGCTTCATCTCGAGCAGTCCGCGCGCGCCGTCGTCCCCCATACCGGTCATGATCACGCCCACCGCATTGGCGCCGGCGTTGCGCGCGGCCGAGCGGAACAGCACGTCGACGGAGGGACGATGGCGTGCCACCAACGGACCCTCGCGCACGGCGACGACATAGCGCGCGCCGTGCCGCTCGAGCAGCGTGTGGTGCAGCCCGCCCGGCGCGATCAGTACCCGCCCGCGCATCACCGTATCGCCGTCGGCCGCCTCGTGCACGTCGACGGCGCAGAGGGAGTCGAGCCGTTGCGCGAAGGCGCGCGTGAAGCGCTCGGGCATATGCTGAACCACCACCATGCCCGGCGCATTGGCAGGCAGCGCCTCCAAGACCTCGCGCAGCGCCTCGGTGCCGCCGGTCGAGGCGCCGATGCAGACGACCATCTCCGTGGTGCGGCTCATCGCGTTGCCGCTTGGCGGCGGCAGCACCGCGTCGGCGGAGAGCTTGCGCTGCGGCGCGTCGCGCGCGCCCCGCGAGCTGGGCCGGGGGCGCACCCGCGCGCGCGCCGCGCCCTTCACCGTTTCTCGGATCTGTACATGCGCGTCGGCGAGATGCTCGACCACGCCGACGCGCGGTTTGAGGATGACGTCGACCGCGCCCGCCTCGAGCGCCTGGAGCAGCGTCTCCGACCCCTCCTCCACCAGCGACGAGCACATCACGACCGGAATCGGTCGCTGCGCCATCAACTTGCGCAGGAACGTCAGCCCGTCCATGCGCGGCATCTCGACGTCGAGCGTGATCACGTCGGGCACCGCCTGCTGGATGTGCCGCGCCGCCACGAACGGGTCGCTGGCGGTGGTCACCTCCAGCTCGGGATCGGCGGTGAGGATCGCGGTCATCGCCTGCCGCACGCTGGCGCTGTCGTCGACCACCAGGACTCGGGTCTTTCGCATTCTGCTCATGCGCGCGCGAACACGGTACCGGCCACGGGCACCAGCGGGAGATCGAACCCGGCGATCGACTCGCTGTGTCCGAGAAACAGCAGCCCACCCGGCGCGAGGCAGTCGGTGAACCGGCGCACCACCGCGACTTGCGTGTGGCGCTCGAAATAGATCAGCACGTTGCGGCAGAAGATCAGGTGCATCGGCGCGCCCACCGGATAATGTTGGTCGATTAGGTTGAGCGGTGCAAAGCCGATGGCGGCGCGCAGCTCTGGCGCGATGCGCAGCTCGTCCCGGCCGTCGAGCGCGTGACGGAGATAGCGCTGCCGCAACAGCGGCGGCACGGGATCGAGCTGCGCACTCGGGAACACGCCGCGGCGCGCCACCGCCAGCACCTCCGTATCGAGGTCCGTCGCGAGGATGCCATAATCGGGTCCGCCGTGATCGACCGCGAAGGAGTCGAGCAGCATCGCCAGCGTATAGGGCTCCGCCCCCGTCGAGCAGCCCGCGCTCCAGACACGGACCCGCGGCACGCCGGCGTCGCGCAGCCGCGGCAGCACCTCGGCCTGGAGATAGTCGAAGTGGCGCGGCTCGCGGAAGAAGTCGGTCTTGTTGGTGGTCACCGCGTTGAGCAGATGCTCGCGCTCGGCGGCCAGACCACCGCGATCGAAGAGCGCGGTGCAATAGGCCGCTAGCGTGGCGTGGCCGGTGGCACGGACGCGACGGCGCAACCGGCCTTGGAGCATCGTCGTCTTGCCATCGGGTAGGCGGATGCCCGACTGCTCGAGGATGTACGCGCTCAATCGCGCGAAATCGTGGCGCGACAGCCGGTCCTCCTCGGCCGGAAGGGGCGGAAGCGCGCCGACGCCCCCCTCCTCCCGCCGCGGGGCCATGTGCCACGTCGCCTTGCTCGACGCGGTCATGCGGGAACGACGTGCTCGGCAGCGCCGCCTGGTCCGTCGGTCAACGCGATGGCGACGCCGCGCGGCGCCGTGACGGCGCGCGCCACTCGGGCCGCCATCGACCGCTGCGGCGCCGTCACGCGCGCGCGGCGCGGCGCGGCGGGCGCGACACGCCGATCAGCGTCCGCCTCGACGACCGTGAAGAAGGCGATCTCCCGGGTAAGCCGCTCGGCCTCTCCCGCGAGTCCCTCGGCCGTGGCGGAGATCTGCTTCGAGGCGGTCGCATTCTGCTGCGTCACCTCATCGAGCTGCTGCATCGCCACGTTGATCTGAGTCGCGCCCAGGTCCTGCTCGCGGCACGCGGCGCTGATCTCCGCGACCAGATCATAGGTGCGGCGGATATCCGGCACGAGCCGTGCGAGCATGTCACCCGCCTTCAACCCGGCGGCGGCGGTCTCGCCCGACATCGCGCCGATCTCCGCAGCAGCCGCCTCGCTGCGTTCCGCCAGCTTGCGCACCTCCGCCGCCACCACCGCGAAGCCGCGGCCCTGCTCGCCGGCGCGCGCCGCCTCCACCGCGGCGTTGAGCGCGAGCAGATCGGTCTGGCGCGCGATCTCTTGTACGATCCTGATCTTCGTCGCGATGGTGCGCATCGCCCCGACCGCCTCACGTACCGCCGCCCCGCTCTCCTCCGCGTCGCGCGCGGACTGACGCGCGATCGACTCCATCTGCGCGGCGTTGTCGGCGGTCTGGCGGATGTTGGCGGCCATCTGCTCCATCGAGGCGGACGCCTGCTCGGTCGCCGCCGCCTGCTCGGTCGCGCCCTGCGACATCTGCTCCGACGCGGCGGAAAGGTGCTGGCTGTTCGACGCGACCTCCGCCGCGGCACGCGCCGTCGCGAGGATCGTCTGGCCGAGCAGGTCCGCCATGTGATTGACCTGATCGGCCACGACGCGGATCTCATCGTCGTAGCGGGTGGTGATGCGCGCGGTCAGGTCACCCCGGGCGATCGCCGCCACGCCGTCGCGGATCAGCGCCAGCCCGTCGCTGATCTGGCGGGAGATCCACCATGCGTTCACGAACGCGAGCAGCAACGCCGAACCGGCGACGACGAGCAGCAGCGAGCGGGCGCTGTCATAGACCACGTCGGTCTCTTGAGCGACCGCCTGCATCCGGTCGCGCTGAACCTGGACCAGCTCCGCCAACACATGCGCCAACCGCTCGGTCGCATGCCGGCCCTCCCCCGCGCTCAGCGCGCTGGCCTCCCTGTCGCGCCCGCTCGTGCCGAGCGCGCGGATCTGCTCGTCGACTGGCTTGTAACGCTCCCACTCGGCGCGCGCGGCACGCCAGAGCGGCGCGCCCTGCTGCGACGTATGCGCGACACCGTCGTCGAGCAACGCGTCGATTTTCCCGGCCGCCGCCGACGCTTCCCGATTATCCCGCTGCTCGACCTCCATGTCGCTCGACTGTATGACGTCGTTCTGAGCGGTCAGCAGGCGCCCGAGCTCGCCGTCGATCGAAAGCGCGCGCTCGAGCTGCTTTGCCGGCCCGGCGATCACGTCGTCGGTCGCGGTGTTCAACTTTTCTAAGCGCGACACGCCGGCGACGACCACGACCGCGAGCAACGCGATGATGATCCCGAACGTCAGCGTCAGCTTTCGCTTTATGGTCGCACGCATGCCGATCCCCCAGAACAGAGAAGTCGACCGTCGCGGGGGTCACCGCCGCCCCGGTCCGAGGTGGTAAAGATTGAGGGTCGACTGGATCCGCGCTCGCCCCTTTATATGACGGCACCGCATGACTTATTCGGCGCTCGGGTCGCTAATATCGCCGACGAGGTCGAGCGCGGCGCCGCGCGCGTGACGCAGTCGGTCGACCAACGTGCCCGTGGTGAGCGAGCGCTTCGGCTTCGCAGCGGGCGTCGCCCCCGCTCGCTCGGGCAACGCCACCCCGCCAGGAGCAGAGCGCGCCGCGGCGGCGACGCGCGCAACCGCATCCGGTCGGCTCGCATCGACGCGGAAAAAGGCGAGATCGCGACGCAGCGCCTCGGCCTCGGCGGAGAGCGCGTCGGCGGTCGCCGCGATCTGCTCGGCGGCGCTCGCGCTCTGTTGCGTCACCTGGTCGAGCTGCTGGATCGCCAGGTTGATCTGTCCCGCGCCGAGATCCTGCTCGCGGCACGCCGCGCTGATCTCCGCCACGAGCTCGGCGGTGCGACGGATGTCGGGCACCAGGCGGGCGAGCATCTCGCCGGCGGCGGTCGCGGCCTCGCTCGTCTCGCCCGACATGGTGCCGATCTCCGCGGCAGCGTCCTGGCTGCGCTCGGCGAGCTTGCGCACCTCGGCCGCCACCACTGCGAAGCCGCGGCCGTGCTCGCCCGCGCGAGCCGCCTCCACCGCGGCGTTGAGCGCGAGCAGGTCGGTCTGACGCGCGATCTCCTGGACGATCCCGACCTTCTCCGCGATCGCGCGCATCGCCCGGGTCGCGGTCTGCACCGCGGTGCCGCTCGCCTCGGCGTCGGCGGCCGACTGACGCGCTATCTTCTCGGTCTGCGCGGCGTTGTGCGCGTTCTGACGCGTGTTGCTCGCCATCTGCTCCATCGCTGCCGAGGCCTCCTCCGCCGCGGCAGCCTGCTCGGTCGCGCCCTGCGACACCTGCTCGGCGGCGCCGGACAGCTGCTGGCTGTCGCCGGCGACGCGCTCGGCCGCCGCCGCGGCGTGGCCGACGATCGCACGTAGCCGCTCGATCATCGTCGCCAGCGCGCGGCCGAGCTGATCATGCTCCGAGCGCGCGCGATGATCGATGGTGAGATCCCCCGCCGCCACGGCCTCGGCCAGCGTCGCGGTGGCGCGCAGCCCGGCCAGCATCGTCACCAGCGCCTGGCCGAGCCTGTCTGCGTCCGACTGCGCCATCGGCTGAGCGGTAAGATCGCCGCCGGCGACCTGATCGGCGATCTGCGTGATCGCCTGCATATTACGGCGGATCAGATCGATATCGTCGGCGAGCTGGTCGCTGAGACCGCCGTAGCGACGTGCCACGCCGAGCGTCGTATCGCCCACCGATACCGCGCGCAGCGTCGCCGAGACCGCGCCGATCGCTTCCCGCACCGCGCGCACACTACCCTGCATCTGCCCGATCTCGTCGTGGCGGCCGGTATCGATGGGGTTGGCGATCGTCGCCAGCTCCTCTGCCACCGCGGTGATCGGGCGCGCTAACGTGCGCGACAGCACCACGACGACCAACAGCGTTATCAGCAGACTGACCAGCGCGCTGGCCAGCAGCTCCAGCGGCACGGCGACGAAGAGATTATCCTGCTGGTGGCGCCGCTCAGCGCGCAGCGCGCGAAGCGAGTTGGCCACGGCGGCATGTTTGGCGCGCAGCTCGTCGAACAGGCGCTTGCCGGCGCCGTCGCGCTCGATCGCGCGGGCGCGCTCGCGCGTGCGCGGGTCCGCCATCAGCCTGATCCCGGGCTCCGCCACCGTCTCGCGCCAGCGCGACGCCGCGCCGCGTACGCTTTCCACTTGCGCACGCACGGTCGCGTCCGTGCCCGCGTCCGACAGCGCGGCGAGCGACGCGCGGTCCAGATCGCTTCCGCCCCGCTGATAGGCATCGAGGAAGGCTGGGTCGGCGGCGAGCAGATAACCGCGGTAGCCGGTCTCCTGATCGGTCACGGCCTGCATCATCTCGGAGACGTCGCCGAGCAAGACGGAGTAGCGGCGGTTCTGTTCGCCGATCGTGCGCGATGTCAGCGTCTGGACGAGCACCGCGGCGTCACAGACGAGCGTCAGCAGCAGGATCGCGCCTATGCCGAACAACAACTTACGCGCGATAGGAAGGTCTTCGATCAGGCGTTTCATTCGATGAACTCCGCAGCACGGGCGACCGGCCCTCTGCCGGAATGCTTCCATGATAGAGGGTCACCCCGCCTCGCCTGCCGACACGCGCGCGAAGTCGTCGCCGCCGCGTGCGCCGCGGATCAGCCGCCCTCGTCCGCGGTATCGACCAGCAGCTCGGCCTCGGCGTCAGCCGAGAAGATGCTCGGGAGGTCGAGCAGGATGGCGAAACCATCGCCGCGCCGCAGCACGCCGCGCAGATGCTCGGCATGCCAGCGCACGCCCAGCTCGGGCGGTGGCTCGACCGCAGCGGCAGCGTAGCCGCGCACGTCGAACACGCGATCGACCGTCAGCCCCAGCGTCATGATCGCACCGCGCTCGGGCAGCGTCACCTCGACCACCAGCACCCGCGTCGTCGACGTGACCGCGACCGGTGCCAGCCCGAGCCGCAGCCGCAGGTCAATCACGGGGACCGAAACACCGCGCACGTCGGTCAGTCCGAGCAGCCACGCGGGCGCGTTGGGCACGCGGTACGGCGCGCGATGGTCGAGGATCTCGCGCACCTCGCCCACGGGCAGCGCGAACTGCTCGTCGCCCAGTGCGAAGACGACGACCTGGAGTTCGCCCGCCTCGCTCATGCCGCGCGTCCGAAGTCGGCGTCCTCGCGATCGGGACCGCCGGTGCTGAGGTCGAGCGCGAAGCCGCGCGAGCGCGCCGGATCCCCCGAGCGGCGCGGCGGA
>Ga0265798_10006228_pt1 | contig 15731 bp, 23 predicted proteins | sample P3T30metagenome_FD_192430 | JGI IMG/M metagenome (GOLD analysis project Ga0265798, IMG submission 192430) | Plant litter microbial communities from East Loma Ridge, Irvine, California - P3 T30 | ecosystem: Environmental > Terrestrial > Plant litter > Unclassified | place: USA: California... | reverse complement strand
GCTACCTAGTCAGCAGCAGCCCAGGTCTTAGTCCGGGTGACTCACCCTGTCTGAACTTGTAGCTTCCGAGTCAGCTTTTGTTATCAGTTGTGTGAGATAGTAGCTTACAAGATTTCTGCCTGATCAGCTTGTACTCATTCTGAGGAGGAGGAGGAGACATACGTTGCGTCACGAGTCTCACTGTGTTACCCATACAAATCACCACCGCCCCATCTCCAAGACTCTCCATCAACTTCTTCCGGCGATCTTCATATTCACTAGTGGGAATTCCTGGAGTCAGATGCTTCGAGCCGACTAAGTGAGGATGCGAGTGATGGAGCGATTGACCTTGTTTTGGAGGTTTGGATGGGTGGGTCGAGTATTGTCGGAATTGTCGGACTGCCGGACCTGCAGCAACCGCTCTTGGTACAGCAGGTCGGGCTAGGCGACCTTCCAGCATGGATGCTGCTGTAATCCGTCGGATTGCCCGCAAGGCAGCTATTGGCCTCGTCATACTAGCTACACAGTGAAGTGACTGGACGAGAAGATGTAAGTGACTTGATTCAACTTTTGATATCAGATAACCCGGCATTTTCCCGACAACCACCAATGGCAATAATATAGGCACTGGTATACATGATCCACAACAGTAAAGAAATCGCCCTATCCCATTAGGAAAGGATGTAGTAGAGCATCTCTCGGTGTGATGCGCCTAGCAGGATCTAGCTGTAGACATTTGTCTAACAAATCGACGAAATGCTGCAATTGCTTCAATTCGTCTTCTTTCATTTTCAGTTGGACCGAGGAAGGGGGTAACAACCTCGATCGAAGGTCTCGAGTGGCTTTACTAATGTTCATGACCTTTGCCACGTCCTATTGATCAGCCAGGCATCTAAGATAGAGGGAAAGGACTGACCTGACGAGTAATCTTATCCTGTTCGATAGAGATGAAATTCAGTTGCTCATCGAAATGCATCTCGCCCAAAGATGCTTTCTTGATCATTCGATGATTGAGCTTGCCCTTGACTTCCATCATGAGTAGAAGCATATGGTTGTTTGACTTCCCAGGGAAGAGGATCTTGCCAGTATAAAGCTCGTAGAGGGTGCAGCCGATTGACCAAACATCGATAGCTGTATCGTATGGCAGACCGAGGACTACCTGTTAGCAAGGGTCCTGAAGGTAGATTGAGATGGGGACGTACTGATTTCGGGAGCTCGGTAGAAACGCGAGACGAGGTACGGAGTGATCTCGCCATCCTTGACATCGGAAGCTGAACCCAGATCACAGACTTTGAGCGTGGCTTTGTTTTCGGTAACCTACAAGTTAGCTTGAAAGCACCAAAAGCCCAATCAAGCTACTGACAAGGATATTATCAGGCTTGATATCGGCATGAACAATATTGGTCTTCCTCAATAGAGACAGAGCCAGGAACATCTGATGGGCATACGCCCTTACAGCCCTCATGTTCAACCCAACATCTTTTCCGAATCGCTTAATGACATCTCGGAGATTCATACTGCTCGTCAGAAAATTGAAAGTGGCGCGCGAAATATGGACTGACCTGAGCGATTCAGTGACGATGCACAGATGACCCCGATGCTCGAACGTCCTCTCCATTCTTACAACGTGCTTCTTATCTTCGGGATCGGCTTCGTTAAGTTTCTGTAAAATCGAAGCTTCTTTTCGCCCAGCCACGTACCTGCTCATCAGCTGATGACAAACGGTCAGAGTTCAGAAGCTTACATGCTCTCCTGACTTCTGATGATCTTGATGGCGACTTCCTTGCCTACTACATCTTGCCTTCTCTCCCGGTCCACCGCCTTGAGGATCTTCGCCTTGACGACAGCAGAGAACATCCCCTTTCCAAGGGTGATCGTGACCTGATATCGCCCATCATCAAGGATTTCCCCGGGAGTGATACGGTAGTATCCATCGGTATCATCGACGTTATCCACCACCTGTAACGCTGCGGCCGTATTTGACTTTTTGACGATTTCCTGTTTCCGATCCCCATCAACTCCCGCCTTTAAGCGGCGGACTGTAATCTTCTTCTTCTTTTTGGCAGGAGCATCATCGTCGAAAGCGGCAAACATGTCCATTTCCTCATCCTCATCATCCACTTCGATTTCAACTTCTTCCCATTCGTCCTCCGGCTTGGTAGCGTCTATGATGGGTTCTCCTACTCCATCGGCAACTTGAGCGGCTTCACTATCTTTGATACGCTTATTTCGATCATTCTTCATATCTTGCGTAGGATCGTAATCGGCAGCAGAGATCATAGCGTCGGCGCCTACCTGGTCTTGCTGAGCGGCAGGTGGGACAGTCTCATTGTTGGAATTGTCTGATTTTGTCAAGTCGAAATCGTGCCCTTGAGGAGTGGAGGCGAGTGAAGGTTCATGAAGATTGGTAGGTGTATCAGAGGCAGATGGAAATTTCGAGGTCGAGCGAGTACCAAGCTGCTTCAGTAGTGAGGTAGCACCTGAACGTCAGTATTGACCATGGTGCAGTGGAACTCACCAGTCCTGATTCCTCCACTATTGTAGCTATCTTGGCCCGTTCCCACGTCAGGCGCCGGACTAGCAGCAGCAGAATCCACCGGTTTCTCGGTTCTCCCCTGAGCTTGGAATTTGGCCATGATCTGTGCTCTCTTTCGCCGCCTCTCTTCTAGTAATACTTCGGGATCCTTTTCTTCCAACTCCACTTCCTCATCTTGTGTTGGGGGCGGACGAGTTTGCGGAACTCTCGATTTCGGTCCAGTTGGTACAGAGACCGCTTGGAATCCTCGTGGAGGAGCTAGCTCAGCGGCATGGGAATGCATTGGTTGATCGGATCCAGCTGAAGCAGTAGGAAGCGATATATCTACTTTAACGGGAGAAGGTTCAATCCTATAAAAAGGAAAACATCAGCCATGATATTCTATAGTGTGCTTACCAAGCTCAAACGGGGGGAAACGCACTCTCCTTCCTCTCTATCGAAAGATGGTCTTCGGCCCGAAGAGGCATGACGATCATGTGTGTAGTCTCGGTTTGGACGCTGATCACGAGTGTCACCATAGCGTCTTGTAGAATCTCCTTTTTCTCGCTCACGATAGTGATCTCTCTCTTTATCTCTCCCTGTCTCCCTATCTCTATCTCGCTCCTTAGACCCATGCCTATCTCTATCCCTATCTCTATGATCCCTGCTTGATCCTGATCGATGGTCCCTACTGTCTCTTGACGAGTGACTGTGTCGATCACTCCCATGCCTCCTAGGTTCATCCTCATCTAAGAAAGCGTCCCTCCAGTCTTTCGGTTTTGATCTCTTCTCATCCTCTCTCTTATCGTCTCGTTCATATGGCCTCTTTGTGCCCGATGACATATTATATGTATGTAGAAAGATGAAGTACAGATGATATAAGACAGGGAAATGATATATCCGAAAACAAGCTTCATTTCCAGTCGAGTAAGTCAAGTCGCGTCGAGAAATCAACATTCTACCTACAATCACTCTCCGCCCAGAATCATGTCACGGGGCTCAGTGCGTTCAGTGGAAAGGGCAAAGATAGCCCATGACCTCCGACAATCTATTGGCGAGCTTAAAGATCGAGGTCTGCTCGTGTCTGCTAAATGGTCAGACCTCCTGTCTCGTACTTTACGAAATCAAGCTGATATAGAAGGGCTAGCGAATTATTGAATGCCATACCGAGGGAACACCGCTCTCAACCCCATTTACCATTCTCACCGCCCCCTCAGCCACCATATCATCCACCAACATCACCAGGTGAGGGCGGTATGGGCCCACGACCCTCACTAGGCGAATTTATACCATCCCCCGGACCTGGGGCTTTCGATCCGGATAGTTCAATGATTGCAGGTCCGAGCCGACTGAGGGGCTATGGAGATGAAGTGGAAGCGGAGGATGATGTTCTGGACGAAGATGAGTTTCAGCTAGCGAGGAGTTACTTCGATACGAAGGAATTCGATAGGGTTGTATATACCTTGAAACATGCTCGAGGGAAACGAGCAGTATTTTTACGGACCTATTCCGCATACTTGGTCAGCTTACTCATACAAGTCGTCGAGCCGAGCTGACAAGTAGACGGCAGACCGGAAAGCACAAGAGGCGTTACCTCATTTCCTGGATACGAAAGAAGAACGTTTCGCCCTCTACCCGGCCCTCAATCCGCTCATTCTCGAATTACAGAATGAAACAGATCCATATCTACTTTACCTGCGTGGTATAATGTTAATGCGTCTCGATCACAGGGACGAAGCAGCGTCATGCTTTGTGGAGAGCGTCAAGCAGAAACCGTACAATTGGAGTTGTTGGAGTCAAATGACCCAACTTGTCAATTCGACTGATATGGTACGGTTTTTCCTATAACATGGGCTGATATTAGTTTATCGACTTGAAAGAGCGTATTCCGCACTCTCATATGCTCACATTCGCGGCTATCACCGTTATGCTGGATCTACATACCGCTACCGACTTGATGTTGAGTATGATCAAGGAACTGGAAGATATCTTCCCAGGTAGCGTACATCTCAGGGCACAGAGAGCAATGGTTTACTACCATATGAGAGGTAAGCTACCTCTGAACACCTCTGAGATTTGACTGACGGACAGATTTCGAGACGGCAGAAAAACACTTCGACGAAGTTCAAAAAGCAGATCCATATCGAATGGAGGAAGTCGACATCTACTCGAATATGCTCTATGTCATGGACAAGAAGGCCAAACTCGGAAAGCTTGCGCACGAGTACGCCGAGATTGATCGGAACAGGGCAGAGGTTTGTTGTCTCATCGGTAAGCTAGCCTACGTGCGAGACGACAGCTGATGATAGGCAATTACTACTCGTCTAGAGCGGACCATACGAAGGCCATCATGTACTTTAAGCGGTCACTCATGCTGAATCGAGAGTACTTACCAGCATGGACTCTGATGGGTCACGAGTTCGTCGAGCTCAAGAACTCTCACGCTGCTATTGAAGCGTACCGCAAGGCTATAGGTGAGTCCTATGATCCCTGAATAGAGCCCTGCTGACTATAAGACGTCAATGCCAAAGACTACAGAGCGTGGTACGGTCTTGGCCAGGCTTATGAACTTCTCGATATGCCCATGTACGCTATCGAGTACTACAACCAGGCTACGGCTCTCAGGTAGGTCATACTCAATGCTAGACAAAACTCGGACTGACGCGCAGACCTTATGATTGCCGTATGTGGACGGCTCTCGCGACTGTTTACGAGGGCCTTCAACGGTAAGTGTTCAGCGCAGAGCTCAGTTCAGTCCTGATGTCAGACTACCGGAAGCGATACAAGCCCACACCCGTGCTCTACTAGGTGCAGACCGAGTGCAAACTCCAAACATCCTCGCCAAACTCGCAGCTCTTCATGCCTCAATAGCCCTAGCGTCCGGCGCATCCTTTTCACCCGAAGCAACAGATTTCCACCGGAAACTCCTCGCACTAGGAGAACAAGATGGGACATCCACTGCGGAGCTTGCAGGGAGTTATATTGCGATTGCGGAATGGGAGATGGGCGCCGAAGGAGAAAAGGGAGATTGGTCTTTGGCTGCTACTTATCTTGAGAAGGTTGCTGAAACCAATTCACCAATGAGAGATAAAGCTGCAGAGTTGTTGCGACAGCTGCGGCTTGAAGAGGCAAGGGCGGCTGTCCGTGGATACGAGCGGTAGTTTGTATTCCACTGGTTGAAGAGGGTTTGGTCGTAGATTGGTACATTGTCGCGTATTATAATGTAGATTTGAGGTCGAACTGTGCGATCTTTTCGAGCGATCTCCTTTCTTCAGGCGATTCTCCGGGCGAGATACATATCCAAGGCGGTGTCCCTTCAGTTTTCTACTGGGCCAAGGATTTGGAGGTTCGAAATGCCTGAGCCGTATAAGCAGGAAAAGTCAGTGTCAACGTCATATCCTGCAGAATCTTCCGACTATCCAATCCTATTCATGCATCCTGTCTAGTGGTGGGCCTCTGCTTTGGACTGGGATGAGACTATTGATCAGCTTCCATCTTGTGTGTCCGGAGGTTGACACTCACTGTATGGGTTCTTTGGGTTGGTTCGTGCATCAGGTGCTACATCGTCAGTCTCCTTTCCCAAATCCTTATGATGTGACTCACTGTCAAGAGCGACAGCCTGTAGCTTTGCGACACCGACCCATGTGAGGACTGAGGCGATAGCAAAAGGCCAAAGGGGTTTAGCTAGCTGCACGAGTCAGTATTCGACTGTATGAGTATCTGCCTAAGGAATTGACTAACAGGAGTGGGCCAAGCTCGAAGACCGAACATTTTGTATATCGGTAGGTTGGTGGTAAGAGCTGTCTGATCAAATCCTGTTACTGTGTAGTAGATGGGTGACTTACGGGTTGAGGGTATAGCTTAACTTGACTATCACTCTAGCACTGAATCACTCAGACAATCAAGCGGAGGGGGACGGAGAGCGGATATTACCGGTGAAAATCAATGTGGCACTTGTTTGCTATAGCCACGTGTAAAGGGTAAAGGCTGTGCAAACTGAAGGATTGGGGCACCTTATCACTAGTCATGTCGGTAGATGAGAGATATGCATCCCATGCTTCACCCAATATCAATTGACTGACATCTGTTGTAACGTAGTATTCGAGATCTATATAATCAGGTCTGACGCGACAATAAGATATCAATACCAAGTGTCTCAGAATTAGTCAGTCAACGAGATAGACAATAAAAGCAAAAGCAAAAGAAGAGACGCGTCGAATTCAAACCCAAAGGCTCAAAGGGGTCAATCAGAAACAGAAACGACTATACTCCAAGGATACCCCTTCCACTACCATAGTATCGTCAGGCAACCCCCATATCAACCTGCATACCTATCATAAACTCCTACTACCTTAATCGGTGAGAACGCTCCTTTTGATATATAGCCAGCGGGTCTGTGCTTAACATTACAACTCTCGTTCTTAAACCGCCTGCAACATGTCAATTCGCGACCAGAACGAGACTACAAATCGATTCACGATTACCGATTATACCGATGAATATGCCTATGGTGGGGATGAGGATGAAGAGTCCTCGAATGTCAAGCCAATCAACAGTCATGTTACGAGACCACCACGCGCTATGACCACCCCAAGACGTCCTGTTCCTCTCGAGTCAGATCCAATCTCGCGAAAGGAAGGCAAAAGGCCAGAAGGTAGTGGTACTGGAAGATCGACTTCATCATCGGCTATACGCCCTCTACCTCTCATCCCCTCGGCTTCGACCTCCTCAACGAGCGAGTCTGCTGTGGCCGGTCCATCGACCTCTCCAATCATCAGCTCACCAACATCAATCTCACCTTCGCACACTTTCTCTCATCAGAAATCAGCTATATCGCCCTCTTCATCCGCATATTATACGCCAACTACCGCACGTACATTGAGTGATGTGAAGGGTAAACAACCCGAAGTTTGGAATGCGTCTGGTACGCAGACTCGGCCGGGCAGAAATGGCAGTGGTGGAAGTAGTCATTACAAGCTTCAACTCCACGAGGTCAGTCAAACATCTATATTGGCCTTTGTGGCTGACAAGGCAGGCCGAGCCGCATAATGGCACCGATGCCCTGCAAGCCGACATAACGCCCCTTCCCACTCCCTTGTCATTCACGACCCCACCAAGTAGTTCCAGAGTATCAACCGAACTCAGACCTCTTCCCTCGGTCTACTCCCACAAATCGCATCATGATTGGGACGACAAGAACGATGAGAAAGATATCTACGCCGCACCAACGCTGAATAGGCATCAGAGTGACAAGAAGGAGGCTGGATTCTGGAGACGGATAACACCTTCAAGTTGGATTTGTAGGTTATTGTTGATTACTGTTGTTGTCGAATCATTGTTCGATCTCGCCATCCTTGTGAGTCTTGTCGCGGTGCTAGGACACAGGGGCTGATTGAAGGCAAACATATTATGGCGATTCAATCATGCTGTTAAATCTGATCAATCTTCAGAATTGATTTGGCAAAATAAGCGTCGATTACCAGTTTACCTCATCATCTTTGGTTTGGCTCAGTAGGTCTTGTTTGGCTAGTGATGTCGCGCATACTGATGAGAAGTCTCTGGCAGACCATCCTCACTTGCATCGCGATCAAGGGGAAGAACACGATGCAAGTCGTTGCACTCACCATCTTCAATTACGCATTCCTCGGCTACGCGATCATGATGGTACGCCCACACCTCATATCATCAGCATACTCCTCTAACATCGCAGATATATGAACTACGCAAGATCCTCGGTGACCTCAACACCTCCCTTCGGACCATCGACCCGGACGCTCCGTCCGACGAGATCTTCACGATCCCCCTAAACGTCCTCACTGGTGTTCTCATCGGAGTCATCGCCCTGGGATGCGTCATCTTGACCGTCCTTGCATGCTTCACGCGTCGCGAGTTCGGGTAAGCTGACATTTCTTGTTGGAGAGAAGTGATCTGATGGACAGATGGCAGAAATACCGATTCCTCGGCGCCGATTTGCAAATTCGAAAACTGTATCAGAAACTACAGATTTTCGAGTGTATCTGCTATTTCGCTGCCTTCTTTGCCCTCGGCTTCGGGGTTCAGGTAAGCTGCTATGAGATCGAGATACGAATCAAGCTGATCGACAGTTTATCTTCCTCATCCTCCAAAAGTCGGATGTCGAATATATCTTTACGTGGATCATGTTCCCGCTTCTCCTACTCCTCCTTGTCTTTGGCAGATTTGCAGCTATTTACGAAAAGAAGTGGATGATGGTAAGTCTTTTCTAACATCCGCGAATGATACTGAGAAATAGTTTACATTCCTCTTCGGGATCTTGTGCGGCTTAGCCTATTTCATATTCAAGCTAATAAGGATCTGGCAACAGGAAGATACCGTCTACTCGAATCTCTCCCTATCTCTCACAGTCTTCGATGCGCTCAGTATCCTCTCATTGGCGGCATGTGGGATTTGGGGAGTGTGGGTCGGATCAGGGTTCGGTCAAGGTCTGAAACAAGCTAGTACGTTTTCCCTTTCCATACAAGATAAAAGCTGATATCTAGTCGCTCCTACTGGTGGAATCACTAGGATCTGGAGGACAAAATCCGCTGAAACGGATGTAGAGATGGACGAGAAAGAGAAGGAATCGCAGGCGATTGCACTTCGTCGGATCAGTATTGATTAGACGCCTTTCAGCAGCAATACTGTCGGCTGGATAAGTGGGATCCTTTATCGGTCGCTGGTCGACTCTGATCCTTGTTGTAAATTTTATGCTTACTTGATTCACGCTTGCATGCGTCTTTCCCCCTCGACTATCATTGTGTCTCGCGAGCTTTTCCATCCTGTATCATGCTAGTCAGAACCGGTACCAAAAAGCTTAGATGAGGCAGCGGGACATGTGTGATATATGATACATATGCGTACAAATGCTATGTTATGCCCCTCGTCTCTACGTCAAGCTGCTTCCTGTCCGCTCATTACTCTAGTCACAAACCTATCTCGCGGCCTTACCTCCCCTCATTTGCCTTGCAAACTTGTTGAATCTAGAATTGTCCATCTGGATCCTTCGCATATGTTCATCCCTCTCTCTGTCATTTCCTTTATGCATGGATTCGGGGGCGATCTCGTATTGGAAGTCCTGGCAATTAGCACGGTTTAAGTTGTAAGATGAGGTATGGAGACGTACAGATGCTTTCTCAAGTCGGGCTCCCTTTGCAGTAGTATTGATTTCAGCCCTCTCATTCCAGTCCACTCTCTTCTTTCTCTGTTTCTGACCCTGCGACCTTGCCTGTGACTGAGATTGAGATTGAGATTGTCCTTGTGTCGACTCCTCTCCATTTGCAGCATCCAAATCTTCCGCAGCGGCCGTCAAATCTAGGTCTTTGATGTTCAAGACTTTTCGATTCCTCATATCGCTCGAACGACCTAGGATAGGTCTTGACCAAGCTTGAACTAGGTTGTCCGCTTGCCTCTTGATGGGACCTTGGACTTTGGGAGCTTTGGTGTAGAATAGGACGACTCGACCTAGGTAGGATTCTTTGAGTGTTTGAGCGTCTATCTCCATCTGCCAATCAGCTGATTCTCCTGCGAAGAGAGTCCGCGTACCCTTGGTAAAACTTCGAAAAAGGCTTTCTGTATACCTTCAGCTGGTAGTGTTCCTGATGGTCGAATTGGTTCCAACCATGTCGAAACGGCTTCTAATAATCTCGAATCAACGATAGCTTGCCACATTCGAACACTGCTGGTTAGCTTATCCTGGCCACCATTTTAATATTAGCTTAATGACCCACTTTCTCAAAACCGCCATGACATCCTCCAACATGGCCAATTTGGCAGTAGCGGGCAACTTCCTCTCGTGTGACGAGCGATCCTTTTCTGCTGCACGCTCCATACGTTCACGAAGCCTGTTACAAACGTCTTCATGATACATGTCCGCGACCTGTCATCAGCGCCCACGATACTCTTGGTGAGTGTAACGCACATCCTCCTCGTCCTTCCTTTTACGCTTGATCTTTCGTTCAGGCTTTCCAATAGCGTCAATTCTCTGTTCCAGCGCTAAACGCCTTTCTACCCATCAGCTATACTCTTTGAGTTGTACGCACGAGTAGCCTCATCGTAAGTAGGTTCCATATCTTCATCTTCGGCATCCTCGACAGGCCTCTCTGCCCTCTTTTCCTTCTTCTTTCTCTCCTTTTTTTCCCCACTCCTTAGACTCTTCTTCTTCTTACTACCTTCTTCAGGAGCATAAGCCTCTTCACCATCATTATCACTATCTGACCCCGAACCCGAATCTTCCGCCGCCAAGTGCCCAAGTCCATCATCTTCATTTTCAGAACCTGATTCTTCGGCATGTACAGTCGGGACCAAGTTCGCGGGGCGGCTGTCGGGTCTAGGGGGGAAAGCAAGTCTTTGTCGAGGTGTTCCTTCTTCTCCTGCTTCGGCAACAGCATCTGGGAGTAGTGCCTCTGTTGCTTCGAATCCAGGAATGTCTCCCGCGCCTAGAGAGCTGGTGAGTCCAGACTCTGCCGGTATCGTGTCTTCTGGTTGCGGTGAAGCGGACATTGTGCTCTACAAGATATGGATGGTATACTGCTTTAGTTGTTTCAATCCCTACTTAGTTACTGCCATTGAGTGTTAATCTGATTCCGTTAGTGGCAGACACAATTTGTCGGCGGAAGTCTGGAGTCCCTCTTTACCCTGAATATACCCTATATCCCTTACTCTCGGTCCATTTCCATTTCTGTACCATAAACCATACATTCGATCTAGACCTATACCTATACCTCCTTCTCTCACTTCATCTCAGTCACCCTCATCACTCAGTCATCATGCCTAACATGCAGCAGATCATGCAGCGTAAGTTCCTCCGCGCCCCGCTCAGGCATTTCAACTGACGCGACTAGTCCTAGCTCACCCTGTACGCTCTGCCCTACCTTCTATGCCAAATCGTGAACTAACATATTCAGACGGAGCTGCGTTCAGTGGTCAACTACAAGATCTGGAGAGACGCTTCCAGGGATATCACCGACCCCAAGGAATTCGCTACTTCACATTATGATCGTCCGAGTATGCGTAAATGTTGGGATCTATTGGATCACTCGAGTAGGAGTTTCTCAATGGTCATCAAGGAGCTCGAGGGCGATCTAGCTCGAGTTGTGCGTGCCTCTTGACTACATTCAGAATTGAAAGCTGATGGAACAACAGATCTGTATCTTCTACATCGTGCTGCGAGCCTTGGATACTATCGAGGACGACATGACACTTCCAAATTCCACCAAGCTTCCTATGCTAAGAAGCATGCACTTGAAGCTACACGAGCCAGGATGGAACTTCGATGGATCAGGACCAAATGAGAATGACAGGATTGTCCTCGTTGAATTCGAGAATGTTCAGGCGGAATTTGCCGACCTCGAGCCAAAGTGAGTTGTCCACAACGATGTCTCATGGTGTAGGAGCTGATGGTAGATACCAAACTGTCATTCAGGACATTGCCAAGAAGATGGGAGCTGGTATGGCCGATTTCGCCGCCCTCTCTACACCCGAGAAGCCCGTCGCCGAGGTCAACACCCTAGACGACTACGATCTCTACTGTCACTACGTCGCTGGACTCGTTGGTGAGGGTCTATCAGGTATCTTCGCAGTATCCGGTAAAGAACGAGAGTGGATCGCCGATCAACTTACTCTCTCCAACTCGATGGGTTTGTTGCTGCAAAAGACAAACATTTTCCGAGATATCAAGGAAGATGTAGATGAAGGAAGAGGATTTTGGCCAAGGGCAATTTGGGGCAAACATGGATTCAACTCTATGGCGGAACTACTCGACCCGGCAAGGGAAAAGGAAGCATTGTTTGCTTCTAGCGAGATGGTTTTGGACGCCTTGAGGCATGCTGTTGATGCTCTTGATTACTTGACTTTGTTGAGAACTCAGAGTGTATTCAACTTTGTCGCTATCCCCGCTGTCATGGCTATCGCAACTTTGGAGAGGTGTTTCATGAACCCCGATATTCTCAAGAAGAACGTCAAGATCAGGCGAGGAGAGGCTATCCGAGTGAGTCACCACATCCACGATCTCATGACGATGCTAACCAGCAGCTCATCAACCGAGCGGTCAACCCCCGAGACGTATCATACATTTTCCGAGAGTATGCCAAGAAGATCCACGCCAAGGTCGCACGAGATGACCCTAATCTTTTGAAGCTCAGTATCGCTTGTGGAAAGGTATGTCCCTTCTCTCAGTCTGAAAGATGTCAACTAATATCCAGATCGAGCAATGGACCGAACACCACTACCCCTCTTTCCTTGAAATCACCACCGCAGGCGATAAACCCTCTACATCAATAAACGCCCAGAGCTTAGATGCCCGAGCCCAGCTCTTCTCTAAAATGGGATCCGCTATTCAAGCTAAAGCAGCTGCTGATCGACGGGAAACCTTCCTTGCCGACTTGAGGGCAAAGGGTATCATCAAGGAACAAACTCCCGAAGAGAAGGAAGCTAGTAGATTGAGGATGGAAGAGGAAGCAAATGCTCCTTTCCCTTGGTTATTGATTGGTGGAATCGTCTTTGGGTTGTTGTTTGTCATGGCTTTGATGGGTGGTGGTATTGCTTATGTCATTTGGAAGTACGCCGACTAGATGGAGTAATTTGGGATATTGGGATTTGGGCAGGGAATAGAGAAAACAGCACAATCGGTCTAGAGGTTCGTGCTTCAACGATGTTATGCATTTACGTGAGCGCTTTATCGGCATGGCCATTGCAAATGTAGTCCAGGTTGCCTGATCCAAGACCTAACGACAACAGACACAATCAGTTCCCTTCGCCTTTGTAGATACTACATACAACGTAGGCGTATAGTACAGTCTGGTCTCGTTACAACATTGCGATGTGTCAAAATGGTGACCAGCCTAGTGAATGGTAGTGTAACCCGACCCCTTTTTCTCAGCGACTCCATCAACCTGCGAGTCCGCCGTTCCAGCTGCTTGTACCCTCCCAAGCTGACTCATATCCATACTGGAATTCTTCACCTCACCCTTGAATCCGACATAGAACAATTTACTACGATTCCCACCTACTGATTCAGACTATCGTTAGCCATGAGGACATTGTCGCTGCAGGCGATGGTGGTAAGAAAGAAAAGGGGGACCGGAGAGGAAAGAAGAGGGACATACAAAAGCAAGAGTGATAGAATGCACATTAGCCATTTTCTGAACTTTCAATCCCCATTCCTCAACATCCCTCAACCCATCTGCTGTCCTAGCAACCCGCGGAGGGGACGCGATGTTGATATCCATCAAAGGCTTCATTTCCTCCAACTCTTCAAAGCCTGGACAGTGTGTTAAATTTATGTATAGTTTGAGAGTCGTTGGGCGGAGAGGATGGGAGGGGGGCGGGGGGAGTAAGTAGAGCGCTAGAGCTCGAAGAGATTGTGTAAATGGGATATGGAGGATGAGCTAATTTTATCAGCTCTGTAACTCCTTCTGGCTTCGGAGCTGGGGTAGGGAAGAGGGGAGGACGTACATCATCATCTACCCCTGATTCCACATAGTTCTCCTCATCAAGTCTCCCTTCCCATTCTTTGATGACATTAGAAGCGCTTAATGGATTATCAAGATTAACTCCGGTGACACTATGAGTCAGCTCTCTCTTCTCTCGCTGGTCTTTCATTTTCGAAAGACCATGGATTGAAGGGACATACTTATCACGATCAATCTGTCCCCATAGGTTCGTATGTGCGCCTCCCCCTGCACTGACCCGCTCGAGGACTTGGGGTGACTCGGTGATATCGTCCAGTGTCAGGTCGTCTGCGCAGGACATCTTTGTACGACTCTTCTCTTCGGCTGGTCTTCTCTCGTTGATCTAGGCGATCTGTTATGTTGTCGTGTAGATTGCCCTGGTCATATGTCGGCTTCTAAGGTCTACAGAGGGTGAGTGATAAAAGGATCGACAAGACCAACAAAGTGGAACACGCAAGTGGAGGTGACCAACCGAAGTGGCGACCGAACCAGCCCGAAGCTCAAGTTCACTCGTCTGAAGCAACACTTCACTCGCTCGGAACTAGTGCTTCGCTGGCTTCATTGTGCGAGTAAGATCAACGGTGATATAATTAGATTGATCCATAACGCCGCATTGACATCTACTTCTACTTTTCGCCTACCGACTAAAACCTGTCTTGACCAAGATCAGTCCGTTTATCATAGAGAGCCATATTGGGTCCTCTCTCCTTCCTTAGTCTTTTACTCGTATCCTCCATACCCCTCATGACTCGAAGCAAGTTACCTCCTGCAAGACGAGCTAGATCTCGACTTTCCCATCCTCGAGTAATCAATTCAGCGAACTGCTATCAGCTTATTGTGTTCTTGCTGGTCAATGAATAGGGCTTACAAGGTTTGGGTACTTTGACACGTCCTCTAGACCTTTTGGAGTAGACTCGATTCCATCGTAATCTGATCCAATACCGACACTACTTGTCAACCGAGATCAAACCGGAAAGTGGATCGTACTGATGTCGACCGATCCGGTCTGCAATATGTTCAATATGATCAGCAATTTTTGCAACTCCAACTTCCTCCCCTTTAGGAGCAGCGAAAGCGGGATAGAAGCTACTATCAGCTTTAACTCTCAGAATGAAGAACATCACTGACTTGACCATCACTACTCCATCGACCTTTCCATGACCCCGCCCAATTTTGTCCAAGACATTATCAGGGACATTCCTCGAGATATTGTTCAAAGCCCTAGTAGCAGAGTGAGACCAGATGACTGGAGCTTCTGTGATTTCCCTTCTCGTCAGCTTTATTTCTGCACAGGGTGGAGACAGCTCACAAAGCAGCCAAAGCGGTCTTGTCGGATACATGGCTCAAGTCGACCAGGACACCTAATCGGTTCATCTCCTTGACTAGTTCTTTTCCTAGGTGCCTATATCTCAACAGTAGTCATCGCCGAGGGGTTCAACTTACGAGAGACCATTCCATTTGGGTTCTGGAAGTTCAAAGATACCCCCCGAATCGGCGAATACGTTGTTACAGCCATGAGTTAGGGTCATATATCGGACACCGAGCTTGTGGAACATTCGTAGAACTGTCATCAACTCCCTGAGCCGAGTGGGGTAGAACTTACCTCCAAGGGAATTACCAAGGGAATGAGCACTTTCATCAGTCCCGAAATCACATGATGACAGGGGGAACATACCCCTCAAGTCCAAATAGACTAGCAATCCTTCCACCTCTGATTGCATCTTCGACATCATCAGCCGTTCTGCAAAGTTGGAAATAATCCGAGTATTTCT
>Ga0265798_10006227_pt1 | contig 15731 bp, 10 predicted proteins | sample P3T30metagenome_FD_192430 | JGI IMG/M metagenome (GOLD analysis project Ga0265798, IMG submission 192430) | Plant litter microbial communities from East Loma Ridge, Irvine, California - P3 T30 | ecosystem: Environmental > Terrestrial > Plant litter > Unclassified | place: USA: California... | reverse complement strand
TTCCAATAAAAGGGACCCGCCCTTTCGTAGACGATCGCCTCCTCATCCCCGTGAAAGACCGCCACGAGGTAGAAACTCGTATTAATGCTTTTGCAATCACGCTCGCTGCACTCGCAACCCCACGCCGCCGCCGTCCCACGCACAACCATCCGTCGTATACGGGAAAGGAATTCGTGCCTCGCGCTTAACGTGCCATGTTACCCGCCAGAATCGAACCCTCGTCCAAGATCAACATTCCTGCGATCGCGGCACTGCTCAAGGTACTCAGAATTCCGGTGATAAGCGCGCTAACAGCAAGACTGGCGACGTCACCGGTCCTGTTCGGGGCAATCTGGGAGAGCACGCCGATCTGGGTGCCCAGCGAGCCGATGTTGCCGAAGCCGCACAGACTGTAGGTGGCGATGAGTTGCGCGCGGGGGCTCATGGCCTTGTAAACGTCGAGGCTGACGAGCTGATCGAATGCAGCATACTCGTTCTGTTACACAAATGTCAGTCGGGGTTCTTCTGATCGAGGGGATCGCGAGGCGGGGAGGGCGAAACTTACCGCGACGATCTTAAGACCGATGAGGCGGGCAACGTGCAGGATGTCGCGCCTGGGTACACCGAGGAGGAAGGCGATCGGGTAACAGATGTACCCCACAATCAGCTGGACAGTGAGGTCGTATTCTCCGTTCAGACCCAAGTAGCGTCCCCACCACGTCAATAAGCCAGAGACGAGGTGCAGCAGTGCGATGATGACAAGGAGAGTAGAAACGATCATGCCGGCAATCTTGATACCCAGCCAGGCGCCGTTTGCAAGAGCCTCAAGAACATTCTGGCACTTGTCCGTATCGTCTTTGGGTACGACGATCTTGCCGGCGGTCAAAGTCTCTTCCTCTTCGGGGTAACGGAGATGGCTCAGAGCCAGGGAAGCTGGAATCGACATGATGCAGCTAGAAACCAGCACCTGAGGGTTAAGGCCCAGGTTGATGTAGGCGATGAGGACAGATCCGGCGATCGTTGCGAAACCGCACGACATGATTTGGTGAATCTCGGCCTTGGTGAGGTATTGGACGAACGGCTTGATCAACATGGCACTTTCACCCTGTCCGATGAAAGGTGTGGCCGCTGCGACAACGGCCTCGGCACCGGAGACCTTCATGCTCCAGAAGAAGAAGACGGCGAATTTGCCGATGAACCACTGGATGATTCCCCAGTAGTACAGCATCTGGACGAGGGCGATGAAGAAGATGATAGCGGGGATGACACCAGTCAAGAACCAGCTCAACTCGTTCACACTGGGGTCAGTCAAGAACTCAACACCGTCACCGGCGAAACCGAGAAGCTCGCGGGCGAGAAGCGAGATGAAGTTGAAGATATCGAAGCCGACTTTCGTACGGAGCACGAAGAGAGCAATGATATATTGCACAAGCTAACAAAGTCAGTCTCAGTCTCAATCAAATCTTGTTGATTGCGTGTTCAAGATTGCTCACCATTCCCATGATAATTGTGTGCCCTTGAAATCAGGTTAGCATCAATGTATTAATTTGTGAATCGCACGTGCTGCTTACAGTTGATCGCCTTCCTGTTGCGCGAGGTAGCATACATGCCAGCAATAAGCACCGCCAGACCCAGCAGACTGATTGCGCGGTTTTCGAGGTTGTTGTCGCCGTGAGTTTCGCTAACAAAAGCGCCCAAGCAGATGACGAGAACAGTACCAGCGGCTCCGAGAGGAAGACGGAATTTCTCTGGGATCATGTTGACACCGCGGGACACGGTGTGCTTCCAGACGAATCGCATTGGCTTGTACACGACCGAGATCGGAATGTACAAGGTGACAACGCGAATGGTGATTGCTAGCCAGAGAAGGAAGGGAACGACCCAGTTCTTGGGGTTCGCAGTGCCGGGTCGGTGTTTGACCAGACCAACAATCCACCAGGCTGTGAAGAGAATCCATATGCAGGCGTGCAGCACCCAGCCATACTTTTTGTACAGTTTCCCGCTTCTCGATGTCGGCTCTTCCGACTCTTCACGGGAGCTGGGTTCCGAGGCTGGCGAGACGCCGCCTTTCTCCACGTCGACCATGATGTTGTCAGTCTTGCTACCGCCCTTATCAACGCCGGATCCAGCTTCTTTGTAGTAAATGTGATCAGGACCGTGAGGCTCAGGCTGGATCATGTTTTCTGTGTGGTGCGTCGGCTTAGCAGTGGTATCGGAATTTTGCTCGGCGCTCAGGTCGTAGTAAGGGTCCGGCTTAGTTGCCGCTTCGCCCGAGGGTCGGTTTGCCATTGCCATTATTGTGGTGTGGTATGGCTATCGTCGTCGTCCAAGGTCAACTCAGCACGAGGCAGTCGGCAGGGACGACCGGTGGTGCAGAATATATAGGCGTTGCAGATAGGTAGGACGGGCTGCGTGGGTTATAGGGCGATGCGAGGTCGACTAGAGCCGAGAAATCCAAAGCTGGCCGCTTATCAGTAATTTGCCTAGTCTCGAGTCCCTCGTGCGAGTCGTGAGCTACGTAGTGTCGCGTGCGCAGGCTAAGCATGTCTTGTCCCTCGCCAGACGAGCGTATGAGAAGGCAGCGTGAAGCATCTGTCGGATCTAGAGTCCCACCTAGCGGCGGTGGCGGCACGGCTTCAGCCCCAAATTCGGTCGCCAAGCAGATAAGCCAGTCTAGTCTAGAAGGTGAAAGGAAGCCAGAAATCGACCTGCGAGTCTATTCCATCGGCTGGGCCAAGAGGAGGCGCATTTCGCCAGTGAGATAACAGCCCTCTCTGTTATGTGTGGGATGCGTGAGATTCTCCAGAAGGTCAGCAACTTCTTATCGTAATGAAGCACGCGACACCATTGGCGAGATTTGACACTTGCCTCTTCTCTCTCTTCTCTTTGCTTTTCTCCAGTCGAATAGGGTCCACTACGGGCCGAACCATGTGTGTGCCGTGAGCTAGAGTTCTTGGAAGTCGTGGTTGGAGGGGCGGGCAAGCTGGTATGAAGGTTCATGCGTTCATGCGACGTTCCAGTGCTACTGCTACCGCATGCTCAGCTAGAGCGCTGCGTTGATCGGCCTGCATGCTCCCCATAGCACCAATACCTCGGCCGGTCTAAGCGGATGAAAAATCTTGGGGCTGCCGTCGCTACCCCGTAATTGATATACCGCTCAGGCCGGGGTACAAATCTCCAGGTGGGAGGATTCGTCTAGCTTGCTCGGGGCTGGCTACCGCTTGAGTGTCACATCGGAGAAGCCGAACATGCTGCTCGAGTTCTGATACGCTCGAATCGCCACCTCTTCCACGCTGCAGCCTTTGATGCCGGCGACGATGAAGGCCACCATTGGTATGTTGCAGCTTTCGTTGCGTTCTTTCACCATAGAGCTGGCATCCCACTTGTCCTTTTTCTTGCTTGGCGGCGGCTGAGCCGCATTGATGCAGTAGCGCTTCGCCAGGTTCGAGGAGGCTTTGATCTCGCCCCAAGGCGCGTCTGTTTCCAGCATGAGCCGCTCCAATGGTATCGCCGCCACCATGTCCACGCTTGTCCGGGACTGGAAGCTGAAACCATTTACGCTTATACCCATGCCGAGATCGACTAGAGCTGTCATTTCATCGGTCGAGCCGACAAAACTATGCACAAGGCCTCCTCTCGGTAGCTTTTCCATGTAAGGCTTGATGATCTCGGTAAAGTCTTCGAAGGCTGCACGACAATGCAAGAACAGGGGCAGTTGCCAACCACGAGCGACGAAGAGATCCAATTGGGCCTTGAAGACGCGGATCTGATCCTCCTTGCTAGCGTGATTGAGGCGATCATAATCGAGACCTAGTTCACCAAATGCAGAGATAGGACACGGCCGACATTCTAGGGCATCAGATACACGATGCGCCAGCTCGTCCATAGTCGCAGCAATCTTGCCTTCAGATATTGCAGCGTGATACGGATGGATGCCCATAGTAAGTGTGCACTGGTCGGGATGCTGTGCGACAAGCGAGCTGTTGATGTCGATATCCTCGTTGGACATCCCCGTAAGAATTATCCGCTCGACTCCTGCTTTTGCTGCCCGCTCGAGTGTTGATGAAAAGTCGGGAGGGTGGTATTGTTTGCCTCGATATCTCCCTTGAAACTCGAGTGCAGTCGCAGTCACAGCGATCTTGTTGTGTCAGCACGGGAGATGGTGTTTGTTTGCTGCACTAAAAAACCCACATCAGCGAATCTCAAGCTGCCAGTAGCAGGTGCTGCAGGTGCTGCTGTTGGTAGCCCAGTAAGATCGACATCCTTGTTTGCCATTGTCGATGTTGCAATTGTCGAGTGCAACCAAATGGGCGACGATGGAAATGAACTCGTGCGCTTCAAGCCAGATAACAGAGTAAATGCCGCCGGACAAAAAGAATTGCTTAGAACGGCAGTCGAACAGAGCAATCGAAGTAGAAGTGTCGAACGATCAGAACAACAATGTTGGTGTCAAGAGTCGAGTCAGCATGGTATTCAACTTTACCCGGGCTTGGCCAGGCAGCGGTGGCGGCGGTGTCTTCATACGGCAAGCACGACTGCGCCAAGTGTTTGGGTCAACATCATTCCTTTCTCCACTCTCGTCTTTCGAATCGCGACTTTATCTCGATGCTTTGTCACCTCCTGTAGTCAGCAGAACCACACACAGTATCAAACAAAAGCACCATGTCAATTCCATAGCTGTCGTTACAGCGAGATACAAGCCATACATCGTCGCTTGATTCTCAACTGCAGCAAGAGAGTGACATGAGGCTCAAACGCATGCGCAGCTACAATCACAAAAGAAGACGCAAGCAGATCCACAACACTACGAGAACCAATCGTGTTCTAGAGCGCGACCACGATCAATAGATGGACAAGAGCCAGGGAGTCATCGTTCGCTTCTCAGCTCTGGATTTTCCTTCTACCCGTCGACCCTTTCACGTTCGACTTCGACTGTTAACTCCCCTCTGACCATGTTGACAGTAGGGCGCACATGTAACCATTAGGGCGCAACCAGATCTCGGAGACCAGTCGACCCGAGGTTCGATAATTGGCATCTGGCGTAATTCGAGCTGGATCTCCCATTTTTCTCGCAACCGCTCATCTTTTTGCTCTTCCCATCTCTGCCTCTCTCTCTCTCTCTCTCTCTTTTCTCGAGACAACCGTTCTTCGTTCCGTGGATCCGAACGAACACTCAATAGCCAGCTTGGCCGCATTCCAACGGGCTGTTTGGCACACCGACCGACCCATGCCAAGTACGCACGCAACTCAACACCAGGAAAACCACCTCCGCCATACCACCTCAAGAAGAGCACGATCATGGTAAAGTAGATGGGTGATCGAAAGAATATGGTCATAAAAGTCGTTTGTAATCAGATCCTAAGGATCCCTAACATCTAATTCTAGATCTCCTCCATCCGGGAAACCCTGCTCTTAGGAACTTTTGTTGGAAGGAAAACTGGGATAATCGCTCATAGGAAGGGTAAGAAAATTGCGCGGGAAAAAAAACAAGAACAAGAACGCTCGCTCGCTAGCTCGCTGCTTATGCATAAGACTCAGCGCTGCAGGTGAACGGGCTACGAACGCCACTACCGCTCGAGTACGAGTCCGCAATGTCAGCGGCAGACGCGTAGGTGCCGAGACCGAGGATCGCGATTCCGATGACGAAGATGGTGGCGTTGAGGATGGAGAGGGCGATGTTCTTCTTGGAGGCGTTCCACTTGCCCTCCTTGATGAGCTGGAACCAGAAGAGCGCGGGCCAGTAGAAGGTGAAGCCGGAGATGAAGAGAGATGATATCAGACCCAGCAGGGCGTTGAAGAAGGGGATGGCTTCTGCGATGATCCAGGCGACAACGGTGATGGCGGCGATCAGGGAGAGCCAGACGGCCCAGCCCGCCTTGGTGTTGATGTACTTGATCGGGCTGTTGGGGAAGACGCGACCCATGATATAACGGCCGACGACGACGCTGTTGATCGATCCGGAGATGAAGATGACGGGAAGCGCGACGCCGAAAGCAATGCGCGACATCTTGAAGCCGGCGGACAGGAGGGCGGGGCTGTTGACATCGACACCGACAAAGGCGTAGACAAGAGCGCCAGTAAGCTGGAAAAATTGTCAGTAAAATGTTGTGGTGGGGGAGAGATTCAGTCTCGCGCAAAGACTCGTGGGTAAGACGTACAGTGTAGATGAAGATTTCGATAAGACCGAGGGCCCAGATGGACTTCACATAGTCGGTGGGGGTGTGCATCTCAGACATGAAGCTGAACTGGCACACGGCGAAAGAGTAGGCGAAGATGATGTTGGTGGTCGACAGGAAAGCAGACTTGAGAGTCATGTCCGCAGGAGGCCAGGCGGACCAGGGGACAGCGGCCATGCCACCAGCGGAGTCGGTAGCGACAACTCCAGTCGCGATAATGGTGATTCCAATGGCGATAACAATGGAGACGAAATCGATGTATCCAAGAATGGCAAACTCGGAGAAGCTGGGAGGCACGGCGAGCGCGAAGAGGATGATGGCGGAGATGGCAGCCCAGACCAGTGCGCAGATCGTAGGATCGTCCACAATACGGATAAATGCGATGGTGCCTGTCAGGGTGTGCGAACCGACAAGGAGGATGAGGAACAGTGCGAACATGACACCAGTCAACTCGTATCCGAAGCGTCCCCAGATGAGCTTGACGGCATCGGCGTAGTGCTCAATGTGAGGGTACTTCAGCTTGACCTGGCCAATAACGTAGGACGTGTAGATGGCGATGAGACCGATGCCAACACAGAGGATAACACCGGCGACCATTCCGACGGAAGCGAAAGCGCTGGGCACACTGAGGGAGCCGAGCGCGATGGCCTCGACGATCAAGAGGGTGGTGAGCTTCATCCATCCCAGGCGGTTGTACTTTTGCTCGCCCTCGTGGACGGTGGTGGAGCGCTCGAGGTCGCCATCATATTCCTTCTTGGCGGAGAAGCCGGAGCCGGTCTTGCTGCCTTCCTTGGACAAGGCGGGAGAGTTGTTGTTGGAATCGTGGTGGTCGATGGCTTCGGTCAAGGGACCGGGCGCCTGGACGACGCGATCGGGGTAGGTGGACATGTCGTGTGGGTGGGTGTTGCGCGGATGGGTGTGGATGTGGATGTGTTGGCGACTGAGGCCTGAGATGAGTTGGATCGGCGTCGCACGACAGTGGTGACGATGACCGGGTTAGAGGATGTTGATGGAAGAGATGTCGGTGTGGGAAGAGGAAAGAGGAGTGTGAGAAGAAGAGCGGTATTCGTGGGAAGAGCAGGACGAGAAGGTGTCTTTGAACACTTTCAGCAGGTCGTGGTGCGGCGGGGGAGGAAGGCGCGGCAGGTGTGCAGCAGCCAACTAGGCCGACTCGAGATGCGTTGACACATGGTCGGCGGCCGGTTCAGCAAGTCTAGCAGCCAGCTCGAGCCTCGACGACGGCAATTCCTTGGGGTTTTAGGTAATGGCAAGCAGGCAAAGACCTCGCGTCAGCCAGTGCGTACTCCACCGTGTCGCGTGTGTTCCAGAAGACGTGGAGTATTGGGAGTCCGACCCTTCCCGTCACGTCGTCCCCGTATATGGCATGATGCACTCGAATGCGGAGGTGATTCTCGTTGGAGGCATGATTGACTGGTGGTTTGGAAGAGTTTGTCGCACATGACGAAAGCGGCTCTGATGTGCAGGATCTTCGCGGAAGGCTTGCCTTAAGCTTTGCCTAGAGATCGGGAACTGCTTATGCTTATTATCTTCCTCAGCCTCGTCGCCTCGCACGCCGAACTCCGACGCTTCCCGGCATGGCCACTCGTCTTATCTCTCGACAAGCCGTGTTTGGTCAAGACTCGCCAATCTGTTGGCCACCCCAAGAAATTGGCCCAGGCCGGTATTGGCGTGTAATCTGCCGTCTAGCGCGATTGCGGGAAAGCCGCTGACCGGGATCCTCACACTTCTTATCGGCCGCTAAAAGCTTGGGGAGTGTAAATTCATCCTCAAATCGTTACCCCGATCTCGTGTGTGTGCAGGTGTGCAGCCTCCACTTGTGCCGTCATTCGCCTCTTGCTGATCGTCTATGCCGAGTCTTGATATTGTAAGCATACAGTATGTCTTCAATACCGTACTTTCTGATGAAGACCATATCGCTATACCGACTGGTGAAACCTAATTAGTCAGATTGTCCGGTAGCATCACATATCTCGAGACACGCCTATCCCGACTCCGATTCCGACTCGACTCGTTCGGCACAACTGAGACTCTCGCCACCCTTCCGTAGTTCACCAAGACCAGACCCCGAAATTCAATCTATCAAAGCCGAGACCATCAGATGCCACCAACACCCCAATCAACACCAATCGTCATATCCCCGGTATCTGCCAGCAATTGCCATCTGTGCACCTTGGAGACGTGGCAGCCTAGGGTTCTCCTGGTTTCAATCCATGCACAACTTCCATTCGTGGTTCGTCCATGCGGTTGGGCTTGATATCAACACGAACTCATTTCTCTGCCCAGCCTCTCGCTGTGCTTGATCTGATTTTCAATCTTCATCTTATCAGCGCTGTGACCTCTTGGAGATCTGCGAATAATGTCGCCAAGTATACTGAGTATTAAATTATTTTGAGGTTGTCGCCGGAGCTCGCGCGACTTTCAGTCGACTCCGCATGTCTTTCGCATCGATCGAAAACAGATTCCCATACGGGGACAAGAGGCGAGACCGCAATTCTCGAAGCGTAAATGTGAATGCGATCCGGCAAGCGTATCATCATCAGTATCACGTTGCAGTAGTTCTTCAAAGACAGACTGATTGTGCTGAGTTTTACTTTCCAATACTCCTCAGCCAAAGCCATTCACAAGAGATATTTAGACGGGTATCGTCTTATTCTCGAACCATGATCAACCTGTCACAATCACAGATGCTCATTCGAGTGAGCTCGTCAAAAAGGGCCGATACCAAATCTACCTGGTTCACCTTATCACGGTCGGGCGTACGCACCGGATATGCAGACATGCCCAATCTCAACCATCGAGACGCTTCATTATTAGCATCCATCATCAACTACTGAATAAAATGTCCTCCTCACTTCCAACAACAAAAGAAGTCACAACGCACATCCACTTTTAGCAAAGCAGAGCCAACACCCCCGAAACTCAACAGTAGTTCCCCTCCACCTCCCGTAAACTCACGCCTCACACTTGACGCCGTCTCAACTCAAAAATCCCCAGGCTTGGGGAAAAAAAGCCCATTCACCTAAACGATCATCGCCTGGAAACAGATCAGTCATGTGGCAGACAGACGGTGTGAAACGGGATATGAACCGTCAACATCGCTGACCAGCGAAGGAGAAAGAAAAACGTAAGACTCCGCACTTCGACGGCATCAACAACGTGTCGCCCCATGGGGGCGCGGCGGAGAAAGAAGTGTCGCCTTCCGTGTGTTTGCCAAAGTTTGTTGAAGAAGAAACACGTACATATAGTAGTGTTGACTATCTCACTGGTACCAGCACACTTACGACATGACATGACAAAGCTGCCGTCACCACTGGGGGCGGAGTGTCCTGGTCCATTGAAACAACACCATCCGGAGACTGCACTCTTCACTGGCATAGAAAATGCGTTTGGACATACGAATAGTCGTTCGGTACAAGCATATATGGTCTAACTACAAATTTTAGCATACTCGAGGGGGTGGACATTTACTGCTGTGCACTTTCGTTACATAATGCAAGCAAGGCAACTTCCGGGGGTGGCTCTAGTCTAGACCACCGTCTTCCAAAAGCTCGCTAAGAGGGTAAGTTAATGGAAACTACTGTCGGAAAAAATGTCCCAAGGCTTTCAAATCCCGAATTCCCATTACCCCTTCATTACCCCATCGCAACTTGCTCTCCGCAGAAACTCCAGACTGGGGATGGGGGATGGAGAATTGGGGGGGTTGCACTCGATTTCTCCATCCAGTCATCAAGCCTTCAGACTCTCGCCAATGTCGGACGCATACTTCTGCTTAACCATGCCTACGCGACCACTCCGGGAGAATAATCAACGTTGGCCAGTTTTTACGACCTCCCACCATCGTCTTCCATCGTGGCATCCATCGCCCCGCTCCCCGCCTGAGGCGCGAAACCCTCGCGCTTCGTCTCCACCATCTCCTGGTGCTCTTGAGGCGGTGAGAGGTGGATTTCGGTAACATCTTCCGACTCGTGATGTTCCACATGCTGCGCGGTAGAAGACGAAGAAAGGTTGGTAGAATCAGGCGGCAAGCCCGAATTGGCGAGCCCGCCATCGCTGTAACCATTGTTGAAAACCGACGCATCCTCAAAACTGCCGCGCCTGCTGTTGCCGCCGCTGAGGTTGGCGCACGTGCTGTCCATGCTGCCACGGCGGATGGGCGTGGGCTCGATGGACTGGCGGGGGATCTCGCTGTCGTGGGCGTTGTAGTCATCGTAAGCCGGCGGGGGGTTATTCCGCGTCGCGTCGTGGAGTTCGATGTTGAAGAAGAGGTTGTCGTCTTCGACAAATTTCTGCAGGGCGGACGGGAGTTCATGGTCAAAGCTGGAAAAGTCGACGGCGCTGTCGCTGGCGTAGACGAGCAGGGCAGAGGTGTGTTCTACTTCGATCGCTTGGATGACCATGTCGCCTTGGACTGGGACTTTTGAGATGTGAGGGTGCGTGCCGTTGACGGCGTACTCGATGCGCCACCATTGCATGCCGTCGGGAGTGGCTTCGTCTTGGCTGTCGGTCGACATGATGTCGTCGTCTCCACCTGCTTTGGGTCGGAGGAGGTATGTGATGTTGGGCTTGGTGGCGACGCCCATCAACGTGTAGCGCTCTTTGAGGCCCTCTTCTTCGAGTTGTGAGGGTGACGAGTTGGAGAGCGCTGAAATAGTCTTGCGGATTTCCTCTTTCTGCTCTTGAAGTTTCGCGATCTTCTTGTCAACGCTGAGTGAAATCGCCTCGAGCTTTGCGGCGATGTCGGCGTAGTGTGGTTGTTCAGGCTCACTCGTGCCGTTGACCACAATCCCGTTCTCGATGTCTTCCTTGCTCGCATCCGCCATGTTCTTTCCGGAAAAGTGTCCCAGTGTGTGTTTCAGCATCACCCTCGCGTCAAGTTTGGTGTCTCTCTGCGTGGGGTGCGGCCACTCGGTCAGCTTGCTGATGACCGTGTTTAGTTTGGTGAAGCGCCGTCTCTGCTCTGCAATCTCCAGGCGAAGTGGCTTGGACACGCTGACATTCTTTTCGAGATACTTGTCGATGTACAACGTCGACGGCGCCTCGAGCTGCAACTTTTCCACTTTGGGGTTCTCCTGTTTTGCGCTCAGGACAAGAACTTCGGCGCCCTGTTCGATATAGTTGTCTCTATCCTCACAGTCCTTCGATCTTGTATCCCACAGAAGAGAGTCCAAGGCCTCCAGGAGGCCCACTTTGTCGTCCTTTCCGGTGGTCTCGAAAGACACGTCCAAAGTTTCCGCGAATGCTTCATTCATGCCTTGCGAGCTCCCTATCTTTGTGCAAAAGATAGACCTCATATCCTCCATATCATTAGTCCTGGCGTCTGACGCAGCAAGGAATAGCTTGATGAACGAGGTGACCATGTCGTCCCTCTGAGCGTTGCTCATGACCTCGCTTTGCGTCAACGCGTTTACGCTGGCATATGATCTGTCGCTTGCGTCCAGAGCGGCCATCAAGCGCTGCGTCTCTGCAATGAACTCGTCCCATCTGTCAATCTCGGCGTCTGCAGGAGCGCCGCTCCCCGCGTGCACGATTTTCGGCAGTGCGATTTGATGACCTTTCCACCACTCGGCGTCCGCTCCGTACTGATCCATCGTGTAATCTGTCAGTAGGAGAGCCTTTCTCATCGCCGGTATTGAGTGTCCAATGGTCAAGAAGTTTGGCAAATAGCCGCCCATAGGTAGGTTCTTTAAGAATCGTGGCTCGCCCTCAATGTTCTTTCGGTCCTCGGGTCGCTCGACATCTGGTACGATTTCACTGCTGGCTCCGTGTGATGAGATAGGTACCATGCCCCATTGCTTGTCATGCGCGCTCTGGTCTTTCGTCACAGGGCCGTACGACTGCTGTGTCCCATCTGCATGAACGACACCCGATTCTTGCTGGAAAGCCATCGAAGACCCGTTCTGACTCTCAGCTATTGCTCGCGCAAGTTGAGCGTCCTCGTCATCCCTATTTGCGGGAACGCTCATGTTACCTGAGGGAGAGGGCACTCTCGTAGGCGCAGTGCTAGTGCCGCCTAGAGGTCGCAGGTTGCTATCGCCGGTGTTCATGTTCCCTTCTCGGTCTGTGTTCCAGACATCCTCTGTCCATACTGACGACGACTCCTCTTTTGAAATGTCCTCTCCGTCCAGGATTGCGTTGAGGGCAGCCTCGGTAGTCTTCTTGACTCTGAGATACCGCAACGCATGATCCTGTGCACAGCCTGTGACAGCCATGACGGTCTGCACATCCTCCTCGCTCGGCTCCATGGCCATGGTCGTTGTTTTGCCTGGGCTCGTCTCGGTGGTCGGCTCCGCGGTTTGACTTGATCGTAGAGGTGTTGCAGCCAAGGCCTTTTTCGTATGGCTCGTGAATGAATTCGCGTTTGTAATTTTGTTTGGGGCTGTGTCACAGTCTAATCGATCGTCGTTAGCAGCGAAGAGGTCATGAATCCTCTGAGCGTGGTTTGCGTTGCTGTTCCTGCGACCGTATGTTGAAGGCAGTTTGCGTTGGCGCTTCTTGCTTATGGCCATCGGACAAACGATGACGGAGCTTTGCCTCGCCTTGCTTCACGGGCGATCTGCGGTGTTTCGCCCTATGCGACGGGATGTTGTGCAGTGAGTGACTGCATGGGTAGGTCAGGCTATGTTTGGTCAGAAGCAAACATCGACTGTTCCGAATGCACAGATGAGTGAGAGCATGTCGCAAATGTAGGTTGATGTGTGAGAAGGAATGGAACTCAGACAGCTCATGTCGAAGCTGTCACATGCACGAGAGCTTTCAGCTTCCCTCCCGTCTGTCAGACTTCATTTCACTTTATGGAGAGTGTAAAGCAGGATATCAGATAAAGTAGAAGTATTCACAATCAACAAGTACAGTTTCATAGGGCCAGCGTCCCAGTGAACTCATGCAAGAGATGAAAAAGCAAGCTCCGTTTCCCATCATTAATGCTCCTACCACGCCAACCGAGATACAAGAACCCACCCACACCATACATTTGCAGGTCCAGAATAACCGTTTCCATCCCCAGACATGAAATCCATAACCATGTTCAGTAATCATCATATAGAAACACAATCTCAGCCGCTTGCATGTCGCCGCGTAACTCCCAGTCAGACCACTCAGCTAGTGACTCCGCCAAGACCACCAGTAACAGTGCCCGTCGTGCTGCCGACAGCATTCTGTGCTCCACCAGTCGCGTCTGTGGCCTTCTTCACATTGTCGGTAGCCGCACTTGTCGTATCAGTCGCAGTCTTCTCATTGAATTGAGCAGGCGTGTTCTCGTCGTTGTAGCCAGAGATATTCTTCTTCGACTCCTCGGCTCTGGCAGCAGACATGAAACCTGAGAGACGGCCGCCGGAGAGCGAGTTGAGCCTGTCGCCAATGGTAGGACCGCTGTCGTCGGACTTCTTGGAGTCTCCTTCGCTGTTCGCCCACTTGAGGATATAGTAGCCTCCGAGACCCCAGAGGAAGAGGAACGTCGCGCCCATAGTGGTGAAGAAGACGGTTGGTAGGACGATCATCAATGCGAGACCAACGGCGAACAGGGTGAAAGCTACTGCGGCTAAGACACCCACCAATAATCCCACGACTAGCGCGAATATAAAGACCGTGAGTGAGAACAGAATGAAGAGGAACAGTGGCACTCCTGTAATGGCAAGGTTCATTCCCAAGAAAGTCTGCAGGGCAACGTTAGCGACGGCTTGGAAGTGCAATACAAGTGCGTGCGATGACAAGCCAACATGGACACTACTTACCGAAAGCTTCGGGTTTTTCAACATGAAGGCCTGCAGCTTCGACAGGAACGCCGCACGCTTCTCAGGCGGGAAGATCTTGTCCAGCATGCCTTGGCCCTTTGCTACTATCCAGTTCCCCCATCCTTCAATCGATCCGAGAACGCCTGATGTTGCACTTTGGACCTTGTCCTGGGCACCCTTGGCGATGCCATTGGCCTGGTCTGCCATGTTTCCTGAAGAGTCGCGGTACTGTGAACCTGCGAATGTTTCTCTCCTTGCTCTGTTTGGCGAAGGGCTCGCCGAGTTGCCGTTGCGGATCTCAAGCTTTCGCGGGCGGGAGTGGTGTTTGCGGTCGGAATCTGTTTTCATATGCCACACCGGCGGGAGGGACTTGAAGATGCTGGTGGTATAGACCTGACAGGTTGTGCGTGTATTGCAGGATGAGGTGTGACGTGAGAGATCAGGGAGAAGGCAGCAGGGCGGATATATGAGACAAGACGACCAATTGATTTGGAAGTGGAAGTATATGTCCAACAAGTAACGCGGTACCGTGCACGGCAGGGCATTATTCTGCCTTGGTTTCCAGGTTTCGTCACCGCAGCACATGGCTTAGTCCTCGCGCTACAAATCTTGCTTTAACGGCGCAGCGTGGACACGAAAGACGGTTGGCTGCTGGCTGTTCAAATCAGACGCGTGTGCCGTGTCTGTTTTGCTTCCATTTGCTGCCGTGTTTATGCCTCTGACGTCGCTGCCAAAGCTAAGACGCGAGCAAGAATATCGCATACAGGGATGTTGATGGTAATGTTAGGTACTGTAGTGACCATCATGGAATTTCCTTTTCGGCAGCAAATCGTCAGATGAATTCCACAATTTCGTATTTACAACAAAACATCAGTCTATTTTTTAGATCGTCGAAACGGCATAGTCGACTAAAGATCTATGGCAGTGACCACCTGCACCTGCAAGGCAGATCATATCACGTGACCTCGAGTTCCTTCCCGATATGGACGGGACGCTTTCTCCGCGATACAAACTTCCAAATCCCGAGCTTTCAATTTTTTGACGAAACAACAAATTCACAATTCCAACATGGCTGAAAAGGACGGCAAGAAGCGCAAGAGGCAGAGCAATGGCGCGCCTGCGCCCAGCAAAAAATTACACATTGATGGCACCGCAAAAGTCGAGATCTCGGAAAATGGCATGCCTCCAGTGATCGCTTCGGCACCTGGTCTTACCGTGCCCTCCATCTCATTCAAGGCCTACTCAAAGGCATCTTCAAGGGCAAAGGACAACTCATTGCCGAAGCCGGAGACACACAGCGTCCTCCTCCACTCGACAAAACACCCGCGACTGGACTACACAGCAACACCATCCTCCAATGCGTCGCAAACTGCGCATTATGTTGCTGTCTACGACCCTCAGACCCAGAAACTGCAGGTCGTACCCTCACACCACCTCAGCCTCAGGAGTACGCTGCGCTCAGAAACGCAGGCAGTAAAGGAAAACCAGGCCAAGAAGACCATGGCACAACAGAGGGAGATGCTCGGACAGGAATTCGGTACCAAAAAGTCGAAGAAAGCGATCGCAAGCAAGACTCTCAACGCAATCACAAAGGGCAACGAGGACGGGAAATCCGCCGAGGTGCAGACTGCCATTCTGGACACTATGGCCGACACCACAGCCAACGATCAGAACCAAGCAGAGCTGGCAGAGGCCGCACTTGCTGCGAAGCCAATCCCGAAACCCAACATGGATGCCGAGAGTGTGGAAGATGTCTACCCGCTCAGCACACTTATTCCCGCTGGAGATCTGCGCTTGTTGCAAGTCAAGGAGTGGCAGGACAAGG
>Ga0265798_10006225_pt1 | contig 15733 bp, 15 predicted proteins | sample P3T30metagenome_FD_192430 | JGI IMG/M metagenome (GOLD analysis project Ga0265798, IMG submission 192430) | Plant litter microbial communities from East Loma Ridge, Irvine, California - P3 T30 | ecosystem: Environmental > Terrestrial > Plant litter > Unclassified | place: USA: California... | reverse complement strand
CTCCCATCCATTATAGTATCGAATTAGCAACGTAGCGTCATTGCGCGTGCTGAAACGATGCTGCTCGCCTTGGATTGATCAATGAAGAAAATTGAACGTGACAATCTGAAATCGCGTGTAGCTTCGCTACTCAAGTCCGTCGGAACAGCATTGTCTTCCGTTAATGCCGCTACCGATGAGTCGACTCATGTTGCCAAGCCGGAACAAGCTAAGGAACTGGACCAAATTGGCTTGTTCATGACACTGATGCATGAACCCTACTCCAAAGAAGCGATGGCCTTTACCGCTCGGCTTGTTGGAGAGATGAAGCATTCAAGTCGTGGGCCAAAGCGTGCAGCGCAGAGAGCGCTTGGCATGATCGCTGCTGACCTAATGCGCGCTCTACGTGAAGGCCCGCTCACCTACCTGTACCGGCCCGTTGGGGCGGGAGCCTTCACTGATGGTGTTGTAACCTACCGACCATTCACGCACGCCTACAAAGCGCTGGACGCGCAGGGAATGCTGATCGTGGAGCCGGGGGTCATCGATTTTGCCCCCGGCCTTAAGGGGAAGGCTACCCGCTTCCACCCGACGCCAGCGATGGTCAGCTTGGCCGCAGAATTCGGGATTGACGCTGCGGAATTCGACAAACATTTTCGACCCGTATCGCAACGGCCTAAGGTTCGGCATCCTATCAGGCTTCGCGCATCGACGAAGAGGCAATACGGAGCACACGGACTCAAGATCGTCGGCAAGCGGATGGCTGTCGATCATGCCGACCCTGTGGTGATTGCCTATGCCCGACAGGTAGATGAAATTAACGCCGCCATCGGGAATACGCCTATCAGCGCACCGCACATTGGCTTTCGGCGCGTCTTCAACCAAGGCGATGTGCCCGGCGTCCATTATGACCGAGGGGGACGGCTCTATTCCATCGGCGGCGGCTATCAGCAGCTAAGCGGCGATGAACGTTCGCGCATGACGGTCGACGGCGAACCGGTCGTTGAGTGGGATATCTCTTCTAGCCATCTTACGATCGCCATGATGATGCTCGGCTACCCTGTGCCAGCGACGGGCGATCTGTATGCCGTGCCGGGCGTCCCCCGCGCGATTGTAAAGCTATACGTCAATGCGTCGCTAGGTAACGGCAAGCCTATCGGAAAATGGCCGTCAGATGCGGTTAAGGGATATGCTAAACCTGACCTGCCCAAAAAGCCGAACAAGATGAAGCAGAGCATCATCGAGCAAGGTTATCCATATAGCGGGGATTTGTTGGCAGATTGGCCAATTATGCTTTTGAAGAAGGAGGTGCTTACCTGCTACCCCGTGTTGGGCGCAATTGCGGATAACGGCATCAAGTGGGACGTTCTACAGTTTAGAGAAAGCTGCGTGGTGGTGAATGCCGTTCATGAACTTTGCACTATCCATGGGGTGGTCGCCTTGCCGGTACATGACTCGATCATCTGCAAGAAGTCGGAAGCTTCGATTACCCATGATGTTTTGTTACGCCACTTCAAAGCCATCGTAGGAATTGAACCAACGCTTAAATGTAAGTAGAATTTGTGGGCACCTCTATTTGCCTCAGAAACGCCTCTCACAGCGCCAAACCGATATTTAGGCTACATGGTTAGCCTAGAGCCGCTAAAAGCGCTGTACGGGGCTTATTCGGGCGATTAGGCCTATCTTTGACGCCCCGCCTTCACCAGCGCCGCCGCCGACACCCCAATAACCGCGATGGCAATCGCTAGCCCGGCAACCGCCGCCCATGCAGCACCTTCACCACCAGCAACGTAGCCACCAACCGCTAGGCCGATCAGCGGCAAAACGATCAGCAACAGGCATCCAAAAGCGATCATCCCCGAAGCTAACGATTCGTCGTCAAAGAATGTCCGCTCACGCCCAATTGCGGTCGCCCAAGTGACCAAGTCGCACTGCCGAAAGCCGTCATTCGTTCAGCACGGCCATGCCCGATTTCCTGTCGCCAAGCGGCGATATCGGACAGCGTACGCCGTCAGCCTGATCGATGGGGAGGTTTCCAGCACTACGTTCGTTTTCGGGCTAGCGTACGAGCAAGATCATCGCAAGGCTGAGAAGCGCGATCATCGTGATGCAGATGTAACGGACCGGCTTCCAGCGACATAGCAAGTAGAGGCCTGCCAAAAAAGCCGTCAGCTGCAAGCCAGCTTCTGCATAGCCGTGAATGAAACCAGTCGCCATGCCGTTCCCGGCGGGATCGCTGCTTGTGACTTGACGGTGCAATCCGATCCAGCCCAGAACGACGCACCAGCAGCTCAGCGCGATCATCACGCACGTCAACGTCGTTGGCTTCCACCAAGGCCGCTGGTCGCCAGCCTTACCGGATGTCACCGGATCACGCCGAACCGAACACGTGCGGTCAGATCAAGGATCACGATCCCGTCCCATAGAGGGGCGTTGCCGAGCACTCCATCGGTTGGAACAGGCCAGTCGGCGAAGCTTTCCGGGGCATCAGGGTTCGTGAAGACAGTGACGGTCCCGAGCGGTATGTCACCGAGCATTACGGGTGCTGCGGCAGGTGCGCCGGCGAGCGTGAAAGGCTTACCCCAGGCCGTTCCCTGAATTGCAGAAGGGGCCGCGGCTGTCGTCGCCCGCCCTGTAATGCGCTTCCATGCAGCGATATCAACGTGCAGCGGCATCTCGCTCGATCCGGTGTCGAACACGATCGTGTCGCTCGTGAACGCGCCGGTTCTTATGAGCACATGGAACTTGGCGTTGCGGAGCATGGCGCGGACGAACGTCGCCCTTTGCAGCGGTTCCGGCAGGTCGGCCTCGGCAAACAGACAAAAGCGCTGCCGTGGGTAATCAATGACGGCGATCCGGCCCATCAGCGCCGGCAGCCCAAGCGTCCCGCGCAGGCTTGCATCCTCCTCCATGGCGGGGTTGAGATAGACCTCGGAGCGGTCGACGCTCGCCCCGGATACCTCGAACGTCTTGGCTCGGAACGTCTCGCTCCCTTTCACCGTCCATCCTGCCGTAACCGGGAAAGCACCGTAGAGGATGGTGACGTTGGCTCCGGTGTCGAGCTGCATGGGGAGCGTCCGGCCATTGATGCGAACGGGTACGCTGATGCCGCCGCGTGGCGAGCCCTTGTCGTTCGCCAGCCACGTGAATGCGGAGCATTGCCGCTTGCCAGCCAGGCTTGCGGATGCCTGCGCAAGTGTCGCGTGTGCGGCGGCTTTGGCGGCGGTAACCGGAGCCGGAACAGCCGCTAGCGAAGCAGAGATGACGAATGTGAGAGCGCTGGCGAGCATAGGCATCGCTCGGCCTTAAAGGTCACGCTTTGCGGATCAACCATCCTTTTCGGGAAAAGAGCAGCCTCGCAATGTCGGCTGTTGCCACCGCCCTTCCTCAAAGCCGCCGTTCCGCTTTCCACCACAATCGGACATTCCCCAATTAACGCAGCGCCGCGCCCGGACACGTTCGTAGCACTCGCCCGCCGCCGCTTGGCGCGATAATGCTTGCCTATCTGGATTGGAATGGCGCGGAATGGCTTATTGAACGACACGACGCGTTTATAGCGGCAGTCAGTAAATGAGGAATTAGGCTGCGGTCGGAGCGCCCTTAGCATGGTGGGATGTGTGAGGCTTGAACTCGACCGCGCATCTGCCTGCGTGGAATGGAATTATCAAACCACGCTTTTTCTAGGACTTCGTCGTTTACGGGAAGACGATTGCTCGACGGGGCGGTTTCCGGCATCAACGACCTACGCCTTGGCATAATCCACGGTGTGGGGCGTGGAATCCCCTTGTTGCGCTGCTCGGTCGAGTTTTCGGCCGGGTGCCGTCGTGCTGTCCAAGGACTCGTCCCAAAAGCGACGGGCCTGATGCAGCGTATCGGGATTCCAACACCCGGCTCACCGCCGGGAATGCCTCGAACGACGGGAGGCGAGGATGGAAACGAACGATACGCGCGCTGGTGGTACGACAGGGGATGACAATCCTTGGCGCATAAACAAGAGCAAAAAATCACCACGCATCTTCGCTGACGAGGGACCGGGAGCCAAATGGAGCTGCCTTGGGAGCGTTGCCTTGTTGATTGCCGTGGCAGGCGGAGGCATCGCCTTTTGCAATCATGAAACCGCCGAGCGTGCCCGCGTGGATGCGCTACAGAAGGCGGAAGAAGCAAAAGAGGAAGAAGCGCACTACCAAGACCGTGTTAGATCAGGTCAGGTATGCGCCGACGGTCCCAGCGACCTCAATACGGCGCTCGAACTGAACGTTAAGCGACAGCTTAAAGACCCGGACAGCTTTGAGCACATGGGCACCGTGATCACCCCTTCGTCCAAGGGCGGGTACGATGCTCTTATGCGGTATAGGGCTAAAAACTCGCTGGGCGGCTACGTTGTCGGGACAGCAGTCGCGACCCTGTATGTCGCAGAACGTGGCGTATGCGAGGTGCGCACGTTCAAGGTCGCAGGCTAGGCAAGCCTTCAAGCGGCTAGTGCCACTTGCACCTGCCGACCGCTGCGGGAGGCGCTCAGGCAGCGGCGCAATATCGTTTAACCGTAGCAAGCGACAAACCGAACTGCGCCGCCGTCTGGGCGATGCTAGCAGCATTGTCCTTCCGCCACGCTTGAACGTGGACGCGATCAGCCGCCATGGGGCCTGCCAAGGCTTGCCTTGCCCCTATGGGTCTCACCCGTAGCGGCAAGAGAGGCCTTGGCGGCGGCGCGCAATGAGGCTGCGGTAATGTACAATTGTTATGCCGCAATCGCCTGCCGGTGACGACGATAAACATCAGCGCCACCTATGACGATAAAATCGCAGTAACGATTGTCCACGAACTGATTTATGTAGGTTCGACAACGAGCCAATCTCATATCCATGGAAAAGACGAACCGCGTTGGCTTTGCGTAAATCACAGAGAATATGTGTGGATCGTCACAGTCGCCATTTTCTGCAAAGCACTGTTGGCCTTGTAAAAAATCTATGTGGCCGTCTATTTCGCCCCCGGCAACATCTAAACGCCGCTTATCGCCACCTGAGGTTCTCATTTGGCCAACACGCTGATAAAATTCGAGCGCCTTACGGGCTCTCCCAATCTCCCGGGTGAATTGTGATGACATGCCGTAAACGAATACCACATTCTTAGCGGCTAGCAGGTCTGCTAAAACGGGAGCAAACCACTCCTCAGAAAAGATATTTATATCTAGAAGCGCCCGCGCCATATCAAAACATCGTCCTAACCAGCTCTTCGACAAAGAACCTGTGATATGTGTCCGGGGCATCCGCTAGAGAACCATCCGATAAAATCGGTATATATGTGGCCTCATTGCCAAAAGAGGTTTTCTCGCAAAATATTATCTGAGCATCAAAACGGCTATACTTCTCTTTTTCTTCATCCTCGCTGAAATCTCTAATTTCCGCCCTAAGCCTGTCTATAAGATACGAACTATGCGTCTCTATCACAGGACGGAGGCCGCTAAAACTGCATTTAGCCAAGTATGTGCCCAATGCCGCCTGAGCGACCGGATGAAGATGCAATTCCGGCTGCTGCATGAGCAAAGATGGAGTACCGAAATGCATACTATACATCGTGTCAATTAAAACTGGGACGACCTGCGATACACCTATTCCAACCTGATTAAGTAGAAATTCTTTACCAGACCGCTTTACCGTTACAACGAGCGGTGAGTCATCGATATCGTCGGCTATCTTCCTAACATTTATTGAATCGTAAAGTCCACTTTCTTCGCCAAACTTGCGAATCTGCTCAAACTCTTCGATTCTGTCTCCACCTTCAAAGTCGAACCACATAGAAGCGAAGTGCTTTCCGTGTGGATTCATCCGCCGTTTAAAGGTATAATACTTTTCCGGAAGCGCCCGGAGGGGAGATACAGTGCGAGATTCGAAAGCCACGTTGTCTAGTGCAGCGCGAAAGAATGCTTTATCTCGCTCAGATGTTTTCGAATTTGAAGTGCTGAATATCGCTACTGGGTCGCCGATCGAAATAGAGTCTTGCAGTTTTACAGTTTTATAATTTTCGTTGTTGGAGTGAGCGGCTATGAGGTTATCGGTATCGTAATTTGAAATTTTGCCGTTGCGTCGCTCAACCTCCTCACCGTCCTTCCTGAAAGAGACAAAGTTATTATCAAGGAAAAATGTGCATTTAGCTAGCTGAGGCATTCTCCCCTCTCTGCGATGCACAGTAATTACTTTTGCGTAACGCGTCCCTGACGGGGCTTTTAGCCCGAACGTCACATCAGCATTGTCAAAATAAGGCGAAAAGTAATCAAAATCATCGACAGCAAGGTCTTCGTTGAAACGAGGAATATCGTTTAAATCGCCCTTAAGCACCACATCTATAAGATAGATAAGAGAACTCTTACCGCAACTATTGTCACCGACCAGTAGGTTCACCTTGGTCGTATCGATCTCGACCGCACGAAAACCCCGATAATTGCGAGCGAAAACCTTCATAATACGTTAGCCCCTAGCCTCTCAGCGAAGCTAACGCGGAAACAGTTAAGCACAACACCTAATCCCAAGGATATCCGCGATACTGCAAATTTTTTGGCGGACTGCTGAGCTACAGCTCGGCAGCAATGACAGCATGTCGAGGATACGTCCTATAAGGACATAGGGGGTGGGAGTCTGCGTCGGCTGATAAGGGTTATAGCGGGCTCATCATAGCCAGCCACCCTACGACGCATTCTCAGTCGCTTTAGCATTCCTACGTGCACGGTGGATATCTGGCGCTGACTCTGCAACCTATGACGCTTGTGGCGTCTCGTTCACATCGAACCCATGCGCGTTTGCAATCCTCGGCTTTGCTGGCCGCTTTCGCCGACGAAACTTTTCGTTCGCTCGTAAGCCGTCTTGGGTAGCTACAATCTGGTGTAGAACGCGTGTAATCCTCGCAGGAATTTACGGGTAATTTTGGGTTAGACGTTGGTTAGCCGGCCAAGCCAATTTGGAGCCAAAGTGCATGTATTCCAGCCTCAAAAGGCGCTTGCAGGTTGCTTTCGGGCATCGACTTAAAATCGGCTTCCTTTGGAGTGCGGGTTCGAGTCCCGCCGTCCGCACCATCATGCTGCTGCTCGGCGTCGGCGCCTCGGCGCTGGCCGGCTGCGGTCAGCGCCCCGATTCGGGGCCGGTGATCGTCAGCGCGATCGGCGCGCCGCCGCGCCCGGCCGATCCCGCCCGGACGCGGCTCGACACGCCATCGCGGCTGCTGCTCGATGCCACCGCCGAGGGGCTGGTGCGGTTCGACGGCGCCGGCCAGATCGAACCGGGGCTCGCCGAACGCTGGATCGTGATCGATCAGGGGATGAGCTACATCTTCCGGCTGCGCGACGCGCAGTGGAGCGACGGCAGCAAGGTCGACGCCGATCAGGTCGTCGCGCAACTGCGCCACCAGCTCGCGCGGGGATCGCGCAACCCCCTCCTCCCCTTCCTCACCGCGGTCGACGAGATCGTGACGATGACGCCGCAGGTCATCGAGGTGCGGCTGCTCCGCCCGCGTCCCGACCTGCTCAAGCTGTTCGCCCAGCCCGAGCTGGCGCTGTGGCGCAGCGGCACCGTCGGCGGTGCCGGGCCGATGCGCATCGTCCGCGGGACGCGCAGTCCGCTGCTCCGCCCCGCCTTCGATCCCGGCCGTGCCGATCCCGACGATCAGCGCCGGACGCGCCCCGAACAGGACGTCCGTCTGATCGGCGAACGCGCCGCCCGCGCCATCGTCCGCTTCGCCGCCCGCGAGTCCGATTACGTCGCCGGCGGCACCTTCCGCGACTGGCCGCTGGTCGGGCTGGCGTCGGTCGCCCCCGCCAACGTGCGCCTCGATCCCGCCGCCGGGCTGTTCGGGTTCGCGATCCTCAAGCGCGACGGGTTCCTCGCCGACCCCGCCAACCGCGCCGCGCTCAGCGGGGCGATCGACCGGGCCGCGGTCACCGCCGCGGTGATGCCCAATTGGGAACCGGCCGAGCGCATCCTGCCCGACATGCTCGATTCGACCGCACCGCCCGCGCTGCCCGGCTGGTCGCTGCTCACCCCCGAACAGCGCGTCGCCGCGGCACAGGCGCGGGTCGCCGGCTATGGCGCCCCGGTCGTGCTGCGGATCGCGCTGCCCTCCGGTCCCGGCGCGACGTTGGTCTATGCGCAGGTCGCCGCGTCGCTGCTCACCATCGGCATCACGCCGCAGCGCGTCGGCCCCGACGACGACGCCGAGCTGCGCCTGGTCGATCAGGTCGCCCCCTATGACAGCGCGCGCTGGTATCTCGCCAATGCCTGTGCCTTGTGCGGCGAGGCCGCGCAGAGCGCGCTGGTCGCCGCCCGCGAAGCCCCGACGCTCGCCGAACGGTCGCGACTGATCGCCGCCGCCGATGCCGCGCTGGCGACGGATACGCCCTTCATCCCGATCGCGCGGCCGCTGCGCTGGTCGCTGGTCGCGATGCGGCTGCGCCAGTGGCGTCCCAACACCCGCGCCTGGCACCCGTTGAACCGGCTGCGCGACGACACCAATTAGAAGGTATGACCACCACCCGCCCCCGCCCGCTCGATGCGCGTCCGCTGCTCGACTCCCTGCCGGTCGGCCGCGACGCCGCCTCGGTCCGCATCCGGCTCGAGGCGATGGAGCGGGTGATGGAGGGGCTGTTCACCATCCCCGGCACCAACCGCAAGCTCGGCCTCGACGTGATCCTCGATCTCGTTCCCGTGATCGGCACCACGGTCGCCGCCCTCGTCGGGTCGTGGCTGGTGTGGGAAGCACGCAATCTCGGCATGTCGAAGCTGCAGATGGCGCGGATGTTCGGCAACGTCGGGATCGACTGGGCGCTGGGCATCATCCCCTTCGTCGGCGCGGTGCCCGATTTCTTCTTCCGGTCGAACACCCGCAACCTGCGGATCATCCGCCGCCACCTCGACAAACATCATCCGGCGACGGCGACGATCATCGGCTGACGATCAGCGCCCGCCGCGCCAGATCTTCACCGAAGCATCGCTTGGCAGGCCGCCCTGGTGCGCGGGGCAACGCTGGTAGCGGAACGCCTTGTCGAGGCAGATCCAGATCTCGTCGAGCCAGCCCTGCTTGCTCGCCGTCACCCGCATCATGTCCGGCGCGAGCCCGGGATTGCTGCGCGCGACCGCCGCCGCCAGTCCGCCGGCGGTGAGCGGCGCACGCGACAGCGCGTCCATGTCGGGATAGCGCAGCTTGCCGTACAGGCTGGTCGAGGTCGCGAAATAGCGATCGGGCCGGTAGCCGGCCATGCAGGTGCCGTGCTTCGACCATTCGTGCTGCATCAGCTGCGCCGACGGGGTGCTGCAGATATGCTTCTGGATCACGCCACGCGGCAGCAACGGGGTCGCCTGGCAATATTGCGGCCAGTCCTTGCCGATGCCGTCGGGCCACAGCCCGTGCAGGGTGAAGCCGAACCGGTTGCCCGCCCCGCACTGGAAGCGCGCGCCGCCGTCGCGGTCGTGATCGCGGCAATATTGCGGTGCCCAGGTGATCGCCAGCGTATAGCCGCCGATCGGCAGCAACCGCCGCGGCTGGCTGTCGCTCGGCAGGTCGGGATGCGGCCGTTCGATGCTCGCCGGTGCGGCGCATTGATAGGCCTGCGCCTGCACCACATTGGGCACCGCCGCGAGCAACGCGGCGACCGCGACCCGCGCGATCACCATCGCGGCGCGTCCGGCGTTTCGACCACGTCGAGATCGTCGTCTTCGTCCAGCCCCTCGCCGAACCACGTTTTGGCATCGGGCTTGAACAGCATCACCGCCGCGGCGACGTAGAGGATGTTGGCAACCAGCCCGAGCGCGAGCTGCGCATTGACCGCCGACTTGCCGAGCGCGATCAGCACGACCGCGGAGACGACCGCGAGCACGCCGAAGGCGGCGAACACCACCTGCACCCATTTCGCGACCACGCTCGGCCGGCGGACGATGAAGAACCAGATCAGCACCGCGATCGCCAGCCCCAGCACCTGCATCGCCGGCAACAGCCACGACATGCTCGCAAGCATCGGATTGGACGCCAGCGCCGCCTGCGACGTGCGCCAGTTGAGCGCGGTGTTGATCAGGCCGAGTATCACCGACGCCCAGTAGAATTGCTCGAACCGGGCAATGGATGGCGGTTTGGTCACGACAAATCCCCTTGCTGCTTCATGTCAGCCTAGCCGCCCCGCCGGAGCGTGCAAGCCGCCGCTCATATCACCGTGAAATCCAGGCCGATATCCGCCGCGGGCGCCGATTGGGTCAGCCGCCCGACCGAGACGTAGGTGACGCCGCTCTCCGCGATCGCCCGCACCGTGTCGAGCCGCACCCCGCCCGACGCCTCGGTCGGCACGCGTCCGCCGACCAGCGCCACCGCCTCGCGCAGCAGCGCCGGCGGCATGTTGTCGAGCAGCAGATGCGTCGCCCCCGCATCGAGCGCCGGCGCGATCTGGTCGAGCCGGTCGACCTCGACGATGATCCGCGCGATCCCCGCCGCGACCGCACGCTGCACCGCCGGCGCGATGCCGCCGGCGACCGCGATGTGATTGTCCTTGATCATCGCCGCATCCCACAGCCCGAGCCGGTGGTTCTGCGCGCCGCCGGTGCGGGTCGCGTATTTCTCCAGCCGGCGCAGCCCCGGGATCGTCTTGCGCGTGTCGAGCAGCACCGCGCCGGTGTCCGCGATCGCATCGACATAGGCGCGGGTCAGCGTCGCGATCCCCGACAGATGCTGTACCGTGTTGAGCGCCGAGCGTTCGGCGGTGAGCAGCGCCCGCGCCGAGCCTTCCAGCCGCATCAGCTCGCTATGCGCCGGCACCCGGGCACCGTCCTCGACCAGCCGGGTGATCCGCACCTCGGGATCGAGCGCCCGGAAAAAGGCTTCCGCGATGCCGAGTCCGGCGACGACGATCGCATCGCGCGTGTCCATCACCCCGGTGAAGCGCGCCTCTGCCGGGATCACCGCGGCGGAGGTGATGTCGCCGCGGTCGCCCAGATCTTCCGCCAAAGTGGCGGCGACGAAGCCGTCGAGGTCGAAACCGTCTAGAGTAAAGCGCGTCATACGTATACGATCCTGTCGTATGGCGTAGCGGACCATAACATCATGGGTCCGCAGCCGAATCACGGGGAAGCAAGGCGATGACCGAACGCGAGGCCCTGGAGGAACTGCACCAGTTGCTCGCCGCCGCGTTGCAGAAGGCGGACGAGCTGGAGCTGATCCTGGTCGGCATCCATATCAACGAAGCCCGCAACCTGCTCGCCCCGACGACCGCGACCTCGCACTGACGATCAGTCGCCGGTCACCGGCACCACGCGGAACGGCGTCGGACCGAGATCGCCCTGCCCGACCGTCGCCGAGGCCATCGACAGCATCGCGTCGAGGCTCTTCTTCGCCTTGACGCGCAGCCCCTCCTCGATCTCGATGCGCGGCGTCAGGTCGCGCAGCGCGACGTAGAGCTTCTCCATCGTGTTGAGCGCCATATACGGGCAGATGTTGCAGTTGCAGTTGCCGTCCGCACCCGGTGCGCCGATGAAATTCTTCAGCGGCATCGCCTTTTCCATCTGGTGGATGATGTGCGGCTCGGTCGCGACGATCAGCGTCTCGCCCGCCATCGCATTGGCGAATTCGAGGATGCCGCGCGTCGATCCGACGTAATCGGCATGGTCGAGGATCACCGCCGGGCATTCGGGATGCGCGGCGACCGGCGCGCCGGGGTTCTGCGCCTTGAGCTTCATCAGCTCGGTTTCGCTGAACGCCTCGTGGACGATGCACACGCCCGGCCACAGCAGCATCTCGCGCCCGGTCTTGCGCTGGAGATAGCCGCCGAGGTTGCGGTCTGGACCGAAGATGATCTTCTGGTCGCGCGGCAATTGCGCCAGGATCGTCTCCGCCGACGACGAGGTGACGATGACGTCGCTCAGCGCCTTCACCTCGGTCGAGCAGTTGATGTAGGTCAGCGCGATATGATCGGGATGCGCGGCGCGGAACGCGGCGAACTGGTCGGGCGGGCAACTGTCCTCCAGCGAACAGCCGGCATCCATGTCGGGCAGCACGACGATCTTGTCGGGGCTCAGGATCTTCGCGGTCTCCGCCATGAAGCGCACCCCGCAGAAGGCGATGACGTCGGCATCGGTCGCCTGCGCCTTGCGGCTGAGGTCGAGGCTGTCGCCGACGAAATCGGCGAGGTCCTGCAACTCCGGCTTCTGGTAATAATGCGCGAGGATCACCGCGTTGCGCTCCTTGCGGAGGCGCTCGATCTCGGCGCGGAGGTCGAGTCCGGCGAAGCTGTTGGTCAGTTCCATAACGCCCTCGTTAGGCGATTGCGCGCCGCCCCTCAACGGCCGCCGTCACCGAGAATTGCCAAGCACTTCCGCCAGCGACCGGCTGGCATCCCACCGCTCGGTCGCCGCCGTGGGATCGTCGATGAAACTGACCTTGACGGTGGCGTCGATCCCCGCGGCGCGCAGCGGCATGACGAAGCTGTTCTCGACCGCGCGCCGCGTCGCGTCGCGCGCCAGCTTCATCGGCGTCGCGTCGCGCGCCTGCCGCACCAGCTCCGCCTGCCCGGCACGGCGATTCGCGGTGTCGAGCGCGGTGTCGGCATCGGTCAGCCGCGACAGGATGCCGCCGCTGCCATATTCGCGGATCGCGTTGAGATCGACCTGCGGCCCGTCGAGCTCGATCGGCGGCAGCCGTACCGACAAGGTGCGGCTGTCCGCATCCCAGGCGACGTCGCGCTGGGTCAGCTTGCCGAGATCGACCTCGTAGCGGACCAGGCCGGGCATGATCAGCGTCTTCTCGGTCGACAGGCCGAGCTGCGACTGGCGCGAGGTGCTCACCGCGACGAAGCGCGCGGCGAAGGCGGACAGGCGGTTCTGCTCGCGCAGCCCCTGCAGGCTGGCGCTGGCGACGGTGGTCGGATCGGGCGACAGCCGGCGTTCGACGTAGCGTTGCACGCCCCACAGGCCGATCAGCACGGCGAGGGCGAGCAGCACGATGATCCCCGCCGCCTTGCCGAGGAACGAGCCGGTCGACGATCGGACCGCGGGTGCCGCGGCGTCGGGCATTGGATCGCTCATTCGCTGCTCCGCCATAGGTCGCCCTCCTCGCTCACCCGCTGCCGTTTGTTGAGATCGTAGAGGTGCGCGAGCACCGATCGCTGCGCCGCCGGGATCAGGCGTGGATCGAGCCCGACGTACATCCGCCGGGTCATCTCCTCCAGCGCCAGCGGCGTCTCGCGCAGCAGCCGCAGGATCTGTCCCTCGCGCTGCTTGCGATGCCCCAGCATGCCGCGCACCAGCCGCTGCGGCTGGTCCACCGCCTCGCCATGGCCGGGATAATAGATGCGATCGTCACGGCCGAGCAGCTTGTCGAGGCTCGCCATATATTGCCCCATGTCGCCGTCGGGCGGTGAGATCACGCTGGTCGCCCAGCCCATCACGTGATCGCCCGAAAACAGCGCCCCCGTCTCGGGCAGCGCGAAGGCGAGATGGTTCGACGTATGGCCGGGGGTCGCGATCGCGCTCAGCGTCCAGCCGTCGCCGGCGACGCTCTCGCCCTCGGCGAGCACGCGGTCGGGCGCATAGGCCGCATCGAACGCCGCATCGAGCCCGGCCGTCTCGCTCGCGACACGCACCGGCGCGGCACCGACGACCGGCGCCCCGGTCGCGGCGGCGAGCGGCCGGCTGGCGGGGCTGTGGTCGCGGTGATGATGGGTGATGACGATCGCACGCACCGGCCGCCCGGCGATCACCCGCAGCAGCGTCTCGACATGCGCGGGATCGTCCGGTCCCGGATCGATCACCGCCAGGTCGCTGCCGCCGACGACATGCGTCTGCGTGCCGCCATAGGTATAGGGCGACGGATTGGGCGCGAGCACACGGGTGACGAGCGGCTCGAGCTGGATCGGGATACCGGTCGGATGCTCGGCCATTGTGTCGGATGTGGCGCGATGCGCGACGGAGCGCAAGGGGCGATGGGCGGCGGGAGCGGCGTCCGCCATCGGCGATCCCCTCGAACGGGACGGCACGCGCCGAGCAAATCCGGCTGCCCGGCGGACGGCGAGACTTCTGCCGAAAACCGGATGTACCCCGATTCGTCACGCAACCGACCTCCCCCCCGGACGCCCGGATGCAATCGCCCGTCGCTTTCGCCAAAGCATCAGACCGCCGAAAGCCAGCGCCCCACCTCTGCGAGCATCGCAATCCGTCGCAGCGATACCGCCTCAATCCTTGTCGGGCGAAGCCATTTCCGCGCGTAACTCCGCCAGTGCCGAATCCATCTCGGCCAGCGCCTCCTTGCGGCCGCTCGCGGGCATGAACTGGTTGGCGGCGATGCTGGCGCGCGAGGCCTCCACGCTCGCCACCGCGGTCATCATCGCATTCCGGCGGATGGCCGCGGCATCCACCGTCGCGGCGGCGCCCGCGGCGGCAGCGGCCTGGATGCGGTTGGTGCAGATCACCATCGTCCGCTTGTCGCCGTTGCGCCCCTGCACGACGAAGCGCTGCGCCTCGCCATCGCGACCGACGCTGCAATTGCGCTCGCTGACCTCGGGCACGCTCCGCATCGACCGGTAGACCATCGACCGGACCGCGCGACGGTCGGGACGGCCATCCTGCGCTGTTGCATAGGTGTCGGCCCCTTCATCACCAGCGTCATCGCCAGCGCCATCCTTGGCGATCCGCTTGACGGCGACGCGGTGGACGCTCGGCGCCGGCTTGGCGGCATCCGCCATCTCCGGCATCTCCCGCATTTCGGGCATCTCCCGCATCTCGGGCATCTCCATTGCGGCGGACGCCGCTTGCAGATCGATCCCCATCGTATCGCCCACCCGGTTGCTGATCGCGGCGGCGGCGCTGGTGCCCGAGGCGGTGACGCCGAGCCCGCCGAGGACGAGGGTCGAGACCAGCGCACCACCCAAAGCGAGACGGCGGCGCGATCGTGGCGACGTGGACAGCATGCGGATTCTCCCTTTCAGATCGTCGATGGTGTGCAGATGGCACGCAGCGGAAACCGCCCCGCCATGCGCCGCCTTGACGATGGCGCAGGCATAAGCGTGGCGGTCGATCGTCGACCGGCCGGTGAGCACGCGGGCGTCGTTGGCGAGTTCCTGATCAGCGCGGAAGGCGCGGAAGGCGCGCCAGGCGACCGGATTGAACCAATGCAGCGCCAGCACGCCGAGCGCGATCCAATTGGCGATCAGGTCGCCGCGCTGGTGGTGGCCGATCTCATGCTCAAGCGCCAATTCCCGCTCGTCGGCGTCGTAGCGGTCGGCAAAGTCGAGCGGAAAGGCGACGTAGCGGCGCATGACGCCGAAGGCGAGCGGCCCCGCCGCCGCCTCGCTGGCGATGATGCGCACCCCGCGCACCTCCTCAATGCTCGCCGCGGTGCCGAGCAGCCGGCGGCAGTGGCGCCGATGGCTGGTCAGGTGCCAGATGAGGAAGCCGAGCGCCCCGATCGCCCAGAGAAGGCCGACGACCAGGCCGATCGCCGGCGCCGCAACCGCCACCGGCGCCACCGTGTCGTGCACGGCGCCGTCGGCGACCAGGACGATGAGCGTATCGCTCGCGCGGCTGATCGGCGTCACCGCCACCTCCTGCCACGATGCGGGCAGCGGCGGCAGCAGCAGGCGCAGCAGCGGCAAGGCCCATAGCGCATAAGCGACCTGCGGCCCGAATGCGTTGCGGACCGGCGCGCGCACCAGCATCACCAGCGCCATCAGGATCGTGGAGGCGATCAGCGCCTCGACCAGCCAGCCGATCACTGCTTGAGGTCCTTCAGCAGCGCC
>Ga0265798_10006223_pt1 | contig 15739 bp, 16 predicted proteins | sample P3T30metagenome_FD_192430 | JGI IMG/M metagenome (GOLD analysis project Ga0265798, IMG submission 192430) | Plant litter microbial communities from East Loma Ridge, Irvine, California - P3 T30 | ecosystem: Environmental > Terrestrial > Plant litter > Unclassified | place: USA: California... | reverse complement strand
GGGTCGGTGCGGACAACACCTACGGCCACCCCACCCCGAGCGCCCTGGAGACGCTCGCCGAGGTCGGCGCGACCGTGACGCGCACCGACCAGGACGGCACGGCCGTCGTCGTGCCGGACGACGACGGACTCCGGCTGTGGCGCGCGCGGCCCTGAGGCACCGAGCTGCCCGGCTGCCTCCGCGCGCGGTGCCGCGGCTCCACCCCGGTCAGTCGGTGCGGGAGCTCCCGTCGGCCCGGGAGCGTGACCGTGCACTCAGCTCCACGACGCCGAGCACGACGGCGACGAGGGCGGCGACGACCATGCCGCCCGCGGTGAGCAGGCCCAGCAGGACCCCTGCGATCGTCTCGATCCAGCCGTCGCTCATGAGGGTGCCCGTGTCGCGCGGGACGAGCAGCTGCAGCCCCGTGCCGAGCAGCCCGATCGCGGGGACCAGGAGGGCGGCGACGAGCCAGGCGGGGAGGGGCCTGCGGGTCGAGGGGTGGCCGGACGGCGCCGGGCGCTCCTGGTCGGGAGTGGTCACGGCACGAGCATGCACCACCGCGTGCCCCTGTGGAAGGCCCGCGTCGGCGCCCCTCGGTAGTCTTGGTCGCGGCCCGTCCGCACCGGGCCGACGAGGAGGACCGTGGCCGCCAGGACCCCGAGCAGGGCGACGAAGAAGACCGCCGTCGCGATCGACCAGGTCGGGTGGGACCGCATCCGGCCCGCCTCCGTCGTGCTCGTCACCGGTCCCGAGCAGTTCCTCGCCGAGCGGGCCACCCGGCAGCTCCGCGACCAGCTCGTCGCCGAGGACCCGTCGCTCGAGGTGCACGACCTCGAGGCCGACCACTACCAGCCCGGCGAGCTCGTCACCCTGGCCAGCCCGTCGCTCTTCGGCGAGCCGCGCCTCATCAGGGCGACGGCCGTCGAGAAGTGCAGCGACGCGTTCCTCGCCGAGGCCCTCCGCTACGTCGAGTCGCCGGCCGACGACACCGTCCTCGTGCTCCGGCACGGAGGGGGAGTGCGGGGCAAGAAGCTGCTCGACGCGATCCGCGGGGGCGCGGGTGCCGGGATCGAGGTCGTCTGCGCCGAGCTCAAGCGCGACAGCGACAAGCTCGACTTCGCGGCCGCCGAGTTCGCGGCCGAGCGACGGCGGATCACGCCCGGGGCGCTGCGCGCCCTCGTGCAGGCCTTCGCGGACGACCTCGCCGAGCTCGCCAGCGCCTGTCAGCAACTGCTCGCCGACTCCGCGACCGAGATCACCGAGACGACCGTCGAGAAGTACTACTCGGGGCGCATCGAGACCAACGCCTTCAAGGTCGCCGACATGGCCATCGCCGGTCAGCAGGGCGACGCGCTCGTGCTGCTGCGGCACGCGCTGCACTCGGGAGCCGACCCCGTGCCGGTCGTCGCCGCCTTCGCGAGCAAGATCCGCACGATGGCGAAGGTCTCGGGCGAGCACGGCGGCTCGGGGCAGCTCGCCTCGCGCCTGGGCCTGGCGCCCTGGCAGGTCGAGCGCGCGCAGCGCGACCTCCGCGGCTGGACCGACGACGGCCTCGGTCGCTGCATCGAGATGCTCGCCGAGACCGACGCCGCTGTGAAGGGCGCCGAGCGCGACCCCGTCTACGCCCTCGAGCGCATGGTCACGAGCGTCGCCACCCGCGGACGCCTGTAGCCGGCGCGGGGCGGCGCGCGTCGCCGGCGCGGCGCGCGTCGCCGGCGTGGCGCGCGTCGCCGGCGCGGCGGCCCGGCGGTGCGGTGGCGTGGCGGCCGGGTGGCGCGGCGGCGCGGCGGCCCGGCGGTGCGCCGGTGCGGTGGTGCGGTGGCCCGGTGGCGCCGTCGCCCGGTGGCGCGGCGGCGGTGGCGCGGCGGCGGCGGCGCGGCGGCGGCCCTTCAGGCCCGCGGCGGCGTCACGCGCGTCGTCCGACATCGCGCGCGCGGCCCCGGTGGTGCCGTGTCGGGCAGGTGGTGCGATGTCGGGCATGTGGTGCGACGTCGAGGTCGACCCGCCCGCGCGGGCGCCCGCCCGACCCGCGCCCGCCCCCGGGCACGACGAAGCCCCGAGCTCGAGGAGCTCGGGGCTTCGGTCAGCGTCGGTGGCTCAGAGGGAGCCGACCAGCTTGCTGATGGACGACTTGCGGTTCGCCGCCTGGTTCTTGTGGATGACGCCCTTGCTGGCGGCCTTGTCGAGCTTCTTGCTCGCGAGGACGAGAGCCTTGGCGGCCTTCTCCTTGTCACCGGCGGTGACGGCGGTGCGGGCGGCGCGGATGGCGGTCTTGAGCTCGCTCTTGACGGCCTTGTTGCGCTCCTGGGCCTTCTTGTTGGTGCCGATGCGCTTGATCTGCGACTTGATGTTTGCCACGGGGTGACTACCTTCTTGGTTCTGCGCCTCCGATCGAGTCGATCGGGGCGGCATGTGGACGGATTCCTCGCGTCGCGACCGAGAGGGGATCTGACGCGCAAGCCAGCAGGTCACGTTACCAGGGCGCGGCCTGGCTCACAACGGTGCTGGCGGTGGCGTGTCGCGGGGTGCCTCGACCAGCGTAGTACCGTCGGGCCATGCCGCAGCTCGCACCGCACATCCCCTCCGTGCCCGTGTCGGGCATCCGGCGGGTCTTCGAGATCGCCGCGAAGCTCGACGACGTCACCATGCTCGCCATCGGCGAGCCGGACGTCCCCGTCGCGCGCCACGTGGGCGACGCCGCCCGCCGCGCGTGGAGCGAGGACCGCACGGGCTACACGCCCAACGGCGGCATCGCGCCGCTGCGCGAGGCGCTCGTCGCGAAGCTCGCGCGCGAGAACGACGTGCACGTCGACGTGGAGCAGGTGTGGGTCACGGTCGGCGCGACGCAGGCGCTGCACCAGGCGATGACCCTCCTGCTCGCGGCGGGCGACGAGGTCCTCGTGCCCGACCCCGGCTACACGACCTTCACCATGAGCGCGCGCATGCTCGACGCGCACCCGGTGCCCTATCCGCTGACGCCCGAGCGCGGGTTCCTGCCCGACGACGACGAGCTCGAGCGCCTCGTGACGCCGCGCACGCGGGCGATCGTCGTCAACTCGCCGTCGAACCCGCTGGGCGTCGTCTGGCCCGAGGCGGTCCTGCGCCGCGTGCTCGAGCTGGCTCGCCGGCACGACCTCTGGGTGATCAGCGACGAGGTGTACGAGTACTTCACCTACGGGCAGCCGCACGTGAGCCTGGCCTCGCTCGACGAGGACGACAGGGTGTTCAGCGCCTTCTCGCTGAGCAAGACGTACGCGATGACGGGCGTCCGGGTGGGCTACCTGGTCACGCCGAAGGGCATGGCCGAGACGATGCGCACGGTGCAGGAGGCGATGATCAGCTGCGTCGCCGAGCCCGACCAGCACGCGGCGCTGGCGGCCGTGACGGGCGACCACCAGTCCGTCGCCGACGCGCGCGACCACTACCGGTCGAACCTCGACCTCTGCCGCGGGCTCCTCGACGCCAAGGGCCTGCGCTACCTCGACCCGGCCGGCGCCTTCTACCTCTGGATCGACGTGGCGCACGTGAGCCGCGGCGACGTGGCGGACTGGGCCGAGCGCCTCCTGCTCGACCGGCGGGTGGCGGTCGCGCCGGGCAGCGCCTTCGGGCGCTCGGGCGAGGGCTGGATCCGCGTGAGCCTCGCCTCGTCGCCGGACGCCCTGCGCCGGGGCCTGGCCGCCCTGCCCGACGGTCCCCGGCCCCCGGCCTGATCGGGGGGCCTGCCCCCTGGGGCCCGCCGAGCGTCCTGCCCAGACTGGAGGCATGACCACGACGACCCCCGCTCCCGCCCCGCTCACCGCGCCTGCCCCGGCCGCCGCGCCCGCCGCCTCCGGCGTCTCCTCGCCCCTCAGCCTCTCGAGCCTCGTGCTCGGACTGGCCTCGATCGTCACCGGATCCCTGCTCGTCGTGCCGATCGCCGGCCTCGTGCTCGCCCTCCTGGCCCGCCGTCGCGAGCCCGAGGCGCGCTCGACCTGGCTCGTCGGCCTCGTCCTCAACGCCGTGATGCTCGGCCTCGCCGTCGGCGCCGTGCTGATCGTCGGCGCGGGCATGGCGTTCCTCGGACTCACGCCGCTGCTCGCCGACGCGTTCCGCTGACCCCGGGGCAGGAGTCGCGGGCCCGGCCCGTCGCCCCGGTCGCGGAGGCCGTTCCCCGAGGGGGAGCGGCCTCCCGGCCCGAGCATGGGATGATCGACGGGACCACCGCCGCCCACCCCCAGAGGACCGTGTGAGCCCCCAAGCCTCCCGTGCGCTCGAGCCGGCGTCGACCGCGCCCGAGTCCATCCGCAACTTCTGCATCATCGCGCACATCGACCACGGCAAGTCGACCCTCGCCGACCGGATGCTCGGCATCACCGGCGTCGTCGAGTCGCGGGCCATGCGCGCGCAGTACCTCGACCGCATGGACATCGAGCGCGAGCGCGGCATCACCATCAAGAGCCAGGCCGTGCGCATGCCGTGGGAGCGCGACGGGAAGACCTTCGCGCTGAACATGATCGACACCCCCGGGCACGTCGACTTCAGCTACGAGGTCAGCCGCTCGCTCGCCGCGTGCGAGGGCGCGATCCTCCTCGTCGACGCCGCCCAGGGCATCGAGGCCCAGACGCTGGCGAACCTCTACCTGGCCCTCGAGAACGACCTCGAGATCATCCCCGTGCTCAACAAGATCGACCTGCCCGCGGCCGACCCCGAGAAGTACGCGGCCGAGCTCGCGAGCCTCATCGGCGGCGACCCGGCCGACGTCCTCCGCGTCAGCGGCAAGACCGGCATGGGCGTCGAGGAGCTCCTCGACCGCGTCGTCGACCGCATCCCCGCCCCCGTCGGAGTGAAGGACGCCCCGCCGCGCGCGATGATCTTCGACTCGGTCTACGACAGCTACCGCGGCGTCGTCACCTACGTGCGCATGATCGACGGCTCGCTCGGCCCCCGCGAGAAGATCCAGATGATGTCGACCCGGTCGACGCACGAGATCCTCGAGATCGGGGTCTCGTCGCCCGAGCCCGTCGCGAGCCCCGGCCTGTCCGTCGGCGAGGTGGGCTACCTCATCACCGGGGTGAAGGACGTCCGGCAGTCGAAGGTCGGCGACACGGTCACCACGGCCGCGCGCCCCGCGACCGAGGCCCTCCCGGGCTACACCGAGCCGCTCCCCATGGTGTTCTCGGGCCTCTACCCGATCGACGGCAGCGACTACCCCGACCTCCGCGAGGCGCTCGACAAGCTCAAGCTCTCCGACGCGGCGCTCGTGTACGAGCCCGAGACGTCGGTGGCGCTCGGCTTCGGCTTCCGCTGCGGGTTCCTCGGCCTGCTGCACCTCGAGATCATCACCGAGCGCCTGCAGCGCGAGTTCGGCCTCGACCTCATCACGACGGCCCCGAGCGTCATCTACCAGGTCACGACGGAGGACAAGAAGACCGTCACCGTCACCAACCCGAGCGAGTTCCCGACCGGCGCGAAGATCGCGAGCGTCACCGAGCCCATGGTGCGGGCCGCGATCCTCGCGCCCAAGGACTACGTCGGCGTCATCATGGAGCTCTGCCAGCAGCGCCGCGGCACCCTGCAGGGCATGGAGTACCTCGGCGAGGACCGCGTGGAGATCCGCTACGCCATGCCGCTCGGCGAGATCGTCTTCGACTTCTTCGACAACCTCAAGTCGCGCACGGCGGGCTACGCCTCGCTCGACTACGAGCCGATGGGCGACCAGGAGGCCGACCTCGTCAAGGTCGACATCCTCCTGCAGGGCGAGCAGGTCGACGCGTTCAGCGCCATCGTGCACCGCGACAAGGCGTACGCCTACGGCGTGCTCATGACCGGTCGCCTGCGCGAGCTCATCCCGCGGCAGCAGTTCGAGGTGCCCATCCAGGCCGCCATCGGCGCGCGCATCATCGCGCGCGAGAGCATCCGGGCGATCCGCAAGGACGTCCTCGCGAAGTGCTACGGCGGCGACATCACCCGCAAGCGCAAGCTGCTCGAGAAGCAGAAGGAGGGCAAGAAGCGCATGAAGACCATCGGCCGGGTCGACGTGCCGCAGGAGGCCTTCATCGCCGCCCTGAGCGGCGACACGGAGAAGAAGGGCGGCAAGTAGTGCGCCGTGCCACGCACACCGAGACGACGACCACCTACGGCGAGGTGGGCGCCACGCAGGCGCCCGACCTGCTGCAGTACCCGCCGAAGGGCTTCGTCGCCGCCGAGTACCGCACCCGGGTGGGCCACGGCGACGCACGTTTCCAGGCCGCCGTCGCCGCGACCATGACCTGGAAGATCCAGGAGCGCAGCGGCATCCGCGTCCGCGTCGACTCGGTGCCCCCGATCGAGGAGCAGGGCTACACGCCCGTCGTCTTCGACGAGGAGGGCGCGCCCGTCCGCGCCGCGGAGTGGTCCGCCGAGGGCGGCGAGGCGCACTACGCGCCCGACGGCACGCCGTTCCTCACCGCCGGCACGACGGCCACGCTGTCGATCGACGCGTACGGCCGCACGGTCGAGGCGCCCGTGCGCGTCGTGTACGTCGTCGACGAGCCCCGCCGCAAGGGGTTCGGCTACGGCACGCTCGAGGGTCACCCCGAGTCCGGCGAGGAGTCGTGGGTCGTCGACCAGACCGACGACGGCTCCGTGTGGCTCACGATCCGCGTGTTCTCGCGCCCGAGCTCGTTCCGCTGGAAGCTCGTCGCCCCCGCGCTGCGCCGCCAGCAGGCGGTCTACACCAAGCGCTACCTCAAGGCGCTGCTCGTCAGCGAGCCCGGCGAGGGCCCGCAGCAGATCGAGTCGAAGGGCGAGGGCGCCCTGCCCCTCGACTGATGCCCGGAGCCCTTCCCCTCGCCGACCCGGCCCCCGCCGACGGCCGCCTGCCCGGCTCCGTGGTCGACGGCGTCGACCGGCGCAACCTCGGCGTCTACCTGCACGTGCCGTTCTGCCGGGTCCGCTGCGGCTACTGCGACTTCAACACCTACACGGGCGACGAGCTGCGCGGCGCCCGCCGGGACGACTACGCGGGCCAGGCCGTCGAGGAGGTCCGCCTCGCGGGCGAGGTGCTCCGCGACGCGGGCCTGCCCGAGCGGCGCGCCTCGACGGTGTTCTTCGGCGGCGGCACGCCGACGATGCTGCCGAGCGCCGACCTCGCCCACATGCTGGGCAGCGTCGTCCGCACCTGGGGGCTCGAGCCCGGCGCCGAGGTGACGACCGAGGCGAACCCGGACAGCGTCGACGAGCGCTACCTCGCCGACCTCGCGGCCGCCGGCTTCACCCGGGTGAGCTTCGGGATGCAGAGCGCCGTGCCGCACGTGCTCGCCACCCTCGAGCGCACGCACGACCCCGAGCGGGTCCCGCACGTCGTGCGCTGGGCCCGCGAGGCGGGGCTCGACGTCAGCCTCGACCTCATCTACTCGACGCCGGGGGAGTCCCTCGACGACTGGCGCCGCAGCCTCGAGACGGCCGTCGAGCAGCAGCCCGACCACCTCTCGGCCTACGCGCTCATCGTCGAGGACGGCACCAAGCTCGCCCGGCAGATCCGCCGCGGCGAGGTGGCGCAGCCGGACGACGACCTCGCCGCCGACATGTACGAGCTCGCCGACGAGACGCTCGCCGCCGCCGGGTACGACTGGTACGAGGTCAGCAACTGGTCGCGGGGCGGCGAGCACCGCTCGCGGCACAACCTCTCGTACTGGCAGGGCCACGACTGGTGGGGCGTCGGCCCGGGTGCCCACAGCCACGTGGGCGGCGTCCGCTGGTGGAACGTCAAGCACCCCGCCGCCTACGCGCAGCGCATGGCCGCCGGCGACTCGCCCGCGGCCGGCCGCGAGACCCTCGACGCCGAGACCCGGCGCGTCGAGCGCGTGCTGCTCGCGGTCCGCACGCGGGACGGCCTGCCCACGGGCGACCTCGACCCCGAGGGGCGCGCCGCGGTCGCCGGCCTCATCGGCGACGGCTGGGTCGACGGCCGCGCCGCGCTCGGCGGCCGCGTCGTGCTCACCCGGACCGGGCGGCTCATGGCCGACGCCGTGGTCTCGCGACTGCTGCCGTCCTGACCGGGCCGGGTCGCGACTCCTGCGCCGCACGGTGCCCCGGCACGCAGGAGGCGCGCCCCCTCGGGAGCGCGCCTCGCGTCGTGCCGGTGCCCACGGGCTACTGACGGATGAACTCGATGGTCAGCGGGTAGCGGTACCACTCGCCCTTGTTGGCGGCGATGCCGGCGATGATCGAGAAGATGATCGCCAGGATGCCGGCCGCGGCCAGCACGAGGAACCCGATGAAGATCGTCGACAGGATGCCGCCGACGACGTAGGCGATGAGCAGCGTGAGCTGGAAGTTCAAGGCCTGGCGCGTGTGCTCCCGGACGAACGGGCCGCGGTCCTTGAGGACCAGGTAGCCGACCAGCGAGGGCACGACGTAGAAGAGGATGCCGCCGAGGTGGATGAGCGTCGACCAGAGCTTCTCGTCCTCGGGGCGCATCGGCTGCGGGGGCTGCTGGTAGGCCTGGCCGGGCTGGCCGTACGGGCTGTGCTGGCCCTGCTGGCCGTACTGGCCCTGCTGGCCGTGGGCGTCGGGCTGGCCGTAGGGGCCCTGCTGGCCGTACGGGCCCTGCTGCCCGTTCTGGCCCTGCTGGCCGGCCGGGTCGTGGGGCTGCTGCGGAGGGAGGTCGGTCATGCACCGAGCCTAGGCCCGACGCCCGGGTGGCGAGTAGGCCGGGCGGCGGAGGTGGCGTACGATTGGCAGTCGGACACCGCGAGTGCCAGGGCGGCGTCCACCGGCGAGGACGAGAAGGAGGTGCGCCGTGGTCTCTGAGCGCGGTCTCGAGGTCCTCCGCGTCATCGTCCACGACTACGTGGCGTCGCGCGAGCCGGTCGGCTCGAGGTCGATCGTGGAGCGGCACCAGTTCGGCGTCTCGGCGGCGACGATCCGCAACGACATGGCCCTGCTCGAAGAAGAAGAGCTCATCGCGGCGCCGCACACCTCCTCCGGTCGGGTGCCGACCGACAAGGGGTACCGGCTCTTCGTCGACCAGCTCGCCGACCGGCGCCCGCTCTCCGCGGCCCAGCGCCAGGCGATCGAGACGTTCCTCGGCGACAGCACCGACCTCGACGAGGTCCTCGCCCGGACGGTCCGCCTGCTGTCGCAGCTGACCAACCAGGTCGCGCTCGTGCAGTACCCCTCGTTCTCCCGGGCACGGGTCCGGCACGTCGAGCTCGTCCGGCTCGGCGACACCCGGGTGATGACCGTGCTCATCGCCGACAGCGGGCAGGTCGAGCAGCGCGTCGTCGAGACCGGCGCGCGCGTCGACGACGCCTTCCTGCACGAGGTGCGGACCGCGGTGAACGAGGTGGCCTCGGGTCGTCCCCTGGCGGACGCCGCCCGGTCGCTCGCCGCCCTGCCCGACCGCTGGCCGCCCCGCGAGGGCGAGCCCGTGCGCCGCCTCGTCGCGAGCCTCGTCGAGCAGCTCGCCGCAGGGCGGCAGGACCGCCTCGTCATGGCGGGGGCCGCCAACCTCGTCCGCACCGAGGACGACTTCAGCGGCAGCCTGTTCCCCGTGCTCGAGGCCATCGAGGAGCAGGTGGCGCTGCTGCGCCTGTTCGGCGAGATGCAGCTCGACGCCGTCGAGGTCGCCGCGAGCATCGGCCGCGAGAACGCCTCCTTCGGCCTCGCGCAGACGAGCGTCCTCGCGAGCGGGTACACCTCGTCCGGCAGCGAGGTCGCGCGGCTCGGCGTGCTCGGCCCCCTGCGCATGGACTACTCGACCAACATGGCCTCGGTGCGCGCCGTGGCCCGATACCTGACCACCTTGCTGGGCGACCGCTGACCGCGGCCGCCCGGACCCACCACACCACCCCCGACACGAGGCAGACGAACCAGTGGCAGACCATTACGACGTGCTCGGAGTCGACCGATCGGCGACCCCGGAGGAGATCAAGAAGGCGTACCGCAGGCTCGCCAGGGAGCTCCACCCCGACGTCAACCCGAGCCCCGAGGCCTCGGACCGCTTCAAGGACGTCACGCACGCCTACGACGTGCTGAGCGACCCCCAGCAGCGCCAGCAGTACGACCTCGGCCCGCAGGCGGGCTTCGGCGGCGGCGGGGGAGCGGCGGGCTTCGGCGACATCTTCGACGCGTTCTTCGGCGGAGGGGGCGGCGGCCAGCGCCAGGGCCCGCGGTCCCGTCGGGAGCGCGGCCAGGACGCCCTGCTGCGCCTCGAGGTCGAGCTCGACGAGATCGTCTTCGGCACGCAGCGCGACATCGAGGTCGACACGGCCGTGCTCTGCGAGACCTGCAACGGGTCCTGCGCGGCGCCCGGCACCTCGCCCCAGACCTGCGACATCTGCCACGGCTCCGGCCAGATCCAGCGCACCGTGCGCTCGCTCCTCGGCAACGTCATGACCTCGAGCCCCTGCGGCACCTGCCGCGGGTACGGCACGGTCATCCCGCAGCCCTGCCCCACCTGCCAGGGCCAGGGCCGCGTCCGGGCGCGCCGCACGATCCCCATCGACATCCCCGCGGGCGTCGACACCGGCCTGCGCCTCCAGCTGCCCGGCCAGGGCGAGGTCGGCCAGGCCGGCGGCCCCAACGGCGACCTCTACCTCGAGGTCAAGGTCAAGCACCACGACACCTACAGCCGCAACGGCGACGACCTGCTCGCGACCCTCGAGGTGCAGATGGCCGACGCGATCCTCGGCACGACGACGACGCTGCAGGGCCTCGACGGCGACGTCGAGCTCGAGATCAAGCCCGGCACGCAGAGCGCCGACGTGCTCACCGTGCGCGAGCGCGGCGTGACGAAGCTGCGCGGCACCGGTCGCGGCGACCTCAAGATCGGCGTGCAGGTGGTCACCCCCACCAAGCTGAGCCACAAGGAGCGCGAGCTCATCGAGAAGTTCGCCGCGGGCCGCAAGGGCAAGGAGCCCGAGCTGTCGCACTTCCAGCAGGGCCTCTTCGGCAAGCTGCGCGACCGGTTCCTCAACTTCTGACCGTGGCGCACGCGTACCTCGTCGACGACCTCGCCGCCACCGAGCCGGGCGCGACGGTCGTGGTCACCGGGCAGGAGGCCCGCCACGCCGTCACCGTCAGTCGCGTCCGCCTCGGCGAGGCCCTGAGGGTCGGTGACGGACGAGGGCTCGTCGTCGACGGCGAGGTCGTCGAGGCCGCGCCCGACCGGCTCGTGCTCCGGGTCGACCGGGTGCGCACGGAACCGCCCCCCGAGCGTCGCCTCGTGCTCGTCCAGGCCCTCGCGAAGGGCGACCGCGACGAGCTGGCCGTGCAGGCGGCGACCGAGCTCGGCGTCGACGAGGTGGTGCCCTGGGCGGCGGCGCGGAGCGTCTCCCGCTGGCAGGGGCCGAAGGTCGAGAAGGGGCTGGCCCGCTGGCGGGCCATCGTGCGCGAGGCGACCAAGCAGGCCGTCCGGGCCCACGTGCCCACGGTCGGTCCCGTCGCGTCGGTCCGCGACCTGGTGGCGCGCGCCTCCGGCTCGCTCGTGCTCGTGCTCGAGCCGTCGGCGGGGCGGGCCCTGTCGTCCGTCGACCTCGCCGGCACCACGGGCGACGTCGTGGTGGTCGTCGGCCCCGAGGGCGGCATCGCGCCCCACGAGCTCGACGCGCTCGGCGAGGCCGGGGCCGTCGCCGTGCGACTCGGCGACAGCGTCCTCCGCACGTCGACGGCCGGGCCCGCGGCCCTCGCCGTGCTCGCCGTCGGGCTCGGCCGCTGGTGACGCCGTCCGCCCCGGCGTCGGACCCCGCCGGTAGCATGGGCGGCATGTCCGAGCAGACCACCGGGGCCCCCGAGCCCAGCGTCTTCAGCCGCATCGTCGCGCGCGAGATCCCCGCCGACATCGTGCACGAGACCGACGACCTCATCGCGTTCCGCGACATCGAGCCCCAGGCGCCCGTGCACCTGCTGGTCGTCCCCAAGACCGAGCGGCACCGCGACGTCGTCGAGCTGGCGGCGGGCGACCCGGCGCTCCTCGCCGACCTCGTGGCGACCGCCGACGCGCTCTCGCGCTCCGTCGACGCGTTCGGCGACCACGCCGGCGGCGAGTTCCGCCTGGTGTTCAACACCGGCCCCTCGGCCGGACAGACCGTGTTCCACGTGCACGCCCACGTCCTCGGCGGACCCCTGGAGGAAGGCACCCTTGCCCACTAGCGACCCCACCGCGACGCCCCAGGGCGACGCACCCACGGCCACCGTCACGACCACGGTCGACGGCGTGGCCATGGTCCAGCTCCTCGGTCCGCAGGACCGCCTGCTCCGTGCCGTCGAGCGTCAGTGCCCCACCGTCCGCGTGCTCGTGCGCGGCAACGAGGTCACCCTCGAGGGCCCCGAGGGCGACGTCCGCCGTGCGGCCGAGCTCGTCGACGAGCTCGTCACGCTCGTGCGCGGCGGCCACGACCTGGCGCCCGCCGAGGTCGACAGCTCGGCCAAGATCCTCGACGCCGGGCAGGGGCACCCCGCCGACCTGTTCGGGCAGCCCATCCTCACGAGCCGCGGCAAGGCGGTCCGGGCCAAGACCCTGGGGCAGCGCCAGTACGTCGACGCCATCGACGACCACACCATCGTCTTCGGGATCGGCCCGGCGGGCACGGGCAAGACCTACCTGGCGATGGCCAAGGCCGTCCAGGCGCTGCAGCGGCGCGAGGTCGAGCGGATCATCCTCACCCGGCCGGCCGTCGAGGCGGGCGAGCGCCTCGGGTTCCTGCCCGGCACGCTCACCGACAAGATCGACCCGTACCTCCGGCCGCTCTACGACGCGCTCAACGAGATGATGGACCCCGAGATCGTCCCCAAGCTGCTCGCCGCCGGCACGGTCGAGGTCGCCCCGCTCGCGTACATGCGCGGCCGCACCCTCAACAGCTCGTTCGTCGTGCTCGACGAGGCGCAGAACACCACGCCCGAGCAGATGAAGATGTTCCTCACGCGCCTGGGCCACGGCTCGCGCATGGTCGTCACGGGCGACGTCACGCAGGTCGACCTGCCCACGGGCTCGAGCGGCCTGCAGCTCGTCACGCGCGTGCTCGACGACATCGACGACATCCACTTCGCCCGTCTCACGAGCGACGACGTGGTGCGGCACACCCTCGTCGGGCAGATCGTCGACGCGTACACCCGCTACGACGAGGAGCGCCAGGTGCAGTCCCACCCGCGCCAGGCGGGCGAGGCGCCCGCAGAGGCCGGCGACCGGCCCACCCGACGCGGCGCGGCCCCCCGCGACCGTCAGCCCCGAGGAGGAGCCCGATGAGCGTCGAGCTGGCCAACGAGTCCGGCGTCGAGACCGACGAGCAGGCGATCCAGCGCCTCGCGGCCTTCGCCATGGACCACCTGCACGTGCACCCCGAGGCCGAGCTCGCCATCGTCCTCGTCGACGAGGCGGCCATGGAGCAGCTCCACGTGCAGTGGATGGACGAGCCCGGCCCCACCGACGTGCTGAGCTTCCCCATGGACGAGCTGCGCCCGGGCACCGAGGGCGACCCCACCCCGCCCGGGCTGCTCGGCGACATCGTCGTCTGCCCTCAGGTCGCGATCTCCCAGGCGGCCACGGCCGGCCACTCGCCGCTCGACGAGATGCTGCTGCTCACCTGCCACGGCGTCCTCCACCTGCTCGGGTTCGACCACGCGGAGCCCGACGAGGAGCGCGAGATGTTCGGCCTCCAGCGCGAGATCCTCGCGGCGTTCGCCGCCTCCGACGCCCGGTGACGCCGTGCTGCTGACGGTGTTCGTCGTCGTCGCGGTCGTGCTCGTCGTCCTGGGCGGCCTGCTCGCGGCCGTCGACTCGGCGCTCGGCGTGCTGAGCCGCGGCGACCTCGCCGAGGAGGCGCAGGAGCACCCGCGGTCCCGGCGGTCCCTGCTGGCGATCGCCGCCGACGTGGGCGCCCACGCCAACGCCGTCAACTTCATGCGCGTGCTCGCCGAGTCGTCGGCGGCGGTGCTCGTCACGCTCGCGTTCGCGCGCACCGTCGACCGGCTCTGGCTCGCGCTGCTCCTCAGCGCGCTCATCATGACGATCGTCTCGTTCGTGCTCGTGGGCAGCAGCCCGCGGAGCGTGGGCCGGGCGCACCCTCGCACCCTCGTGCGCGGCACCTCGGGGCTCGTGCGCGGCCTCCGGCTCGTGCTGGGCCCGGTCGCGTCCGCCCTCGTCGCGGTGGGCGACCGCGTGACCCCCGGCCGGCCCCGCACGGCGTCGTTCTCGTCCGAGGAACAGCTGCTCAGCATGGTCGACGAGGCCACCGAGCTCGACGTCCTCGAGGAGGACGACCGCGAGCTGATCCACTCCATCTTCGAGTTCAACGACACCGTCGTCCGCGAGGTCATGGTGCCGCGCACCGACATGGTCGCGATCGAGGCGTCGGCGACGATCGGGACGGCCCTGAGCCTCCTGCTCGCGCGCGGGGTCTCGCGGGTGCCGGTCGTCGGCCGCGACACCGACGACGTCGTCGGCGTCGTGCATCTCCGCGACCTGGCCCGTCGGGTCCACGAGCGCGTCGAGGGCGGCGACGCACCGGTCACCGCCGTCTCCCGCCCGCCGTTGTTCGTGCCCGAGTCGAAGAAGGCCGACGAGACCCTGCGCCAGATGCAGCTCGAGAAGAACCACCTCGCCCTCGTCGTCGACGAGTACGGCGGCATCGCCGGGCTCGTCACCCTCGAGGACCTCATCGAGGAGCTCGTGGGCGACATCAGCGACGAGTACGACCGGGCCGTCGCCCCGCACCGCGAGATCGCCGACGGCGTGCACCGCGTGAGCGTGCGCCTGCCCGTGGACGAGCTCGGCGACCTCTTCGGCCTCGAGCTCGACGACGACGACGTCGACACCGTGGGCGGGCTCATCACCAAGGTGCTCGGCCGCCTGCCCGAGCCCGGGGCGAGCGTCACGGTGTCGGGCCTCGTGCTCACCGCCGACCGCACGGTCGGCCGGCGCCGCGACCTGCAGACCGTGCTCGTGGAACGAGACCGGGCACTCGCCGACGCGCAGGCCGCGTTCGGCACCGACGACAGCGAGGACACCCGATGACCGACCAGCAGCCCTCCGCGCACCGCGCGGGCTTCGCCACCTTCGTGGGCAGGCCCAACGTGGGCAAGTCCACCCTCACGAACGCGCTCGTGGGCGAGAAGGTCGCCATCACGTCCTCCAAGCCGCAGACCACGCGCCGGGCGATCCGCGGCATCCTGCACCGCCCCGGCGGCCAGCTCGTGCTCGTCGACACGCCGGGCATGCACCGACCGCGCACGCTGCTCGGCGAGCGGCTCAACGACGTCGTGCAGACGACCCTCGGCGACGTCGACGTCATCGTCTTCTGCGTTCCCGCCGACGAGAAGCTCGGGCCCGGCGACCGCTTCATCAACGAGCAGCTCGACCAGTACCCGCGGGCGAAGAAGGTCGCCGTCGTCACCAAGACCGACAGCACGTCGCGACCGCAGGTCGCCGCACAGCTGCTCGCGGTCAGCGAGCTCCGCGAGTGGGAGACCATCGTGCCCCTCTCGGCCGTCGAGGGCGTGCAGCTCGAGATCCTCGTCGACGAGCTCATCGCCCTCATGCCCCTGTCGCCGCCGATGTACCCCGCCGACGCCGTCACCGAGGAGGACGTCGAGGACCGCATCTCGGAGTACATCCGGGAGGCGGCGCTCGAGGGCGTCCGCGACGAGCTCCCGCACTCGCTCGCCGTGACGATCGACGACATGGTCCAGCGCGACGACCAGGAGATCCTCGACGTCTACGCCAACCTCTTCGTCGAGCGCGACAGCCAGAAGGCCATCGTCATCGGCCGCGGCGGGGAGCGCCTGCGCGAGGTCGGCC
>Ga0265798_10006222_pt1 | contig 15740 bp, 13 predicted proteins | sample P3T30metagenome_FD_192430 | JGI IMG/M metagenome (GOLD analysis project Ga0265798, IMG submission 192430) | Plant litter microbial communities from East Loma Ridge, Irvine, California - P3 T30 | ecosystem: Environmental > Terrestrial > Plant litter > Unclassified | place: USA: California... | reverse complement strand
CGTCAGCATCCAGTTGCAGGCGCGATGCCGCCAGATTACTGGCCAGATTCGCGCGTTTCGTCGACGACGGAATCACCGCATACCCCTTGGCCAGCAACCAGGCCAGCGTGACCTGCGCCGCCGTCGCCCCATGACGCGCAGCGATACGCCCGATGACCGCATCCTCCATCACCTTCCCATACGCCAGCGGCATATACGCCGTCACATGAATCCCCACCTCGCGCGCAAACGCAGCCACCTCACGGTTCTGAAGATAGGGATGCAGTTCGACCTGATTGGTGGCGATGTTCTGCGCACCCACCGCGTCGATCGCCTCGCGCATCAGGCCCACCGGGAAGTTCGAGATGCCAATGGCGGCGCTGAGGCCTGCGTCGCGCGCCGCCAGCAGCGCTTCCATGGTTTCGCGCAGCGGCACCGCGCCGCCCGGTGACGGCCAGTGCACCAGCGCCAGATCGACCTGCTCGAGGCGCAGCTTGCGCAGGCTCTCCTTCAGGCTCGGTGCGACCGCGTCGCCGGCCAGGTTGGCGGTCCAGAGTTTGGTGGTGACGAAGACTTCTTCGCGCGCGACCTTCGACGCGGCGAGGGCGCTGCCGACTTCCTCTTCGTTGCCGTAGATCTGGGCGGTATCGATGTGGCGGTAGCCGAGTTCGAGGCTGATGGACACCGAGTCGATGGCTTGCTGGCCCTGCAGGCGGAAGGTGCCGAGGCCGAGTTGGGGTATGTGCATGACGATTCCTTGTAAATGATTAGTGAGTTGCGACGGTGGCCTTGACGGCCGGATTCGCGGGGACGCCGTCGCGGCGGTCAAGCCAACCGGCCAGCGTGGTCAATCCGAATGCGCCGACGACGATCAGGGCGCCGACCGGCGGCGTGGCCATCAGGCCGAATTTCGCGACCACCAAGCCGCCGCCCCAGGCGCCGAGGGCGATGCCGACATTGAAGGCGGCGATGTTCAGGCCCGAGGCCACATCCACCGCGTTCGGCGCATCGCGTTCGGCGCGCTGCACGACGTAGACTTGCAGGCCCGGCACGTTGCCGAAGGCGACCGCGCCCCAGGCCAGCACGGTGGCGAGCACCAGCCATTTGTTCGGCGCGGTAAAGGTCAACACCAGCAGCACCGCCGCCAGCAGCGCGAACACGATCTGCAGCGCGGCGATTGGGCCCTTGCGGTCGGCCAGCTTGCCGCCCCAGATATTCCCGGCCGCGACCGAGACGCCGTACACCAGCATCACCAGGCCCACGCTCGGCGCCGCGAAACCCGAGACTTCCTGCAGGATCGGCGCCAGGTAAGTGAAGGCGATGAAGGAACCGCCATAGCCCAAGGTCGTGATGGCGTAGACCAGCAGCAGGCGCGGTTTCTTCAATACCGCCAGCTGCGTGAGCAGGCTGGAAGGTGCACTGCCCGCGATATCCTTCGGCACCAGGATCCAGCTGCCGATCATGGCGACCACGCCCAGCAGCGACACCGCCAGGAAGGTGGCCTGCCAGCCGAAGTGCTGGCCGATGAAGGTCCCGAGCGGCACGCCGGTGACCAGCGCCACGGTCAGGCCGGTGAACATCAGGGCGATCGCGCTGGCCGCCTTTTCCTTCGGCACCAGGCTGGTGGCGATGGTCGAGCCGATCGAAAAGAACACGCCGTGCGCGAGGCCCGTGAGCACGCGGGCGGCCATCAGCGCGCCGTAGCCGGGCGCCATCCAGGCCACCAGGTTCCCGAGCGTGAACAGCAGCATCAGGCCGATGAGCAGCTGCTTGCGCGGCACGCGGCTTGTCATGGCCGTGAGCACCGGTGCGCCGACGGCGACGCCGAGCGCGTACAGGCTCACCAGGAGGCCGGCGGACGGCACCGACACGCCGAGGCTGGCGGCGATGGTGGGGATCAGGCCGACGATGACGAATTCGGTCGTCCCGATGGCGAAGGCGCTCAATGTGAGCGCCCAGAGTGCGAGTGGCATGGTGTTCTCCTTGTTGGTGCCGGATGTGATGCGAGGCCTGCAGTGTGCCCCGGAGGCCGGCAGAGAAAAATGCCTTGGCATACAATTGACTTTTGACCCGGAGTCAATAATGATCGACGTTGAGGCCTTGATTGCGTTCGCTGCAGTCATAGATACAGGCTCATTCTCGGCCGCTGCCGAGCGCCTCGGCCAGACCCCGTCGGGCGTCTCGCGCACCATCTCGCGGCTCGAAGACCACCTCGGCATGACGCTGATGCACCGCACCACGCGCCGCCTGCAACTGACGGAAGAGGGCAGCTGGCTGCTGGGCCGCGCGCGCAGCCTGCTGGCCGATCTCGCCAACACCGAGCTGGAAGCCGCCGCGCGCCGCTCCCAACCCTCCGGCCTGGTGCGCGTGAATGCAGCGACGCCGGCGCTCGACCATCTGCTCGCGCCCTTGCTGCCCGACTTCCTGGCGGCCTACCCGCTGGTGCAGCTGGAGCTGGTCAGCGGCGAGACCTACGTCGACCTGATCGAGGAGCGCGCCGACCTGGCGATCCGCATCGGCGCGTTGCCCGATTCGACCCTGAACGCGCGCCGCCTCGGCGCCTCGCACCTTCGGGTGCTGGCCGCGCCTTCGTACCTGGCGCAGCACGGCACGCCGTCGAACGTGGAGGAATTGAAAGCGCACCGCACGCTCGGCTTCACCGCGCCGGCTTCGCTCAATACCTGGCCGTTGCGCCACGCCGGCGGGGAAGGGTGGACGGTGACGCCTTCAGTAGTCGCCTCGAGCGGCGAGACGGTGCGTCACCTGGCGCTGTCCGGGACAGGGATCGCGTCGCTGTCCGATTGGCTCACCCGCCTGGATGTCGAAGCCGGGCGCCTGGTGCCGGTGCTGGAAACCGAGACCCTGCACTGGACCCAGCCCGTGTGGGCAGTCTTCTATAAACAGGGCGCCCTGGCGCCGCGCGTCTCCGCCCTGGTCGACTTCCTCGCCGACCGCCTGCGGTTATGATGGCTTTTTATTTTTCCAATCCGAGGATGCCATGACCCCGCAGCTGCACGACATCGAACGCATCGCCGCCTTCTCCGACGGCGACGTCGGCGGCAACCCCGCCGGCGTCTGGATCGGCGATACCCTGCCGCCGGCAGAAGAGATGGCGCGCCTGGCGCACGCGGTCGGCTTTTCGGAGACCGCCTTCGCCGCGCCGCAGGATGACGGTTGGCGCGTGCGTTACTTCTCGCCAGAGTCCGAGGTCCCCTTCTGCGGCCACGCCACCATCGCCCTCGGCGCCGCACTGGCCCGCCGTCATGGCGACGGCAGCTACAAGCTGACGCTGAACGCCGCCACCATTTCGGTCGAAGGCCGCAAGGACGGCGACCGCTTCGCAGCAAGCCTGCAGTCGCCGCCGACCCGCAGCACCCCGGCCCCGGCCGACCTGGTCGACGCCGCGCTGGCCCTGTTCGGCTACACCCGCGCCGACCTCGACACGCGCATCCCGCCGGCCCTGGCCCACGCCGGAGCAGACCACCTGGTGCTGGCCCTGAACAGCCGCGCGACCCTGGCGCGCATGCACTACGAACTCGACGCCGGCCGCCGCCTGATGAACGACAAGGGCCTGGTCACGGTCGTGCTGGCCTGGGCCGAGACGCCACAGCGCTTCCATACCCGCAACCCGTTCGCCTCTGGCGGCGTGCTGGAAGACCCGGCCACCGGCGCCGGCACCGCCGCCTTCGCCGGCTACCTGCGCGACCTGGGTTGGCCGCACGGCGGGCGGATCGAGGTGGTGCAGGGCGAAGACATGGGCATGCGCTCGCGCCTCACGGCCGAATTCATGGACGAGCCGGGCAGCTCGATCCGGGTGTCGGGCAGCGCGCGCAGCCTGTAATCCTGTTCACAGATGTGGCTGGTCCACCACAAATGCGGTCCGGCCGGCCACGACACAATCATGCAAGATCACTATCTTGCCAGCATGCTCATTCGTGTAGGAATAGTCTTGCAGCTTATGTAGGATAAATTGAAGGCAAAAAGCACTTCTGCTCAGCAGTTAGAAAGTTTATGAGCGGATTGATAATTTGAAGCAAGCAAGCCCTGTTTCACAATCTCAATCCAAAGGAATACCCTGCCATGTCGCTCTTCGACCCAGTCGCCACCACTTCCGCCAGCGCTGCGGCGCGCACTGCACGCAAGGAGCGCGAGGCCCGCGCCGCCGGTCGCAGCGTCGAGCGGCTTCCATTCACCATTCGCCGCGTCGAGACCGAGTCCGACCTGCTCAAAGCGGTGCAGATCCGCCATGCCGCCTATGCCCGCCACGTGCCGGAATTCGCGCGCACCCTGGCGGCGCCGGAAGCGGCAGATTACGAGATGGACACCATCGTGCTGCTGGCCGAATCCAAGCTGGACGGCTCGGCGCTGGGCAGCACCCGGATCCGCACCAACCTGTTCCGTCCGCTTGGCGTGGAGGAATCGATCGTGCTGCCGGATTGGCTGCAGGGCCGCCGCCTGGTCGAGGCCACCCGCCTCGGCATCGACGAGGGCCGCGTCGGCCGCATGGTGAAAGTGGCGCTGATCAAGGCCTGTTTCATGTACTGCGAAGACAACGGCATCGACTTTTCGGTCGCGACTGGCCGTCCGCCGGTGGACCGCCAGTACGAGCAGATGCTGTTCACGGACGTGTTCCCGGAGCAGGGCCCGGTGCCGCTGCGCCACGTCGGCAACATCCCGCATCGCGTGATGGCCTTCGAGATCGCCACCTTCGAACAGCGCTATACCGAAGCCAAACATCCGCTGCTGAACTTCTTCTTCAACACCCACCACCCGGACATCGATATCGGCGCGGCGGTGCCGCCACCGGCACTGGTACTACCTCGTACTAAAATCGAGCGCGCTGCGCCGTTGTTGGCGCGCGAATTCGCGGCCGCTTGAGCAGTTATTGCATGACGGTATCAGTTTAAGCCTGTATCCTTGCGCTTTAGCGCCGCCGCCGCCGGCAACGGCGCCGGCACTCGTCCGCATCGAACTCGCTTATGCCCATACCGACACCGCAACGTCGTTCTTCGTTCCCGGCCGCCGCGCACGCGGTCGTGGAACGGGTGTTGAAATTGTTTGCCTATTACCTGATCCCGCTCGGGCTCGGGCTCGTCTCTCTCGTCGCACTCGTATTCTGGCAAGACCAGTACCGCACCAGCGGCGACGTGCCGCTGTCGACCCATGTCACCGTGCAGTCGGAGGCCGCGCTCGAACCGCGCGCCGCGCTGGACCGCGTGCGCGCCGCGCCGCTGGTCACCGGCCATGAAACCCACCTGTCCGAAGCGCCGGTCTGGTTCGCCTTCGAACCGATGCCGCGCAGCGGCGCCCAGGTCATCGAATTCCCGTCACGCCACGCGCTGGACGTCGCCTGCTGGGATGCCGGCAGCCTGGCGCCGCTGGGCAGCGCGGTGCGCGGCAGCGGCAGCGGCTTCATCGAAGGCTCGAAGGCCGGCTTCGCGCTGCGCATGGCGCCGATGCCGCCCGAGCTGCTGTGCCGCGCCCGTTTCGCCGGCCCGGCGCGCTTGAGCGTGCTGCAGTGGCCGGCCGACCAGTATGCGCTGTCGGTCGAGCAGTACCACCGCAAGTCGGGCCTGCTCGATGGCGGCATGGTGGTGCTGGCCCTGTTCATCCTGATCACCGCCCTGATCAACCGCCAGCCGCTGTACGTGCTGTTCGCCGGCTGGCTGGTCTTGAATTTGCGCGTGGCCGCACTGTCGGCCGGCTGGGACATCCAGTGGCTCGGCCAGACGATTCCCGCCGACTGGCTGCTGCGCAGCCGCTCGGTCGGGATCACCCTGTATGGCATCGCCACCTTGACCCTGTACCAGGCGCTCCTGAAGGACAATATCGCGGCGCTGCGCTACGTGCTGCCGTTCCGCATCATGCAGTGGCTGTGCATGCCGATGCTGGCCGCCGCCATCCTGCTACCCTACGGCGTCTATCTGCCGCTCTTGTGGGTGATCTGCACCTGCTGCTTCTCGGTGATGACGGTGGGCCTGTTCAAGATCATCGCCGAGTCGCGCAACCGGGTCGCGTCCTGGTTCGCGGCGTCCTTCGTGGTCAGCTTCGTGTCGGTGATCGCCGAAGTGGCGTCGGCCGCGCTGGGTATGCGCGAACTGCTTGGCATCATCAACAGCGTCACCGCAGCGCTGGCCTCGAGCCTGCTGGCTGCGCTGGCCGTGGCCGAGCAGATGCGGGTCGAGACCGAGCAGCGCGAAGCGGCCCAGCAGGAACTCGAACACGCCTACCAGGCGATGCCGGTCGGCCTGTTCACGCTCGACATGTACGGCCACTTCCTGAGTGTGAATCCGGCGCTGCAGAAGATGCTGGACATCCCGAGCTTCAACGCCGGCCGCACCGCCTGGCGCCAGTTCTTCACCGAGAGCACCTGGACCGAACTGCACGAGCAGGTCCACGCCAAGGCCGAAGCCGAGATGGAACTCACCAGCCGCGACGGCAGCCAGCGCTTCCTGGTCTCCGCCACCCTGGCGCGCTCGCGCATCGAGGGCGTGCTGCAGGACACGACGGAGAAGCACAAGGCCACCGAGCAGCTGCAGTTCATGGCCAACAACGACCCGCTCACCAAGGTCTTCAACCGCCGCGGCATCGAGCAGGAATTCGCGCTCGCCGCCAATGGGCTGGCCGCCGGCCGTCCGATGGCGCTGGCCTACGTCGACCTCGATCGCTTCAAGCTGATCAACGACCTGTTCGGCCACGCGGCCGGCGACGAGGTGCTGAAGCAGGTGTGCGAACGCATGGCCACCATGTTGGCCGGCGGCCAGCAGATCGGCCGCGTCGGCGGCGACGAATTCGTGATCCTGATGCCGGAGACGGCGATCCCGCTGGCCTCGATCATCTGCCGCGGCATCGTCGACCGTTTGGGCAGCACGCCCTACCGCGTGGGCGACAAGGCCTTCCACGTGCGCGGCTCGGTCGGCCTGATCGAAGTCACGCCCGGCATCGCCATGAAGGACGCCGTCTCGACCGCCGACCGCGCCTGCCGCGAGGCCAAGCTGGGCGCGGGCGAGGGCCTGGTGGTGTACGAGCGCGGCGCCGAAGCCTTCCGCCAGCGCGCCGCGGAACTCGACATGGTGTCGCGCCTGTCCAGCCCGGACGCAACCGATTGCCTGCTGCTCGAGATGCAGCCGATCATGTCGCTCAGCCACCCGCGCGAATCGCTCAACTTCGAAGTGCTGCTGCGCATGCGCGAGCCGGACGGCCGCATCGTGCCGGCGGGCGCCGTGATCGCCGCCGCCGAGAAGAGCGGACGCGCCAGCGTGATCGACCGCTGGGTGCTGAACAGCACCCTGGCCTGGATCGCCGAGCACGCCGAGGGCCTCGGGAATACCCGCTTCGTCTGCATGAACCTGTCCGGCGCCTCGCTCAACGACGAGCGCTTCGTGCAGGACACCTTCGACATCCTGGGCCGCTACGTGCACGTGGCGAGCCGCCTGTGCCTGGAAATTACCGAAAGCGTGGCGCTGCACGACCTCGACAACACGCGCCGCTTCATCGACCAGGTGAGGAGCTTCGGCGTGAAGGTGGCGCTGGACGACTTCGGCGCCGGCTACACCTCCTTCTCCTACCTGAAGGAACTGCCGGCCGACGTCCTGAAAATCGACGGCAACTTCATCGTGAATATCAACGCCCACCCGGCCAACGTGGCGATCGTCGAAGCCATCGTCAGCCTGGCCGGCAACCTGGGCATGAAGACCATCGCGGAATGGGCGGAAGACGCGGCCACGGTGCAGACGCTGGCGGAGATCGGGGTCGACTACGTGCAGGGCTGGGCGGTAGCGCGCTCGCTGCCGCCCGAACGCATCCTGGGCGCGCGCTCGGCGGCGGATTTCATCACGGATCCTGCGGTGCTGGAGTTGCTGAAGGTGCTGGGGACGCCGATGACGCCGCATCTGGCGAGTGTGCAGAAGATACGGGATTTGTATTGAGCGTTTCGGTGCGCTTGCAAACTTGGGTCCCGGCCTGCGCCGGAACGACGTGCAAGAGGCGCTGACTCACGTACGGCATTCGTAGCCGCTAGCCTGAAAACCGTCGTACGCCCCACTTGGGCCTACGACTTCCGGCGAAGGCCGGAACCTAATTTGACTTTCGAAAAGCAGCTGCAAGCTCAATCGAGCGTCGCCAGCGTCTGCTTCCCAGTCGTATCCATCAACAAGAAATTAGCGCGCGCCGCCTTCAGCGTCGCCACATCCTGCGTCAGCGGTTTGGCCTTCACCCGCGGCGCCATGACGCGCCGTTGCGGTGGCGGCGGCAGCACCCCGTGCTCGACGGCAATCGGATAGGCCTGCACCCGCGGAGCGCTCTCTTCGGCGGGCATGCTGGCCAGGCGCACCGTGGCGGCGCTGCCATCGCAGGGTTGGTCGGTCAGCGTGACACGACCCTCATCATCGACGCACTTGACGATGTCGCTGCCGGCAAAGGCGGCGGGTGCGGCCAGTGCCGCGCAGAACATGCTGAGACAGAAATGACGCTTCATGGCCGGCTCCTGTGATTGAGCCTCCAGTGTCGGTGTCTGTCTTACAATGTTCTGTTCGCTGTTTCACCTGTGCGCGGCATGCGCGGAGAAATCTCTCAGCGGTCCGGCCGCTCGGCCACCAATTGCACTTCCACCAGGAAATCATGATGCAAGGCAGGCACCGGCACCACGGCACGCGCCGGACGATGCTCGCCGAACACGCCCGCATAGGCCGCATTGAAGGCCGGCCAGTGTTCGACGCCGGCCAGGTAGGCCGTGCATTGCACCACGTCCTGCAAGCCGCAACCGGCGGCGCGCAGGATCTGTTCGCATTGCCCGAACACCGAGTCGCACTGGGCGGCGAACGAGAGGTCGGCCAGGTCGCGCGCCGGCAGGACGCCCGACACGAAGACCAGGCCGCCGCGGGTGACGACGGCCTGTGAATAATGACCTGCCGGAGCCGGCAGGCGTGGCGCCTGGATGAATTCCATCAGGCCGCCGACACCAGTTCGGCGAAACGCGACAGGTCGACGTTGCCGCCCGAAATCAGAATACCGACGCGCTTGCCCTTCACGTCGACGACGCCATGCAGCGCCGCAGCCGCTCCCAGGCAGCCGGTTGGCTCGACGATCATCTTCATGCGTTCCGCAAAGAACGCCATGGTCTGCACCAGCTGGGCGTCGCTGACGGTGACGATGTCGTCGACGTTGCGGCGGATGACTTCGAAATTGTGCTCGCCGATGTGGGTCACCATGGCGCCGTCGGCGATGGTTTTCGGCACCGCGATGTGCACGATCTCGCCCTTGCGCAGCGATTGCTGGCCGTCGTTGCCGGCTTCCGGCTCGACCCCAATCACCTTGCAATCGGGAGACAAGGCGCGCGCAGCCAGCGCGCAGCCGGCCAGCAGGCCGCCGCCGCCCAGGCACACCAGCAGGATGTCGAGCGGGCCGGTTTCCTCGAACAGTTCCTTGGCCGCCGTGCCCTGGCCGGCGATGACGTCCGGGTGGTCGTAGGGCGGGATCAGGGTCATGCCGCGTTCTTCCGACAGGCGCCGGCCGATCTCTTCGCGGTTCTCGGTATAGCGGTCGTAGGTGATGACTTCGCCGCCGTATTCCTTGGTCGCCTTGACCTTTAGCGCGGGGGCATCGTGCGGCATGATGATGGTCGACTTGATGCCGGCCAGCTTCGCCGACAGTGCGATCGCCTGCGCGTGGTTACCCGAGGAAAAGGTCAGCACACCGGCGGCGCGCTGGGCATCGTCGAACTTCGCGATCGCGTTGTAGGCGCCACGGAATTTGAAGGCGCCCATGCGCTGGTAGTTCTCGCATTTGAAAAACAGCTCGCCGCCGCTGAGGCGGTTGGCGGTGGTCGAGGTCAGGACCGGCGTGCGGTGGGCCGCGCCGGCCAGGCGCTCGGCGGCCAGTTCGATGTCGTGGTAAGTGGGAACGGAGACGGGGACGGTGGCGGTCATGGGGTGCTCGGCTGGGTCGAAAGACAACAGTATAGCGAAGAGCATCCACGAAAAAAAACTGACCGTGGCTGCTGCGCGCGGCCAGCGCCGTGTTGGCGCTCGACGTCGCCCTGAAACTGTACCGGGAGCGGGTGCGCGCCGGCGCCGAACACCTGGCAGGCAGCGCGGCAGTGTCCTAAGCGCTCATGCGCTGGAACACTTCGCGCGCCGCCAGCCCGCCGCCGCCGATCAGCAGGCTGAAGTACAGGATGGTCAGCACGTTGGCAAGATGCCCCAGCAGCACGCACACGCCGTCGCGCTGCAGCAGGCCGATGGCGAGCAGCAACAGGGCCACGGCCGGGAAGGTATTGCTGAACGGGATCAGCCCGAAGGGCATCATCAGGAGCACCGCGCCCAGCACCAGGGCGGCGTCGTTGAGGTATTGGACCGGGCCCTTGGCCACCAGCCAGCCGATGCGGTTGGGGCGGCTGATCTTCTCGATCTTGACCATCCACGGCAGCGCCTTGCGCAGCAGCGGGCGCAGCTTGCGGGTGCCGATCACGCGGTGCGCCAGGCGCTTCGGCACCCACAGCTCGCGCCCGAACAGGCGCGACAGGCCGATCAGCAGGATGGCGGCGCCGAACACCGTACTCACGCCCGGAATCGAGACCGGGATCAGGAACACCAGCGTCAGCAGGCCGGCCAGGATCAGCAGTCCGTCCTTGCCGACCAGCAGGATCAGCCCGCTCAGGGTGATGCCGGTGCGCGGCAGCGAGCGGACCATGGCGCGGATCTTTTGCGACAGCGGGATGCTGTCGAGTAGCTGTTCGTCTTTGTCGTTCATTGAGGTTCCAATATGTGGTCCGCCCACGCTACAAACCCTAACCCGCCAGCGGCAACGCAATCTGCAGCACCAGGCCACCGGTCTCGCGATTGCTGACCGTCAGCTCCGCATTATGCCGCGACAGCACCCGCTCGACGATGGCCAGCCCGAGCCCGGCGCCATTGGCCTGGCCGCGCGCGCTGTCCAGCCGCGTGAACGGTTTCAGCAGTTGCGCGATCTGGTCTTGCGGCACCCCGACGCCATGGTCGCCGATCTCGATCACCGCGCGCCGTCCGTGCCCGGTCGCCTTCACACGCAACACGATGTCGATCTCGGTGACGTCCTGCCCCGGCGTCTTGCCATATTTGCGCGCATTCTCGATGATATTGTTGATCACGCGCCGCAAATCGGTCGTATTGCCCATTACGTGGATGCCCGGCATCAGGTCGACCGTCACTTTCACATCGCGGATGCGGCCCGCTTCGCGCCCGACGTCCGACAACAGCTCCGACAGGTTCACCGAGACGAAGGTGGCGGCGTCGGTCGGCTTGGCGAAGTCGAGGAACTGGCCGATGATGGCGTCCATCTGGTTGATGTCCGACTGCATGCCTTCGCGCGCATCCTGCGGCAGGCTGGCCATCTCGATTTCCAGCTGCATGCGCGCCAGCGGCGTGCGCAGGTCGTGCGAGATGCCGGCCAGGATCACGGCGCGGTCCTTCTCGACTTGCGCCAGGTCGTCGACCATCTGGTTGAAGCTACGATTGGCTTCGATGATCTCCTGCGAGCCTTTCTCGGGCAGCGCCGTCGGCCGCTCGCCCTTGGCGATCGCGCGCGCGGCCGCCGTCAGGCGCGCCAGCGGACGGTTCACCAGCGAAGAAACAAACGCCGCGCCGACCAGCGACAGCAGGCCCACCAGCGTCGCCCAGCCAAGCCATTGGGTGCGCGTCAGGCCGGCGAGGCGCTCGCGTTCGAGCATCAGCCAGTATTCGTCTTCCTGGATGTTGAAGCTGATGTAGAAGCCCGGCACGCCGTTCACGCTGCTCGAAAACCGCGTTTGCCGCCCGAGGCGCTCGCGCACCGCGTTGGCGATGTCCGCCATCAGCGGCGTGTTCGGCGGCGGCTCGACCACGTCGTAGTCGTTCATCGTCAGGATGCGGATGCCTTCGTTCGACACCAGTTCCAGCAGCAGCTCGCGCCGCAGGTCGGGCGCCGAGTGGGTGAGGGCGGCGCGGGTGAGCGTCACCACCGAGCCCACCAGCTCGGCCGTCTGCTGCACCTGCGGCCCGCGCTGGAACATGTTGAGCATGCCGATCCACGAGCCCATCGAGGCCGCGGTCAGCAGGGACATGAGCAGGAAGGTGCGCCAGAACAGGCCGCTGCGGTACCAGGCGAAACGCGCGGCGCGGCGCGCCGCGGAGAATGGTGCGAACACTAGCGCGGCTGTCCTTCAGGGATGAACACATAGCCCAGGCCCCACACAGTCTGGATATACAGCGGGCTCGAAGGATCGGGTTCGATCAGCTTGCGCAGGCGCGAGATTTGCACGTCGAGCGAGCGGTCGAATACTTCGTATTCGCGGCCACGGGCGAGCTCCATCAGCTTCTCGCGCGACAGCGGCTGGCGCGCATGGCGCGCGAACACCTTCAGCACCGAGAATTCGCCGGTGGTCAGGGGCACGGTCTCGCCGTTCTTCTTGAGCGTGCGGGTGCCGAGATCGAGCACGAAGTCGCCGAACTCGAAGGTCTGCGGGGTCTCGCTCGGGGCGCCCGGGATTTCGTCCGGACCCTTGCGGCGCAGGACCGCGCCGATGCGCGCCACCAGTTCGCGCGGGTTGAAGGGCTTCGGCAGGTAGTCGTCGGCGCCCATCTCGAGGCCGACGATGCGGTCGACGTCTTCGCCCTTCGCGGTGAGCATGATGATCGGAGTCTGGTCGCCGGCGCCGCGCAGGCGGCGGCAGATCGACAGGCCGTCTTCGCCCGGCAGCATCAGGTCGAGCACCAGCAGGTCGTAGCGTTCGCGCAGCCACAGCTTGTTCATGGCGGGCGCGCTTTCGGCGGTCACCACCGAGAAGCCCTGTTCGGTGAGGTAGCGGCGCAGCAGGTCGCGCAGGCGCACGTCGTCGTCCACCACCATGATCTTGGCGGAGTGGCCGCCGCCGGCGCTCGGTGTCGGTGAGGTGGCGGCGCTGTTGTTCGAGTTGGTCGGTGCGTTCATATGGATTCCAGAATTGTCAGAAGCATGTCGCTATGGTAACGTCTTATCGCTTGAACCTCTCGCGCGAATGGCTCAGCCATTACATTGTGTTACAAACTTTACCCAATCGGTCTTACTCCACGAAGGCTATGCACCTACACTGGCATCAAGTGCTCAACACAGCTTATCTGTTTATATGGCATCGCGGAAGAGGGACACCATGAACAACGCGCTCAATACAATTCAGGCAGTCGAAGGCAGCGGTTTCGGCCGCGCCGTGCGCAATGGCGTCGTCGCCTGCATCCTTGCCTGCAGCGCCGCCGGCGCGCTGGCGCAAGACCGCGGCCCACGCCGTGACGAGGTCCAGCAGCAGCAAATGCGCGAACGCTACGACTCGCGCGCCCAGGATGCGCGCTTCGACAACCGCGCCTACGAACTGCGCGACAATGCGCGCCGCCAGGAACAAATGGAAGACTCGCGGCGCGAGCAGGAAAGCCGCCGCGGCCGCCTGACGCCTGACGAACGACGCGAACTCAAGCGCCAGATCAACGAGGCGAACGTCGACATCTACCCGAACGCCCGCCGCCGCTGATGCGCGGTAGTGTGGTCACGTGAACGGCGCCTGCGGGCGCCGTTTTGCATGGCGCCAGCGATCCATGTGTGGTTTCCCGAATAGAAATATTGTTGCTATATATTTATTTACATTGCGCAACATGCTATCGTATGCCCACTAGACCAGACTGGAGGGCGCTACCGTGTCCAACTCCGCAGCAAGCAGCGCGCCGGCCCATTGCATCGTACGCCAGGAAGATGGCGTGTATCTCGATGCGGGCGCGCTCGGACCGGCCCTGGTCGCCGCCATCGATGCCCTTTTCCTGAAAAACCAGTATCTGGCCGGCCTCGATTACGCGGTGCTGGTCAAGGCCCTGTTCGGCCACGGCCCCGAGCTCACGCGCCATCCCGGCAATGACGCCATGGTGCGCCTGGCCGACGACATCCTGCCGTTTTTTCCCACCCGCCGTCCGCTGTACCGTGCCGCCAAGATCGCCGACGGCCAGGCCGAGTATTACTTCGAACCGGTGTTCATGCGCGACGAGGAGGGCGTCGACCAAGCGGTCGCCCTCGATCCCGATGAATTCGTGGCCGACATGTGGACCAAGGGGATCCGCTTCGGCATCGACCTCGCGGCGGTGCGCAGCGCCATCGCCGATGGCGCCGCCGGCCGCTTCGTGGTGGCGCGCCGGCTGCCGGCCAAAGCGGGCGAGGATGCGCGCGTGGTCGAGGTCACCGGCGACCTGCACCGCAGCGACGCCCCGCGTCAGCTCTCCAACGGCAAGTTCGATCTGCTGAGCTTCCAGAACCGCTTCCCGCAAGTCCAGCGTGGCAAGCGCCTGCTGCAAAAGCTGCCGAAGGTGGCGGGCGAACCAGGCTTCGAGCTGTCCGGCGCCGCGCTGGCGCCCGATGTGCCGGAAGACCTCGACTTCAATGCCTGGTGCGGCGCCGGCACCATCATCGACCGCATCGCCGAGGGCGAATTCCTGGTCGCGCTGCAGGATGGCTTCATCAACGTGGAACGCGGCAGCAACCGGGTCTCGGTCGGCGACAAGATCGTCAGCCACGACGGCGTCAGCGTGCGCACCACCGGCAACCTGCACCTGAGCGGCGACTTCGAGGAGTTCGGCGAAATCCAGGAAAACCGCGTGGTCGAGGGCGAGAGCATCACCGTCCACGCCGACGTCTACGGCCACATCGCTTCGCGCGGCGGCGTCGTGCAGCTGGACCGCAACCTGATGGGCGGCAGCGCCAAGAATGCCGACGGCCCGGTGATCGTGAAGGGCGTGTCGTCCAGCGCCGTGATCCAGAGCGCCAAGGGCAACGTGCAGCTGGCGCGCGCCGAGAACTGCATCATCTCGGGCGCCAAAGTGACCGTGCTGGAGGCGGTCAATTGCGAGATCATGGCCGACGAGGTCGAGATCGCCCAGGCCGAAGGATGCGCAATCGCCGCGCGCATCGTCAAGATCGAACGCGCCCTGCCGCGCGGGAGCAGCGAAATGCGGGTGACCGTACTGCGGCCCGACTGCGCGCGCATCGACAAGGCGATCGGCATGATCCGCGAACGGGTCGCCCAGTTCGGCCAGCTCTCCGAACAGCGCCGCGCGAAAATCGGTGCACTCACCGCGCAGCCGGACGTCGCCAGCTACGTCAAGCTGGCCGGCCGCGTGCGCAAGGGCGAGCTGGTGCTCACGCCGGAACAGCAGCCGGCCTTCAAGAAAATGGCGGCGGCGGTGGCGCCCGCGCTCAAGCAGATGGCCACGCTGAACCAGGAGATCAAGGACATCGAGACCGAGCAGACGGCCGGCGCCGAAGTGCTGGGACGCCTGGAAACCCAGCGCGCCGCCCACGACGGCGCGGTGAGCGTGACGATCCAGTCGGTGGCCGGCGACGTCACCGTGCGCGCGCTCGACATCGAACCGGATACCTCCGGAATCGAGACCAAGCCCTACGACCTGCCGGCACGCACCATCAAGGCAAAACTGCGCGAAGCCAGCAACGCCGAAGTGCTCTTCGCCGGCAGCAGCGGCAGCTTCACCTGGACCACGTCGTAGGGTGGGCGGTCCGCCCACGCGTTCAACCTTCACACGAATAACAATGACCCATTCCCCACCCCGGACGTCGCAAGGCGGCTTCACCCTGATCGAACTCGTCGTCGTCGTCGTCATCCTCGGCATCCTGGCCGCCACAGCTATGCCCAAGTTGTCCGACCTGAGTGACGATGCACGCGTTGCCTCGGTCAAGGCGGCGCGCGGTGCGCTCGCCTCGGTGAGCGCGATGACGCATGC
>Ga0265798_10006221_pt1 | contig 15740 bp, 14 predicted proteins | sample P3T30metagenome_FD_192430 | JGI IMG/M metagenome (GOLD analysis project Ga0265798, IMG submission 192430) | Plant litter microbial communities from East Loma Ridge, Irvine, California - P3 T30 | ecosystem: Environmental > Terrestrial > Plant litter > Unclassified | place: USA: California... | reverse complement strand
TGCATGCTGCAGAAGCCATTCATGGCGACCTGGGTATGGTGCAGCCCGGCGATGTGGTTATCTGTATTTCTAAAAGCGGCAACAGCCCTGAAATCAAGGTACTTGCCCCATTGCTAAAACGTGGCGGCAATGTACTGATAGGCATGACGGCAAACAAAAGTTCTTTTTTAGCAAAAGAATCCGATTATGTAATGCATGCGTATGTAGAAGCAGAAGCCTGCCCGCTTAACCTTGCACCAACCAACAGCACAACGGCGCAACTGGTTTTAGGCGATGCACTTGCGGTTTGCCTTATGGAAATGCGTAGCTTTACTGCCGAAGACTTTGCAAAATACCACCCCGGTGGTGCCCTGGGCAAAAAGCTGCTGCTGCGCGTGGGCGATATGCTTGACGGTACACACATGCCGGCAGTAGCCCCGCAAACCAGCATTAAAGACGCCATACACGAGATATCGCAAAAGCGCCTGGGTGTTACGGCAGTGGTAGAAAATAACAGGGTTATAGGCATAATAACAGATGGCGACATACGCCGGATGCTAAGCGACCGCGACAATATTGCCGGGGTTATGGCTGCCGATGTAATGACCCGTAACCCAAAGACAATCAGTACCTATGATATGGTTATCGATGCATTTAACACCATGGAAAACCACGCTATAACACAACTGGTTGTTGTTGATAACGGCGAATATAAAGGGGTGCTGCATATACATGACATTTTAAAAGAAGGAGTAATATAACATGGCAAAAAACAAAAATAAGGGCGGTGAAATGTCGTTCCTGGACCACCTTGAAGAGTTGCGCTGGCTGCTGGTACGCAGCACAACAGCCATACTAATAGGCGGCATTGTAGCATACATTTTTAGCAGTTTTATTTTTGACCATATATTATTTGCACCCAAAAAGTCTGACTTTATTACCTATCGCTTTTTTTGCGAAATGGCTAACAAATACGACCTTGACAAGAGTTTCTGTGTTACCGAAATACCTTTTGAGCTGATAAACCGCGACATGGAAGGCCAGCTTAATACCGACATCTGGACCTCTATTACTGCCGGCTTTATAGCGGTTTTTCCTTATATACTGTACCTTTTCTGGAGGTTTATAAGCCCGGCGCTTTATGAAAAAGAACGTAAATTAGCCGTGTGGTTTATACTGGGTACCTCGTTACTGTTCTTCCTGGGGGTATTATTTGGGTATTATCTCATTATGCCGCTGTCCATCAACTTTTTAGCCAATTATAAAATTAGCGAAGTTGTTCAAAACAATATTGACCTGGACTCCTACCTTAGCCTGATAAAAACCACTGTAATTGCCTGCGGGCTTGTATTTGAGCTGCCTATAGTAATTTACTTCCTGGCTAAAGTAGGCATTGTATCGGCTGCATTTTTAAGGAAATACAGGCGCTACGCGTATGTTATTATACTGATTATTGCAGCAATAGTAACACCTCCGGATGTAATAAGCCAAACCATAGTAACCATACCTCTTGTTATATTATATGAGGCCAGTATACTTATTGCTGCCCGTATGAACAAAGCAAAAGCTAAATTAGAAGCAGAAAACAATGGCTAACATAGTAGAAGAATTTAACGATTACCGCCAGAAAATGAACGATAAGTTGCTGGCAGACAACAATAAAATTATTAAACGTATCTTTAACCTGGATACTAACGCCTACATGGAAGGTGCCCTGAGCGTGCAAACCAAAGAGCTCCTGGGCCTTGTGGCCAGTGCAGTGCTGCGTTGCGACGACTGCGTTAGGTACCATCTTGAAACCTGCCATAAGGAAGGCCTTACTAAAGAGCAGGTTATGGAGGCCATGAGCATTGCCACACTTGTTGGCGGCACTATAGTAGTACCACACCTGCGCCGCGCTTACGAATTTTGGGAAGCGCTGGAGCAGAACGCCACCGGCGAAGAAACCGTATAATACTATAAAACATGAAGTTAAGGGCAGATAACCTGATAAAAACATACAAGGGCCGGAGTGTGGTTAAAGGTATTTCGGTAGAGGTAAACCAAGGCGAAATCGTAGGTTTGCTGGGGCCTAACGGTGCCGGAAAAACCACCTCTTTCTACATGATTGTAGGACTGGTAAAGCCCAACAGCGGTAAGATTTACCTTGATAATACCGAGATTACAAACTTCCCGATGTACAAGCGTGCGCAGTACGGAATAGGCTACCTGGCACAGGAAGCCAGTGTATTCCGCAAGCTGAGTATTGAAGATAACATATTGAGTGTATTGCAGTTAACAAAGCTTTCTAAAAAAGAACAGGAGGCTAAAATGGAAGAATTAATAGATGAATTCAGCCTGGAGCACATTCGTACCAACCGTGGCGACCTGCTGAGCGGTGGCGAGCGTCGCCGTACAGAAATTGCACGTGCCTTAGCAACCGACCCTAAATTTATTTTGCTCGATGAGCCCTTTGCAGGGGTAGACCCCGTAGCTGTAGAAGACATACAACGTATTGTGGCTCAGCTAAAAGAAAAAAATATAGGCATACTTATAACCGACCACAACGTACAGGAAACCCTGGCCATTACCGAGAAAAGTTACCTTATGTTTGAGGGCGGTATATTAAAAGCCGGTGTGCCCGAAGAACTTGTTCAGGATGAAATGGTACGTAAAGTATACCTCGGCCAGAATTTTGAACTTCGTAAGAAAAAGATTGATTTTCATAAGAAAAAAGATGAGCCGGAAACACCGGCGCAAGGTCCTGTTTAAATAAGTAAATACTTACACATCAACAATAAGAAAGGCTTGATATTTCACTTTCGGACTTCAGAATCACTTATAAAAAAGAGCTATTATAGCGGTCTAGGAAATTCAAAATAATAAATATTACAAAAAATAACCCGGTAGCACATTTTGCTCCGGGTTTTATTTTTTTAACAATTGTTTTTTTACGATATATCGTAAAAAAGTACTTTTCAGGACAGGTATTCGTCTTAGGCAAACAACGCTCCAAAAACTACTCCTTCATCCTTTTGTACATAGAACTGTTTTTCATGGCTTCATCCTTTTCCTTATCAATAGCTTTAAAGGTTTTATCCCAATCGCCTTCAAATTGTGCTTTCCACGGTGTTACGCCCAGCTTCTCAAGGCTGTACAGGTATCTGCCTAGTGACTTGGTTTTCAGGTCGCCTTTGCCATAGCTAAAGGTAAGCCAAAAGAACTGCGCAGCAAAATCATACGCACCCAGGTCGTAGGCAATATCAGCATATTCATAAATCTCATTAAGGCGGTTGTTCTTATCCTTAAAAACCGTTTGCAGCTCCATCCTGCGTTGCATCAGCCAGGCTTCACGGCCATTACTGGCGTTTACATCTATATCATAAAGCGGGTTAAGCCCATAGATATCAACCTTGGCCTTTTCCCATTGCTTGCGGTCGCCCTGGTTTACCATGCCTTTTTCGGCATCCATTGCATTCTGGCTAAAATATAGCTCATACTTTGCCCAAGCCGAAGCCGGGTAGTCTTTAAGCACATCTTTATAAAGCGCAATTGCTTTGGTGTAATTGCCCTGGTCATGCTCTGCTATGCCCTTATTTATCTGTGCATCAAGCGCTGCGTTAAAGCTCTCTTTACGCCAAATCACTTCGTCAAGGTATAACGTGGCCTTAGACTCTTTATCGCTAAACCCGCGCAGCAGTGTAGCAAACTGGGCCGCGTAGTCAAACTCGCCCTGCGCTACCATGGCAAATATCTTTGTAACCGGTATAAGCTGATTGCCGCCGCTCATCTCCATAACGGCGCGCCAGTAATCAGTATTGCTGCTTGTAAGCTTATCCACATCCTGCGGCTTCCTGAAATCTTTAGCCGCCATCGCCTTGCCAAAGCCTTTTACCCCTGCAAACTTATCCTCTACCATGGTTTCATAAGCCACAAGTACCGGAAGCACCTCTTCGGCGGCCCACTTTTTATTGAGTGCTACCTTGGCCTTTAGGTCGGCTGCCTCAAATGCAGCCTTGCGCTCTTCCATCATCGTCTTTATATTGAATTTTTCGCCTTTAAGCCCTGCGTTAAGCGAAAGGAACATGGGGAAATCAACAATTTTGGTATTGCCCAGTTTCACCGCCTTAACCTTGTTTAAAATTTCAGCCTGCTTTTTGGCATCCAGCTTAGGCTCAGAGAACATCTCATAGGTTGGCAGCCCCGTTTTGTGCAGCGTTATCTTTACGCCCACCGCCTGCGTTTTGGGCAACACATTTAGGTCAGCCTCCAGCACATCAAACAGCGGGCTGAGCTTTTTAGCAAAGCTATCGGTGTCTTCAAGGTTTACATCTGCAATGTTGTCATTGCCTAAAAGCAGCATGGTCAGTTTAGAGACGTCGCCCTGGGCGCTAAGTGCAGCTGCGGGAAGCACCGCCATAAGCAATGCAAAAAATATGTTTTTCATATATATTGTTTGTTAATTTTTAAGGTTGGCCTATACAATGGCTAAATTTTAGGTTGCTGCACAAGGCCTCAAGCTTTTGCTGACCGTCTCTGCTAAACCCTTCACCAAAAAGCTCTTTACCGGTTTCAGGATCTTTGTGTGGCTGCACCATGGCGGGTAAAGACATAGAGCTTTTAAGGTAATTACAGGCAATGCAAATACTTGCATGAAACACCACATCCCGTCCTTTGTAAAGCACCAAGCCTAAATGTGGCGCAAAGCAATCAGAAATGCCATTGCCATACGTGGCGGGGTTGCCCAGTACAGTCAAAAAATCTTCGGTTTCCCGGGCTGTCAGCTCTCTTTGCCTTATAACCGATTTGTCAAGCCTGCCCTCCTCATCAACTATCAGCACACCATCATAGCTATCGCCATAATCATAGGCCACGGCACGGTCAAAATCGAGGGTATTAAAAGGCGGCGGCAAGGCGGCAAGATCAGCACTTGGCAGCAAAGCCGGACGCTGACCCGCAACAGTATCTGTAGTAGCGCCTTTGTTTAAAGTGTCTTGTTTATCTTTATGGCAAGAGGCCAATAGTAGCAATACAGCCGCAAGGGTAAACAGGTATTTCATATGGGCAGTTATTTCAGGATAAAACCCTTTGGCGCATACAGCTTATCCTTATCATACATGTTTATGTAGATGCTCTTTTTAACCGGGTCGCCGGCTATGGTAACAATGTATACATCAAGCATGCCGCCCCAAGACGAATTTGGTGTTTTAAACGGGCAGCAGCTGCCGCTCCTTTCATAAGTTACCGCTTCGCCGTTAGGGCCGGTAAGGCGGTTCAAAAAAGCCCGTTCGTTAGCAGGGCCGCTGTCAACACCGCCCACTTTAACCGGATTTTTTTCAGAATAGCCATAGTCGCTTGCCACGTTGCCGCTGGCAGCTGTTGTAGTTTTTGCACTGCCGCAGCCCATAAGCACAAAGCATAAGGCCACCGAGGAGAGTAATAATTTCATAAGGTGTAATGTATTGATTGGTTAAACCAAATATAACAAAAGATTTGATTGATTTTCAGTCGCCCCACAAAACTCCTACCTGCTATCTCCTAACTGCTACCTACTACCTACTATCTCCTAACTACTATCTGCTACCTGCTATCTCGTAACTGCTACTATCTCCTACCTGCTATCTCCTATCTCCTACCTGTTATCTGCTATCTGTCACCTATTCATCCTGCTCCATAAACTCCTCCCACACCTTATCTTCCTTAAGCCTATCCACCAGGATGTCGGCGCCGTATTTGGTTACATGGTCTTTATCGCGCATATAGGGTTCGCCTTTGCCAGAAAGCGGCGGAACTTCCTCTTCGTTAATAACATCAATGTACACGCCTTTAAGGTTATCGTTAAGATAGGCATCCAGTTCTTCGGTATACGCGTCGCGATAAAAATCAGTATTATCAGTATCAAACTGTTCGCCGCGCGCCGCCACAACCGGATAGTTAACCGTATAGCGCTCCGTCTGGCCAATAATTACCGTTTCTATATCATAATGCTCCAGGTAGGCCACAGCATCTTTAAGGCCGGTTAAAACATTATCACGACCCACACTTTTTTGCCCGGCCCAGTTACCGCTAATAATTACGCCGTCTATCTTATCGGCATTTTTAGGAATAAAATCCTTAAAAACATAGTCCATCATTTCGCGGTAGTTGTTATCCTTATCGTAATAACTCTTTAGTGTGGGCAACGTGCCGGGGGCCGTAGCCTGCAAAAAGTTGACCCCGCTGCCATAATCTTCCCGCAACGATTGCGAGAACTGCGCCATATGGCTGTCGCCGATAAGCAGTATATTCTTCTTGCCTGCCACAAAGCACAGGCAGGGCTGCTCCTTAAACCGGGCCATCCCTTCGGTAAAGCAGGTGTCTTTACGGAACTGCTCAAAAAACGGATTGGTTTGTATCTTATAATTGGCTATATCCAGCACTTTTTTGCTGTACAGCATTTGATTTACATTAAAGTAGGCCAGGGCAAACACCGCCGCAAAAACGGCTACCATACCACTAAGGATAACCTTTTTTCCGGTAAAAACCAGAGGCTCAATATATTTATAAGACAGATAACCCAGCATGCCCGATAGCACGCAGTACCCTGCCACCGCCACCCAGCCGGTGCCCAGCCCGTAGTATTGCGCTATTACAAAAACCGGCCAGTGCCACAAATACAGCGAGTAGGATATTTTACCTATGAACTGGAAAACCCTGTGTTTAATTACAACAAAATTATTGTAATTGGCCATGATGATCAAAAAGGTACCCGCCACGGGCAGTAGCGTATAAACTCCCGGCCAGGCAAGCGCATCGGTAAGGATAAAAAAGCTACCCAGCACCATTAAGTACCCGGCGATGGCAGTGATGCGCTGCCACAGCACGCTTTTAATTTTACCTTCGGCAAAAAAGGCAAGCCCGCCGAAAAGCATTTCCCAGCTGCGGGTAGGCAGCATATAAAAAGATCCGCTGGCATCATAGCCTGTAACGATAACCGACGCTATAAATGTTAGCACGATTATGGCTATAAACACCGCCCTGTAAGCCCTAACGCTTTTAAAAAACCGGTTAAGCAGCAACAATAAAAGCGGGTACAGCAGGTAAAACTGCCACTCTACAGAGAGCGACCATGTATGAAGGAATAAATTTGTATCGGTAGACGGGTCAAAGTAAGAGGGCGCATCATACCAGTAAAATATATTAGACACAAACAGCACGCTCCAGGCGCCGTTTTTAAGATTGGCTGTATAATCTGCCGGCAGGTAAAAAAAGAAACAAACCACTGTAACCGCCGCCACTAAAAAAAGCAGGGCAGGCACAATGCGGTGCAGACGCTTTTCAAAATAAGTACTGAAAGAAAACGTGCCCTTGGCAACCTGGCCCATAACCACACGGCTCATTAAATAACCCGAGATTACAAAAAACACATCTACCCCGGCAAAGCCGCCCGCAAAGGCCGTAAGCTTATAATGAAACAGCAGTACGCCCATAATGGCAATGGCCCGCAAGCCATTAATATCATACCTGAATGATGAGGGTTGTGCGTGTTGCATTACGGTATGCATAAATTGCGTAGCCCCTCGCGGCTGCCGTTGTATATATTTACATCCACACTGCCTTCAATACCTTTTACAGATGCCTTATCGGTAAACTGCCAAAAGAGCCACTCGGGGCGTATCTCGTCTTCAAAAAAGCTGTAGTTGGCAATCCACAGGTTGTAGCCCTCAAATTCTTTTTTAAGGAAATCGGTATAAAAGCTTTCACCGCTGTAAATAATAGGGCGCACGCCATAATGCTTTTCCACTTTATTGAGCCAGCGCTTCAGGCCGCTTTTAAGGCTGTCCATACTCTGGGCATTAGGTATCTTTTCAATATCTAACACCGGGGGCAGGTCGCCCTTGCGAAGTTTTACGGTTTTAATAAAATTTTCGGCCTGCTTAACAGAGTTTTCATTGGGCCTGTAGTAGTGGTATGCGCCACAAATAAAGCCGCCGTCTTTGGCATTATCCCAGTTGCGGTTAAATTCAGCATCGGTAGTATTGTGGCCTGCGGTGGCGCGTATAAACACAAAATCAAGCGGAAACTCGCCCTTGGTACGGTCTACTCCGGTCCAGTTTATTTTTCCCTGATAGTGAGATACGTCCAGCCCAAAAACTTTGTCTTTATGGCGGCTTACAATTTCATAAATACGGAGGTCGGCTATTTTGCGCTCTTCCTTAGTTAAGGCTTCAATACGCTTGTTGGTCTTAAAGCCCAGATAGTATAAAAAACCGTGGCGGTAGTGGTAGCCTGTTGCCACAATAAAAGATACAAACAACAGCAGGAAAGAGTACTTAAGTATCTTCCCTGTGGTAAGCGTACCCGTTTTTTTTGATGAAGGCCTTTTGCGCACGCCTTTTTTATGGGGTGCGGCAGGCTTTTTAGCAGGGGTTTTTCTTGGTGCCTGGCGGCTCATGGCTTATACCCTTGATTTAGCTGTTGCAGCACTAAGCACAACATAAAACAGTATAATAACCGGTATAGCAGTATATTGCAACAGCGCCAGCAATACGGCAGATATTACTAAAAACACCACCTGTATTTTATTAGTCTCCCAGTTAAAGTACTTTATCTTTAACGAAAAAAGGCGCACCTCGCTGTTAAGCATAAAGGCGCTAAGCAGGCTTATGCCTACCAGTACAAACGGGTTGCTAAGGGCGTCAAACAGCCATCCGTTGCCATCGCTAAGGCTTTGTATAACGGCAAGGCTCATTATAAAAAGGGCATTGGCCGGCGTAGGCAGGCCTATAAAAGAATCCGTCTGGCGGGTATCTACATTAAATTTGGCAAGCCTGTAGCAAGAGCCCAGCGTAATTATAAATCCGGCAAAAGGCAAAAGGCCCAGGTAAAAATTATCTTCCTGAAGGTTCATTTCCTGCTGGTAGTCGGCAATACCGCTCAGCATCTGGTACATCACCAGGCCGGGCACCACACCGCTGGTAACCATATCGGCCAGCGAGTCAAGCTGCAGGCCTATAGGGCTTTGTGCTTTAAGTACACGTGCTGCAAATCCGTCCCAAAAATCAAAAAAAATACCTATGGCCACCCACATAAAGGCATACTGGTAATTGGTATTAAACGCATAAATAAGGGCAATAAGGCCCGATGCAAGGTTTAACAGGGTAATAATGTTTGGCACGTGTCTTTTAAACGCCATAGCTGCTTTTTTTTAATAGCGCAAAGTTAACACAATAAGTTAATAGAAATAGAGTTTAGTAATTGAGATTTTTATATAATATTTGCACAAAATAACAGCATTGAGAAAGTTACTTTTCCTTTTTATATTCTCCTTACCCATTGCAGCGTTTAGCCAGGCCGTTAGAAAGTACTCTAATGAGTTTATGAGCATTGGCGTAGATGCCGCCGCACTGGGCATGAGCAATGCCGTTACCGCCAGCACCGCCGATGTAAACTCGGGCTACTGGAACCCCGCCGGCCTGCTTGCCGTAAAAGACAACCAGCTATCCTTAATGCACGCCAGCTATTTTGCAAACATCGCACAGTACGATTATGCCGCTTTTGCCATGCCTATAGACGGCCGCAGCGCCTTTGGTATCTCGGTTATCCGTTTTGGGGTAGATGATATTTTAAATACAACACAGCTTATAGACAGCGAAGGCAATATAGACTACAACCGCATCAGCCTGTTTTCTGCCGCCGATTATGGCGTTACCCTGAGCTATGCGCGCGCTATGCCACTGGACGGCTTTAACTATGGCATTAACGCTAAGGTTATACGCCGTGTTATAGGCAATTTTGCCGATTCATGGGGCTTTGGGTTCGACATAGGCCTGCAGTACCAAACCAAAAACGAATGGAAGTTTGGCCTGATGCTGCGCGATATTTCTACCACCTATAATGTATGGAACATTAATGAGGAAGAATATGCCAAGGTAAGCAACGCCATACCCGGCCAAAACCAGGAACTGCCCGAAACTACCGAGATTACACTTCCTAAAGCGCAATTGGGCTTTTCTAAAAAAATTGAATTTCATGGCGACTACAGCCTTTTGGCTGCCTTTAACATGAACATGCAGTTTGCAAAAACAAACGATATTGTTAACCTCGATTTTGTGAGCATAGACCCCGCCGTGGGTTTTGAATTTGGTTATCTCGATATGGTTTTTGTACGTGCGGGTGCCGGCAACTTTCAAAACGAAAAACAGCTCGACAACTCGCAAAACCTTACCTTTCAGCCCAATATAGGCTTAGGGTTTAAGTACAGGGGCATACAGGTAGATTATGCCCTTACAGATATTGGCGACCAAAGTGCCGCTTTATACAGCAATATCTTTTCGCTTAAGGTAGATTTAGGTATCTTTAGGCAATAAAAAAACACACCATGCAAAGCCTTAAAGTTTTAATAGTATTACTAACAACATTACTTTCCTTTAAAACTTTTGCACAGCCACCCCTTTCGCCCCAGGCTAAAATAAGCCTTATAACCTGCGGTGCGGGCAATGAGCTCTATTCTATTTTTGGCCACACAGCCATACGCGTGCACGACCCCAACAGTATGCTGGATGTGGTATATAACTTTGGCACTTTTGATTTTGACACCGATAACTTTTACCTCAAGTTTGTAAAAGGCGACCTGCAGTATTTTGTGTCGGCCAGCTCCTACGCTGATTTTGTGTATACCTACCAGTATTATAACCGCGATGTGTTCGAGCAGCATCTTAACCTGTCTCCTGCACAAGTACAGCAATTATCTAACGAATTGTACACAAGGCTCAACTCTGACTCAAAATACTATACCTATAAATTTTTCGACCGCAACTGTACCACCATGGTGGGCGATATACTCAACAAGTACCTGCCGCAAAAGATATCCATGGCAAACAGCGATGCCGGCAAAACCAACCGCGAAATTATTTATGAGCGCCTGCACAACAAGTTTTACGAAAACCTGGGCATAAGCCTCATCTTTGGCCACAAAACCGATTTACAGCAATACAAGCTATTTTTACCTACCCACCTCATGGAAGGTGTTGCCAATACTAAAACGCCGCTGGGTAATCTGGCACAGCCTGCCGTAACGGTTTATAAAAGTACCGCGCAGCAACAAACATCGTTATGGAACAATTTTTACACCTATGCTGTCATTTGCCTGGCATTAATGTATCTGTCGGCTAAAAGTGTGGTGGCGCAACGCTCCCTGCTGGCTATTTTTGGGCTCTTAGGCGTGTTTTTCAGCTTTGTTGGCCTCTACTCCTACCACGATGAAATTGCACAAAACTACAATGCCCTGCTCATCAATCCGCTATTTTTGCTATTGCTGGTTTTTATATTTGCTAAAAATGCCGGGGCGGCAAAAATCACTGCTTTAACCTGCCTGGGCTGTATAGCGGTATACCTTGTATTCGTATTTAATAAACCCTACCTGTTTGCAGTAATGCCCTTAATGGCGCTTATTGTGCTCCTGTTGCTGGGTGTGTTGGGCATTAGCTTTAAAAAACGCATCCAAAAAATTTAACAAATAGTAACTTAGGGGGCTGTAGGTAAAAGGATTTACCTATTTTTGTTGCGTAATCTTTTCAACCCATTACCTTGCTATTCTTTAACAAAAAACCAAAAACCAGGCTTGCCGACCTGATACCGGACGGCTATGTAGATATACACTCGCACCTGTTGCCCGGTATTGACGATGGCGCTACAGACGAGCAAAACTCGCTTGCGCTTATAAATGCCCTTAAAGACTATGGCTTTAAGCAGTTTATAACCACACCTCACGTACTTACCGGGGTTTATAACAACACCCGTGCAGGTATTACCGGTGTTGAAGCCACCACAAAGCGTTTTTTAGAAAGCCAGGGTATTGCACATCCTTTTAAGGCTGCTGCAGAATATTTAATGGACGATACGTTTTTAAAGCTTATAAAAGCAGAACCGCTGCTTACTTTAAAAGACGAATACGTTCTGGTTGAAATGAGCTATATAAACCAGCCTATGCAGTTGTATGATTGTATTTATGAGCTGCAGCTTGCAGGCTACAAACCCATTTTAGCGCACCCGGAACGGTATATGTTTTATCATTTTAAACAGGAAGAATATAAAAAGCTAAAAAGGGCCGGATGCCTGTTTCAGCTTAACCTGCTATCAGTTACCGGCTATTATGGCAAACCTGTATTAGAAGTAGCCCAAAACCTGCTGAACGAAAACCTGATAGACTTTGTAGGCAGCGATACCCACCATGAAAGGCATACCGAGGCTTTTAAAAACCCCGTGGTTTTAAAAAATACGGAGCCCTTTATTAAAGCCCTGCACAACAATAGCTTTTTTGCTGATTAGTTCAGAAATCCCATTAATCAAAAATATAAAGTATGACGGTACTGGTTACAGGTGCTTTTGGCCAGTTGGGCCAGGCATTGCAGGCGCTTGCGCCAAAATATAGCAATATTAGGTTTTACTTTACCAGTTCTTCCGAAACTGATATTACCAACCTTGAAAGCCTTGAAAAAACCTTTAATAAAGTAAAGCCCGATTATTGTATCAATGCCGCGGCATATACTGCCGTAGATAAAGCCGAAACCGAAGATGAAAAGGCAAAGGCAATAAACGTAGAGGGAGCAAAGAACGTGGCTGTAACCTGCAAAAAATATAACACAAGGCTTATACACATCTCTACCGATTTTGTTTTTGACGGAGAAAAAACTACCCCATATACAGAACAGGATGCAACCAACCCCACTGGCATCTACGGCCTTACAAAAAGGGATGGCGAACTTGAGGTTCAAAAAAATATGGAAGAATATTTTATCATCAGGACATCATGGGTGTACTCTCAGTATGCTAACAATTTCATGAAAACCATGATAAGGCTTAGCAGCGAAAGGCCTGCCCTGAACGTAGTGGCAGACCAAACCGGCACACCAACCAATGCTAATGACCTTGCCGATGCCGTTGTCCGGATCATAACATCGGGCAAAACAGCCTACGGAATATACAATTACAGCAACGAGGGTGCAGCCACCTGGTATGATTTCGCAAAAGAAATATTCAGGGTAAACAATATAACTATTGATGTAAGCCCAATATCCACATCCGCCTACCCTACACCCGCAAAAAGGCCCGCTTACAGCGTCCTGGATAAATCGGCTATTAAAGACACCTTTGGTATATATATAAGGCCCTGGAAGGAAGCTATTGAGCCCTACAGGGGTTAACTACATTACTTTACTACAGAATAAATAAAAAAGCTTGCCAAATATCGGCAAGCTTTTTTATTTATCCCTGATAACAAAAAAACCGGCTGCGTTTTGCAACCGGTTTTCTTTTATGCTATAAACCTTCTGATTATTTCTTACCAAAAAGTTTGTCTTTCCACGTTTTCGGTTTTTTGATATCCGGTCCGTAGCCATAACCGTAGCCGTAGCCATAACCGTAGCCATAACCGTAACCGTAGCCATAACCATAGCCGTAACCATTTTTACCACCAGAATCGTTAAGTAGTATTGCCATGTTAGGCAGTTTATTTTCTTTGTATAACGATTCAGGGATGCTTAATAAACGCTTATCAAGGTGGTGTGCACGAGAAACATACACAAAAGTATCTGCATACTTAGCCAGGATTAGCGTATCTGTAACAAGGCTAACCGGTGCGGTATCTACCACAATGTAATCGTATTCCGATTTAAGTCTTGCAAACAACTCCTCAACCTTTTTACCCATCAAAAGTTCAGCCGGGTTAGGAGGTATAATACCAGGAGGTAAAATATAAAGCTGCTCAAAACCATCCTGCTTAATAATGTACGGATTTACATCAGTATCTTTTGATGAAAGATAGTTTGTAAGTCCTTTAGACGGTACGTTAATATATTCATCAAGCTTCGGATTCCTGATATCCATTGCAATAAGTAGCGTCTTTTTACCTGTAAGGGCTACCGTAGCTGCAAGGTTTACAGATATAAATGTTTTACCCTCTTTAGGTATTGTAGAGGTTACAAATATGGTTTTCGCCTGCCCCTCCGGAACCACACCCAACATAAACTCAAGGTTGGTCCTGATAATCCTTAAAGATTCTGCCGTTGCAGATCGGCTGTGCTGGCTAACCAGTTCGTTATTAAACTCAGATCTTGGTACATCGCCAATAAACGGAAGTTTAGATTTAGCTATATCGGCTACAGAGTGTATTTTAGTATCAAGTACATCTCTTATATAAATAAGGCCAATAGGTATTGCAAGTCCGGCTAATATGGCAAATATGTAAATAAAGCCTTTTTTAGGCGATACCGGCATAGGTTCTGTATAAGCTTCATCTATAACTTTAGCGTTAGGTGCTGTTACTGCAAGGGTTATTGCATTCTCTTCCCTTTTTTCAAGTAAATAAAGGTATAACGCTTCTTTTACTTCCTGTTGCCTTTTAATTACCCTGAACTGACGTTCCTGTGTAGGTATGTCGCTAATTTTTCCACCCAAAATATTTTCCTGGGTTTGTATATTTCTGTTGGCAACAGTTAACGTGTTTTTAAGATTTCTAAGGCTTTCAATAATACTTACCCTTAAACCTTCAACCTGTGCATTAATATTCCTGATAGAAGGCGACAGCTTAGAGCCTCCTTCAGCAATCCTGTTCCTGTTTAGTATCAAATCATTGTACTGCATTATCAGGCTTGAGGTATTGCTATCCGGAATAATATTGGCCGGCACAACAGTTTCGTTAGTAGTTTTAGACATATAGTCCATCATACTGTTAACAACCGATAGCTGCGTTTGTGTTTCAACCGTCTGCTTACTGTATTCACTGGCAGTTTTAAGGAATAACTCAGCCTCAGAAACGATATCCGTAACTTTATTTTTTCTTTTAAAAGACTCAACATCAGATTCAACTGCATTAAGCTCACGGGTAATAGAGTCAAGGCGCTGGTTAATAAAAATATCCGTATTATGAGCTACAATATTTTTATCGTTTACTGCATCTTCGTTATACTTTAAAATAAGCATGTTAAGAAAATCAGCCCCTTTTTGTTTCATAGGATCCTTATACGACAACTGTATAACGCTGCTGGTTTTTTCATTTACAGCCTCTACACCAAGGCGCTTCCTAAAGCTGGTTGTAGCCACATCAAGAGATGTAACGTAAATGCTGGTAGTGGTCATTTTATTTTTCTTAGTAGGCACTTTTGTTATAATCATGCTTCCTAGATCATTCTTAATAACCTGACCGTATTTAAAGGTACCTTTTAGATTCTCTTCAGCGTCGAATAACTCAAACTTATTTTCAGAGATGGTTTTAACCTTAAACATTGTATCTCGTTCAAAGAAATCATCAGCCGTACTAAAAAAGTTAACCTTTACAGGGTTGTCTTTATATTTTTCCTGTGCCTTTACCCTTCCGGCAACAAAATAAGATACGTTAAGGTCTAACTGCTTAATAGTATTTTTAACAAGGGTTCTTGCCTTTAAAATTTCTATTTCGTTATCTACATTGCTTTTTACGCCACCTAGCATACCTAAATCTGCAAAAGCTGAAAGTTCAGAGGCTATGCCTCCTTTTTTATCATCTTTAATTAAAATAGTTGCAGAGGTAACATACTGCGGAGTGCTGTATCTAATAAAGATAAAAGCTATCATAATGGAAACAAAAACAGTAAGTACAAACCATTTCCAAAAGAAAAGATATTTCTCAAACAACTGCTTGATATTTATCTGGTCTTCTTTTTCAAGAGAATTTTCTGAATTCTGGAGATTCTGCATATTATATAAATTATCTTACAATTAGGGCAACAATCGTTATTAATAATGAAAGTGAAGATATAATCACC